>Ga0247843_1000016_pt1 | contig 349647 bp, 338 predicted proteins | sample LaCruzMarch2017__FD_192420 | JGI IMG/M metagenome (GOLD analysis project Ga0247843, IMG submission 192420) | Freshwater microbial communities from meromictic Lake La Cruz, Castile-La Mancha, Spain - LaCruzMarch2017_8m | ecosystem: Environmental > Aquatic > Freshwater > Lake | place: Spain... | reverse complement strand
TTCTCCTCGGAATCCAGTTCGCTTAAAATCTTGCGGAACTTCATCTGCTTGTATTTCATGGCCTATTCCCATGATCGAGGCTACCACGATTGGCAGAATATTACAGGTACTTTTCAGATAAGCATTCAATTGAAGATGGAAAGCTAAAAGTTATCGGCAAGACCTTTGATGACCCCATCAAGGCTGCGGGTGCTCCATCATCGCAATAATCAAAATTTTAATGGAAAAATGGAAATTATCAGTGGCAACGGCAGATACGAGATCTAAACTTAAACAAAGAAAGACCACGTATGGAATGCGCGGCCTGTCTTTTTTATTATGCGCGGTCGCATTTATAATCGGAGTGAAAAGCGAGACAGGTATGGCAAAACAAAACTCAAATGTCAGTGACCCAACTGGAGTTAAGGGAAAAGAGCTACGAGCGTACTTGCCGTTTTCGACTCCAGTAGACCCAGCCTATATTGTCACCATTCCGGATATGGATATTTCTTACGCACTTGCCGCGACGCTGGTTGATTGGGATGAGTCAAAGCAAGTTCAATCAGGGCTAGCGGCAAGATGGACACGGGTTGATCCGAAAACTTTTCGGTTTCAACTCAGAGCGGGCGCAAAATGGTCAAATGGAAAGATAATTTCTGCTCAAGAGGTAAAGGAAAGTTTCGACCGCGCTGAGCGAGTGCACAGCGCTGATCTCAAGGCTTTTTTTGACCAAGTTGATTCAATTAAGGTGAATACCGCCGAGAATAGTATTGATATTCATCTCAAAGCAGCAATCGCTGATGATGGCATTTTAAAAAAACTCACAGAGCCTATGTATGGCGTCGTTAAGGTTAACTCAAAGGGCGAACTTGACCTAAGTGTCAGCTCTGGACCCTATATTTTAGAGAGTTCAACAGAGCATGAACTCATGCTTCGAAAAAACCCCAACTGGTTTAACTCAAATGATGCCCTTGCTAATCGTATAGTTATTAGAAGGCCAATTGCCGGGGCGTCAGCCGACCTGGAAACAAGTTTGAAGGTAGAATCATGGCCTAATATCGTTGCTGCCCACTATCTCATCGGTGAAAAACTTCTCGGTCGAATCAAGGACCAGGGCTTTGAAGTTTGGCGAAGAAATCTTGATCGAGTATTTTTACTTTCTTTCTATGGAAAGAAACAAATCTCGCCAGACGAGGCCCAGCTATTTAGATTCCTATTAAACTCAGCAGCGAAAAGTGAAGTGACAAAGGGACTCTCAGGCTTTACCGAGGGCACGCAAATGTTTCCCCGCGCTTATCCGCTTTATACTTCTGATTTAAAATGTGAAGAAAATGGTCCTGCGACTCTTCCCAGTGTCTACAAGGGAAAAAAGCTTAAGGTTCTTTATAGTCCGGAGCGGGTCTCGCCGGAGCTGCTCTCAAACTTCACTTCATTTATAAAAAATGCGACCGGTTCTGAGCCGGCCTATACTTCTGTTTCAATCTCAGAACTATCAATCGCTGGGAAAAAGGGCGACTTCGACGTTTACCTGGGATCACTTGGTGTGGCTGATCCAAACTTTGAAGGAGCGCTTTCTTATTTCTTTGAAATGAGTCTTCCTACAATCCCCTCTGGCACCGGCAAGCATGATTTTAAAACGCGCCTTTTTGAGGCACGCCGTATCTCAGATACAGGAAAAAAGGTTTTAGAGATGCGTAAAATTATGAGCGACGCCTTGTGTGGCGGCTATGTGCTCCCACTTTTTCACTTCTCTACAACAGTTATTGCAAAACCTGGTATTGACCTATCTCAGGTACCAACTACTGATGAGTCGGTCAGCTTTTCAAAGGTTCGTTTTAAAACTGAATCGAAAGCAAAATGACAACAACGACGGCAACAAAACTACTCTTTCACGAGAGATCATTGCGGGGATACGCGACCCGCCAGGTCTTAAGGTGGGCAGGAGTTGGCCTTGCCGTGAGCGCACTTTTTTCAGTTTTGATTGTCATGTATGTCGGTGTGGTTTCGGATGAAACGCGTATTCAAATGATTTCAAGGGCAGCTCTTAAAGCCTTCCGCCCAGTGATTCTTGGCGGCGAGGTGAAAAATGCCGAGCTTCAGATTAGAGATGCCTTTCAATTAACAAGCGGTGAATCTGTTATTGTTCGTGATCCCATGCTTAAGCCTTACTATACGCTAGGAGAAGACTCTCTTGCGCAAGGAAATGAGCCTTCATGCCGAAGTCCTGGGGGAATCTGCTGGTATCTGGAACGCCGCCAAATCTCAACCATGCTTCCCATTTACTATGACACCGCTGAGAAAGAGTTATTTGGATATCTAGAAATCAATGTGAAGCCGCATGTCAATTTTGGTCTATTGGGATTCCTATTTTTTGTCCTTTGCTCAGGCTTTATTATTCAAGCCGTAGGACTTTCAGCAAAACTGATCGGAATGAATCGTGCCGTTGGAGAAAAACTTAAGGCTTGGGCCTCTCACATTCGAGCGCATCCCAAAGCGGATGCCCCAATGGGAGGGGTTCCGTTTTCGGAGCTTGCCCCAATGCACGCGGCCCTAGAGGGACTCCAATCAGAAATTTTGCGTTTAGAGCAAGTTGCTTCTGACGAAGCGAAACTTTCCATGATCCGAGGTATAGCCCATGACATCCTGTCTCCAGTCTCGCAAATTAAAAAATTCTTTGCAGTGCTTATTGATGACGAGGACGATCTTGATCCCTCAAAAAAGGAAATCATCACCGGAATTCGTAGATCGATAGACCGACTTACGTACCTTGCCAGACAAACAAAACTTTTAAGGCACGAGGACTCAAACGAGATTCAGGCTGGGATGGATCCAACCTTTACTTGGAACATTGGAAGTGAGCTAAGCGCACTCCTAGGTGAAATATCAAATGCCGACGAAACTAAAGAACGCGGTGTGAAGCTTTTATATCGCGACACGGGTTTAGATGCTTCCTCCTGTGTACGAATTAGAAAGGGAGACTTCCAAAGGATCTTGGATAATCTCGTTAGAAACGCTGTACAGGCTTCACTCCCTGGCCAGAGTGTTGAGGTCATCGTTGAAAGTAGTCCCACCATGACTCGCATTAGAGTTAAGGACACGGGCGTTGGTATTCCGACGCAGCATCAGCCGAAAATTTTTGATCTTGATTTCACCACGAAGACTGGCTCTGGCACAGGGCTTGGACTTGCGATAGTGAAGCAACTTTGTGAGAGAAATTTCGCTACCATTAAATTTTCAAGCGTTCCTGGCACAGGAACTGAGTTTGAAGTTTGTTTTAAGCCTAGCCGCACTTTTGAGGAGGTATCTGCAGTATGAGTAATTATAAAATCTTGGTCGTTGATGACGATCCACTTAATCTAACCTCCTCTAAAGTCCTCTTGGAAAAACACGGTTATAAAGTGGTGTTGGCTAACGGAGGAAAAGAAGCAATCACGCTGTTTAACAATAGAAGAAGTGAATTTGCACTGATTCTCATGGACTATCTGATGCCCGATCTAAATGGCGTTGAGACGGTTGAGGAGATTTTGAAAGTTTCTCCTCATCAGCTTATTGCCATCTATTCTTGCGATGACTCCAAGGGAACTCTAAAAAGCACAATCCGCTCGGGCGCGGTAGACTTTATCGAAAAGGATTTGGACCCCGAGGATTTGCTACTTAAGGTCGCGAGTCTTTGTGAAAAATTCGAGCAAACCACAAAGCCTATTGATTTACCCGAGGAGCAATCGGAGCCGGAAAAGTTAATCGCATCAACCGGACTCATCGGAAAGTCTGAAGCGCTTGCTCAGGTTGTAAAACTTGTTAAGCGTTTTGCAAACTCGCAGCAGACCGCTCTTATTTTAGGAGAAACCGGCACCGGCAAAGAAGTCATAGCACAGGCACTTCATCGCTTAGGCGACAGAGCATCGCAGCGGTTTGTAGCCCTTAATTGTGCTGCGATTCCAAAGGAATTACTTGAATCAACACTTTTTGGACATGAAAAGGGTGCCTTCACCGGAGCCGTGAATAAAAGGCGCGGAAAATTTGCTGAAGCTCACCGAGGAACTCTTTTCTTAGATGAGATCGGCGACCTTTCATTAGACCTTCAAGCTAAAATTCTAAGGGTTTTGCAAGAGCGCGTAATTGAGCCAGTGGGTTCAAGCGAATCTACCAAAGTAGACGTGAGAATCATTGCTGCGACTCACAAAAATTTAGAGACCCTTGTTAAAGACGGGCTTTTTCGGGAAGATCTTTATTATCGCTTAAACGAGCTTACGATTCAGATTCCAGCCCTTCGAGATCGTCCAGACGATATTGAGCCATTGATTGCTCATTTCACAGAAGAATACTGCGCACGAACAAAAGAGAAGAAACGTTTTGAACGGGGCACTCTTCCGGTTTTAACTTCCTATCGCTGGCCCGGAAATGTTCGCGAATTAAAAAGCGCGGTTGAAAAGCATTTACTCTCTGTTGCGTCTTCAACCGTGAAAGTGGAAGATTTAGACAGTAAGCTTTTTGAGAAAGTTGAGATTGACACAAAGAGCATCAAGATACTGGATCTTGAAAGAAAACAAAAAGCAGAAATGAGAAGACTTTTAAGTTCGGTTCTAAAAAAATCTAAATCCAATTCCGATGCGGCTAGGCAACTGGGAATTTCCCCCAGTCGTCTTCATTACTATTTGGGTAGTTACAAGCTGCCTCGCTGAGTATGGACGCCTTAACGCAACTTCTTTCACATCGGTCGATTCGGAATTTCTCATCACGGGAAGTCCCGGACGACATTCTTACTCAGATACTCACTGCGGCTTCGCGCGCGCCGACAGCAGGGAATTTACAAAGCTATAGCGCAATCATCACCCGTGATCCCGCGCGGCGCGCAGATCTTTTTGAGATTCATTTTAAGCAAGAAATGATGCTTCACGCTCAGGTGGTAATCACGCTTTGCGTGGATGTTAGGAGAAGTACGCGCTGGATGGATAGCCAAGGAGCAGAGCCTGGTTTTCTAAATTTCTGGGGTTTTCTTCTTGGCATGGCTGACGCTTGGTGTGCCGCGCAGAATATCGTCATTGCTGCCGAGCATTTTGGACTCGGCAGCTGTCCCTCTGGTGGAACGTTTATCAAGGCGCTAAATCTAATTGATTTCTTTCACTGCCCTCAGGGCGTAATCCCCGTTGTCACTCTTGCCCTAGGTTACCCAAGTGATGAGGAGCGCAAAGAAACTGCGCAACGACCTAGACTCCCACTGCAGGCATGGACGCACCAGGAGCGCTACTGTGAGCCAACTGACGATGCCTTGGCGTCTCACTACCAAGAGCGCGAGAAAGTGGACTGGGACTATTACAGAGCGATTTATCGCCTCCAAGATACCGCACAGAATATTACAGCAAATAATCTTGCTCAAATTTACACTCGTCTTAAATACAAAAAATCAGAGACCGCTCTATTCTCAAAGAATTTTATCGCGGCTCTTAAGCGTCAGGGCTTTCTCGAAGGCTAATGTTTACCTCTGTAAGCATCTGATTCGGCTTCATTTTCCCATCTAAAATCCAATTTAAAAAAATATTTTTCCAACTCTGATTTGGATCTTTCAGAGTTCTGAAAATCATTCAGAACTCTGAAATCCACAGAGGCTGTTGATTTAATATCTGTTTTGAATTTGATGCATTCAAATTTTTGAAAAAAAACTCCCATGGAATTTAGGACGAAACTCCTCACAAAATGAAGTTTCCGATTGCTTTCCAGCTGTTAGCGCCACTTGGCACAAGACTCCAAATTCTTGCAACTTAATAAGTGAGAGGGAGAGATTCTTCGATTGGCGAAGAACTCTTGCTCTCTCTCAAGAAAAGATCGGAGGTGTTTGTGGAAGAAGAGCAAATTATATTTTTAGGGGTGTGCCCACGGTGTGGAGACAATGGGTATGAGGGACTATCCACCCATTCGTATTGTGTCGGTTGCAATTGTGCGCCGGAGTTTGAGCGAGGATTTTATATCCAGTACCCGGATTCGGCGCTAGAGGCTCTTGGCCTGAAAGACTCGATGAGCATCTCGTCGGAATTAGCTTCAATTTCCAATGACCTAAGAGTCGCATAATGAACGCAAAGTTATGCACAAGGATTGTAACGTTGAAAGACTTGAGCATCGGCGGCGACGCCGGACTTGCTGAGCACAGAAATCATAACAAGACAGAAACCAGCGAGGAACCAGGTCTTGGTTCCTCAGAAAGTGATAGGCGGAACATGAAAAATCAACTTGTCCAAAAAATGAACGTACCTTCGGAGGTTCGATGGGAAACGCCCCCCGCGTTGAAAGTCATTGAAACTTCCCATGCTAACACTTCGTGGCTCATTGCCCTGAAGAAATTTACTGTTTCGGTCTGGAAGTGGATCAAACACCAGAACGATCTTGCAATCGAGCATCACAAAGCAGTGGAAGCAGCAAAAGATGAATTCTATCGCAAGCACTACCACCATTATCTTCGTTAAAAGTAAGCGCCGGCTGTGGCACACGCTGCAGTCTTTGCTTCCACAAATCCATGTCCAAATTTCTATGACCAAAGGAGGTCCATTTTGAAAGTCCGATTTAAATTTTTGTATCTAGTTCTTGTTTCGATTCTACTTCCCTCTTGCTCGACATCACCCTCAACAAATTCGTCTTCTGATGAAGAACTGCGACGTGAACACATCCGCGAGAGGTTGATGAATCGTCCGGACCGATATTAGGAGGGCGAAATGAAAACATCGATGTTGTTTCGTAAACTCAAGCGCGAATTAGTCGAACTGATGGGCGCTCTGTCAATCGGGGAGATCATGAGGAACAGGGAGCTTATCAAAACAATTGAGAAACTGTCAGCTCTTCTTAGAAAGGTAACATGAACGATGAAAACGACGGAAGTTATGCAAGCAGTGGAAACGATGAAGGAGCAGATTACGGAGCTTGTCCAGGTCATCACGCCACGGGAAAAACTAAGTAACTCAAGAGTGAAGACTAGACTTGAACGGATGGAGGCTCTTCTTGTTCAGTTGCAGTTTTCGGTGAAACCAGCCCCATTTCGAGACGTAAGCGTGATTTCAGATCGCACACGGAAGTCGGCTTAACTTTAAATGAATTTAGATCAAAGCAGTCACAAGGGGGCAAAAACCCATTTGCTATCAAACAATCAGTCATTCGGGGGTCCGCATGGAAAACTATATCAATCGCACAAAATTTGAAATTTCGACCGGCAAGAAAGTCGACGGAAGACTTCTCTACAGTAAAGCACAAGGCTACGCACTTCAGTTTGAGGGAAGCCCTTACTTTGTAGTGCGCCTTTGGATTTTTGAGAAAGAACTCTACCTTGTTCGCACTAGAGACGACGAAATGCGCTACACTGTATTTGCTAAAAAGGTTCAAGAAGGTGAGCAGGTTCGCTTTCAAAGCCCAGTTGGTAAAGGGAGAATCACGGAAGAGCTTAAATCTCATCTTGAAATTTACCTAGAGCTTCTGTCTAAGCCTATCTTCATGAACCTATTTCCCTCAGAGTGAGTGCGCACTGAGAGTCCGCATTACGTTCGCCCAAACCAATTAATCAGCCAACAAAAGTTAAACTGTTTCAAAGCCACGCCCGTCCTTACTTTCTTGGAAGGGGGCTCTTGCTTGAAAAAATATTATCGTTTATTTCTATTTACACTCGTCATTGTCGGATCACTTGCGTTCTCGCAGGCTGGCTACTGTAGCGTTGAGTCGAGTCTATCAGCCATCCAAAATAAACTGGTTAATCAAATTCTCCCACTCGCCGGCGTGCTTGGACTTTGCTTTGCCGGTTTCTCGTTTTTTACTGGAAACCCTGGAGCTAGAAGCCACCTTGTGATGGCGATTATCGGCGCCGCCGTTTCTTTTGGCGCGAGTAGCATTATCGAGTTCGTTAGAGCGCTAGTTCACTAACTGCTTACCAATTTGAAAGGCTCTGATTGTTTACTCGTTAGAACTTATGACCAATGCGCGCTCAATTAAAAGTGCTGCGCGCATTGGTCTCAGCCTTTCAACAAAGGAGGTATCCCTTTTGGCTCTAAACACAACACCCGTTAGCCAGTGCTTAGATAAGAAGCTTCTAATATTTGGCTATGAGATCCCCGATCTGCTCGCAATTTTCCTGCTGCTCTCGGTTTTAAATTTCACATTTGGCAGCACAGGCATGAAGCTTTATCTTGTCTGGCTTCCCACCCTTACACTTGCCTTAACGCTTCGACTCGGAAAGCGCGGCAAGCCTGATAACTATTTACTTCACCTAGTTCGCTTTCAAACCCAGCCAAAGCTTCTTTCAGCTTTTCAAGACGCTACCCATTTTCAAACTCCGCCGCGACTTCATTCAAAAAAGGAAGGTGCCGTATGAAAAAGGGATCGTCTCATGCACTATCAGATTATCTAGAACTCTGGGGCTTTGAGGAGGAGTGCTTACTCTTCTCGGATGGGTCTTTAGGATTTGGTCTAGCTGTAACGCCCATAGATGTGTCTTGTAGTTCAGATGACACGACAAATTCCATTGCACAAAAATCTATTCAGTTTCTAAATGGTTTACCTCCGGGGCTTGATATCCAGTTTGTCCAAGACATCACGGGCGGAAATGAATCCGTAATTCTAGCTCACGAGGAATTAGGCAAAAACGCAACCAATGAAGCCGTCGTTTCACTTGCTAAAGCACGCGCTGAGCGATTTCGCGAGTATGACCGCCAAGCGCTTATCCCAAAGCACTCGCTTTATGTGTTTGTCCGGCGTCCCTTGACGGCGGCCCTAGTTGATAAGCCAAAGCTATTCACAAAACAAAAACAGTATCCTGAGATTGCTGAAGCAAGGTTACTTCGTGAACTAACCGCACTTGAACAGCTTAGGGACAGCGTCACTCAAGGTCTCTCAGGCATTGGTCTTGAAGTGAAGGGTCTAACCGGCGAGGAGATCGTTAATCTCACGTACTTCCAGTGGAACCCAACTCGTCCTGTTGCGCTTGGAAAATACGACCCCGAAGATATTCGTGCGTCACTTCTTTTGACCGATGTGGCCATTTACGAGAAAGGCTTTGCGCTCTCTGACATGCACCATCGCGTGCTTTCACTTAAAATTCTACCCGATCAAACGTTTTCAAGTATGGCCTCACAACTCAGGGATCTTCCCTTTGATTCAAGACTATTTCTTTCTATCCATGTTCCCAACCAAACCAAAGAACTTGAAAGCCTTCAAACCAGCCGCAGGATCGCGTTCTCTATGGTGCGCGGAAAAAAGGGAGTGTCAGACATTGAATCTGAAGCAAAGCTTCAAGACTTGGAAACATTGCTAGAACAGATGATTGCCCAAGGCGAGAAGGTTTTTCACGTAAGCTTAAACGTTCTTTTGCGTTCAAAATCCGCTGATGACCTTGAAGAAAAGATTGCCCAAACACTGATGGTATTTCGAAATCTAAATGGGGCTGAGGCCATGGAGGAGAGCTTAGCTTCGTTTGGGATCTTTTCAGAGTTTGCTATTCCCAATGCTCGCTCTAAAGAACGCATGAAGCGAGTGAAGTCCTCAAACCTTGCTGACCTTCTCCCAATTTTCGGCCCGTGGAAGGGATTTCAAAAGCCAAGTGTACTACTCAGGTCACGGCAAGGAAGCTTAGTAAGCTTTGATCCGTTTGATTCGGGACTAGCCAATTCAAATCAACTCATTTCCGGGGGATCAGGAAGCGGTAAAAGTTTCTTAACCAACATCCTGCTTTTGCAGATGTTAAAAGAAAACCCCAAGGTCTATTTTGTTGATATCGGGGGTTCTTATAAAAAGCTCTGCGAAAACTTATCAGGCCAATACCTTCCACTTGGCGTAAACTCGGGACTATCTCTTAATCCCTTTGATCTTGGACCTGGCGAAACCGCAGTTTCAAGTCAGAAGATTAAGTTCTTGGTTGGTCTGATTGAACTCATGACTAAAGAAGAAGACGTTGCTCGTCTTCCAAAGCTTGAGCGGGCTGAGATTGAAGAAGCCATTCAAAGAGTTTACGAATCCTCGACAAACCCCACGCTCTCAAATCTTCGAGAAATTTTACTTGAACATCCTGACACTGAGATCCGCCGCTATGGCCGCATTCTTACTCCTTGGTGTGGAGACACTCCATTTGGAAAGTTTGTCGATCGTCCGACGAACATTGAACTCAATAACTCCATTGTGGCTTTTGATCTTAAAGGAATGGAGTCCTATCCAGATCTTCAGGCCGTATGTCTTTTTATCATCACGGATTTCGTATGGCGTGAGGTGCAAAAGGATCGCCATCAAATGAAGTTTCTTGTTTTTGACGAATGTTGGAAACTTCTAAAAAATGAATCAGGCATGGGTTTTATTGAGGAAGTGTTTCGCACCTTCCGTAAATACTTTGCCTCGGCAATCGCAATTTCACAGGATATCGACGATTTTGCAAAATCTAAAATCGCTGGTGCCATTCTTCCCAACTGTTCAATTAAGTGGTTACTCATGCAGCAGCAAAGTGACTCTTCTCGAATTCAAGAAGTATTGGGACTCAATGAAAATGAACTAGCACTTGTGAAATCGCTTTATCAAGAAAAGGGACGATTTTCTGAAGCTTTTTTGCTTGCGCAAAAAGATCGAACGGTCGCGCTGATTGAATCAATTCCACTTGAATACTGGATCGCAACGACTGACCCCAAAGACCTGGCTGCGGTTGATAAGATGGCGCGCGACCAACCCGAGATCAAGCATATTGAAAGACTCGCAAGCCTTGCCGAAAAGTATCCGCGCGGAGTCGCGGCATATGAAAAGGAAGGAGGCTAACATGAAGACAATTAAACTCCGTGTACTCGCTATTGCTCTTCTTATTGTGGTCTGCCAGCCAGTGAAACAGGCGCGGGCCGATCTTTTTGGCGGAGACGTAGCGGTTCTAGTTCAGATTCTTGCCAATGCGTTTCAACAATTAGCACAGCTTCAAAAGATTTTAGGTGCGGGGCGAGACACGATCGCACTTATGGAGGACATCAACCGAGGAGTTAACGATTCACTCAATGTACTCAGAACGATTAGTCCCTATACTGATCCGGGCATTTATAAAGACTGGACCAGAGTTCAAGACGCCTTGCGCGCTCTTACTCAAGTGTATGGATCGGTTGTGACCTCTCGTGAAGCAACCATTCAACGAGACACAGATCAAAACGTGGCCGAAGCCGTAACGCTTAATAACCAAATTTATAAGTACGCAGACCAAGTAGATGTGATTGGCGAGCAGATTAAACAGTACAGCCACGCCGTATCGCCGGGAGGGGCGGCAAAGCTTACGGCGCAGTCACTTGGGATCATGCTGAATGTCATGAACCAAAGTCTAAGGACTCAGGCGACAGGTTTAAAGCTCCAGGCGCAAGCGATGGCCGTTGATAATCACAAAGAAAAAGAAAGTACCCGTTACGAGCTTGAGAGCACCCGAAGTCTTGGTGACGCAATGAAGGCACAAGACACGAGCTTTAAGCTCCCGAGGCTTTAACAATATGGATTTATCGTGGCTATCTCAGGAAGCTAAAGCGCTTCATCAAGTTTTTGAGTCCCTCTTTTACCCCATGGCCACCGTACTTTTACTTCTTGGCGTAATGCTCGAATATTTCAAGATGCCTCTAGGTATTGTACCGTCGATCCCGCAACTTGTGGGGCGAACGATCATTGCGGCTATCATGCTTCATAGTTACCCGGAGGTTGCCAATACTTTGAGCGACTTCACGGACGCCTTGGGTACAAAGCTTGGGGACGTAAATCAGCTTAAAGATTTTCTTTCTCGAATTTACGACAGCCTTGCCAATCAGGGAGGATTTTGGGTTTCAATTAAGCAAGGCGTGACGATGGTCGTTTCGTTTTTGACCTACTTAATTCTTTACATCACAGTTTACTTTTTTAGCGCGGCTGCAATCTATGTTTGGCTTCTTTTATATATTTTCTCGCCACTACTCTGTGTGCTTTTTATTTTACCCGCAACGGCCTCAGTCACAAAAGCGATGTACCGTGCAATGTTTGAGGTTTGCGCCTGGAAAATCGTTTGGGCGGTGCTGTCCACTTTGCTCTGGAGCTACGCTTTTACTCAAATTAATAAGCCCGGAGCGGAAGTAAATTTCATTGTCGTGATTTCACTCAATCTCATTATCGCAGCTTCACTTCTATTTACTCCAATGGTGGTGAACGCATTAACCAGTATGGGCATTAGTGGGCTTGCTGGCACGGCGCTTACTGGGATCGGAGGGGCAGCCTCAGTATTTGTGCCCGGAGGATACGCTGCAATGGCTGCGCAGCATGGGAAGAGAAAAATGATGAGCTTAGGCAAGCAAGGAATCAAGGGAGCTTACAAAAGTGCTTTTCCTGACGATAAAAAAGGAAAGCAAAAAAACGATGATTCTGCTCGCTCAAAGTCATCCCAAAACCTCACGCCGCCTCGGTGGCATAGCAAAGTGCCACCACCGAATGAGCCTCCAGGATTTATGAATAAAAAACTTGAGCGAGAACAAAAGATCAAGAGTCCGCAAAAGCCTGCTCCAAAGATGTAAGTTCGTTTAAAATATTTAGTCACGCATATTTAGGCAATTTTTAAAGTCACTCCTCGGGCCAAATCGTTTCGGCCCGGTCACGTCTTAAAAACGGAGAACTTTAGTTTATGCGTATATCTCATGCCTGGTCCAAGGTGACCTCTCAAAACGTCGCCATGCGAAGTGCGCTTCTTGCGCTTTCAATTGCGCTCACCATTCTTGCTTTCGTATCCGCGAAAGTTTCACTTAAGCCCCCGATGATTGTTGAACGAGCTTGTTACTCAACCATTCTTGAAGGAAGGAGCGCTAACCAAACCCCGCAAGAAATTGAAGCCTTTGTACGTGAAGCTGTATCGCAGCGCTTTGATTCGGATTCAAACGTCAACGGTGAGTTTCTGGGACTTGAAGAAATGCAGTACCGAGAAAAAGAACAAGATGAGCTTAAAAAGCGGGACATGAAGCAGCGGGTGCTTGTGAACTCCGTTGTAAAAATCGGCGATCTCTATTCGGTGAGTGCCGATCGCCTGATTTCAGTAGGTACAATTAGGTCAGCTTTCATTTTCCCTATTACCCTCACGATTGAGTCAGTCCAAAGAACAAGTGGAAACCCCTATGGTCTAATTCTTACGCGTGTTCAGTCAGCCACCGCAACCGATGATGCGAAATCTAAGGGAGGTACGCATGACAAGAAGTGATGAACAAAAGTCAGCTCCTAAAGTCGACTGGAATTTTATTATGTTTCTAATCGTCACGCTCACGGTTTCGATTTTGTTTACCTATAAAGCCCTTGCCGCTGGACAAACCGCAAAAGTGGTAAAGCTAAATGATAAAACCATTGCGACCGTCATTATTTCCGGGCGTGGAACAGTGCTTGAGTTTCCAGTGAAACCAACCAAGGTCATCTTGGGAAAGACTGGCTCGTTTGGGCTTGAGTACGTTGAAAACGATCTTGCTATTTCGCCCTTAAGTCCAACGGCCAGATCAAATCTATTTGTCTATTTATTTGGAAGACGTTTTAGCTTTGATCTTGTGACCTCAATGACGGATGGAAGCGCCATTGTGCAAGTCAGAGATTCTGATGAGTCGAAGATGAAAGTAGAGATCCGATGAGCGTTGATGATCAGACTCCCCAGGTTCGGCTGGAGGACAAGTCACAAAGTGGCTTGAGAGAGCAACTCGGGCGATTTCTAAAATATCGAAACGGTAAAGTGAACTCAAGAAAGAAGATTGCAATTTCAAGCGCTCTAATCGCAGTCGCCATCCTTCCAGCTCTCTTTCGTGGATCTCCAGAGATGCCTGAGGGCGGCGGGAGAGGTGTCGTCCTTCCCGATAATCCAGGTCAGGGGCAATCCGGTGATGAGTTTATTTTTTCTGACTATAGTCGAACTGATGAGGCTAGATCTCAAGACGATGCGAAGAGGACTGCGAGTCGAATGCCTCACGGGAAACCTGAACGAATGCTTGGGCCTCAGCTTGTTGCGCGTCCTAGAAACGTAAAGATCCCTCCGGGATCGATGGTAAAAGCTACGCTCATCAGTGGCGCATCAAATGGACTTGTTAAAGCGCAAATCCTAGAGCCGCTATCGCTAAACGGAGAAGTGCTCATTGAACAAGGAACGATTGCCGTTGGCAGAGGCTCATCAACTGAGGATCGTCTTTTTATTCAATTTAGTAAACTCGTTTTCAAAGATGGCGCAGTTGACACCGTTCAAGCCGAAGCTGCCGATCAGTCAGACCAAATTGTAGGATTAAAAGGCTCAAAGCTTGGGCACTACGCCGCAAGACTGGGTGCTGGTATTGGGCTTAACTTTGTGGGTGGCTTTTCTGAGGCGCTTCAGGAGACCGAGGGCCAGGACGGTGTGCTTGTGAAAAAGCCCACTGTAAGAAATGCGCTCCTAAATGGTGCAGCTCGCGCGTCGTTAGAACAATCACAAGAAATGATGTCCAATCTTAAAAATCAGCAACCAATTATTGAAGTTAAAGCAGGCACGGCGATTCTTATTATGTTTTCAGATAGTGGAGGGTGATCAACAATGGAAAGACAACAACATTCTACAAATGCACCAGCATCAAATGTATTGCTTGAGAAACGAATTTTAGCCACTTACTACTCGCTAAAGCGGGCCATGCAACCACTAGTTGAAATCTACTATGGTATCAGGACTCGAACGATCCCATGGCTTCCTTGCGCAATTGTCGCGGCCATTGTTTCTTTGTCGCTCTATTATAGAGTTGATCTTTGGCTTTATACAAAGATTGCAACTTCAAAAGTACCGGTCGTAAATTCCATATTTCGTTTTGGTCTGCGCCACCTCTATCCGTTTTCGTCTCCACTCTACTGGGTTTACTTCTCATGCCTTACACTCAGTGGCTTTTTTGTGTGGGGCCTGTGGCTTGCGCAAGTCAGATGGCGTCTAAAAGATAAATTAGAGAATGCTTTTGAAGTAGCCGGACTTCGGAACCGACTTGGGAAGACACCACAGCTCATCTACGACATCCCACTTGATGTAGACACGCGTAAAATTAAAATCACAAACGCCAAGTTCCCCCTCACTGACTTTAAGAAAAATCAGGCAAGTCTAGAGAGCGCTCTCCAAATATATATAGATGAAATCAAAGAGCGGCGCTCACATGGCACGATTGAAATCACCTATTGCTTAGAGCCACTTGAGGACAAGATTGAATACTCAAGGCTTGGTCAGGTTCCGCCACGCCATTTCCCCGTTGGATTTTCAAGAGCAAGAACTATCATTCCTGATTTTGAAAAGGTACCGCACCTGCTTGTTGCAGGTCAAACCTCAGGCGGTAAATCCACATTCCTAAGACAGTTCATCACCACTGTTTATCTTGGAAACAAGACCTTTCATTTTACACTGATTGATTTAAAGGGAGGCTTAGAGTTTCAGCTTTTTGAAAACCTCCCGCGCGTAAAGGTGATCCCCAACCTTCAGCTTGCATCGCACTCACTTAAGAAATTTCACGCAGAACTTGAACTAAGAATGAAGCTCCTCAAAGAAAATAAATGCAAAGACATCACGGAGTATTTGAAAATTCCCGACGCCGAAAAGAAAGTGATCGCTGAATTTAAAGCTGGCTCAACTCTTAGTCGCCACCTCATTGTGGTCGATGAAGCTGCTGATTTGTTTTTAGCAGGTGCAAGTGCCCCGTCAGGCGAGATCCAAAAGGCAAAGCGAGTTTTAAGTGAGATCGGTCGTAAAGGACGAGCCGTTGGTCTTCATTTGGTCATTGCAACGCAAAGACCTGATAGTCGCGCACTTGATCCGCAGATTAAGCTCAATCTTCCCGGTGTGCTTTGCTTTCAGATGGCAAATGATGCTTCCAGTATTTCTGTTCTTGGAAATGGACGCGCCACAGACCTTCCTGCAATTGCGGGTCGGGCTATCTGGAAATGCGGAACGGATATGATCGAAGTTCAGACGCCGCTTATACTTCCGGCCGAGGTGGATGAACTTTTAAAAAAACATAGAACGGCAACTGATGCGGTAGCTACCCAGGAAGAGGATCTTGGTAACATAGACGACCAATCAGATGAATCCGCTGATCCCGTCGTGGGTGACGGTGCCTAATGGGAAATTTTGGGATGCAGTATAGCAATAAGCGCAGAGTGAATCTAGAGAGTCGGGACCTTAGGGTTCTTGAGTTTCTGTGGCGCTGGAAGCTTGCTTCAACCTCTGCCATTGGAGCGAAGTTCTTTAATTTAAATTTAAAAAATGCCTACAATCGTTTGAATGATCTAGAACGCGCCGAAGTCGTAGAGATTAGATCCGACGAGAAACTAAAACGTTTTGCCTGGGCCATTACTCAAAAGGGCTTCAAAGCCATTCGAGATGAACTTCCCGCACTTCGCGAAGAGGGTTTTAGATCAGAGCATATTCACCACGACTTTTTAGTGACAGCGTTTCACTTAGGTGATTGGCTCGTATCCATTCCCGAGGGCGCGAAGCTGTTTTCCGAACAGCAACTTCGGCGTTTGTTGATTGATGATTACCCAGCATGGATTCCAAAAACGGAAATTCATAGACCTGATGGCTATTGGGGACTTCCGGGTAGCGATAAAATTGTCCCGGTGGCTTTAGAAGTAGAGATCCACCGCAAAGGACCAGCGTCCTATGAGGTATTAGGAGAATTTTATTCCGATCAAAACGAAATCTTTCGGGTCATCTGGCTTGTGCCATCAGTAGCGGCAGCGCGAAGAATCCAATCCAAGTTTCGTCAAACCACAACAATTAGAAACAACATCCACAACTTCATTTTGATTCCTAACTTTGTAAATCACGGTTGGCTTTGCCCAATTGTACTTGGACCAGAGACCGGAAAAACATTAAGCGATTTTCTCCACTCGGTACCCGGTGAAAAGCCGGTGAAACGTGGGGAAACTTTCACCGCCCAGCATCTTCTCAACACTAAAAAAAGCTTCGTAAGATCAAGACACTTACACGAAATCCAAAAGTCACCAAAAGCGCTACTGAGTACGGTCTAAGTACCATACTCAGGCCCTATGCGGTCTCCGATCCGCATTGTATTCCCATGAAAGGAGCCTTTCCCTATGAAGCTCTCTATCCCATACAAACTCTCGCTCTGCCTTTCGCTTACCGTCCTTATTATTGTTGTCACCGGTTGTGCTACTTCACGAGACAGTGTCCTGCTTGGAGCAGGAGTTGGTGCTACCGCTGGTGCAGCTATTGGTTATGGTACCGGCGAAAGCGCACAAGGTGCTGCCGTCGGAGGAGTCATCGGTGCGGTAACTGGAGGTATCTTTGGATATCTAGCAAATCGTGCCGAACAAAAAAAAGCGCCTTCAACCGCAACGGTAGATGCTAAAAAAAATGCGCCACTGCTAAATAAACCTGAAGTCAGAATGATCTGGGTACCCGATAAAATCGAAGGCGATCAATTCATCCAAGGCCACTACATGTACATCATCGACAAGCAAAGCTCATGGAGAAAGGATTAGAGGTGGCCAAGATGACAGATGAAACAAAGGCCAAATCAAAACAGGTTCGCCACTTCGACCGAGTGACGCTAGACGCTGAAGCGCTTTCCCGAATTGATGGTTGGATTGAGCAACTGACTTCGCACAATAAGGGTGTAAATCTTTCTCGCAAAGACTGCTTAAATTGGCTCGTAAATCACCATTCAGCGAGCCTTACGCAAGAAGAGGTAGCGGAGCTTGGAGCAAAGTTCTTTGATGAAATCCGCTTCCTCAGTCAATCCTTAAAGGAAATGCGTGCAGCTCGGGCGCGAGGCGAGACCGTAAATCTTGAATCAGTACTTAAGCATCCCAAAAACGATACGGCAGTTTCTACACCCAAGAAGCAACGCCGCCCGCGTGTAAAACTTGGCTCAAGTAATGATCAAACAGACTCAGGTAATGAACACGATCCGCGCGCTGAATCATCCACAATAACTACTTAAAATTGAGCTGACTTTTTCATAGTTCACTTTTCATAATTGATTAATTTCAGCCACAGCGGTCAGAAAATCTCTCGATTTTGTGGGGGAAATAAGCTATGGTTCAATCCTTATCGACTGAAAAAGAAGAAAATAAAATTTCTTCTTCAGTTGGGTTCTTTGACATCAACAAAGTTAAATGGATGACTTCTTCGGAAGCCGCCTTTTACCTCCGAGTATCGGTTGGCCAATTAAGAAACATGGTTTGGCGCGGGCAAGTGAAAGCTTACCGCATGAACAATCGATTAAGGTTTCTCAGAAGTGATTGCGAAAAACTTCTGCAACCCGCTTAAGAAAGTGGGCTTGTATGGCAGTTATCGAATATCAATCTGAAACAGGAGAAAAGCTCTGGAAAGCGTATGCCAGTGTAAAAAGCAAAGTGAACTTATCTATTCGCGTACAGCGATGGAAGTTCGGATGCAAAACACTGAAGACGGCAGAGCGAGAGGAAACGGCGCTTCTTAAAGAGTGTCAGGACGAAGTTCGTAAAAGAGAATCACAAGGTTCAAGTTGGGGTGCGGTTGTCGAGTCATGGGAAGCTTTCATGGCTAAACATCATTCCGATGATCTAAATGAAATGACCCGCAAGGACTATGTCGCCACAGTTCGGAAATATACCGAGACGTGGTGGAATAGACATGCGGCGGACATTAATCGGGCCGATGTACTTGAAGTCCTAAATGAGATGAAGGTTCATAGCTCATCAGTGAGCTACCAGAATAAAACAAAGACGGTGTTAAACCGGATGTTTCTTTATGGAATTGATCACCGACTCATTAAGGGAATCGATCGAAGCCCAACCCATGGAATTCAGCTTGCGCGGGATGAGGAAAAGAAACCCGAGATTTTAAGTAATACTGAAATCAAGGATCTTCTCAACAAATCGCGAAGTTTAATCCATCCTTGGTTTCCAGTTTGGGCAATGGCTCTTCTTACGGGAATGAGAAACGGTGAATTGTACGCTTTGCTCTGGAGTGATGTTGATTTTGAAAATCGACAAATCCAGGTGAGCAAGTCTTACAACTGTCGGCTCAGGATCACGAAGAGCACCAAGGCCGGATACTGGAGAACAGTGCCTATGTCCGATCAAACAATGATGCTACTGAAAGAAATTCAGGCATCAGCGGGAAATCGGAAAGAGGTACTGCCTAGGCTACCCAGATGGGCCAACGGCGAGCAGGCTAGAATCCTTCGTGAGTTCTGCATAGGAACTGGGGTTACTTCCATTAAGTTTCATACTCTAAGGGCTTGTTTTGCGACACAGCTCATTAGAAATGGGATTCCACCAATTCAGATCCAAAAGATTTGTGGTTGGAAGGATCTTGAGACCATGCAGCGATACATTCGCTATGCGGGTATCGAAACTGATGGAGCAACCCAGAGCTTGAAGATTCTCCCTGACACCTTTATATTAGAAAAAGCATCCACCCTCTTTGTTGATAAAGAGGGTGGACAGCCCCAAATAGAGCCTGAGGCTGCGTGAGTGCAAAAGGTAAGAGGTTTCAAAATCATTTTAGCGCCGTCTTACTTTGATCTTAGTCGGCGCGTAACTTGTTGATATGGTAGGATTCACGACGAATCCGCCACGCACCGCGACCGAGCGTAGCGAGGGAACAAAACGTGACTAAATGTCACGTTTTGGCGCGACTCGGGTGCGTCTTCCCCCCGCGACCGATCGAAGATCCCCCGAAAATCAAAGTTTGCCCCAATACATAAATAAAAAATTTGTGAATAAAATGTAACATTTTCTGTGGTACTCTCACGAATTGTGTACAAACGTATTTTAGACATCACACCCGTTTTGCGTTCTAAGTCGGTATTCTTATTTGGCCCTAGGCAGACCGGAAAAAGCACACTCCTTAAAACCCTCTTTCCTAGCGCACGATCATTTAACCTTCTTGAAGCAAACGTTTTCCGGGAATTGTCGACAAGACCCGAATCATTGCGCGAAAGCCTCACTCCAAAAGATCGAATTGTAGTCGTCGACGAGGTTCAAAGGATTCCAGAACTCCTCGATGAAATTCACTTACTCATTGAAGAAAGAAAAGACCTTCGTTTTGTGCTCACCGGAAGTTCAGCTCGCACCTTAAAAAGAAAAGGTGTTAACTTGCTGGGGGGGCGAGCAAGAACACTTCATTTACATCCATTAGTTTCAGCCGAACTTTTAAACATTGGGATTGAGCGAAGAATCAACTTCGGATCCCTTCCTTCGGTTTATGACTCTAGCGATCCCCGAGGAGATCTTAAAGATTATGTCGGCACATATTTACAAGAAGAAATTCGCGCCGAAAGTATGATCCGAAATCTTCCTTCGTTTAGTCGTTTTTTGGAAGTCGCAGGACTCAGTAATGGTCAACTCATAAATTACGCTTCTGTTGGGAGTGATGCTCAGGTACCGGCCCGTACTGTTAAAGATTACTTCCAAATATTAGAGGAAACCTGGATCGGAAGTTTTTTAAATCCCTTCAGAAAAACAAAATCTAGAAAGGCAATTGCCACACCCAAGTTTTATTTTTTTGATGTGGGGGTTGCAAACATTTTGAGCCGGCGAGGAGACGTAAAGAGCGGATCAACCGAGTTCGGAATTTGCTTAGAACATCTCATACATCAAGAACTTCGCGCCTACCTTTCTTACAAAAATATCGATGATGAACTCAGCTTTTGGCGTCCTGAAAGACAAGAGTCCGAGGTCGATTTTTTAATCGGAGATCACACTGCAATAGAAGTTAAAGCAAGCGGCCGAATTGACGCTAGAGATTTAAAAGGTCTTCGCCTTTTGATGGAAGAAAAAAAGCTAAAACGAAAAATTATCGTTTGCTCGGAACGTATCGAAAGAAAAGTTGATGGCGGAATCGAGATCATTCCTTATCAAGTTTTTTTTAAAGCTTTATGGCAGGGGGAAATTGTTTAACGACCGTTGTTTATCATGATAATCAACGGTAGCGGCAGCGTTTATCATACATGAATGTGGCACCACCCGTCACAAAAGCAGGCGGGCATGCGCTTTGGAGAATAGTTGCTACCGAAAAAATACTACCGTTGCATCAGGCCAAACACTGGCTCTCACTCCTACCGGAATTAGTTTTGGAGTTATCCGTAGTGGAATGGAAATGAATCCTGCTTATTTTTTATATAGCGGCTCCTCAAACTGTTCAGATACCATTGCCAATCTCTACAAATCAGGATCTGACGATAGTTTAATCATGGATTTCATCGCCTTGGGGCCTACTGAAAATTGGTAAAGCTTTTCACGCTCGGCAGCTTCGGTAAGTGGCGTTTCGATCACCTCGTGGTTGGTAGACTCAACTGGCGTTTACGGGTTGAGTAAGAAGCTTTTAACTTAAGTCTGTTTGCCCTTCCAATTTTTTGACGCCGCTAATGCGCAAGGGTAAGTTCATAAAAATTCGTTTACAATCCAATTTTGTGAAGCAAAAAAAATCCACAACTCATTCCATTCAAATTCTTGGGACTCGTGGAATTCCCGCAAGTCATGGCGGCTTTGAAACGTTTGCGGAAGCTTTGAGTCTGTATCTGGAAGAAAAGAATTGGGACGTTACCGTGTATTGTCAAAAAGATTCGGACTCAGTCTCCATCGAAAATTCACAGTGGAAAGGAATTAACCTTGTTCACATCAGCACTCCCTTAAAAGGATCTTTGGGTTCAGTGCTGTTCGACTTGCTAGCAATTATTCAAGCTGTTAAACGCCGAACGCCCATGTTAATTCTCGGCTACAACACTGCCTGTTTTTCTATACTCCCAAAACTTTTCTCGATTCCTACTGCTATGAATATGGACGGAATTGAATGGAAGCGTGGAAAGTGGGGCCGAATTGCAAAATTTTGGTTTTGGTTAAATGAAAGCTTCGGCAGAATGTTTTCTGACCTTATGATTGCTGACCATCCCGAAATTGAAAAGCACTTGCGAAGATTTGGAACAAAAAAACCAATAGTGATGATTCCCTATGGAAGTCACGAAATCACAGAAGCAATGGTCGATGAAAAAATTTTAACACTATGGAATCTGACTAAAAACGGATATGCTTTGGTGATAGCAAGAGTAGAACCGGAAAACTCGGTTCTTGAAATTGTCCAAGGATTTTCAATGCAAAAACGAAATTTTAAACTTGTGATTGTCGGACCGGTGGAAGAAAAAAATGCCTACCATACAGAAGTCTTAAAGGCCGCCAACTCAGAAGTCATTTTTACTCAAGCTCAATACGACGTAACGGTGACACGGACTTTACGCTTTTTTGCAAAATTTTATTGCCATGGACATACTGTTGGTGGAACCAACCCATCGCTACTTGAAAGTATGGGGGCTGGAAGTGCCATTCTGGCACATGACAATCTCTTTAATCAATGGGTAGCAGGTGATGGCGCGAAGTATTTTAAGAATGCTGAGGAATGTGGACGGATGATGGGGGAAATGGAAAGTGCTGGGTTGAACACGGGTCGGGACTTAGTTTATAATCGATTTCAAGCACAATTCCGATGGGGAAATATTTTAGACCTATACGAAAAAAGTCTTTTAAGTTGAACGCTAGGCTGCCTTAGGTTTTACGTGTTCGCCATAGATGAATTCGAATGTTGAGCGAATTCCATCTTCCAGACCAACCTGAGGGGTCCACTCAATTGCGGATCTAATTTTATCACTATTGAGAAATACTTTCGCAACATCAAATCTCCGATTGGGTAAATGCTGAATACTTACTTCCCCCATTCCTAGATTATTAACAATCTCAATTATTTCATTTATTGATCTTCCCTCGGAAGACGATACATTAAAAATCCCCACCAAATTTTTTTTAAGAGACAATTGTAAAGCCTCCACAAAATCTGTCACATAGAGGTAGTCCCTGTAAATCTTTCCATCACCAAACATGGGAAAAGATTCTTTGGCTATGAGCTTTTGGCATAGAAAAGGTATCAACCCTTGTGCTCCATCCGTCCGTTGGCCTGGTCCATAAATATTAGCCGGCCTAAGAATTAAAATTTTATGCTTATAAATTTGGCTATAAACATTTAAAAATTTTTCACATGAAACTTTAATAGCGCCATAAAAGCTTAACGGATTTAACTGGGAAGTTTCGTTTATCTTTTCTTCCTCACCGTGCCCGTAAACGGCACCCCCTGAAGACAAATATGTAAAATGAATTTCAGGCTGTGTTTTTAATCGTTCCAGCAGCGAAACTAGAGGTAAGACATCATTCACAAAATCTTCACTGGGATCAATGAGTGATCGTGAAGGAATTGATTGTGACACTAGGTACACAATATGTGTTACGGAATCTAGAAGTAGATCTAGATTTAGTTTTAATATATCTCCTGTTATCACTTCCAAATTTGGCGCAGCGAGAAATTGGTGAGCACGCCTTACCAATGCCTTTACCTTGCAGTTGTCGCGCAAGAGTCCATCACAAAGATGTCTACCAATAAATCCATTTGCTCCAACAACGAGGACTTTCATGACAATGCCTCTGAATAGCTTTGAATAAGGTCTCGCGTAAATTTTGTATAGTTTAAGTTTTCCTTGAGCCAACTAAATCCATTTTTGCCCATTTGTTCTAAGCTACCAATTGAATTTTGCGCTTCTCGAAGAGCTCCACAAATAGAATCGACAGATTCCGGATCGTATAGAAAACCTGTAATTCCTTGTGTTACCATTTCTGGTATTCCACCTCTTTGAGAACCCAATACGGCTTTACGATGTGCAAAGGCTTCACAGATCACATAAGGATAGTTTTCGTGCCAACGAGAAGGTACGCATACTGCAATTGCCTCTTCAACAACCGGATTCAGTTTTTCACCCCAAAGAGGGCCCAAGAATTCAATATTAGACAGAGAATTCTGACTGCAATAATTCTTTAACTCAGCTTCCTGTTCACCACTTCCAACAATTTTCAAACTATACGGGGGACCCAATTTTTGAAAAGCTTTTATCAATTGGTCCACGCCCTTTTCTTCAACGAGTCGCCCAAAGTACAAAAAGTAGGATCCATTTTTTAACTGAACATTTGCATACTTTTCTAAATCAAATGGATTACGAACTATCGAATATTTTAAGTTCCGATCTGGCCAAAAGCTCATTGTGGTATCGGCCATAAACTGACTTGCAAAGTTGAAATGACTTGTTGAAACATCATAGATATTTTTCAATTGATAGTAGTACGCCTCAATTGAGCTAGCGACACTCAAAGATAATGAATTGTGGCAACATTTATTGATCGCTGCCATTTTTGGTCCACCAAGCTTGCAATCATTGCAAATTTTTCCGTGATGATAGAGTTTGTAGTTAGTGCAAATGTGTTTGTAATCATTGCATGTAAAAACGATTTTTATATTTCGTTTTCTGGCAGCTAATATAATCGAAGGAGACAAATGTCCATAGAATCCAAACACATTAATGATGTCAGGTTTGAATTCATCAATGAGTTTTTCGAAATTTGTTTCGGCTTCCGAGTTGTGGAGAATATTTTTAAAATGAAAGAGATTTTGAATGAAACTTTTGTTTCTGAACTCCAAGTTTTGCACAAAAAACTGCTCATACTCAGAGGCATGGTTCTCTTTTGACTTAGTCGAGAAGTAAGCTACTTCATGGCCAGCGGACTTCAAAGCCTTTGCAGTTTCAAAAACAAAGACCTCTGCTCCACCCAAGTTATAGAAGTATTTGTGGGCAAGGAGAACTCGCATAGATGATGTATCGGCATTGTTTGACGATTTCCAAACCTGGATGAGTGATAGAAATTTGACGCAAAAATTAGATTGCTTCTACCTTTGCAGCATAAGCGCCTAAAAGGGCAAAAATTGTAAAAGTCGAGGTTAGCCCTCCCCCCGAAAATGCAAATGACTGAAATATATAATTAACAGTAAGTATCACAAAATATCCGAGAGGAACAAAATCAATTACTGACCTGCCCTTGTTGGCTATATGAGCCAAACTCAAAAGTACAGCGACATTTGCTAAAGTAAACAATGTTAATCCGACTAAGCCTGAATTTGTGAATACTTCCACCAATACATTGTGCGCATGCCCCAATGGATACCCCAGGCTTTCCAAAAAGTAGCCGGCACTACCTAAGCCGTTTCCAAACAATAAACTTTGTTCGCCAAATGAAATCAACTTCGGCCAAAAAAGCGTTCTCGAATTTAGAGTCGAAAGATCATAGAGAGCTCCGGAGGCATCGTCACGTCTTGTTAAAAAAGTCAGATAATTAGATGCGATTAACACTATCGGAAGAAAAAAATACGGTGAAAATAAAGTCATTGCGGCTAAAAAATAGTTAACTATCAATGTAGATGCGCTGATGAAAAAATTTAAAAACTTTTCGACAATTCGTGAATTTTTGAAAAGTCGAACTAAAGAATACACTCCAACAATTGATAACGAAAAAATTGAACCAATGAGACCATTTCTTCCTCCGGCAAGTGAGGCCGCATACATTCCAACTGGCAACAACATTAGCAATAAAAACGATTGCGATAGGTATCTACTTTTCAATCTAGTACTTTTGAAGAATTGACTTCCAACAATAACTGCAATAGCGAAAAAAAGAAAATACGAAACCGCGTTGGTAACTAAATTTGGATTCGAAAATATCGATTCATATCGATCAAGCGAATCTAAAAACACTACTCCATCCTTTTTTTTCGGTTTGGAATACCCAACTATTGAAGTAAATACCGTTGTCAATGCAACTAAAAAAGTAGGTACCGCAATACTCATTGCACACACGCTGGAAGTAAAACGTACATGCGTGGCAATTTGAAATGCCTGAAAGAAAACCAATATTCTTGAAATAGCTTGAATGATATTCACATCTCGGTCAGGACTGTAGAGGAATGTGATTGAATAATATAGATTGAACGCAAAAAAAAGATAGAAAACTTTAGAAAGAAACACCTTTGGCAACAATCCGGAATTGAGTTTAACCGATACCGCAATAGAGAATAATACAATCAACAGTTTAAAAACCACACCTAAATTGCCCAAATAATGAGTGAGATCAACTTCAAAGAAAAAAAGCTGCACCATCAAGAGTAGAATATTAAAGTTGAAAAGTTTACGCCCTGAAACAATCATCATTTTGGCGGAATATCCGTACCAAAAAAATGCTTCATTATTTTACTTTGTTTTTTTAATGCTTTTATTTCTTCAAGACTACTCAATCGCGATTTAAACTCACGATAGACACTTGCATACCACTTGTCCCCTGATTCATTCGACCTTAGCAATGTAATTTTTTCACCAACAAATTTTTCGACAATCGCTGCTGAAGAGTCAATCTTATCTGCTAACAAAATTAGAATTCTAAATTTCCCTTCAGAAATCAATGCAAATCCTTCAGATTTGCTAAATGGGTACTTAAATATGTCTATATTTGAAAATTTTCGAAATTCTGTATCGAACCAATGCATCCCATACATATGGTCAAAACTATTTTTATATGAATCTAACAAAAAATTCATGTCTGCGTCCCAAGGTTCCTTCGTGTTTTTGCTCTTAACGGTGTCCAAAAGCCACAAAGGGAGATCTTGAAAAAACATTGAAACATCTCTATCATTTAGGTCACGAACCACAGTAATGATGTTAATCGTTTTTCTTCGTCGTATTAAAAATCTCTTCAAAACATCAACTAAGATTCTTTTGAAATATTGCGCTGGAAAAAGTCTATGTCGAATAGTACAAGGTGATTTCCCGTAAAGACTGTGAATCTGAATGCTCTTTGGCAGACTCTTGTGAAGGCTTGAGGACCCAACTTTTCCCATTTGATAGATTAGAGTGTAGTCGGGATCCAAAAACTTTCGTGCTACTTCGATAGTTCTATCAACATTTAGCCGAAGTTTCAGAGCTATCATTTAATTAAATTATAGTGTACTTTTCATTGAATTTGCCAGGATGCCCAAAATTTCCACAAAGATATGTTTTTAAAAATGTCAAAAACTTGATCTTCCACATTTTTTTTCAAGTGATAGAATTTTGTTCTTGATTGCTCAAATTGACAAAACTTATTTAAAACTTGGAATTAAGAAGCTTTATGTCCGATTGATAAGCTATTTTCTATTCGAAGGACGACCCATAGGCACCAAGGGACAATGGTTTAACTATTTAACAATTCCGTTTCTAAGAATGTTATCAATGTTACCAAGCCATTATACCTCCAGAGCTCCCATTTTAATTTTAGGAATGGGTCGAAGCGGAACTACTTTGTTAGGAATATCACTTTCTGCACACTCCAAAGTGTCGTATCTCAATGAACCGAAAGCGCTTTGGTATATTGCTTATAAGAATGACGACGTCATTGGATCATACTCAGATTCACCAGGTGAATTCATATATAAATTAAGCAATGATGCTCTTGAGCAATTGCACAATCGTGTCAGAAGAATCTATGCACACTATCTCACAATGACTTTTGGATATCGTGTTGTAGACAAATATCCTGAAATGCTTTTCCGTGTTTCCGAACTACTAAAAATATTTCCTGATGCCAAATTTGTTTTTGCAATGAGAAACGGTAACGATGTCGTCAGATCGGTTGCAAAATTTAGTCCTCAAATGACATTTGTTAAAGGTGAGCGAACAGAAAACTGGTGGGGACTGAATGACAGAAAGTGGAACCTTTTCGTAAATCAAGTTGTATGTCTTGAAGCGGATTTTCAAGGAAAAAACGATTTACTCAATGCAATAAGAAATGACATTGATCGTGCTGCGCTTGAATGGATACTTGCTTCTCGACATTTGAAAAGATTGCTACTGCAGTTTCCTAAAAAAATTCACATTTTTAGATATGAGGACTTTCTTGTTAATCATAAGAAGTCGTTTTCTGATCTTTTAGAATTTTGCAATTTGGAGAAAGAAAAACCGTTGTTTGATTTCATACAAAAAAATCTAAAAGAGGGAGATGACAAAAAAAAAGTTCACACCGAAGTGGTAAAACTGAACGCTTTAATTGTAGAAGCATTTCTAGCAGAAATGAAGAACAACGATTACAAAGTATAACTCTACGCAACTTCCTTTGGCTGCTTTCCTGAACTTCCCGATCCTAAATAGTAGTAGCTAGATTTTGATAAAAACGCACTCGTGTCTTTTAGAGATTGTGGAGACCGATTTATAATAAATGCCATTTTCTCATGGCATCCAGGTGGAAGAGCCAAAAAGGAAGCCGAAACCTCACTAATTTTTGTGCTACCGAAGACTGTGACAAAAAGTAGAGTGGAAATATTCTTAAATATTTCAGTACAATCATATGTTTCAAGCACGGGAGGAGTGTCTACAATCACCACGTCGTACTGAGATTTCAATTGTTCAAGAAGATTGTGCATGGCAGCGGGCGAAATTTGCTCAAGCGTTCCTGTTCTTTGCCCGCGCGGCATAATTTCTAGTGTACCAGCTATTTCTGAATTACCGTCGTCAAACACGAATATGTTTTTACTGTAGTTGTTCACGCTTTCCGCGCTGACTTCGGACAGGGCATCTAAAAATCCAAGCTGTCCTTCCAATCCAAACCTTTGACTCAGTCTTGGCTTCAGCATATCTGCATCAATAAGAAGTACCTTCTTCCCACTTTGAGCGATGGACCATGCGAGATTGGCAGAAATTGTTGTCTTCCCAGAACTCGAATGAGCACTTGTAATTGCATAGAGTGGATAAATTGATTTGCGATTCTGTGAATTAAAAATTTCAAACCTACGCCTGAGATTTTTAAATTGATGAACTCCTTGATGCACCAGCCTGCTTGGGGGCAAAGCAAACTTTTTGGTATCGCTAATGCCATCCTTTGCTAATCCATAGAGATTTTGGACATTAGAAAAATACGGAACCGAAAATTCTTTAAGTGACGAAATCGAAACGACGGAGGGAGAACTGAGTTCCCACACAAAAATGCCTCCCAATGCAATTCCAAATCCAAGTATAAGACCTAGCACAACTGCAATAGATCCCCTAATCGCAGGCTTCAGCTCTTCATAGGTCGCTGGCGCTTGAATTTCAAAGCGATTAGAAGTGGAAACTCCCAATAGATCAATTTGAACCGATTGGGCATAAAGGCCCTTAATAGTTTCCGCTTCAATAGCTAAATTTCGTCCGATCATTTCGATCGAATGGACACTTTGCAACAGGTTGTTTTTCTCTTGTTCCTTCAAATTTAAGGTTTCAGTGATTGATTTAATTCTTGAAAGTAGAACACGATTTTCGTTGTTTAAGCTTTCAACAACGGATTGAGCGCTTAAGTCTCCAGCCTGACCTGCATTTTGATAGTCTCGAATCATCTTGGTGTTTTCGCGAATACGCAACTCATTTGCAATCATTTGCGATCTCAACTCTCCTAGCCCTGGATCATAAAAACCGCTGAGATTTTGTGCACCTGTGTAATTGTTCGTAATTTTTACATTAAGAGCTTCGTCTGCAAGCTTACGAAGTGTTGCTTCGGACGAACTAAGCTTCCCGGAAATATAACTCTTTGCTTGTTTAATTTCCCCTTCTTCAACTGCCTGAGCATAATCCATTGCTGTTTTTACAAATAGATTTGCAAACACGACTGCCATACTCTTTGTAGGAGCTGTTGATTTGATTTCAACAATATTTAAATCTGGCGCAGTGACTTCTATAAAGTTCTCGATCGCGATGGCCAACCAATTTGTGTAAATCAAATAGGGTTCATCATTCTTCTTTTGCCGTTCAAGATACTCCTCATATTTTTCTCTGAAGTGGGTGTGATCCGAATCCTTTAGCTCGCGACTTTTTTCAATCTTTGCCGCTAAAGTCTTATTGAAATCTTGAGAAGTAAACATGTAAATATATCGATCCGAAACGCCCTTTTTGCCAAGTAGCCCACCGGCTCCGCCCCCCAATGAAAACCCCGACATGTCTGCGAAAATGGATTGCAGAGTTCCACTGTTTTTATCGTTCACAAAAAGTCTTGCATTGACTTTGTATTTAGGAAAAGCAATTTTAAGCCCCGCTGCTATTGTTGCAAAAACTAAACAACTTAGCGCAATCAAAATCCAATGATTTTGCAAAATCAAAATTAGGTCGCCCAAATTAATTTGGTCGCTATCCTGAGATTGACTCTGAACTCCGCGCAACGGGATTGGTTTTTGAGATTCCATGGTCTTATGAATATTTTCGGCAGTTTAGCTTTGTAACTTGAGGGAATTATAAACACTTGAAGGTAAAGAGAATTTGAATCGGCAGAAAACCTTGCTAATCCTTCGAAAACTCTCTCTTTATTAAGACAATCGAAAGAATGGTCGAAGCAATTGCTCCAACAAAAGTGATAATCGAAGTGGTGTTCTTGTCGAAAAATGCTTTATCTTCGGGAACATAAATAATGTCATTATTACTCATTCGTGGAACACTATATTCAACAGTTCCGGAATGTTGAATTCGCTCAAAATATTCATCTAAGTCAAAAAACTTTGTTGTGCCTGCTTTACCCGCCAAATTAGCGTCAAGCGAAGATACAGTAATTCGATCAACTTTTGCATTAGTGGTTGGTCCGCCAGCCAAAGTTAGTACTTCGAGTAGAGAAATTTTTGACGGCACATAGTGCACACCTGGTTTAAAGACTGATCCAAAAACGTATACAGCGATAAGTCCTTGCTCTAAAACTGGATTAAATTTGTATTGAGCTTGGCCACCGGCAAAATCAAAATTTGCACTGCGATCGCGATATGCACTTAGTGGATTGACTTGAGCAAAACCCAATTGACTTATTGCGATTTGCCCCAGAACTGTTGCCGCAAGAATTCTTTGGCTGATACTGCTCATTCATCTATTTTAACGCTGTTTCAAACTAAAATCGTTTCGGATTTTATATCGTCAAATTACTTTGATGAATTAAATTTTGACACTACAGCTACAAAAGTTTTGCGATGGAAACTGATCTCTGATTTGCAGACAAATTAAAATCCTTTTTCCCTAAATGCACATAGATTACTTTTGCATCAGGATGAGCCTTTAAAAAGCTTCCGGCGCTTCCTATGGCTTGTGGTGGTGGGTTTTCTTCTAAGACTGGAATGATTGCTAGTTTTCCTTTTGGTCCCATCAATACAAACGGAATTTGAGCGCCATTGCGAGTTCGCCACTGACTCAACTGAATTCTAAGTTCTGGCCTATACATCCATTGACAGCGGAGCATTTGGTAAACAAACAATTCAAATGCTATCGGGGAATCTGGGCTGAGACGGGATAAAAAATTAGCTTCACCCTGATCTTCAAAATAAATGATTTCCTTCTTCTCTCCACCTAAAGTTGGAATTCTTCTCACTAAGAACATTGCTTCAAACGCGATGAGCAGTCTTTTCAATGTGGGAACGGAAATTCTTACACTTCTCGAAATCTCCGACAACTCTATGGGTAGCCCTTGACGTCGACTCAACTCAGAAGCTAAGCGACGCACACTTTCGAACGACAACGTCGTTGGGAATATCAACTTAACGTCACGTTCCAACAAGGTTTGTAGCTGAGTGAGAAACTTTTGTTCAATAACGCTTTGATCTCGTAATGCAAAAAAGCCAGGTAGAGTCCCTCGCTGGAAAAATTTTTCAATGGTTTCATTGGAGATTCGGCTTTTGTTACCCAATGGAAACTCTAAGTTCTTAGCACTTAAAGCGATAGGGACAGATTGGGAAAGTTGATCTTTCTCGATTTCATTCCAACTCAATGGCAAAAGTTCTAAACCGATAAAGCGCCCAGTCAGAGATTCACTAATCGCTTTTCTCGCTGAAAAGCGCACGGATCCTGTTACGACGATTTGTCCTGGGCGTTTGTTTCGCCTGACGTGTTCTTTAAGTGCTGGAAAAAGGGCAGGCATCATTTGACATTCGTCTAAAACAAGGACGCCGTTTTTCGTGTTTTCCTCGAGAAAAGCCAAAGGGTCACTGGCCACGACATCAACTGTAGTCTGTAGATCAAATGTAAAATAACGATCAGAAAGTGTTTCTACTAAAGTCGTCTTACCAGACTGCCTATGTCCGAAAAGTGCGACAATGGGACTAAAGCGCATCAGTTTTTTCAGCTCAGCGGTGACGTGTCGATGACGGACATGTGGCATCCCTCCATTGTATCTTTGCCCCCAGTAAAAATCAAAAAGGGGCTTATCATTTTTACTGGGGTCAATCTGTCCCTTGGATTCTAGCCATTTGGTCAGAACGCAGATCTTCGACCGACGATATCAAAAAGGTCAACTTCTTAAGCATTTGTTTTCTAAAGGTTATTTATCGCACCTAAAGATTTGGGGCTCATTGCGCCAATCATTCTCTACACTAATTGAATAATGATTATCTTGAACGTCGGAGGAATAAAATCATGAGCATTACAAAACAGATAAAGAAGAACTCAAGGAATAGCTATCTGATTCTAAGTGCCTTGCTGCTGTCGATGCCTCTTATGACTGCGTGTGAGCTTTTTAAAGCGGGAGCCGAAGATGAAGAAGCTGGCACAGGCGAGAATTCCCTAGAATTCAAACAAGCCAACGCAAAAATGCAAGCGGCTTGCAAAAACTTTAGCCGCGAACCCGCAAAAAACGTTAGCCAAAATATTTGCCAAAAGAGAGCAGATTCAGAAGTTGTCACTGAGTTATCACACGCAAGCCATCGCTTCTCAGAACTCAGTGGCATGCGTGCCCATGGAAATCAAATTTATTACATCAACGATTCAGGAGATGATTCGTATTTCTATTTTACTAGCCTCAGCGGATCAGGTTACGGGCGAGTGGAAATTCAAGGCTATGACATGCGCGACTTTGAAGCGATCGAAGTTGCGCCCTGCCAAAAAACAAATTCAGCGACAAGCACAACAATGTGTTTAGTGCTCGCCGACACCGGAAACGATTTTCATCGAGCCGTGCCAAGTGTTGTGCAACAAAATCTTGTTTTTGTCCAAATTCCAGATGGAGGTTTTAGCGATGGGGCTCAAGTTTCACCCTATGCAATCGTCAGTCTAAATTTTGCAGCAGGGCTGACCCAGGAGGGAGGATTCGTCGCGAAAAATGGATATCCTGACTTCAAAGCGATTGCATACAATTCGGCGACACAAAGTCTGTACCTCATAAATAAAAGTGCGACCTACCACTCAAAAAAATATTGGGGCACTAATATTTTTAAAGTTGGAAACTGGAATGCAACAGCTGGCGGTACAACAAATTCTACTATCTCCGGTGCAGGCAGCATTGCTCTACCCAAAATGATCCTGGGAGAGATGTGTGGCACGGTAGACTTTGACCCCTTGAAATTTGAAATTCCAAGTTCTAAAGAAACGCCTTTTGACAAAGACGAAATTAATTTTGAAGAACTTATCAAACACCCTATGGCAAAAGCAGTAATCACAGACATGGACTTCTCTACCGATGGAAAATCACTTTTAATGGCCACCTACGGAGGAATTTGGGAACTTGATTTTGATATTCGAAACTCCATCGGAAACATCGATTCCTCAGCCGCTAGCAGTTGGGAACTTGGCAAAGAATATCGCCTCGTACGCGAGACCTCGATGATACCCCTTGTAGAAGGCGTCTCGTACTTACCGGATTCACGAAACTTTGTAATGATCAACGAAGTTGACACAAATGATTACACTCACAACGCCATTGACGATAAACCAAAACTTGTCGAAACAGATTGCAGCGAATAGTTGAAAATCTTAGTCGTTCTTTATTTGCTTTTAGCCTATTCACATTTTGTATTTGCAAATACAGTAAGTGATTTGTTTATGGGGCTCAGCCTTACAACGAGCCAAGTTGGGACACTCGTAAAAGTTCCTAACTCAGATTGCAAAACGCTTCGGGTGTATTTTCCAGGTCACGCCCAGGAGCTTGAACTTAAAGGAAGCGTTCCTCAAAAGCGCGAGCGCGAGTGGGCGGAGGCATTACTGAAATCGGAAAACTACAAACTCGCCGCAGCCATAACTACTTCGACTTGCCCCACCCTTATTCTTGGCGACAGTATCAAAACAATTAAGGCTTCCGAAATTGCAAGCCAACTCACCGAAAGCGAAGCCATTTCAATCGAACTTTATTCCCACAGTGGGGGCTACGTTGGAATGAATGCTTCACTTGAAATGTGGGAAGAAAATGAATTTTCTAAAGTAAAAAAAATTGTTCTTCTCGATAATTTCTATTCGTCAGCACTTGCATCGACTCTTAAAGAAAAATTTGGCGATAAATTAAAACAAATGTGTAAGGGTTTTTACACTCCCCACAATGCTGATCGTTTTAAAAGTTACTATTCGAAAATTTGTCCTAATGTGGATTCTAAAGGCAAGAGCGAGCATAAAACTGCGGTCAGACTGTACTTTTAGCGCCAACTTGCTCCCTATCTGGCACCTAGCCACTTACATCAACTTTGAATTTGCCATGTAAGAGCAATAAATTTTGCAAAAATATTTTGTGCTGTTAGCTGATCCTTTCTTCACAGAAAGGAGAGCATTTATATGCTTAATTACAAAAAATTTCTACCATTCATCACAATTTTTGGCCTCTCAATAGGACTTGGGGCCTGCGAAAAAGTTGAACTCGCAGGCACTGCGCAAGTCACAAAGGCTTTTGCGGCAAAGGAAAAGGCGGGATCATCAAAAACTGTCAACATCCCGGCCGGTAGTTACAACGCTGCAGTGACCATGAGCCGCACTCGTTCTGAATTCACATTAACTTCAAACAGCGGAGCAATTGCATTTTCAGCAAAAACTCCCAAATCTGCTCGCGATGGAATTTGGCAAGATTTTTCGTTTGCAGCGTCTGAACTTAAGCAAAATTTTTCGCTCGTTGGTAAAAACAATGTCAAAACCACTCGTGGAGCGCTTTACGAGAAAAGTGATTCTTGCGTTTATGATTCCATTCAGCGCGAACGTTGCACACCAGGCTATTGGACCGAAGGTCGGCATCAATGTTACCCCGGCCGAAGTCATTGCACCCCCGATCGCCGTGAATGCCATAAAGTTCGTGACGGTAGTGACGATGGATATCGTTGCGAATGGGAAGTCATCCCTGGCCACTGCACCAATGAACCTGGCTACTGCGAAACTACCCCACCCCAATGGATTCCCGAACGTTGCCACACTGAAACCGATTACATTTATGGTACCCAAGACAAATCTGGCCGTGATGTGACCACCCAAAATATTTTATCAGTAGGAATTTTTGGATTGGCGCAAGAACGTCTAGGAAGTCTGAGCTTTAAAGACAATGCAGTCACAAACTTTGTCGCTGAAAGAACAGGTCCCTGCGTTAGATAATTTCTAAGCAATTAGCCTCATAAAATGCGCGTCTGAGCTGAATTTAGAAGCTCGACGCGCATTTTTTTTTGCCTTAGATTGCAGTTCGTAAATGGCAGAAATTTTTGAGGTCGCCGTTATAGGTATGGGGGTCATGGGTTCTGCCTGCACTCATGCCCTAGCCAAATCGGGACTGAAGGTTTTAGCTATTGAGCAGTTTTCACTGGGTCACAGTTCAGGAAGCTCCCACGGCGACACTCGAATTATTCGCAAGGCCTACTTTGAAGATCCACAGTATGTGCCCCTTCTCAATCGCTCCTACATTCTTTGGGGGGAACTACAAAAGTCTTCTCAAAATGAGCTGTTTGTAAAATCAGGAATATTTTATTTAGGGCAAAAATCGAGTCCACTTTTAACTGGCATCAGGAAAAGTTCCGAGCTTTACAAGATTCCACTAGAGGATCTCGCCGCAACTTCAGGAGAAGAAGTTTTAAGAAAATATTCATTTTTGAATCTTTTTCAGCATAAAAACTTTAGCGAAAAACTTTTTGAACCCGACGCTGGATTTTTAAAAGTCGCTTCTTGCATGCAGGCCTTTCATCAGGGGAGTCGCAATGCGGGGGCAAAAATTTTAGAAAACGAAAAAGTTGAATCTTGGAAAGAAGCGGATTCTATTTTCGAAGTTAAGACAAACAAATCTCAATATCTCGCTCGTAAAATCGTTCTGACCCAAGGACCGTGGATGAAAGAAACATTGTCAAATCTGGGAATCAAGACTCGCCTTCTTCGAAAAGTTTTAACTTGGATAAAGGCGCCCAGTGCATCTCAAACTTCACAAAGCTCCCCCTGCTATTTAGTCGATCTTGGAGAAAAAGTTTTTTACGGGTTTCCGAGTGTTGATGGACTAGAAGGCGATTGCATTAAAGTTTCCGAACACAGCGGTGGAGAAGAATTTAATTCTCCGGAGCAGGTCGACAGAAACATTTTTGAGCACGATAGAGAAAATATTTTAAAACTTGCTCGCTCGTGTATAAAAATGGATCAGTTTGAAATCAAAAAACAGAGCACTTGCATTTACACCTCCACAAACGATGAACATTTTATCGTTGATCGACATCCCACAAACGCTAAAATCATTTTAGTTAGCCCTTGCTCGGGACATGGATTTAAATTTGCACCAGTTATTGGTGAAACGGTTAAGAATCTCGTTTGTGATAACACTTTCAAAGTGGAAAAAAGCATACTAAGCATGGATAGAATTAAATAAATTTAAGTAATTAATAATAATTTAGCGACATTTTATATAAGTTAATTTCTTCTGCCATAAAACCTACAATTATTCAAGGACGCAAAATCGTTTGCGCTCCATAGGGGGAATACTTATGAAAACATTTCAAAAACTTGCAATTTTAGCTTTAGCAAACTTGCCACTCACAAGCTTTGCACAAAATCTTTGTGCCAAACTTATTCAGGGAAAAAAATCGGCAGGTACCGTTTGCTTACACAAATCCGACAACACTGGCCTTCAATATCTCTCATTAGAGTCTCCACAAATCACAGCAACAAAATCAGCCACGCTCTCACCTTATATTGCTGTAACCAGTCCCAGTATGCCTCCAATGCCCAAGAACGACGAAATGATTATTCTGGACGAGCGCGTACTCAGAGTCGCAGGCTGGCTTGAAACTCACAAAAATGGAAAAGTATCGGAGGGTTTAGCTGAGCTTGATCTAAATTCTCGTTTGCAAGTATCCTGCTCGAAAGGTCAGAAGCAGCAATATTGCATCTACAGTGTTAGCGGCATCTTGGTTGTTCGAAGTTCAATTCAAAGGCCTGTAAAATTTGAAGTCAGTTTTTCAAGTTTTGACAAGGCAGCAATATATGAACTCATAGAAGGGATAAATCAAGGCAACCCAATTGTTGGAGAACCTGTTGAAGTGTCGCAAAAATAAGCAGTTTAATGTTGCCTTAGACGACACTGGGTGACGCTGCCTTTTGCTTCTCACAAAATCAGCTATGATGCCATCATGGCTGATTTTAATCATTCCCACAGATTTTTAAACAAAGCTCCCCCTCAATTGCTCGCCAAAACTTTTTTTGCAATCGCTGCTTTCACGAGCCTTAGCTTTACCAGTCAAACCCAAGGAGCGCTTTCGCCAATTGGTATAAGTCTTTTTCCTCCAGTGGAGTTTCCATTTGAGGACACTGCAATAGTTGGACTTCGAGCCAATCTTTTGTGGGGAAAACACCGTAATGTCAGTGGTTTTGATGTTGGCGTTTTAATGAACACAACTACCATTAATTTTTCAGGGCTTTTGCAAGTGGCAGGACTCATCAATCACAATAAAGGTAGCGTAGGAATTTTGGGAGCCCAGATTGGTGGACTCGCAAACATTAACAATAACAAAGCGCGAATTTTTGGGGTCCAAGCATCCGCGGGTATCAACTACAACAACGCAGAAAGCACCGTGGTGGGAATTGGAATCGCTCCCATTGCAAATCACACTCCGCATAGCAAAATTGTTGGAGTACAAATTGGTCTCTACAACAAAGCTCGCTCTGTTTATGGATTCCAAATTGGTCTTATTAATTCGGTCGAAAATTTACACGGCCTGCAAATCGGATTGATCAATTTTAACAAAACCGGACTTTTTGCTGTTTGCCCTGCCATAAATTTTGGATTTTAAACCTTCGCCCCCTCGGCCGATTTTCGCTTTGTTATCGAATCAGAATTTCATGATTTCCGAAGCTTAGTGTGGAACATGAGAATCAACTAATCGATATTGTAAGAATCTCAAACGATAACAAAGCGAAAATTGGCCGAGGGCAAAGAGATTATTCACTAAATTTCGTAAAAGATGCGCGCAAAGGAAATTTAGAATAAAAAAACCCCGCTCAGTCTTTCGACTTGCGGGGTTTAGCTTCGAAAACTTAAACAGCGAATGACCGTTGACTTTATATTATGGTCTACGAGCTTCGGGAATGCCCAAGCCGTCTGAACCGATATCAGCTAACTCATGAACAGAAGATGCCGTCACATTGACTTCACTCGTAGAGTTATGAAGTGTAAAGGTGCCACCGCCACCGCCAGTTTTTACACCAAATCCAAATTTGTAAGTTGAATGTCCATTACAAGATGGATGAGGATAAAATTGGAAGGCATTGGCAGTGGGTACAAACACGCCACTTGTTAAAGTGAAAGTTTGCTTTTGTGCTTTGCCACCAAAATTTGTAATCTGAGTGGATTGATTATCTCCACCCTGAGCAAGTGCCCAATTGCAAATCATTCCTGTAATTTCGCCATAATCATTTTCGTTTGCAGACAAAGTTAACCTTGGTCCAAAACCATAGTAGGCTTCGCCTGTTGTTCCTTCAACGGAAGATTGAAACACTCGCGCATATCCATCACCGCCGCCTGCTTGCCAAGCAAAAAGCATGGATCCATCCACTGTTGCATCACTTTGCGAACCATTTAGTTTAATGAAAAACATATCGGCTCCACCAGCTGAATAGTCCAATGCGCCAGTGCTCATGTTCACAATTGCTGCAGAAGCTGCAAGGCCCGATCGATAATCTACAGTGGCGTCAGAAGCAGTTTTCGTGTAGCTCACGCTAAATCCGAAGAAAGGTGATCCTCCTCCTCCAATGTTGTAGTATCCAAAAACTTTTCCTGTATCTGTTGTGCCCGATCGATCGTTAACACTTTTAATAGCAAAAGCTTGTGAGCTACTAGTTCCTTCTGCACTTAACGTATAACCGTCTGTACCCTTTGAAAGTGTAAAATCTGTGAACGTCACACCCGTTACGTTTGTACCAACGGTTGCAAGTAAATCAATTTCCTCTCCATTCGCTGGTAAAGTTTTGCCCGCAATATTTGCTAAGCACAAAGCTGCGGCAAACAGGTCTTGCGAAATACTGACACCTTGAGCAGCATAGGTAACATAGGCATTTGTTGTAGAAGACGCACAAGCTTCAGTTGACCCTGGCTCTGTTGCTAAATTTATTCCTGAATCGCCACCTGGATGATCTCCACCATTATTATAATCACCGTTACCAGTAGCTCCTAAAGTGGTGTTAAAAGAAGTTGGGCCTCCAGTAAATGCATAGCCAGAACTGACCGCATAGCTTGATCCAAAACATAGAGTTGCAGGCTTATTCTTAAACTGCACATTCAATCCCGCCACACACGCAGCAGCCGTTGCACCATCAAGTCGTTCTTCAAGTGCTTCAACTTTTTCGCCAACAGATTTTACATCGCTTGCATCTGTGTCGGCAGTAGGAGAAAACCCAGAACCAGGTGCAACAATCGATTGCAACATCATCGTGCCTGCCGAGCCACTAGCACTTGGAGACGAGACTCCAAAAGTTGCAAGTGCTGCAGAAAGTTGATTCGCCACACTGTTGGTTGCATCTTTAGCAGCCCCACAGCCATAAATGACCGCGGCACCGACAATCGCTAATGCGCTACTACTAACTAATTTATTTTTTGTTTTCATTTTTATTTTTTCCTCCCGAAATTCAAACTCGACTCTACGGTCCAAACGTCAATGTTGCGAGAGGGAGTCATTTTATTGACGTTATCAAACTTAAAACTCCGAGATACCTACACGGAATTGGCCAAGTTTTGCCGCAGATATTCCATACACTTTCGTACCGAAAACGAATGACTGCGATCTTTTAAATACGCAAGACTAATCCGGTTGTGAAAAGCTTTGCCCGAGCCCCGAAATCGATGAATTTTCACACCTCTACGTTCGAGTTCATCGGCTGCATAATCCGGAATCACCCCGGCCCCCACCGACCCCGCTACCAAACGCGCAACGGCCTGCACGTCCATCACCGTTGCTCGAACGTTAAGTTGCGGTGTTCGACTTCCTAAGTGGTGATGAAACCAACCGTACAGAACGGGAGCTTTGGGTTGATAATCGACATACGAAAGACTTTCAAAAAATTTTCTATCATGTTTTGTATGAGCTTTTGGTAAAAGCGAATTCGAAATACAAAGCTCCAAAATTTCATCCGCAATAATTTCTTTTGTTACAGAGGGATCCATCTCAAAATCATCGACAAAGGCAAAATCTAATGATCCTTTCAGCAAAAGTTGATTGATATTTGATGCGAAATCCATATTCACCGAATAGCGCGTCTGCGGATGAAGCTTGGCAAATTGCGCAAGCAGAGGAATAATTTTTGAATTGCCATATTCAATCGGCATACCAATAGAAATGTTTCCCGAAATTTGAACTCGCTCACCCTGCATTTCCAGTAGCGCGGTATCTAGCTGACTGAGAAATTTTAAACAGGACTCGTAAAATTTTTTACCAGCGTTAGTAGGCACTATGCTTCGCCCCACCCGGTCAAAAAGTTTTTGCTTAACTTCCTCTTCTAAATTGGCCATATGTTGGCTCACTCCGCTTTGAGTGATGTGTAAAACATGGGCCGCATGGGTCATATTTCCCGCTTTAAAAACTTCCACAAAAACTCGAATATGGTTTAAATTCAATGATTTAACGCTTTCCATATCATTAGTATAACTTATTATTATCTAGAATAAACAATAATTTTTTTGAATCATATTTTTGGCCTACATATAGGGACATCGAAACACGGCCCTAACGGAGGAACTATGAAACAAACTTTGAAACAATTATTAGCTATGAGCATCCTAAGCGTAGCCAGCGTTTCAAGCTTTGCGGCTGACTTCACGCTTAAAAACCCTACGCTAGTACGCATGACCCAAAACACTTCATTTCTTTCACAACTTCATACCTTCAACTTTGAAGGCGACACCCAACGCACAAATTTAAAAGGCAACATCATCGTTGATCTTGATAAAAAAATGATTCAACTGAATGTTGTTTCTAAACGCGCTCACTGCCCACGCTCTGCAATGTGTTTGCAAATCGTTGGCCCCGTTAGCACTGCAGTGATTTCGGCAAAAGTTTCATTAACCGAAACCCACAGCAATCGTTGCGGTGAAGTATCCTATGTCGGCCAAGTCGACCTCCGCGCAAACGGTGGAATGTTTGAAAAAGTTACAGTTGTTGATCGCAGCCAATCAGTATGCGGAAATATTTCGTTAAACGAAGCAACTAAAGTTGAAGTTGTTTACGAAAGCATCGAAAATTTAAGCGGCATCCATAACAATGCAACCTTTGGTGGTTCCTCTTTTGAAGTGATTCAAAAAACCCAGCCAGTTCTAGAACTCAAATAACTTTGCCCTAAAATCGCATAACCCATATGCGATGTCCCCCTCCCCAAAAGGCCAACTTTCTCCCCAGAAAGTTGGCCTTTACTTTTTTCTCTCATAAGATAGGCCTATGTTGCCCAAATCCGCTGCCTTTACACTTGTCGAGGTTTTACTCGTACTCATCGTGCTCAGTGTACTTGCCACGGCGTCGATTTTTTTTACCGGCAATTCTTTAGACGAAACCCGCTACAACGCCACTCAAAAGAAAATTGAAGAGATTCGAAACGCCATCATCGGAAATCCCAATCTTAAAGATTCTAGCAAACGTCGAGACTTTGGATTTTTAGGAGACATCGGAGCTATTCCCACCAACGGACAAGGAATTGCATCTCTTATCACCAATCCCGGCCTTCCCGCATTTGCTATTGATACAGGATCTCGAATTGGCGTGGGTTGGCGAGGCCCCTACCTCACTTCACAAAATACCAGCGAAGACTTTACAAAAGATGCTTGGGGAAATTCCCTTGTTTATGACGCCACCGCGAGTCCACCATTTATAAAAAGTTTAGGATCCGACGGAGCAGCGGGGGGAACATCTTATGCTGCGGATTTGTTGATTGAATTTCCCGCTGAACTTCGAACGAGCAGTGTGCAAGGATTTTTAGCCAACTACGATGGCACACAATATGAAAGAGCGGCAGAGGTAATTATTTCATACCCCAATGGTAGTGGTGTCATCACGACTGCTACCGATACCTTGATTTCAGGCGACAAAGGTTATTTTCAAATTGCAAACATTCCCTTCGGAATACGTTCGTTGAGCATTTACCGCGGTTCATCGGGCTCATCGACTCAAACACTGGAAGATATTTTTGTCACCGTCGATCAAGAAACAGTCAGCCTCGATTCATCGCAAAGTATTTTTTCAAATATTTTTAGTCTGCATTCACTTTCCTTTACCAGCAGTGGGGAAAATTCGGCCCTCGAAGGGGGCTATATAAGCCTTGGCGACAAAAGCCTTCGCACGGGGGCATTTTCGTTTTGGATAAAAACTTCTGCGGCAGTTGGAAGGACGGACTCAATCATTTCAAAAATGGCTGCCGGAGATTACAACGGTGAGGCCAATGTTTTTTTAAACGCAGGAAAAATAAGCTTTCAATTAAATTACTGTTCAGCAGGTGTGCCGCCAGCTTGCGTGATGACCGCAAAACAAGTCGATAGCAATGCCACTTTGAATGACAATACTTGGCATCACATTGTTGTTGCGATGAGTCCAGATACAAGTGATGGCGATGGAAAAAATATGTACATGTGGGTAGATGGAACCAAGCAAACGGATACAGATCTTACAAACTATGGAATTGAAGTATCGGGGCAACCCGAAGTTTTAGAAGTCGGTCGGAATTCGGAAACAGGGATTAGTTTTTATCAGGGATTGATCGATGATTTAACAGTTTTCAATGCAGTGCCAACGAATTCAAATGTCACTGAACTTTATAACTCCGGAAAGCCTGCTTACAACTACAACTTAAGTTTTGTAGCCTCGCTTAAACATTGGCTACGTTTAAGCGAAGGCATGTCGGGAACCAATGTTCCCGATGTTGTTGCTAGTGGCGGAGCATGGACGGGAACTTTGGGGAAATCTGCAAGTGGAGCGTATCCCGTTTTGTCGACCACCACCCCTCCGTAGCTATATGTAACAAAATGAGAGTGCGTAAATTCTTGTCAATATTTTGACAAAGCTTTCAAAACACGAATGCCGATAAGAAGTTGTGAAAGCGTTACTTGCTATTTTGATTTTGTTTCTTTCAGGATGTAATTTTTTCGAGAGTGACGAACAAAAAATTGCACGAGAAGCAGCTGAACTGATCGAACAACAGGAAGCCGAAAACAAAGCTCGCAAAGACGGTGTCGAAAATTTTGTAAACGAAAATCTAAAAGACCCTTCACTCAAAAATGAAATCGAAAGCGAGTTCAAAAGAGCATTGACCCAAGATCCGACGGAAGACAGTGGAGAGAATCTTGCATTGAGACCAGATGACGAGAAGTATGTTCAACAAGGAAAAGATTTAGGCCTCCTAAAAGATGCAAAAAATGCAGAAGAAGCAGCAAGGGAAATTGGAAAACTTGGAGCGGGTCTTCTGAACGGTAAAACAACCAAATTTAGTTCTAAGCCTGATTTTAGATGCACGGGAGTTGTAGACAATCCCACTGAAAAAAATACACCCCAAGTGATTGCCGCAAAGGCGGTTCATGGAAGTGTGGCCTATGTGAGATACAAAAATCACTCAGGGTTTAGCCCTAATGGAGTAAGCGATTTTGTTTGTTCACAAAAAGTAGATGCTGCTTCGGTGACTTACACAAGCGCATTAACAGATGATTCAAATAATCAAATTGTTTTCACAGTCAACGGCAGCCTTGATTCCGAAAAAGGCACATCCAGTACGGCATCCCTACGAGGCACCATAAACGGCCAAGACATCAATCTTGACTTTAAATGCATCAAGGGTGAGTAATTCCTACATCGGAGCGCTTTTTGCCGCCGCACTCATTTTCCAAATCGGCAAATAAATTGCCATTGCAAGAATTAACACTCCAACAAAAATAAAGAATATCAATACAGGTTCAATCACTTTCCCCAAATTATCCAAACGATTTTTAACCTGCATATGATAATAGGCACCGACTTGGCTTAGGATTTTTTCCATTTCGCCAGTCTCTTCTCCAACTGCCAGAAGGCCGGGGACCAGTTCTGGGAAAACTTTTCCTTTTTCAAGCTCAGTCGACATGCTGCCACCGTTATCAACGCTTGCGATCGCGCGATCGACTTCTTTTTTAAAACGCACATTGCTGAGTGAGGACTTCACAAGTTTTAGAGATTCCAAAATCGGAACTCCACCGCTGATTAAGAGTTCTAAAGTTGCACAAAAAACACGAGCCTCAACGGCCTGAATCAAAGGTCCTAAATAGGGAACCTTTAGCCAAAGTCCATCAATAAGATCTCTGCCCTTTTCGCTTTGGTATATTTTTTTGTAAGAAAAAACACTCCCACCAATGAGAAGCAAAAGCAGATACCAATAATTCACACAAAAATCCGAGACGGCGATGAGCAATTCTGTGGCCCAAGGTAGACGCGCTTTAAACTGATCAAAAAACACTTTGATCTTGGGAATCACCCAGTAAACAACAATTCCCGCAGTGGCCACAAAAGCAACAACAACGATTTTTGGGTAAAGAGTTGCCGTTTTTATTTTTTCGCGATTTTCAACTTTTTCTTCAGTAAAAGTGGCGATGCGCTCCAGGATGTGATCTAGTTTTCCTGAACTTTCGCCGACTTTTATAAGACTCACATAAGTTTCATCAAAAATACTGGGATGCGCGGCGAAGGCTTCGTTAAGGGCACGTCCGGCGGAGACATCTTCACGAATTTTTTTAATGCACTCTTGCATCACGGGATTTTTGCTTTGCTTTTCGATGAGTTCCAAACCTTTTAAAATGGGCATTCCTACTCGATAAACGATTTGAAATTGTCGATTAAAAGAAAGAAACTCATCAAGGGTAACTTTTTTTGCAAATAAATTTGGCCAACTCCACTGAAAACTCTTATGTGCCAATTTCTTTTTTGTAATTGGCTGAGTTTGAATTTCAATGGGGATGAGTCCGAGATCTGAAATCAATTTTTTAGCATCGCGTTCGCTTAAGGCATCAATGGAGTCAAGCACCATGGCTCCCCTAAAATCTCGCGCACGAAAAAAGTACTTCAACATCACAATTTATATTTTACGCCATTATTCTTAAAGAATAGCGGCAAGAAAATGCCACCACCTTTAAGGCCAGCGGAGTTGACTCGCATCCACCAAAATATTGGCACGATCTACGATAACTAAAATATTGGATAGCGTGGCAGTGGGGACCGCCTTAGACCCTTTGTAGGCACTGAGGGATCGAATTCCAAAAGGGATGTTAGTGAATTGAAAATGTCCCGCATCGATAGCCGCGATCGTGTCTGTCGACGAGGTCAAGACACCAGAGCTTGGATAGTTGATTTCGATTTCGGCATCGCCCGAAAAAGCAGTTCCATCATTGTTCGAGATAAAGCCATCAACAGTGGACAAGCGAAGAGTGGTAGGAATTTCAACAATAATATCGCTTTCAAAACCCGTACCGCCTACAGCGTTGCCTTTGCCCAAACTTTTTAAAACAGGGGGAGTGGCTGTAGCATCATAGGTCAACGTATTTCCCCATGCATCCACTGTATAGCTCACGCCACTTTGCCCATCGACAAGATAGGGTCCATTCCAACCTGCCCCCATACGCAAAGTCGTGTTGACAGCATAGGCTGGTAGGGCGCCGATTGCAGTCAGCGAGGCAATGCCCTGAGCGTTGCTTGGGATGGAACCGATGTCGCCTAAAAATCCAAAACTTGTTCGGCTATCCGCATTTCTAATTTGAGGATCGCCAATCATCGCGCTGCGAATGGCGTTAATTTTTTCAAGCGTCGAATTAAAACGCGCTTCATCAAGAGAAGGGGTAAGTACCGAAATCGATCCCGCAGCTAATACGCCAATAACAATGATCACCATGATCATTTCGATAAGTGTAAATCCGCGCGATGATGGTGATGTTGAAGATTTTTTAAACTGCATCGCTTAAATCGTCCCCATTGCCGCAGGTTTTATTCGGACCGCAACTTTTTAAATTCACTCCGTTATAGTCAAACTCCGTGCCCCAACCATCCGTTTTATAATCACTAGGATCACCCGTGAACGCACGATCTAGATAGGGACCACACCAACCTTGTAAAGTTCTATAAGTTGCTGAGAGATTATTGGTATCTGCAGCGCACGCGGCACCTGTGGTTGTCACGAGGTCAACGAGTGCTGTGGGTGCCGTGCCAGCGTGATCAGCCTGATAACGATCGATGGCTTCAAGGAGTAACTTTTTTTTCACATCGGTCTGGTGAACGGCATCTTGTTCACGACTTGCAGTTTGCATCGACCAGCCAGTGACACTGGCTAAGCTGGTAATGATAAGAAAAATCATCAGCGCAATCATCGCAAAACCTTTTTGAGTTTGAAATTTACTCTGCGATTGATGATTTTTTTTAAATGTCGATGGCAATGTCATCTCCATTTCCACAGGCCAAATCGGGTCCACAACTTGTTAAAGTTCTTAATCCTGCATTATAGGAAAAAGAGGTACCCCAAGCATCTTTGTCCCAATCATCAACAGCAGAATTTACATAGGGACCGCGCCATCCAATTTTAGTGAAGGGATTGTAAACGGCGTAAGCTCCTATTGTTGCCAATTCTGAGAGGGCCACGGGCAAGGCACCAAGATCATTTTCAAAACCGCTGTTTGCAAATTTTCCACCAGACACGGATTGAGCTGAACCCGAGATGGCTTCGCGCAATTCTTTTAATCGCATTCGCGTGACTGCATCTTTTGCATCTTTGCCAAAATTTACAAATTGCGGCACCACAATGACTGCAAGAAGTCCCACAAGCAAAAGTACCATTACCATTTCGATCAAGGTAAAAGCCGAAGAAGATTTTTTAAAAATTACACTCTTCTGCACCTGGCACTCCTCCGTTATTAGAAGAATCAGCCCAAAAGTCTCCACTGGATTCGTTAAAACACCAGCCCCCAGATTCGGCCGAATTATTACAGCCAGCAGCATTGCAGCGAACGCATCCTGTACCCACGCACGCCGTGATAAAATTTGCCGCAGATCCCGGAGGTCCCCATGGATTGCTTGGGATTTCGTTTGCGCTAATAAATTTGCGCTCAGCTGGAACAGGAACCTCGGCAGTCGTGCAGTACGCTCCCGAGCCAATCGTCACATCGTTTGCCGTGATACTTTCTACTTTTGGCCATTCGCCAGATTTTCCTTCACAGCGCAATACTTGTTGCGAATACTGATTCGCGATTCCCGAACGCATGGCACCTAAAAACTGCTGAGTCTTGGCATTCTTTGCCTCTAAGCGATAATCAATGAATTCTGGAATCGCAATTGATGCAAGTATCGCCGAAACCAAAATCACAATAATCATCTCGATAATGGTGAATCCGCGGCTTATTCCAATTTTCATTTTAAAAAACCATCCTTGATAATTATATCTTGCTGAAAATAAAAAACCCCATCACGCCAAAATTTTGGCGTGATGGGGTGAAGTTTTTTTACGATTTAAAAGTCGCAATCGAGATTGGTACCAGCAGTGCCACCGTTGGCTTCCGAGTCCGCCCAAAATTCACCTGTAGTGGTGTTATAGCACCAACCACCAGTGGGCGTGCCACTAGCATCACAGGCATCTGCATGACATCGGGTGCATGAAGCGGCAGTTGTGCAAGCTGTAATAGTTGCTGTAGTTCCTGCAGTACTCCAAGGATTTGCAGGAAAGGCATCATCGGTAATAATTTTTCGTTCAGCAGCTGAAATGATTTCCGTTGTCGCGCAAAAACTGCCCGTAACATCATTTGCTGTTAAATGCGCAACAGTTGGAACTGTTCCGGACGTGGTATTACATCGCAAAGCGATTTGTGCCGTTTGATTGGCAATACCTGAGCGAATTGCCCCCAGCAGATATTGAAGTTTCGCATCTTTGGCTTCTTTACGAAAGTTAATGAATTGAGGAACTGCAATTGCAGACAAAAATGCAATCACCAACATCACCATGATCAACTCAATGATCGTGAACGCGTTCGTAGATCCCAATTTACTCTTACGATTTAACATAACTGCCTCTCTCTTATAAAAAGTCATCGTACATCTCTATCGGACAGACTTTTCTAAACCTTAATCAGTGTAAGTGATTTTTTTCAAAAATCTGCGTCAAATCGCTGACCTTACTCATGAATTGGGTAAAAAGTGCCGAAGCTTTGACTATGGCATCCCCTATATCTAGTCCTTTTGACAGGAAACCCCTAGGGCAAGTCCTTGTCGAGAAAGGGCTTCTGTCAACCGAAGCCAGAGACAAGGCCATTTTAAAATCCGAAAAAAGTGGTGCCAGAGTTGGCCAAATACTATTGGACGAAGGTTTAATCAGTGATGTCGAACTTGCTCAAAGTATTGCAGAAGTCTATCAATTACCCTTTTATGATTTGGGGCCCCATATTGAAGAGCAAAACTCCCAAACACAAAAAAGTCTAAAAACACAAAAGCACATTCCAAAAAAGATCTCGGAAGAATATAAATTAGTGGAAGTCGAAGCCTCAGACAAACATCTTAAAGTAGCATCCAACGACCCCGCCAATGCGCAAATTCTTGCAAATCTTCCAAGCACTTCAAAGTTCAAAATCGAAATCGTTATCAGTCCGATCAGTCAGATTAAGGAATTTCAAAAGTCATTGTTTGGTGGTGATAAAAATCAGTCACTAAAAGTGGAGAAAAAAATCTCCGCCGAAGCTCCCGACCAAAATTCTATGGAATCCTTACTCCATAGCTTCTTGCATTCAGCACTTGACCAAAATGCCAGTGATATCCATATCGAACCTACGGAACAAAAGCTTCGCACTCGTTTTAGAGTCAATGGAATTTTAAAAATCGAGTCCGAAGTTCCCATTGACCTACACCTTCCTTTACTCGCTAAACTCAAAGTTCTTGCAAATTTGGATGTCGCAGAAAAGAGAACAGCACAGGACGGAAGCTTTCATTTTCAGGCCCAAAGCAAGTCCATCGACATTCGACTTTCCACCATGCCCAGTGTGCTAGGAGAAAAAGCGGTGATGCGCCTTCTCGACAAGTCGGCCCTTAAAACAAAACTTGAAGATTTGGGAATGCAAAGTCCCATGAGCCAAAGGCTCCAAGAGTTAGCAGCAAGGCCTTCTGGAATTATTCTCCTTACCGGCCCAACTGGTAGCGGCAAAACAACCACTGTTTATTCCCTCATAGAACTATTTAACAAGAGCGAAAAAAATCTCGTCAGTGTCGAGGACCCTGTCGAGTATCGTATTGAAGGCGTCACACAAATTCAAGTTCACAATAAAGCAGGCATCACGTTTCCCTCGGCGCTGAGATCCATACTTCGACAAGATCCCGATGTGATCATCATCGGAGAAATCCGCGATCGCGAAACCGCAGAAATTGCCATACGCGCATCGCTGACAGGGCATATGGTGATCAGTACCCTTCATACAAATGACTCTGTTTCTTCCATTCATCGATTGATTGACATGGGTGTCGAACCCTATTTGATAGCGTCTTCCATTTTAGGAATACTTTCTCAGCGATTGGTACGAAAGCTTTGCGCTCAATGCAAAACAAAAACAAAGCCCACGGCACTTCAATTGCGACTTCTTGGAAGGCAAAGCAATTTATCCTCTGATTCTGAAGTTGGTACCCCTGGCGCCGGCTGCTTAAAATGTCGGCAAAGTGGCTTTAAAGGACGCGAGGGAATTTTTGAACTTTTAGAAATTTCACCCGTCCTTAAAGAACTAATCGCACGGCAAGCCCCGCAATCCGAAATTAAAGCGGCGCTGGAAGCGCAATCCTTTACCAATCTTCGTCATAACGGAATCGAAAAGGCACTTATGGCGGAAACAACTCTCGATGAAGTCCTAAAACAAAGTCTTTAATAAAAATAGAATACAAAAATTTTATTCTTCGCTAGCAGTATCGCGAATGGGACGTTCCAAAATTCGTGGAGTGATAAAGATTAGCAACTCATTGTTATTTTTTGAGTGAGTGCTACTTTTAAACATCCAGCCTAGAAATGGTAAGTCTTTTAAGAAGGGAACTCCCCCTTCGTTCTTAGAACTAGAATACTTTACCAACCCTCCAATAGTGGCAGTGACTCCCTCTTTTACGATCAAAGATGTCTTAGCGGCGCTTCTTACCACACCAGGAATTCCATCGACTGAATTTCCGGTGTCTGCTTCGCTTGAGCTGATATCAATTTGAAGCCTGATCAAATTTCCATCAACAATTTCAGGCGTCACATTTAAATTTAGTCCTGCGCTCACTGTTTGCAATCCGCCCGAGACATTTGATCCCTGGGACCCGCCATTGGATCCTGAAGAGCTGCCACCACTTGAAACACTTGACAAAGTTTTTACATGATAACTAATTCCGCTTTCGATGACTGCCGCATTTCTGTCAGCCGTGACGACCTTAGGTTTGGAAATAATTTTTGCATCACCGTTTGACTCGGCCGCTTGAAGAGTCGCTTCGAGTTTTGAACCACCAATAGATCCAAATGCCACTCCTAACGCCAAATTTGCAGGACTCGGTGCCGAATTTTTGATGGCAACTGCCGAATTTGCAGCTCCCACCGATCCACCCGAATAGCCAAGATTTCCCCAGCTCACACCCATTTGCTGGGCAAAACTTGAACTCGTCTCAACAATTTGTGCCTCAATCAAAATTTGATCCGGCATTTTATCATATTCATTCACAAGCGCTTCGATGTTTGCATAGCTGGTGCTTAGGGGAATAATCATCAAAGAATTTGTGGCGGCGTCAGGAATAATTCGAGCCTGATCTGTAAAAACGGATTTTAATTGAGCGGCAAGATCTTCTGCTTTTGCAAATCTGAGTTTTAAAACTTTTACATTTCCTGTCGAAGGGATTTTACTGTCAACCTGCAACGGAAGAGTGGCCGGAGTTCTGGGTGCCAAGGGTCCATTGACTTGAGCCTGATTTTCTCCAGACGAATTTTGTTCCGAAACATTCGCTTCGCGATTTGAGCGCTGCCCTGCCACTTTGGGTTTTCGCTTAGCATGCAAAGTTCCATCAGTCACATGAACCTCTAAATTAGCTTTAGTTGCAATTTCATCGATGGCATTTGCAAGAGTGCTGTTAACGAGATGCAAAGTGATACGGCCATCGACATTTGTTTCAGCCTGAATTCCCAAAGCGGCTTTTTGTGCAACGGAGTCCAAGACCACCCGCAGATCAGCATTCACAACGCTTATGTCAAAGCGCTTTTCTTTTGAATGAATCAATGATCCGAAGAGGCAATAGCAAGCTACGAATAAAACTTTCAGCGATTTGGTAGAAATTCTCATCGGGTTCTTCCTTTGTGTTCGCGAATCAAAATTCCTTGTGTGTGGGAAGCATTCTTTGGGACTCCGCGAATATTAAGCTCAATGAGTGCATCCCCTTTTTCGAGAAGCACATAATTTTTTCCAATCTCGTTGATACGGTAATCGCCAACAAGCTCTCCCGAGTAATACTCTTCGCCATTTAAAAGCGCGGTAGATTCTTCACGATTAAAAAACACTGCTTCCAAAACTGGCAAAGCCTCGGCTTCAGCCACTTTTGCAAAACCCGGAATTTTTTCGAAGGGATCAACACCCCAAACGAGCTGCGGCAACGCTTCAAAATATTTCGAATCATGGTCCAGCGATGAGGGCCATCGCGTGGCAGAAGGGATAACTTGTGGGCTTGCGGGAAACAAGGCAACTGCGCCCCATAGTAGGAACGAAGGAGATTTTTGAGTTTTCACAAATCCCTCCGTTCAACAATGCTATTTAAAAAGATCTTTGCCGTGCACTGCCGTAAATCTTTGTTCATGCGGAGAACATCTATCTTTGTGATTTCAACCCGAAAAGACGAGGCCTCGAGTTGTTCAATGAGTGAACTTAACTGCACAAAAGTGCTTTCGATTTCTAGAACATAAGAACTTTTACTCAAAGAATTCTTTTCTTCAAACTTTTCCAAATGAAGCCGATTCACACGATAGGATTTAGAATCACCACTGAGTTTTTGAATGAGATCCGAAAAGTTTCGATTTCCTTCGAACTCGTCATCAAGCCTTGCATTCGCAGGCTTTCGAGTTAATAACATAAACTGATTTTGTTTGGTACTCAACTCAGTTGCTTCTTTTTTGGTATCAGCCTGGATCTTTTGCAATTTCAGCTTTTGCTGTTCTCGAACTGAAGCACTGTAAGCAAGAACTACGAAAAGCAAAGTGAACGAAGAGATGACAAACTCCCGAGTTTTTAACTTTCCCGCTTTTATTTTTCTGAAGTCAAATTTCATTTCACACCCACTTTGGCCTCTGCCGATTCCAATTTGGGCGGACGGTTTTGAAGAGGAATTTTAAATTCAAACTCATAAAGCGTTGGTGCCGTGTCTTTTTGGCGTTCGGCAAATGACATAAGCACTCGACGCAAATGCAAACTTTTTTCGAGTCGCCCAAAAAACTCCGAAACCATAGAATCACTTTCGGCAAATCCCGAGAGGTGTATCTGTCGAATTCCATCCTTGTCATAATGTGCATTAAGTTTTGACAACCACACTCCATCAGGAATAATCTGGCTGAGCTCTTGAAAGGGTTCTGTCCATACAATTTTGTTCGCAGGATTAATTTCAAAAGCTTCCAATCCACTGGTGGCCTGCAGATTGGACAAATCAATATTCATTGCTGCAAGTTGCTCGCGCAATTGCTTTTGATTGCGCTGCACCTGCTCAAAGGCTTTTTTCTCCTTTGAAATTTGTTGGCTACGAGACGTGTAATCCACTACCATAAAACCGATTAGCGGAATGGCCAGTAACAAAAGTAAATGATCGCGAGTCCACTCTTTGTTGCGTGCACGCGAGTTTGGCAAAAGATTGATGCGCTTGATTGTACTCATGCCACTTCCCTCAGTGCCAATCCTACCGCAACCGACATATAGGGCGCAGCTTTGACGATATCGGCATTTTCTAAAATGCTCGCATCCTTCAGTATGAGATTTCTATAAGGGTCCACGCCTTTGATCGGCATCTTCAATGCATTTGAAAGCCAAGACATAAAAGCAGGAGAACGCGATCCAGCTCCAACCAAAAGAGTTTCTTTTGGCATCACGCCTTGGTGTTGATCTTCCATCGCTAAAAGGACATTAGACAATTCGTGACTCCAGTGTGTCAGTGCTGAAATCACGCAGGCGGAAAAACTTACATTCCAATCATCGGCATCAAACTGAAGTTCTACGGCGTTGTAGGTAGCTTGTAATTGCTCAACGCAAGGGCGAATAAAATTTTTAGTTCCTACTGGGAAACTTCGATAACTCAAGAGATGAGGTCCTTTAAAAAGTCCGACGCTGCTGTGTTCAACACCTAAGTCGATCACGAGTCGTGGCACATCTTCGTCCAGATAAGAATTAAAAGCCAAGCAAGCAGCAATCGCGTTCATCGAATTCTCAAGGGCCTCAGTCTTCAAAGGGATTTTGGCAAGTTTTGCTAGGCTTTCTTCCACAAAAGATTTTGAAGCGACAAACACTTTCACTAATAAAAATGAGGACGCATCATCGTCTTGTGTCATTTGCTCAACTGTCCAATCAATACACGAAGTCGCTTGATCAATTTGATACTTCACTTCGAGCTCATTCAATATTGCCGTTGGCACTTCATTCTGAGGGATCATGGGCAGTTTTAGTTCTAAATTTGATACTCTAGAGTCAGGCAAAGTGAATGCGCCCCGAAACTTTTTCAAACGATGCGTTTCTACGAGTTCGGCGAGCAATGCAAAAGCTGAATGATTTTTAACACCTTCTAGATTTTCGAATTGCAAATCTTGGACTGCGCAAAAACTCAACTCAATGCCCTTCTTTTGTTTTTTCAATGAGACAATCCTCAAAGATCTTTCGCCCAAATCGATGCCTAAAAGAGGTTTCTTAAACAGCGAAATCATTTGCCACCCGCTTTTGCAGGCAAAAGTTGCGCAGGACTTCGGAGTTTGATTTGCGCAGTTTCTGCTTCAGGCTGAAGATACGAAAGTGAACTCAACAGGCGAGAGCGCTTGAGCAAAGCCTCCCGTTGACTGAGCTGTAGTTTTCCTCGCATAAGAACCTCACGTAGGACCTCGTGGGCTTTTCTAAATTGTCCCGAACTTTCAAAGGCTCTTGCTAAATTCAGCTGCACTTTGGAATCTGACTCGATATTGAGTGATTTCAAAAAACTTTCTATCGCATCCTGATACTTTTTAGACTCCAGTTGCAACATACCAAAATTGTTCCAGACGGCGGCGTCAGTGGAATCTAATGCAATGACTTCCTTCAAAAGATCTTCCGCCTCAAAAAGCCGGCCATTTTTTTTGTAGTGCAAAGCTAGCGCCAAGCTCACTCTCAGTTGGTCTGGGCTTCGTTTTGCAATGTCCAAAAGAGTGGATTCCTGGCTGATTGGGAAGTTTCCGTCTTTTTGTTCGTTCACAATTTTGGCAAATTGCTTTTCATCATTCCACTGAGAAACTTTTTCCATTTCAACATTAGCCGACTGAGATGGCAAAGAACTTGGCTTTTGCGATTTGAGGTAGGAATGTGCGGCATAACCCGCGATTCCAATAAACGAAAACACAAGAAATGACACTTTAAAAAATTCGGCAGTACGAGTCTTTTGATTCTTTTTTTCAGCCTCTAGGGCTTCTTCAAGGTGCTTTGCAGCGGGTAAAATTTTGAGCGTGTCCGCGGGGAGTTTGCTCTGCAGATGCCCAAGTTTTTCTAAAATGCGGCTCATAAAGTCGAGCCCTTTCGTCCAAAAACACGCGTCCAGAATCCTAAGCTTGATTTGATATGCGAGGTCGCAGGTATTTCTCGCACCATCCGAGCATCAATAAACCTGACGCCGCGCTCACTCGCCCGCAAAAGCAAAGTTTCACAGATACGATTAATAAGTCTTGGCACACCACCACTTTGGCGGAAAATTTGTTCCATGGCTTTGGGATGAAATCTTACAAAATTTGGGATTCGCGCTTCTTCAATTCTGTGCAAAATATATTTTCGAGTGCTGTCTTCATCTAAAGCAAAAAGTTCACTGCGAATAGAAATACGCTGGTCTAGTTGGCGAAGTTCGGGCTTGGCTAACTTTTCGCTCAATTCCCTTTGACCCACTAATATAATATGGATGAGTTTTTGTTTTTCAGTTTCGAGATTCGACAAAATTCTTAGCAAGTCCAAAGCCTCGGCGTTTAAGCGCTGGGCATCATCGATAATGAGAATAGATTTTTTTCCCGCACTCGCTTCTCGGATTAAAAATTCATTTAGCGAATCAAGCAAGGCTTTGAGCGATTTTTTGCCCGCCGATGCTTTTGGTTTCTCAATTTTAAATTCATCCAAAATCACATCCAAAAGTTCGACGTCGTTGAGTACTGGGTGAAAAATGAGTGCCGTGTGAGCTTTGTTCTGGAAACTTTTTAAGAGCATTCGGCAAAGCAACGTTTTTCCCGTTCCCACTTCACCAGTTAAAAGTGCAAAACCTTTTCCGTGGAGAAAAAGTCCCGCGAGATCTTTCAACACACGGGTGTGTGCAGGCGACGCAAAATAAAATTGCGTGTCTGGAGTTTCCGAAAACGGATTCTCTTTTAAATGAAAAAACTCATTCCAAATTTCCATAAGTCCTTATGCTTTTCGTCAATTTGGTGAAGGGTCTTGAGTCAAGAATTTATCCATTTAATATCAAGACCTTAAGTGAACAAAGCGGTGATAATTTTTTAAATTAAAGTAATCCTTCAAAAATATCTTTTAACGGATCTTTGTCCCAAGGCGAAGCAGGCTTTGTTTGATTTTTATTAACTTCAGCTTTGGCAATTTTTCTAGTTTTTTTAATTTCCACTCGGGGTGCTATTGGCAAAATCTCGTTTGCGCTATCAGCAGTCTTGAGATCTTCAACACATGTGTGTTCTTTTAAATTACTCTCTCTCGTCCCGATGGGCGTTGCAGATTCTAAGGTCCACCGTACAAAAGGCTTTAGTTCTGACTTCTTTTGAACAACGGGAGCAATGGGTTTTTGAAATTTCACAAACTGCGGTTCTCCAGTTTCACCAACCACCGATCCTTGTTTTAGGACTTTTTTCACTTCGAATTTTGGAATACTGATGCGCTTTTTAAAGTTCAGGTTTGCAAGTACGGAAGTTAGCGACGACACAGTTCTTCTCATCAACAAAAAACTTCCCATTCCTATCGTGAGAGCGCAAATTGCAAATAGTGAAGGAACCAATTTTTCAATCCACCAGTATCGACTTTGAAGCACACTTTGAATTTTTTGATTTGCTTGAAGAATAGATTTATTTTTTTCATAAACTTCTAAGTTTTCTGTTATCTCATTTCGCAGCATCTGCAGGCTAACATTGGCACTCACGAGTGCCTTCGTGAGCTGTGCGATTTCGGGTTGGCTGCTTTGAATTTTTGAGCTTTGATTGACATTGGAATGCGAGGATTCGACATCCTTTTTAAACGCACTTAAAAAATTTTCAGCCTTTCCTTGGATAAGATAGTCTTTTAAAAGTTTGCGGGCGGCCGAATAGTGTTTTTGCTGCCGCTCTTTGATAACCGCACTCATCAATGTCAAATACTCGGTAAAATCTTTTTCTATTCCCTTTGCGCTCGCAATGCCTTGGAGACTTTGGAGCTGTTGTAAATTTTTTTTCAGTCCCTCGGTCAAATCCAAGGCCCTTTGGCTAATGTGAGGCCTATTTTCATTGTAGACAGGGTCAATTACCATAGCTTGAAATAGGGAGCTCTGAAAATTTTCCACACTCAACAGAGCTTTCGCTTTTGGATTTACTTCGAGTGGCTCAATAGCTACAGCCAGCTGATTTTCGACTTTTGCACTCAGATTTTTTAGCTCCTGATTCATTTCTTCCAAGCTGCTCCATTGAAGCTCAAAAGAATTTAACGAAGCCGCAGAGTCCGGCCTTTTTGCCGAGACACCAATCGCACTTAAAAGAGAAAGAAAAATCAGAATAGAAAATCTTAAGTTTTTCATAAGAAACCTATCGGAAAAAATGAATATATTCGGGAGTTTAATATTTGACGCCGAAGAGCCCGGTTTCTGCCTTGAAGCACGCTATTGACGCAATGCGCTTCTTTGCTATACGAGAAGAAACGGAGTTTTTATGAATCGTAAATTTGTCTTTTTTCTTCGCACTTTTAAGCACTTATTTCTCCTCTTACACATGCTGCCCCCCCTAATCGCAAGCTCCTTAGTTCTCTCTTCTTGCAGTGACAAAGTTCAAGAAGAACAAAGCCCTCCACCTCAAAATGAACCTGTCAATAATTCGCCAGCACCTACTGAAGAACCTGCGGCACCCGTTGAGGAGGACGTCAATCTTGGAGATCGCAATGCCTACGACAAAATGCGCCAAGAACAACTCGAAATTGCGCTCAAAATTCGAACGCAAATGTTGTCTCAAGCTTCAATGGAGTCTGAGCGAAATCAAAAACTCGGTCCTTTTACTCAGTATGTTTTGAATTATGATTTTCAACGTTGGTCGCCATTTAGAACTTTTGAAAAGGATGAAAAATTTTTTCTTACGCTTCAAGAACTTGCCCTTCGCGATGTGTTTGAAAAATGGGAAAAAAATCGAGCCGCTTTTCCGGCAGAACTCTTTTCCAAGTTTGATTTGTTTTCGGGTCACCAAAAAAGCGAATGGCTTTTGGCTTTTGCCCTGTGCTTAGATGAAGTGAGTGCCATTCAAAAACAAAATGCTAAAGATTTTAAATTTCAAGAAGTTTCGATAGTTGAAATTTTAGAATCGTCACTTGAGCGCGCTTCCACTCAAACGGTTCCTCAAACTGACCTCGATGCCTTAATTTGGAAAAATCGCAACACCGTTTTAGAAATCTTAGAGTTTCGATACAATGGGTACACCCAACTAGGCTATGAAATCATCGAACGCTCAAGCGGCTCTCGCACACTTTACTTTAGATCTATGAATGTCAGAGAAATTGAATTTAGTGCACGAATGTTCCAAACCGCACTTTCAGCAAAAATGGCGATAGAAAAAGCACCCAATAAGGCTCGCGTGGATCCGGATGTTCGGAGAAGATTAACTCGATTAAAAACAACGCGTGCAGAAAAAGAATTGCTTGAAATGTCCGAAGGTGAAAAGCGAAAGTTTGCGCTAGAGCTTTATAAGAATCTTGAAAATCTCAAAGCAGTCTTTTAACGCTCATATTTTTTTGCTCGATCGGCTAAATTCTTAAGTTGTGCAAATGTGTCTTCCAGCTGCTGCTGCGATTGCTGATCAGAACTGGTTTTAATTTCGGCGAGCGAAACAATTAAATGATCAAATGCCGTCAATCCCTGTTCTAACAAATCAAAAAGTGCTTCCAACTGCTGACTTTTATCATTTTTAATTTTTATTCGAGCGAGGAGTGCCGTTTTTTCTTCATCCGAATCTTTTAATGCATTGGCTCTCTTTTCGAGGTCTTTTAAATCTATTCCCGAGAGTGATTGAAGTACTTGCGAAATCACTTCTAGCTCACGAAAAATTCCAATATAGGCAGCTTCACCTTGAGCAAAGTAACGATCATAAGTGATTTCGCCGGGAGAAAATTTTGCAGGCAAAAGTTGATGAAACTTCTTTCGGCGCTCAAGCAAACTCGTCAAAATGTGGCCCCCACGCTCACCCTCTTTACTCACATGATCACTAAAAGAGAGTTTGGCAAAAACACGTCTTAAATTTTGTGACTCTTCCTCGGAATTCGTGCTACCTGTCGCATCACCAATCAATTCCACAGATGAGGCACGTCGCAAAAATCGACGCGCAATGCCATAGGCTCCTATGATAAATATAGGAGAGTAAGCATAAAACGGAAATGAAAGAGCCCAAAGAGCTACGGCCCCAAAAATGAACAAAGGCCATGCTCCAAATTTGCGAGTAGGCGGGGCTTGGACAATTCCGGATTGTGAAGGCTTCGGTAGGGCCTCCCGAAGTTCCGAGGGTTTTGCAGCTTGAACGGGAAATTTTTCCTTCATAAAGCGTAGCTTAGCCTAAAATTTCGGCTTACAGTATGCCTAGAAAAAGGAAGCTTAAAAATGAGTATATTTGGATTTTTTAAAAAACAATTTGTCGACGTCATTGATTGGAATGAAAGCGGCGATGGCGTGTTGGCTTTTCGCTATGGGATGGCAGACAACGAAATTCAAAACGGTGCGCAGCTAACAGTTCGCGAAACTCAATGCGCTATGTTCGTCAATGAAGGTGAAGTTGCCGATATTTTTACACCTGGACGATACACCCTTTCTACAAAAACGCTGCCCCTTTTAACGTCGTTAAAAAATTGGGACAAAGGTTTTCAAAGCCCCTTTAAGTCGGACGTCTATTTTTTCTCAACTCGCGAGCAAATTGATCAACGCTGGGGAACTCAACAGCCTATTGTCGTGCGTGATAAAGACTATGGTCCACTTCGTATCCGAGCGCATGGAACATACTCGTACAAATTGAAGTCTCCTCAGGTATTTTTCAAAAAAGTCAGCGGCACCCGAGATATTTACAACACCAGTGATCTAGAGGGACAATTGCGCTCTGCTCTATTGACCCAAATTGCAAGCTTTTTAGCCAATGCGCAGGTTGGATTTTTAGATATGGCCTCCAACCAACAAAAGTTTTCTGAAACTTTGCAAAACAATCTTGCAGCTGTTTTTGAAAACTACGGCTTAGAGCTGAAATCATTTTTTGTCCAAAGCGTTTCCCTTCCTGAAGAACTTCAAAGTTATCTTGATAAAAATGCTCAAATGAAAATGGTCGGCGATTTACGAAATTATGCCCAGTTCCAAACCGCCGATTCCATCGACGATGCTGCAGCAAATCCCGGTGGCTTAGCGGGAGCTGGAGGCGGTTTAGGTGCAGGCGTTGCCATGAGCCAAGTGTTAAATCAAAGCTTGGGTAACGGTGCTGGAAACTCAACCGTGGATCCGATGGAAACACTCAACAAACTCCACGGACTTTTAAAAAATGGCGTCCTTACTCAAGCCGAGTTTGATATTAAAAAAGCCGAGCTTTTAAAGAAAATAGGGACATGAAGAAATTCTCTTGCCCAAGTTGTGGGGCAGAAATTTTGTTCAAATCCAGCGCTACCGTTTTTGGCGTGTGTTCTTTTTGTCAAGCAACCTTGGTCCGCCGTGATGTGAATATCGAAGCCATTGGTAAAATGGCCGAACTCCCATCCGACCTTTCGCCCTTTCAAGTGGGAAGTCAGGGAACTTTTGAAGGCAAGAATTTTGAAATCATTGGTCGCGTAAAAGTTGGTTGGGACGATGGAATGTGGAACGAGTGGTATTGCACCTTTCAAGATGGAAAAAACGCCTGGCTCGTTGAGGCACAAGGATTTGTTTCACTGTGCTTTGAACTCGAGCAATCTAGCATCCCCCCTCGTCAAAATTTGCACCTACGTTTTGAAGTCAAAATTCCCAATCGCGAGTCTTTTTTTGTAGATGATATCAAAGACACAATTTGTTTAGGTTCAGAAGGAGAACTTCCCTTTCAAGCCCCTCAACGAAAAACCGGGACGACAATTGACTTGAGTAATTCTAAAGGAACCTTTGCAAGTATTGAGTACAACGAAAACGAATCCAGAATTTTTATTGGAAAATACACTTCCCCTAAAGAGCTAAAAATGAAAAACCTGCGCGAGATTGAAGGCTGGCCAAAATGGATGGCATAAGTCCTAAAGTTGCAAAGCAACTGCAAGCTTTTCAATGTCCAAGTTGCGGCGCCACCATCACAGTTCGCGCGCAAGGTTTAAGCGTCACCATGGCGTGCTTGTCCTGCAAAGCCATTGTTGACATCAACAATGACAATTACAAGATCATTGAAAAAGCGCAAAAAGCTAAAAATAAAGTGGAGTACACAATTCCTCTTGGGGCGCGGGGCAATCTCAAAGGCATCCTTTGGGAATGCATTGGCATGATGCTGAGATGCGATGGCACCCAAACTTATTATTGGAAAGAGTATCTCCTGTTTAATCCCTTTCACGGTTTTCGTTGGCTGGTCGAAAATGAAGGTCATTGGAACTTTGTGACCATGATCAAAGAGCGGCCAGACAATTTGATGATTTCTAAGAATGGGCAGAGGCCAGTTTTTGTATCCATTGGTCAACGGACAATTACGTATCGAGATGATTCATACAAATTATTTTTGAGTGGTGAAGCCATCGTGCAACATGTGATTGGCGAGTTCTACTGGAGAGTGAGGTCAAATGATAAAACCGCCGTATCGGATTTCATTGCGCCGCCGTACCTTTTCTCTGTGGAATGTAGCAAAGGTGAAGTTGTTTGCTCGGTGGGTGAATATATCCCTGGATCTGAAATTAGATCTGCATTTAATATCAAAAGTGTTTTCCCACTTCCGTTTGGAGTGGGTCCCAATCAACCTTCCGCATCAAGCCAAGCATTGAAAAGTGCAAAGCCCACATTTTTTGCTGCACTGGCGATTCTTCTCGTCTTGCAGTTTTTACATGTCGTGCGTTTTAGAGGGGAATCTCTATACTCGGGTGAGTTTTCTTACTCGCAAAGCGACCTAGAAAAAGCAAAAATTTCTCCAAATTTCCAAGTTCCACCAAGCGCTAAAGATATTTCCATCTCACTTTACGCACCCGTTAATAATTCTTGGCTTGCCGTAAAAGGGGATTTGGTCGACACAAGTGACGGGCAAAGTGAAGAAGATTTCGAAATCGGGGTAGAAATGTATTCCGGCTATGATGATGGAAATTGGTCAGAGGGTAGCACCAAAGCAAACTTACGATTGGGTGCTGTAGAGGCTGGCACTTACAATCTTAAGGTCGAGGCCACTGCACCTAAACAAAGAGAGCCCTATGTGAATCCGATAGAAAGCATCGTCTACACTTTAAATGTTCAAATGAACAAACCTCATTTTGCTGGTTTCTTTATTGCGATTTTTGTACTCGCTCTATTCCCTATTTTTCTATTTATCAGACATCATTCTAATGAAGTGGCCCGCTGGTCAAATTCTGATTACCCTATTGGAGGAGACTAGTCCGTGGCACGACTTTATACCGTTTTCACGCTCGCAATACTGCTACTCTTTGCGTATACCTCTTGGAGTGGTCTAACCCTTGGAACATTGCTCAGCTCTGGTGCTTGGAAGCCCGGTGGTAAGAGCGTTTATCATAAGTAAGGAGTTTTTATGGATCCTATGTCAGCAACAGTCGCTTTGATTAGCGGAAAACAAATTTTAGCGGCTTTGATTTTTTCGGCGATTGGATTGGTCGCGTTAGCCTTGGCTTTTTACGTATTCGACAAAATGACCCCAGGGCATTTGTGGAAAGAAATTGTTGAGAACAAAAATGTTGCATTAGCAATTACTGCCGGCTCAATGGTTTTAGCAATGGCTCAAATTATTGCCGCCGCAATTCACGGTTAAAGCATTGCAATTAATTTTACTCACCAGTGTTTTTGCTATTGCCACTTGTGGCCTAGTTTATGAACTCATTGCAGGTGCTTTAGCAAGTTACCTTCTTGGAGACTCAGTCACCCAGTTTTCAACGGTTATTGGGACTTATCTTTTTTCCATGGGCATTGGCTCGTGGTTTTCGAAATATTTTAAAAAAAATCTGCTCAGTGTTTTTATTCAAGTCGAACTCATTATCGCAATAGTGGGCGGATTTTCGGCTGCAATTTTGTTTTCGAGTTTTGAATTCATCACCCAGTTTAGATTACTCCTTTATTCGTTAGTGGTTATTACTGGCGCACTTGTGGGACTTGAGATCCCTCTTTTAATGAGAATTTTGAAAGACAAATTGGAGTTTACCGATCTTGTTTCAAAAGTATTTACTTTCGACTACATCGGCGCACTCATTGCCAGCTTGCTGTTTCCTTTGGTTCTCGTTCCTCAGTTGGGGCTAATTAGAACTGGATTTTTTTTTGGGATCATCAACGCTTCTGTAGCTTTTTGGGCCCTCACACAGTTTAAGGATGAACTCGAGTGGCCAAGGCTTTTAAAATTTTCTAGTATTTTTGTTCTACTTTTACTCACGTTGGGATTTAGTTTTTCTAACGAGATTATGAGTTTTGCCGAGCACTCGGCATATCAGGATCCTGTGATTTTTCAAAAAAACAGTCCCTATCAACGTATTGTCCTGACCAAATCTCACCACGATTTAAAACTTTTTTTGAACGGAAATTTGCAATTTAGTGCCCGTGACGAGTATCGCTATCACGAAAGTTTGGTCCATGTAGGAATGGGCACATCCATTCCAAAAAAAAGAATTTTGATATTGGGCGGCGGAGACGGCTTAGCTGCACGCGAAGTTCTTAAGTATCCCGAAGTCGAAGAAGTCACTTTGGTAGATTTAGACCCCGAGATGACCCGACTTTTTTCTACCCACACGCCCCTGCTTGAACTTAATCAATCGGCTCTTTTAAACCCCAAAGTAAAAGTCATAAACACCGATGCCTATGTTTGGATTAGAGCTTTTCAAGACACCTTTGATTTTATCGTGATCGATTTTCCAGATCCCTCAAGCTTCAGCTTGGGCAAACTTTACACTTTAAGTTTTTTTAGAGAAATCAAACGTGTACTCAATCCCGAGGGCGCTTTTGTTGTACAGTCGACCTCTCCCTTTTATGCCAAAAAATCGTTTTGGATTATCAATCAAAGTATCAGTGCAGCGGGTTTCCACACCTATCCCTACCACGCCTATGTTCCAAGTTTTGGCGAATGGGGATTTATTTTGGCTTCGTCTGGCAAACTTCTCCGCACAAACTACGCTTTGCCAGAAAACTTAAAATTCATTCGCAATGATGTCATCGAACCTATGTTTGTTTTTCCTCAAGACATGTTAGCGGCAACCAAACAAGTCAATTTGTTAAACAATCAAATTTTAGTTCGCACTTTTGAAGATGAATGGTCAGAGTTTAGCCATCAATAACTTGCGAAATTCAAATATAAAATGAAATTGCGACGTCGTGAATTTTTAAAACTGAGCGCGGCGGGTGCGGTGGTCAGCGGTCTAGGTATTCTTGGAACATCAAAAAAATTGTTTCAACAAAAAGTAAACTACAATATTCCTGGACAAATTTTGGGACCAAATTTTGAGGCCGGCCACAAATTGAGAACGGCAAGTCAACTCACCGCTAGCGCCTTTGCAAGTGAGGAAGTGCTAATTGTTGGAGCTGGGATCTCGGGGCTATCTGCGGGTTGGTGGCTTCTTAAGAATGGATTTAAAAACTTTAAAATTTTTGAACTAGAAAATGAAGTGGGCGGAAATTCCAGAGGGTCTGCGAATACCATCTCACCTTACCCTTGGGGTGCGCACTATGTACCGGTCGCAAACGCTGATGCCGAGTACCTAAGAGAGTTCTTTCGTGAGTTAGGGGTGATCACCGGCACTGACCCACAAGGCCGAGATATTTATCATGACGATTATGTCTGCCATGATCCTCAGGAACGTCTTTTTTTTAAAGGGAGTTGGCAAGAGGGCTTAGTGCCCTCGCATGGACTGAGCCATGTTGAGCATCAAGAAATGAAACGCTTCCACAACCTGATGGAGAAATTTAAAATTGCCAAAGGTAAAGATGGCAAGCGAGCTTTTTGTATCCCGTTACAAAACTCATCCCGCGACAGAGAATTTCTAAATCTTGATAAAATTTCGATGAAAGATTTCCTCAGGGAAAATCAGTTCTCAACGGAGCCTTTGCATTGGTATATCGATTATTGTTGCAGAGATGATTACGGCACCACGGCAGAAAATGTTTCCGCTTGGGCCGGTATTCACTACTTTGCAGGCCGCAACGGCAATGGTGCAGGACTTCACGATGATACTGTGATCACCTGGCCTGAAGGTAATGCGTGGCTGGTAAAAAAATTAAAAGAACAACTTTCAGCACATCTGCTTCCAGAATCCATGCTGGTTTCTTCAAAGATCGAAGCAAAAGGGGTCAAAGCGAAGATTTTAAATCTTCAGAGTAATTTACTGACTGAGTATACTTCCGAGCAATTGATATTTTCGGCTCCACGATATTTGTGGCCCTATCTTTTTGAAACTGACGACAAGTCTGCTAAAGCTCGGCAAAGTTCTCTCACTTATGATCCATGGTTAGTAGCAAATGTTTCGGTTCAGTCGCTTCCTAAGGGTGATGGGGCTGCTTTAGCATGGGACAATGTGAGCTACCATTCTCCATCACTTGGCTATATTGTGGCAAATCATCAAGCTCCAGAAATTGTGAAAGAGAAAAGTGTATTGACGTATTATCTTCCACTCAATCACCTCCCTCCCAAACTTGCACGAGAAGAAGCCCTCTCCAAAAAATTTGTGGAGTGGCGAAAGCAAATCGTTGATGATCTCGAAAGTATGCATCAAGGGATAAGTCACCATATCTCAAGCATAGACGTGTGGATTTGGGGTCATGCCATGATTCGTCCCCGTGTGGATTTTATTTGGAGTGATGAACGAAGAAAAATGCAAGAATCTTTGCAAAATCGCATTCACTTTGCTCACAGTGATATGAGCGGCATTTCGATTTTTGAAGAGGCTCAGTTTTGGGGAGTAGAGGCCGCTAAGAAAGTGTTGACCTCTCAAAAAAGGAAATCATAGCTTTGACTGCTTCGCCAACATCCACTCTTAATAAATCTCAAAATATTTGGATAATGAATCCCACATATGATCTGTTGTTAATTTTTGGACCCTCAATCATCAGCAGTGTGATTGTGCTAGTCTGGGGAAAAGGCTTTGAAAGTCATCTCTCCTTAAACCCACTTATCTGGTTGGTATTTGTGGTGGGTGTGGATGTTGCTCATGTTTACTCGACACTTTTTAGAAGCTATTTTCACAGGCGACTCTTGGAAAGACACAAGAATCTTTTCTTTTATGCACCAATTTTTTTGTGGGTGTTAGGAGTTCTTGTTCACAGTATCGATCGATTATATTTTTGGCGGGTTTTGGCATACTTTGCCGTTTTCCATTTTACGCGTCAGCAATATGGATTTTTTGCAATTTACTCTCAACAGGAATGGCGAGAAAACCACTTGAAGCTCAAGCGATTTATTGACAAGGTTTGTATTTATTCCGCTACTATTCTACCAATTTTATATTGGCATTCTCACGCGAGATCTTTTGAATGGTTCATTGAAGGCGACTTTTTTTACTGGCCAAGTTCTCATTTCGATTTTGTTTTAAAAATTTTAGCAATTTTTCTTTTCTTCACTTACACCTGCAGCGAAATCATTTTGAGTTTTAAGAGACAGAGTTTTAACTGGCCGAAAAATATTCTTTTGCTCTCCACTGCTCTTTCTTGGACAATTGGAATTGTTGTTTTTAACAGCGATTTCAGCTTTACGCTGACCAATGTTTTAAGCCATGGCATCCCCTATCTCGCACTGGTTTGGTGGAATGGAAGAAAAGATCAAGATAGCGAGCCGGTTTCTCCGCGCATCAACGTCATTTTTGTTAAAAAGTATGGCTGGATTGCCATGCTTATTTTTCTTTGGTTTTTAGCCTATATGGAAGAAGGATTATGGGCAGGAATAATTTGGAAGGAGCACCTACAATTTTTTCCTTGGGTGAAGTTTTTTAATAACTTTGATTTTTCGGCAGTGAGTAATTTCGTTGTCCCTTTGCTCGCATTGCCCCAAGCAATGCACTACCTTTTTGATGCATACATTTGGAAACTCCATGGCGTGAATGCTCACAAGCAACTTTCAAAGTTATAGGCTTACGCTATGCAGCTTCGCCACTACCACTTCGAGTGTCGGCTTGTTGAGCTCTTTCAAAGGCATCAGCCATTTTAGCGATAAGTGGACGCTGATAATCTTCAGATATCTTTCTTAAAAGTAATATATATTGAGTGATGATTTCTCGTTTAAAGGTCATCAGAACGAGCTGGTATGAAGTGCGAATTCCTATTTGAACTTCAGACTCGACCCCACTGTCTATTCGAGCGCAAAGCAACTTATTCACCCAGGAGTTCATTTGATGGTGGGCATCGACTTTTAAAGCAACTTCAACAAGAACACTGGCAACGTATCCATGGTTTTTTATTTTCTTAGTAAGTTCGAACACAGAATGTAATTTTTCGAGTTCCCAAACTTTTTGGTAGTCTTTGAGGTAAAAGTGACAGGTAAAAATATAGAAATGCGTCCAACTCCAAAATGGCTCGCGCTCGGTCGGTAGAAAGCTTAATACTTCTTTAAACTTTTCACATCGCTCTAAACATTGATGCCAATCTTGACTTCTGTGAAGCTGAGTCAATTCTTTTAACTCTGCGTGAAAATAGTCTTTCAAAATGAACTATCTCCTAAATATAAAGTCACGGGCCATGACAGTTTTTCGACCGTCTCCACGAGCGTGTTGAATGGCTTCATCACAAACTCTTCGCAAGTGATCCGACAAAGCTTCCACGACATCAGCGGAAGTGTTCATTTCAGACCTCTCGCGGATATAGTTTTTTAATTTCGAAACCACCACGAGCACATCATCTGTATTCACATTGGAACTCATTGCGCTTACATTCTGCGGTGTTTCGCTCATGGGTTGACTGATAAATGTTTTTTTCACCATGGGTGCGCTGGGATTAGGATGAGTTTGTATAGGCAAGGCTTCGTTCAAGTTTTTTTCATTAATTTGTGCCTGTGCTTTGCTTGGACTGGTTTCTTCGATCGCCCAAGAATCTCGATGTCGATAAATAGGAACATGAGCCGACCAACACGAAACACTGCAAAACTGAAGGCCCGTGCGTTCATGATTACAAGTTGTCACGGAACATCTTTGATAGGGAGTAGAGTAAGCAATGTTTTGCTTGCAATTGCTGCATTTTTTCCAAAAAATTTCTTCCATTTATTCAGCCCCCGACGCTTTTTTGTTTTCAGCATTGTCACTTGTAAAGTGTTGACTTTTTTTCCAGCTCAACAGGCCACGCATGCGTTTAACACCCAATTCAAAATTTAAAATGCGAGCAGATTCCGGTGCCTCAGTTTTAATTTTTCGATTCCATGCCGCTCTTTCTCCATTGATTTCACCAGAAAAAGCTTCCATTAACCGTGCTAGGACCTTTCGCATATGGGCTGATTGTAGGTGAAGTTCTTTTGCTAATTCCTCAGCTTGTTTAGGATCTCCTCCTTTTTTAGCCAGATCCGATAATCGCTCGGCTTCAACTTGTAGATCCCAACTTTGCTGACGGAACCAGCGTAAAAACTCAGATAACGCGCCTAAAAAGTTTCTGCTGCTCCATAAGAGAAGTACGACTGTAACGCCTAAGAAGAAAAGCGAAAAATTAAGGCGACTACTAAAAAAAGCAGTTTGTGCTTCAATGCGCAGCAAGTCGCGACGTTGGAGGTCAACCAGCGTATGGCTGAGGTTGTAGGAAGTGGAAAGTAGTCGTTCCCGATATTCCTTTACTTCTTCTTCGAATATTGAATAACTCATAACGGAGTCTCCAAAACTAAACTGTTGGCTCCACTCGTCGTGTTGTAACTTCCAATCTGCAAATCCTAGATAAAAGGAATTCAACAAGGGCTCGGCAGTGCTTCCTCTCAGATGATGCTGAAGCATCTGAGTGATTTCTTCGACCTCTTTGTATTTGCTCTCAATGAACTCACTTCTAGAAACTTTTGTTTTAACAAGTTCACTTGAGAATTCTTCCAGTTCTGCGCTTATGACTTCCCTTACAATCAGTTGCAAATCTTTGCTTGCAACAATCAGTTTGTGAGAGTGGGTGCTGTGTTTTTTCAACTCGGTCGCTAAGAATTCCACACTCCGTTTGGATGAAACAAGAATTGATACACTCGCCAGGACTAATGTAAAAAGCATGAGGTAGGAAATCGATTTTAGATTCACTCGAGAAATGAGAAATCGAGACGTCGATTCGTCCGACAAATTACGCATTTGATTTTGCAAAGCTTCTTCGCTTCTTCGTTGATGGCTTAAAGACTCAGCATAGAGTCCGCGACTCAACTCGATTGAATAATCATCCATGCAATTTTATCGGTACTCTTTGCTGAAATTCATAGCTGTCGTCATGTATTTGACAGGCCTTTAGTTATTGCTATGAGTTAGCCGAAGAGAATTGAAATGACCAAACGGGAGTTAGCTTTATTAGCGGAATGGTATTTTTTAAAAGGTGAGTTACGTTCCGAAAAAGATTTGATTTCCTTAAGCTGGCGGGTCTTTCAAGTACTCTCCCAAGACTCTAAAAATTTGACTCTCAAACAAGCCACTCGTGGAGTCGGAGCAATTTACATGGATCTAGTGCCCGTGTGGAAAATTTTGAGTTACGGAAATCAAAATTTCAAAGTACATACCGCGGAAATTCGTCAACCTCTTCTTGCAAAAGCTCTCGTGCAGGGACAATTTTCGGCACTCGTCGCGTAGATAAGTGACAGTCCCAAGCCAAGTGTCTCCCAATAATTCGATCCTTTAGAGACGGCATGTTTCGTGTACTCCCTATTCCAAAGGAATTTTTATGTTTAAAAATCGACAGCTCTTAGTTCTGCAAAAATCTTGTATTTTGAATGTACTGAGTATTGTGGCTGTAGGGCTCCTCGCAAATTGTGGTGGCTCTATTTTGCCTAGAGGAAAGGCTAAACCTGTTGTTGCGCCAGCCCCCAATCCCGTACAAAATCCCACACAAAGCAGCACCCCCCCCATGGTTTTTAAAGCGCTCAGCAATGAGTCCCTCAACGCCAAAGGTGGAGTGGGAAAAATTATTTTTAGTGAAGGCCCCGGTGCAAATCCCTTTGAAAATGCAGGGACCCAGTCACTTTGGGTGTTTGAAATGCAGGTGAGATCTGTAGATGTAGACGAAGGAACCTTTGAAAATTTTGTAAAAGCAAAGTTAAAAGTGAGCTTAGTGATACAAAACAGAATTATTGCCACACGCGAGTTTGAATCGGTTGGAAACATTTCGCTAAAAAATACCGGCGAGCAAGATCTTATGTTGGGCCAATTAAAAGACATTAGCACTGGCCAAGTTGTGCTACAGATTAGCGCTAGCAGAGTGGCTTCTTCTACTGAGGCTCTTGCATTAAAAAATGCGTGGTCTGGGCAGTTGAATCTTATTGAAGATTCCCAAAATCCCTTAGAGTTAGGAAGCGTTGAAGGTCATTTTTCGGGCTTACTTCCCGAGTAAATTGGCTCTTAAAAGTGTAAAAGATTTGAACACCTGACTGATCACTGAGTCTGCAGTAGCTCGCAATGCATTTTATACCTAAATAGATAATCCTTTTTTTATTCAAATACTTAGCCAGACATTGTTAAGATTTCATGTGCTAGGCACGCTCCTCGCATCATAAGTGCTAAGGGGATTTTTATGAAGAACAAAAGAGCCTATCCATTCTTACAATACTTGATGATACTGGGATCAACTGTATTTTTAAGTCACTGCGCCAAGCAGAAAGAAAAAGTCAACGAGACTCCCGTCACTACTACTGAAGAAATCCGTACTGAAGAAGCGGCTAAACGCCTTTGCACGGACCAAATCACAGGTACCACTTCGGCTTCGATTGCAGGATTTTTTGGAAAGATTGTCCGAAATCTTGAGGGACCTCCAACCTTTTGCCTAACGCTTGATACCTCCTCTGGAAATTCAGGAGCCAAAGGAACTTTACGATTAGAATATGAAGATGACTTTGGTATTCGCTATTACCAAATCAACGAAGATGCTACCTACTTTGGAGATCTCGTCCAAACCGACACTGAACTTTCGATTGATGTTGTCTTTATCGATGGCGCTGGATTTGTACAAGTCAAAGCGACTGAGAACACCACATCGGGACTTATGGAAGGAACTGTGAAGTATCACAATTTTCCATCTTACGAATCAGCTTTAACAACAGCAGCTCAAGAGGCAGCGGCAAAATGTAAGAGTGGCGAAATGAAAGTTGCTCAATGTTTGGGTTACAATTTTCCATCAACTTTTTGGTGGAATGAACCCATTGCAGTGTCACCACGCCAACAAATGCTTGATCAGGCAAAAGCAATCTTAAAGGACTCGACCAAAACTAAAACATTAGGAAACGTCCAATTCGATATCGGATTGGTTTTAAGTCAATAAATTTGTAAGTGAATTATTCACACATTTCGGGGGGAATGAAAAATGGAAACTCAAAAGAATTATAAAAAGTATCTTAACTCGACAATTCTGTTATCGACAGTAACACTTCTTCAAGCATGCGGTGGTAACAAGAACCCAAACTACAACGATCCACGATATTATTCGTCATATTATCAAAACGCAGGTGGAGCCTGCCAAATCCCACAAGGCGTTAAAGATCGAACCGTCGTTGGCGATTTAGGAAATGGCGCGATTTTGCAGATCGATCTTTTTTCTCAATCACCTGGAAATACCATTGCAGCATTCGGGCAACTCAGCACACCTAGCGTTGAAGCCTTGTTTGGTGTGAACGTGTTCACGGGTTCGTTTAGCGAGAACCCTCCCTTAACGGGATATGGATACACCGGTCCAAATAGCCAGTTCACAACTTGCGTATCTACAAATGGTTACAGTGGAACTTTGGAACGAGATGGTACTTACCAAGATATCAATTTGTCACTCGTTGGAAACGGTAACACTTTTATTCAAATGGGATCAAGCGTTGGCGTTCCAGCTTTTGTTTCGGGTGATTCACTCAGAGGTTCGATTCGATTAAAAATCGGTTCTTATCCTGAAACTGAATTCATCCTTCCATAACAATCGTCTTCATAACCCCGCCTGCATTCGGAGATTTACTTCGACAGGCGGGGCCCTTTTTTCTTGGAAAGACCGCGGAACAGAGCTATTTAACTGGCAATGATAGCTGGACTTTGCACGGTTTCATCGATGGCACTTTGGATTTTGTGCAGTGACGATGCAAAAAACCTCCTTGGATTTAGGGCCTGGGACGATTTGCAAAGCACAGATTTAGCAAATGATGTGCATCCAAAGTTTTTAGAGCTTCTTAGCTCAAATCAAACTCAACTCAGTTCCCTATCAAAACTTGCCGTCGTCACCGGACCAGGAGCATTTACGGGATTACGAGTTACTGCTTCCTACATTCAAGGTTTGGCGCGAACACTTGATCTTCCCACGATTTCTGTGCCCACTTTTGATTTGATTGGTGAAAAGTTTCAAATCCCACTTCAACATCAAAAGGCAAAGACTCAATCCACAGAGCTTTTACAAAAACAAGATTATCCTGTGCTCTTGATCAAATCCCAGAATGAGTTTGAAGTTGTGAATGGCGATCCCAAAATAAAATCCCTGGGATTTAGTGATTTCCCTCTTTGGCCTAGCCCTGAAATGTTTTTGGAAGGGATAAAAAAAAATCTCGAGCGATGCTCGACCGAGACTTTAAAAATTTCTTATGGCCTTGATGCCAAAATCAGCGGCGAACGAAAAGATTTCAAGACTTAAAAAATCTACAGAAAGAGCGCAATCGCAATCATTAAGGGCACCAATGCAAGAAATGCGATCATGTTAGCGATAAAATAACTCACAATGAAATGTGCCTTGATAGAATTCCACGTGCTTAATTCAAAAACCGATTTGAGGGCAATAATTCCGTACACTAAAAATGCAAGAAGGCTGAGCACCCCACCCACTACAGGAATCAAATCTAGGAAATGAAAAATTTGCAAATAGGAAAAAAATAAAATCAGTGAAGGTAAATGAATTCGTTTCCAATCAATTCCAACCCATCTAAGTCCCACTGCCAAAAATGCAGAACCCATTAACACTTCACCAATTTTCAAAAGCGGCGCAATCATGGCTTGAAACTGCATTCCTAAGAATGCGAGCACTTTTATTTTTTCCGCGATTTTTATAATTCCTGTTTTTTGCTGAGCAAAGAAAATCCACTTGGGATCAACCTGGTGGTTCAAGAAATTTGCAAATTGTTCAAAAGCACTCGTTTGAGCATTAAGCTGTGAAGCCCAGATGGCAATCATTCCAAAAAGAATGGCTTTCGCCCATATCCAAGCATCGAAATCGTGTTTCTGGGAGAATAGAGCTTTAAAAAAAACTTTTGGCCTAAAAAACAAATAAAGATAATCTGTCAATGGAGTCGAAGTTGAAAGATTAAGTGACGTGCTTTGTATTTGTTGGGGTCTAGCTTGGCCAAGGATTCGTTCTTCACTAGACGGCACGGGACCAAAAATCACGGGGTCAAGATTTGGTGAATACTTCCAATCACTCATAACTTAACCCCCACGACTTTCCGTAAAACTAATCTCGAACAAATTTGCGTTTCACTGCTAAAACCGCAGCAAAGAAAAACAAAGCAGATAAGAAAAAGATTGTGGCATAAACTTGGCGAATGGATCGATTCGTCAATTCAAGTCTTGCTCCGCTCATATCCCGCGGGCGAATGCCGATTAAATCCTGATCTTTCATCAAAAAAGAAATAGAATTCAAATACAGATCCATATTGCCACCGTTTCGTACAACTCCATTGGCTGCAAAAATTGCGCTGGAAAACACAATAAGATTGGTTTCTTTTTTGACATCTTTTGGTCCGTCTTTTACCACGGGAGCAGCTGCCACTCCCTCATCTCCCATGCCGCCCAAGTCACCAATGGTCCCGTGACCATGCCCATCGTCTTCACTATGAACTTCTGGACTATCTTGGGCAAAAGCACTCATATAAATTTTATCAAGAAAGGCTCCTGATTTTTTCTTTTCTACCGGTACTTCAATTTTTTTAATTTCAGGAACTTCGTTTTTTAAATCCTTTGGCGGAGCAATAAGTTCCGCGACGGGTTTGGTAACCAGCGCAGCCAAAGGCAAAGGACCCTTTCGGTCTTGCGGACTTGGCGCCATGGTCACTCGACCCCCTGCACCTACGGTTTTCGCTATGGAAGTCATTTCCGACGAAATAAAAGTTACAACACTGGCTCCATTAAATGTTGCAGCTGTCGGAAGTTTTAAAGTCGAAGACTCGCGAAACACCACGATGGCATTGGAGTTTTTAGTGATTTCGGTGTCCCGTGAAAAATTACGTGTCACAACTAAATCGGGATAGGGACTTTTGGGTTCGATCACAAAGTCATTTTGAATATCCACACCATAAGCTGAAATAAGTTTTTTCCATCCAGCTGCAGTTCCTGGACCAAAGGCTGCCAACATTTTTCCGCCATTGTCTAAGTAAGTTTGCAACGACTTGAGTTCGGCATCGCTCACATCTCCTTTAGGGCCCATAATTGCAAGTGCTTCACAATCAGCAGGCACTCCATCGGGGGAATTGAACAAAGTGATTTCTTTTGCAACATAGGAAGAATCGTTTAAGCGATCTCGGATCATCGAAAGACCAGCTTGGCCGGTGTCTCCAATTCCAAGCTCATCATGGCCACTTAAAAAACAAACTGTTTTTTTACTGCCCTTAATGGCTTGAATAATAGCATTGGTGACTTGCTCTTCGCCCTTAGAGTCGGAAAAATTATCGATACGAGATTCGCGACCAGATTGCGCTTTGATAATAATTAAATTGTCTCGCTTGACGTTATCTTCCTTAGCACCCATGGGATCTTCATTGGGATTTTTGAGTTCTAAAATGATTTTTCCTTTTCCTGCCAACTTGTAGTTGTCCAAAAATCGTTTCATATCAAGATTGGCAGAAATTCTTTCAACAGCTGTGGTCCAAACTCGAAGGGTGATAGTTTCTTTTAACTCTCCCAAAATTTTTTGAGATTGCTCAGAGAGTGTGTGAATTTGATTGGCAGTGAGATCCCACTTTTTATTGAACTTTAACGCTGCCCAGTTCACCACCCCCAAAATTGCAGCCGATGCGATTCCGGTAATGATGAGCGAAATAAAATATTGGGTAGATCGTCTTTTTAACCAAATTGTGATGGTATCGAGACTCAAGACAATCCATAAAACCAGCGACGCTGCGCTTAATCCCAATAAGCTAAGACCGTGCCACGATTCATAGCGCGGTACAAAGCCCCATACTAAAATAATTCCAAATAAAGATGCGACAGAAATATAACCAGCCCAACTTCGTAATTTCATTTTCTTATGACCTCCATGCGCGACTATCGACCGAGCGATGAGTTAAAAATATTCCAAAACCAATCATCGAAATAAAATAGACTAAACTTTTTAATTCGGGACTCCCTCGTGCAAAAGCTTGAAAGTGATCGTTGACGGCTGCAAATTGCAAAAGTTCTTTTATAACTCCGGAAGAGCTTTGAGCTCCAAGAGAAACTAGCCAAAGGCCAAAATTGCAAGCAAACGAAAGGACTACCGCCACCATTGGATTTTCGGTGATGCTGGAACAAAATACACCAAAGGAAACATAAATAAGCCCCGCCCCCATGAGTCCAGCATAGGTAGACAAAATTACCCAGATATCCGGTGTGCCATCTTTTGAGTAAAGAAAAAGAAATCCTGGGAAAACCCAAGTCATGGCCAACATCACAAATAAAACCGTTCCGGCAGCTTTGAATTTTGCAAAAGTGATATCGATCACGCTGAGCGGTGATGTGAGTAGCAATGCGAGAGTATTTTGCCTCGCTTCTTCGGTAAATGTTCGCATTGTAAGAAAAGGCAAAAAAAACATTAAAACAACATGCATGTTGGCATAAAAGGCTTCGGCCAATTTATCGATGGTGATATTTTGAGCTTGCCCAGTTATCGACGCAGCGGTGTATTGGCTGTAAAGCTCTAAAAACGCCGTGAACATGATGGACATTACGAGAGTAAAAATTCCTATAAAAACCCAAGCCATTGGGGTGTAAAAATAGCCCTTGAGCTCGCGTTTCCAAATGGCTTTAACATTTGTTACTGAGAACATTTTGCACTTCCTTTCAAATTCAAATCATTAAAAAAATAATCATTCACTACTGTGGAGCAACGGGGTTCAGGGGGTGGGTGTCTCCCGTAATGATGCGCAAATAAGCTTGCTCCAAAGTTTCGCCCGATCGGGAAGTCAACACGGAAGTTTTTTCATCCACCAACACATTTCCACGATTGATCATCACAACTTTGTCACAAGTCATCACTACCTCGGGCAAAATATGTGTCGATAAAATTACGGTGTGACTACCAGCGAGTGATTTGATGAGTCCGCGAATTTCGACAATTTGCACAGGATCGAGTCCCACTGTGGGTTCATCAAGAATCACCACTTCGGGATCATGAACCAAAGCTTGAGCAATGCCGACACGCTGACGAAAGCCTTTTGATAAAGTGCCAATCACTCGCTTTTGCACATCCACAAGCCCACAACGCTCAACAACATAATCCACTCGAGCTTTGCGTTTGCTTGACGGGAGTTGTTTGATTTCCGAAACGTACGCAATAAATTCCCGAACTCCCATTTCTAAATAGAGAGGTGGATTTTCGGGCAAATATCCCACGCGCTTTTTAACTTCCATGGAATCTTCGAACACATCAAATCCCGCAACTTTTGCCGTTCCACTTGTCGCAGGCATAAAGCAGCTTAAGATTTTCATGGTGGTAGATTTTCCTGCACCGTTGGGACCGAGTAGTCCCATGATTTGTCCCTTTGGAACTTCAAACGTAATTCCGTGAAGGGCACGAAAATCTCCATAACTTTTTACAAGATTGGATACTTCAATCATGCGCATTCTCTCCTTCTGTAAACACTGTAATGTTGGAGTGCCAAGTCTCTGACTGACACCGAATAAAGTCAAGAACTTGCAGCAAACCCCTATTAAAATTTATCGGACCCTTCTAAAATAGAATTTATGTCCGAGATCGATCTCTACAAATTTTATACTGATGTTCTAGTGCCGGTTACTCCTGTAACGCCCGTAAACCGAATTTTAGAAATCGTTATGCAAGGTGGAGAAACCAATGAAGATTTCGCCAAACTATTGGCGCTCGACTCGGAGCTTCAGCACTGGGTTCGACTCACTGTGCAAAGATTGGGGTTTGAAAAGCAAGCCAGTCACCTAGACCAAGCCATAACTTTGCTCGGCCAAAATCGCATTCGGGACCTCCTGATTGGACGTCACATTGAACGTGCTTTTGTAAAAACTGAAAACACGGTGATGGGAAAAATCCTTGCCGAGCAAAAAAGAATAGCCAAAGAATTCGCTGAAAAAAGCCCTGCAGTCGAAAAAGCCAATGTTGTAGAGAAAGACGACGCTTTAGAAAGCATTCCGCAGCTGCAAGATTTCAATCGTTATTTAGAATATGCAAATGCTGCAGAAAATATTGCAATTTCGATTCGCAATTCCTATCCCGGCCAAGCATTTGCTGGGGGCGTGATTTTTGATTACGTTTACAATTTTTTAGCATCTTTAGACTTGAGTGCTCTCACAGATTCTCGTTTAAAAATTGTCAAAAATTACATGGACGAAACCTTTCGCGACGGGCTTCGTTCGGGAATCGCCGCGAACGAAATCATGCAAAAAATTTCGATCCCCCACCAAAAAAACGTTTTTGTTACCTCTCTCGTCCACAATGTTGGTAAAGCCTTATTGATGGCCTTTGATCCCCTAAACTTTGAAAAATCTTTTCACATGTCCTCGGGAAATCCTCAGAAGCCCAATGCTCAAAAAATTCGTTCCGAAGATGCCGAAAATGAAATTTTTGATTGGGATCATGCCCAGATTGGATCTTTGTATATTGGGCGTCTTCCTTTTTTAGCAGAGATCGAAAGATCTATTGACTACCATCATAACCCTCACTTGTTAAAGTTTTCTAACCCCAAACTCTATGCGCTGGCCGCAGTATTGAGCGTGAGTGGGGGAGTTTCTAAACTTTACGAGAAATCCCGACACGAAGATCCCGATGTCGACAAAATTCGCGACCAGCGACTCACTGCGAGTGAAGACTTTCTTTTTTTAAAACTCAATGAACGAGATTGGTTTGAAATCAAAAGTAACTACGCTTTAAAACTCATGAAGGTCGGCTTGTAGAAATTTGTTAAGCTGAGCGAAGTTTAGCAGCTAGGCAACCTTTTTACGAAGAGTATCCACTTGAAGTTTTAAAGTTTCAATCATGCTATCTTTTTCTTCACAGAGACGTTGATACTTGCTGCGATCTTGATTTGAACGCTTCAGCTTTTCTTCAAGTTGCGCCACTGCGTCTCTTAACTCCCGATCAGTAGAGGGAATTCGCCGTTCTTTCATCAAACGTCTGATGTCTTGCGCCATTGCCGTTGAAATGGCTTTGAGTTTTTCAACTTCTTTCTCTGCCATCTCAATTTTTGGAGCCCAATCAAATTGTGATGCTTCACTGTTAGAAGAACTTAATTTTAATGGACGGGCACTAGAGTTTGTGGACTTTTTATCCGCCAATTTTTCTTTCGAATTATCTACAGATGATTGAAGCAGTGGTACTAATTTTGATGCAGATGAAGAAGAGGACGCATCCAATACACTAAGACGTTTGACCTCGATCGTATTGTTTTTAGGTGCATTGGGGTCAACAACGGAAATGCTGTCACCAATGACTTGAGGTTCAGAAAGTATACTTCCCAAATCAGCTTCTTCTAAAATACCTTGAGGAGCGACTTCAACCGAAGTTGCTGCTACCAGTGAGGCTTTAACTTGCACTTCGGGGCTCACCAAATCCCAAGAAGCTTTTGCAGGCGCAGTAACTTGCTCATTTGCCTGCGCTTTTACTGGCGCTTGCGTAGATTCAGCAGTCGCCTGAATATTTTGAAAGGTAAAGAAGTTGATAGGTCCTAAAACTTTGTTTCCAATTTTAGGAAAAGGCAAGGCACCTACAATATACAAAGGATCAAGTTCTATTTTGGTGGCGTCGGAGTGGCCTGTCATTAAAATCAAATTTTGCGTGGCTTGTGCAACATGATAAAATTCAGGAAAAATTGTTCCCGAACTGGGTTTTTTTTCTTTAAGATTGCTCACGACTTGTATGAATTCGTTCAAAAGAGCATCAGCAGTACAGCCTCGGGAAAAAGTACTCACTCCAAGAATGACCTTGAGAGGATCCATTCCGAAATGGATATGAAAGGGCTTTTCTACATGAGGTCCCGCTGAACTTCCTTTAATATGAGCCAGTCCTAATCCCATTAATAATTTTCTCACCTGAGCGAGATCGATTCCAAACTTTTGCACAAATACTGCAAGCTTTGCTCCAAAATTATTAAAGTCTTTAAAGTTTTTAATGAGTTCAGAAGAACTTCGCCCTTGTGGCATTAAAAAGTTTTTAACATTCAATTCGCCTTTAAAGTAGAGCTGGCATCTTAAAACGCCTGCGACGAAGGCCCAGTCCGCTCGATCAAAGCTTGGAAAATATCCTGTGAGTCGATGCTGTTGAAACGGAGCCACTGCCAATTCGGGTGAAGGCTCGCCCGATAAAAAAATTGCCCCGCCAAATCCTGAACCTCTCAAGGCTTTGACTCCCTCGAAAGCCGGATAGGTGGGATGAAAGGCGTCGCAAATCATTACTGTGCCATTACTGAGAATATCATCTTCAGGAATATCGCTCACAGATGTCGCCAGGCGCACGCACCACTCGCTCACATCTTTATGTGATTCGAGCGCTCGCTCTAAACTTAGCTTGACTTGGGCATCTCCGCCCAAGATCCAGACATTCCTCATGTATCTGTATCGACATTTTGAGAGAATAAATTTAAGAAGTTCCTATGAAAATCTTTCTTGATACCGCAGACATAAATGAACTTAAGGCAGGGGCAGAACTAGCGATTGTTGATGGGGTCACCACCAACCCTTCGCTCATGGCAAAAACTGGCAAAGATATGCAGGGCGTCATTAAGCAAATTACGGAAATCATAGATGGGCCCATCAGCGTTGAAGTTTTAAGCACTGACGTAAAATCTATGGTGGATGAAGGTAAAAAATATGCCGCCATGCATAAAAATATCGTAGTCAAACTCCCGATGACGGAAGATGGCGTGAAAGCGACCAAAATTTTGACGGGTCAAGGCATTAAAGTCAATGTCACACTCATCTTTTCTGCTCTACAAGCCATGCTTGCGGCCAAAGCAGGGGCAACTTATGTTTCGCCATTTATTGGTAGAGTTGACGATGTTGGCAATGATGGAATGATTTTGATTGAAGATATTTCCATTATTTTTCAAAATTTTCAAATGCCCACCGAAATTCTTGCAGCATCGATTCGCCATCCTGTGCATGTCTTAAATTCTGCAAAAGCAGGAGCTCACGTTGCGACAATGCCTCTAAAAATTCTCAAGCAAATGTATGAACATCCTTTGACAAAAATTGGATTAGAAAAATTTTTAGCCGATTGGAAAGGCGCCCAGAGTAAATGAGCGCTTTTCAAATTACATGGCGATAGATTCATCACAAAACAATTCCATTCCCGATGATTTTGTTCCAGAGCTGAATTGTTTTTTCCTTTCGGGCGCGAGGCATGATCGCGATCGTATAGAAATTCAAATTGGCTTCGATGGTTTAATTGCTCCTACCACCAAACATTTTAGCTATGATGTCGATTGCGTTGTGATGTGTCCCAAAACTTTGGGGTTGCTTGAAGTCGAAAATCAAGAAACTTTACGCAATGAGTTTCAGTCCTACGTGCGCCTTCACACACACTCTTCAAACCCAAATGATGACTCGTCGATAAATCGAGTCAAAGATCGCCTTTACAAAATGAAGAATGAACTCTCGATGGAAACATTGAGATATTTAGCAATTGAACTGGAAGCTTTTCTAAAAGGACAAATCAAACGGGTTAAAAAACGTTCCGAAGATCCCGCGGTTTTTTCTAGCGAATTAGAATCCAGCCACATTTTGATAGTCGAATTTCGTGCTGTTTTACAAGCTCGCGGCTTGGACGGGAAAAGCTGCGAAGATTTTCCCCGCCGAAGCACTGATCATGATTTGCTTCTTTTGAATGAATATCTTTCCCACATTTATGTTCAGTATCTCGTAGAAATTAGCAACACTTGTCGGCAATCCTCACACATGCAAAACTATCATGAACAAATTCAAAGGTACGTGCGAGAAGAAGCGGACATACGCCAAAGATTTCATTTGCTGATGGCAGAAAGACACGGACCAAAAAGTTCACAGGACGAAGAAGGCTATCCTCGTCGAATGAGTATTTTAAAAAAGTACTTTCAAAAAACTCTCTTTGTTTCGGTCGCTGGTGAATCTCTCCAGAGGCGAGCTATGATTCCAGTTTATGCGCTTTCGGCAGCACTGGCTGCATCTTGGGCGATCATGGTGCAAATCTATCAAGTACGAAATCTTGAAGATCGGATCGGAATTAATTCCATTGCCTTTATCTCGATTGCCGTTGCGGGATATGTTGCCAAAGACATTATGAAAGATTTTTTTCGAAAGTATTTTTTTGAAAAAAGCACAATTTTATTTCCTGACTACGAAAAAACGCTTTTCATTAAGCGCGGCGGAAAACGTCGCTCGCTTGGGAAAATCAAAGAATATTTGCGAAATTATGACAGTGAAAAATTTCCTGCCAATTTGAATGCCTACCGCTATCAACGTTTTGGGGGCGAATTAGAAGAGTACCTGCACGAGGATGTTTTGCATTTTAAAAAGCGGGTGGTTTTAGATTTGTCCGCGCTAGAAACAAAACGGGAGTTTCCTTGGGGCTTGCGCGAAATTTTAAGATACCGCTTTGATCGCATCATGCATTCCATGGAAGACCCCTTTAAAAAAATGCATTTTCTATCGAATTTTGGGACCACCACTAGTCGTCAGTCCCACCGCATTTACCACGTCTATATTGCCGTTTGGATTAAGCACGATGATGAGGAGGACCCCCTTCATCCCACCAAGCCGGCATTCAAAATGTTTCGTGTTGTTCTCGACAAAACTGGGGTACTTGAGTGCCAACTTATTGAAAATAAAAATGATTTAATCCCAAGTGTTCCTTAAACGAAACTCTAGAAAAAATTTGCTCAAGCTTTATTTGCTAAATTCCGAAAGCATGTTTACGATAGTAACATAGTTGCTAACAGAAACATAAGGGGCATTGAGTCCCTCAAAAAGGAGCCGAATATGAAAACTGTCCAAATCCTAAGTGTAGGTCTTTTACTGAGTTTAATGGCTTGCGACCCGTTTACCGATCAAGAGCACAATGTCTCTCCTGATAGTGTGACTGAAATCACTTTACGAAGATCCTTAAAACGAATTCAAAGATTTTCATGCGAGGGGACATTGTTATCAGATAAAGTGGAAGAAATTTCTCGCCCAAATGCATTGATTCACATTCACCCCAAAGTTTCAAAATCACGAGTCTATACATCGGACTTTAACAATCTCACAACAGGTTCGACCGAAAGTGCGACCGCTAATTTGATTGGCGTTTATGTCGACATCTCTCCCAGTAGCTTGGCACTTCACGTCGCTGAGGGCTCGAATGTGATTCAATACAAATACACAGAGTGCCTTCAAAAAGTTTACAATGAGGAAATTAAGGCTGACGAGTGCAAAGATGAACGATCTTTGGAAGAAGGACAAATTCGCCTTGATGTAAAATTTGTTGAGGAAACCCTTCCCGGACTCTCGGAATATCGCGAGACTTGCCCCGTTCGTCAGATATAGAGACTTAAAAAGTTTCAATGAGCTCGATGCGATTTCCAAAGGGATCTCGCATGTGAAAGCGTCTTGCTTTTAGCGATTCAGCCGCTTGAAGTGCCACTCCAAAGTCTTTTGATTTTTTTATAAAATCATCCATGTTTTTTATTCGAATCGCAAAATGTGCTTTTGTGTGTGAGCGATAAGCAAAATCTTCCAAACTCACATGCAATTGAAGATCTCCGCAGGCGCACCAAAATCCCGTGCGATTTTTCATTTCCACGGGCTTTTCAATTTCTCGCAGCTTTAAAAAATCAAAATAAAAAGCCCGTGCCGTTGAGGTGGAGCCTTCTTCCTTGGGAATAGAGACATTCACATGGTCAAAAGCGCATATTTCAAACATATCTAAAAATATCTCTGCACGGAAACAACTTTACCTAAAACTTTAAAGTTTTCATCTGCAGAAACGTGAATGGGCTTTAAAGCTTTGTTATGGGGAATGAGTGTTACTGATTTTTCCGAACCTGAGGGAAGTTTTAACTCTTTCACCGTGGCTTCACCGTTCACATCTGCAACCACGATATCACCAGTTTTGGGGCGCGTATTTTTTCGCACCACCACATAATCACCATGGTAAATTCCAGCATCAAACATGCTGTCGCCCTTTACTCGCAAAGCAAAAAAATCGCTGGGCTGACTTTTACGATCCAGCAAATCAGGTGTTAACGCCAAAGTGCCAAGAGCCACTTCATAAGCATCTTGCAAAGAGCCCGCTGCTACTTCACCTAAAATAGGAACGCTCAAAATCGGAGTGGTGCGCGACTCGGCTAGTCGAATCACTCGACCTTCTTTTTCTAAATATCCCTTTTCCACCAAAACATTGACATGATCTTGAATCGTACCAACTGCATTCACGTTTAATGCTTTAGCCATGTCCCGATAGCTAGGCATGCGATGCTCGTTGTGACAGGTCTCTTGGATATAATCCAAAAGCTCAAGCTGCCGCGGACTGAGTGAGGAGTGCTTTTTTAAGTCGTTGTTCATGAAAATACCCATACCCTTTTTTTATTTCGTAAATTCCCTGAGATTGCCATTCCAAGCGAATATCAAAACCAATCACATGATGCGGCTTTTGATGCAGCCACACAAGATGCGTGCCGCCTTTTTGCGAAGCCAATTGCCAACGGCGTCCCCACAAAGCGGGACTTTGTCCTTTGGAAAAAGCCTCAAGCCCATGCAACAAAATTCCCGCACACAAACCACTTTCCAGAAGAAGTTGAATCACTTTTGGCGTGAGCTTTTCTTTTTGTCTATCCTGCACATTCACCCATAAAAGGCGGCCCGTTCCCGCCGAATGACGCAATGTGGAACTCAGTGCAGGTAAAAAAACTCGACCCTCACTTTGCGCTTCCAAAATACACCACGGCCGAGCCAAAGCCTCAGGTGACATCACCGAGTCTTCCATAAAATTAAGGGCAAAACGAAGAGCTCCCCATCCGGCGGGAGCAACGGCATCTATGACCATACTTTTGTATGGTATGTTTAATCTCAAAAAGAGTCAAGGTGCCTAAAGACTTTCCACCATTTATACAACACGCTAAAGATTCTTAGACAAATGACGATGACATGAATAACTTCTTGGTTATCCATAGGTCCTCCTTACGGAGGCCCTTCCTAGGCCGACTTTGCCCACAAGGCAGAGTTGGCCTTTGCATTTTTAGGGCCATCAATTAAGCTCTCGCTCGCGTGAAAGAAATCAAACTTCCTCGAAGGTCGTTTAAGAAATGGTTGATCTACATTCTTGCTCTTTTTGTTTTTGGCGGAGCCGTGGGAAGCTTTATGCTTCAAAACACACTGTCCCAAGATCTCGAAAATTTTGAACATAAAAGCGAGCAGTATGAATTTCAAGCAGCGCGAGACGAAAGTGGCGTTTGGAAAATTAAAGCAAAAGATGAAGCCTCACTATTTTTCGCCTGGGGATATTTGCAAACCCTTGATCGAGAGTTTCAGCTCACACTTTTTTGGCATATTGGGCTGGGCCGCTTAAGCGAAATCGCAGGAAAATCACAACTCAGTCGAGACAAGATGATGCGACTAGCAAGTCATGTAGCAAAATGGGAATATCAAAATCTTCCAAACAACTCTCTCACCAAAAAAGCTGTGAATGCTTTTGTCGAAGGTCGAAATCTTTTTCTAAAAAAACCGCCAACCGCGGAACCCATTGAGTACACGCTTATGGGACTCTCTCGAAAAACTTTAGAAGCATGGGAGCCATGGCATGTTTTGGCCATAGTCCGCTTTCACACTTATGAATTCTCCTATGACCTGACCCAAGAACAAAGATGGCTAAGCTTTGAAAGTCTTTTTGGACAAGAATTTGCAAAATTTTTAATGCCAATGGAAGAAAAACAAAGCTCAAGCGTTTACGAACAAGAGAGCATTAAAGATTGGGCACAAAAAAAACTTCCTTCAACAAAAAAAATCACGCTTCCCGAAGTTTTCATTCCCGAAACTGAAAAAGTTTCAGAGCTTAAAAGCACAGTGCCACAAAGCACTTTTATTTCGCGATGGTTCTTAAAAGATACACTTCATCTAGGCCAAGCTCCATGGCTACCCATCAGCAGTGCCGCTGAAAAAGGTGCAAGTAATGCCTGGCTGATGGCGAGCCCTGCTCATAAGCGCCTACCCACACTTTGCAACGATCCCCATTTAGCATTTTCTTGGCCCTCGGCGCTTTACCCCACCCGATACGAAATTCAAAATATCAAAATTGAAGGTCAAGGTTTAATGCTGCCAGGGGTGCCAGCAGCAGTCATCGCATCAGTGTCAGATCTGGCATCTCAAAAATCCCTCGCATGGGGAATCACGATGGCCTCCTTTGCTGACTCTCAAGATTTGATTGAAGTGTCGGAGAAGACTTTAAAAAATGCACGCGCTATCGATGAGAGATACAAAATTAAAGATCCCAAAACTGGCGAGTTTAGCGTTGAAAAATTTACTCACCATTTTACGCCATTTGGCCCTAAAGTTGATCAATCCTTAAATTTTGCTCCTGCCACCCCAACAAAAGCCCTTGCACTAGACTGGATTGGCTATCGAAAAACTTTTTCGCTTGTTGAATTTTTTCTCAAGCGAAATCTTTTTGCGCAAAAAGATTTGTTTAATGATTTGTCGACGGAATGGATTTATCCCAGCGTAAATTTTACGTGGATTGAACGGGACCAACAAGACATTCATTTTGGCCATGCGATGACGGGTTTTAATTTTTCCAGATCTAGTAGATTTGAACATCCCTTTATTCTGAGCGAAGAAGAAGCACTCCAGCGAAAAACCTCGACCCCCAATGATCGCCCATTTTTTTACAAAAAATATGATTCTACACAAGAAACTTTTCTGGTATCAGCAAATCACAAAATCTATCCCGAAAAAATTTCACGCCTCATCGCCAGCGATTGGTTAGACAGCAACCGAGCCCAGCAAATACTCAAGCACAAGGAACAAAATTTTAGAGTTCCCGAATGGAGCCAAGTGGATCACACCTCCCTCGGTCTCCATAAGTTTTTAGCGGCGCACATCCCTTTAATAAGAGCCGAAAAAATTTGTCCCACTAATGCAACACAACAAAAAAATTGTTCAAAACATCTCGAAGCGTTAGCACGCTTTAACAGCGATACTTTAAAAAATCACTGGGAACCTTATTTGGCTTTTCTTTGGTATAGCAAAGTGAAAGAAAATCTTTGGCCAAATGGATTAGCCTCCAAAACAAGTGAGCACGAAAGTTTATTTTCAACATGGTTACGAAGTGGCAGTTCGGTCAGGGTTCTCAATCAACTTTCTGAATCACCTGAAAAACAAAAAGAGTGGGAAGCCTTAAGCCACCAAAACTACCAGCAAATGATAGAGAACGCCTATCATCAAAGTTACGAGTTACTTTCTCAAACCTATGGCTCAATAGAAAATGCAAAATGGAGCAAAGGTCATCCCATACTTTGGCAGCATCTTTTTAGTTTAGCCCCCGAGCCTTGGCGTTCGATTCTTTCGGATCGAATTCTTGGACGTGAAGAAGTCTCTGGTGGTCTAGATTCGCCAGCGCGTTTTGATTTTCATTGGAAACCTTCCGACCCTTTAAACATTCCAGCCACCAATGGCCAGGCGGCAAGACTTTGTGTGGAAGTTTCCCCCAACGAAACCCAACTTAACACCCGCTGGAGTATCCCCACCGGTGTTTCAGGAAATCCTTTTTCGAAGTGGTCACGCATTATGCCGCGAAAATATTTTTTTCAAGGAAAGCTTTTTGATCCCATGCGAAGCAATTCGCAAGCTCAGTAAGTTAGCTGGTCTAAGAAATGCAAAGGCCAACTCCGCCCGGTGGGAGAAACAGCATCAAAGCGTGCCATTCAAGGCACCCTTTGACGCAGTTTCAGGCCTAAGGATAGACCTCCCTAAGGAGGGCCTATGGATAACTGGCAAGTTATTCAGTTTATCGTCATTTGTATCAAGACCTTGAGTGAATTTTATAAATGTCTGAAAGTTTTTAGGAATAAAAGATCATTAAAAGCAAGGAAGCGTAGATTCCAAATTAAATAATCCCTTGAACACCTAGCCAAGCGAAAATGATTTCCACTTTGTCCACTGGGCACTCGTTAAAGGCACCAAGCCATTGGTTAAATGTTTGATATTATTCATTTAAAATTCCTAATTAATAAAATCTCCCCTCCATCGTCATCACAGCATAGGAGATCAAATGAAAAGAAAAAAATACACACAATTTTCACGCATTGCCGTTGGCACTCTGGGCCTTTTTACAGTTTCGTCTTGCGCCATGTTTGTTCACAAAGAAATCAAAAAGACTCATTCCTCAGCTCCCAAACCCGGAGTTCATTCACAAACTTATATAAAGGAAAAAAAGCAAATGTCTTTTGATGGAGGAGCTTTGCGTGGAGCGAAAGGAGTTTCACAATACGGCTCACCTCATTCAAGCTTTGGACACGTATTGGTTGCCGACGAAGTTTCACATTACATGCCTCGACATGAAGAGCAGGTAGAAGTCGAACACAACACTGAAAACTATAGCTACTGGAGCGAAAATTCGTTCAAAAGTTCTCAACAAGATCCGCTTTCAACTTTTTCTGCTGATGTAGACACGGCTTCCTATTCCAATTTGCGTCGCTATTTAAATCAGGGAACATTGCCACCCAAAGACGCCGTTCGCATTGAAGAACTCATCAATTACTTTCCATACGCATACGAAGCACCCAAAAATTCAGAGGCGTTTAGCGTGCATGTCGAAAACACCAAAGCTCCTTGGAATGTGAAGCACGGCTTAGTGAAAATTGGAATCAAAGGAAAAGAAATCGAGTGGGGAAAACGTCCCTCATCTAATCTTGTTTTTCTTATTGATGTTTCAGGTTCGATGATGGACCCGAACAAACTTCCACTTGTCAAAAAATCTCTCGCGCTACTTGTCGAGCAGCTTGGCGAAAACGATCGCATCTCTCTTGTAGTTTACGCTTCTGCTACGGGAGTAGTATTGCCATCAACTTCGGCTACAAACAAAACCAGCATTCTCCAAGCGCTTGATCGCCTAGAAGCTGGCGGATCCACCAATGGTTCGGGCGGAATTCAGCTCGCTTATTCGGAAGCACAAAAGAATTTTATTAGTGGCGGAATCAATCGTGTCATTTTAGCAACCGACGGAGATTTTAATGTAGGAATCAGCAGTGAAGGAGAACTTGTACGACTCATCGAAGAAAAAGCAAAATCCCAAGTGTTTTTAACCGTCTTAGGTTTTGGAAGTGGAAATCTAAAAGACAGCCACATGCAAAAAATGGCAAACCATGGCAATGGACAATACGCCTACATTGATAGCGAAATGGAAGCCAAAAAAGTGTTAGTGAGTCAAGCTGGTGGGACTCTTATGACCATCGCAAAGGATGTCAAAATCCAAGTCGAATTTAATCCTAAAGTCATTTCTTCTTACAGACTCATTGGCTACGAAAAGCGAAATTTGCGGAATGAAGATTTTAATGACGATTTAAAAGATGCCGGCGATATTGGTTCAGGCCACACCGTCACGGCACTCTATGAAGTTGTGCCAGTAGGAGAAAAGTCACCCGCTCTTTCTGTTGATCCCTTGAAATATCAAAAAGTCACTGAGACACAAATTGGTCCAAGTGATGAAGCGCTCACGGTAAAAGTACGATACAAAAAACCTGATGAATCAAAAAGCCAACTCATTAGCCAAATTGTGAAAAATCATTTTCCAGAAATCTCAACCGCTAGCAATGATTTGCGTTTTGCAGCAAGTGTTGCAAGTTTTGGAATGCTATTGAAAAATTCTGAGCATAAGGGATCTACCTCATGGCAATCCACTTTAGAACTTGCAGAGAGTTCCACAAAAAGCAGCGATGAGCTTCGTCAGGAATATTTAAAACTTCTTCAGGAAGCTTCAAAACTCGATAAAAAACTCAGCCAACTGCGCTGAGCTATAATTTTTTTAATGCGCCTAAGTGTTGAAAAGTCTTTCTAATTTCACTTAGGCGCAAGACCCCGTCAAAAGATTCTCCTTTAAACCATACATTTGTATGGTATTTCTAAATACATGTGGCTTGCTTGCAAAATCCCCTCAAAACTGAATGCTTCTGAACAAGAAACCTTGCTGGACCTTTTGCTTGGACTCTCTCCTATGAGTGCGAGCTTAAGCTCAACAGGCGATAAGCGCTATGCATTGATCGCCTTGCATAGTTTGTCTCGCTATTGGAAACTCAATCAGCTGCAAGCTACGCTGTCGCATTTTAAGAGCTCATCTCAAATGGACACCTTACAGAGTCCCACCTGTCCCTCCGCCCATCCTCTTCTTGAACAGCTACGAATTTTATCGCGCAAATTTTCTCTGACGTGGATTGCAGCTCCCACCGCACCATCGGCTTTGTGGATTCTGGAAAACCTAAATCCCCAAAATCCCATACTTTCTTTTTACACTTTAGAAGAATGGATTGAGGCCCTTTCATCGTCTTCTATCAAAAATTCTACTGCTTTGTTAGAGGATTTTTTACACAAAAAACCTCAGCACAAATCTGAACTTTCATACTTCACAGAAATCGCAAGAGATTTAGGCATTCACAAGTTTCAAGATCTCGTGCCCTTTCTTTCCAATCATTCTCAACGCTCAGCCCTTGTGATGCGCTTTGGTCCTGCTCTTGAAAAGCTTCTTCGACGCATGCAAGGTGCCGATGATGTGGAGTTAAAGTGGCATGAGCCCCGAAGTTTTTTTGAATGCAGTTTTTCTCCTCAGCTTGAAGGGTTTATGCGTTCCGAGAACGCTGAGCTCTTAAGTCCCATCGAGCGTGTGCAAAAAATTTTAAGTGAATGGTCCGAGCGTCTTCAGGCACGAAGGGCTTTGCTCACCGGTTTTCAAATTACGCTCACGGCTTCACGACGCAATTCAGAACATAAACTTGTGGTGCATTTTCCTAAAGCCACTCGGGAGACGAAAAGCTTTTGTGATCTTTTTATGGAGAAGTGGCAAAAATTTTGTGCAGATACTCACATGCATGCGGAGATTTTTGAGGATGAGATTTCCGAGATTCATATGCGCTCGTCTCTTTTAGAAAGTGATCATGATCGGCAGCTTAGTCTTTTCGACCCGCATCGCGAAGAAGTCGATGAAAAATGGAACGTCCTCGTAGCTCAACTACGAGTGAGAGCAAATCAACAAGTTCAGATTGGAGGCTATAGACCCTTTGAATCATTTTATCCGGAGAACTCAATAGAGTGGGTTGAATGGGAGGAGTGGTCCACACATCCCCCCTCCCCCGTGATGGACCACCCCCGTCGACCCACACTCTTACTTTCTAAACCCTGCGAGTTGCCTGAAGCTCCTCCGATTCAAAGTGAGGAAGATTTTATTTCTTTTGTGGGTTCAAAAAATGCCCTCATGACTCTCGAAAAATTACGAGATCCTTGGCGACAGGGAAAAATAAAAGCTTCTTCTTGTCATTTCGAAGAAGCCGTTTCTGAACGAAGCTACGCACGGGTTGATGGCCAATGGCTATTTTGGGATCATCACCAGCAAAAGATTTTTTTGCATGGGTATTTTGAATGATTAATTATTTAAAAGCACTATATTTAATTTTTGATGAGCTCGAAAAAAATTTTTTGAAACTTCTTCATACTCACTCTGGAGCTCATGAGTTTCAAAATTTTGATCATTCCAAGAGCCCATTCCGCCAAAAACATTCGATACGCGAAGCGCGAGCCATTGACGAAGTTGAGATGCTTCGATTTCTAAATCTTGTAAATTGCAATGCATGTCTAAAAGTGAAAAGATCACTTTTATAGCCTTTCCTTGAAAGGCATTTGCGTCTGCCCATTTTTGCACCAACTCTTGATGAGACTCACTAAGATCGCCTTTCGGCAAATCTTGCTTCCACAAAACGCTGGCCAAGCGAAAGGCTTCTGCAAATGGAGACTTGGCTTTTTTTGCAAAGGCTTCGATTTTTTGTAGCTCGTCTAAAAAAATCATCAAATCACCTTCTACCTGCGCGGGAGTTAAAGCGGAAGAAGCCGATGCAAAAAGAACTTCGCAAGAAGCTTTTGGAATCTTTGTGAATTTAAAATACTGCCAAGGATTCTCTTCAGGAGCAAAAAAATAACCGGTGGCCGAAATTTTTCCACGCCACTGAGCTCGCAAACGATCTTGCACACTAGGGCCCCATAGTCCTTTTTGCTCGTTAGGAATGAGTGGTACTTTCTTATTCTTCGTTGCCCAATCTGAAACACCTCGAGAAACTAAGGAAACAATGGCATTTCCAAGAAGAGGATAGGCTCGTTGCATGGACACTTTCCAATGATCAACACTCCAATCCACCTCATACGTTGCGCCAGTTAATTTGGTCGCCGCCACAATTGATTCTAAAATTTCTAAAAATGATTCTTGGGCTTCAAGAAAGTGAATCGCCTGTTCACAACTGACTTCATTAACATTATAGAAAAAATAGTAATCCTCCTCAGAAGAATTCCTCATAAAGGAATCTCCTTCGGATCGCACAAATTTATTTTTTAAATCTTCAGGTATTTCAAACTCCACACCCAAAACTTTTGCCTCGATTTGAATTTCAGACAATATTTGAGAAGACAAATAATCCCAAAGTCCCTGCTTGCCAAGTTCTTCCAAAAAGCGCTCTGCGCTCCAGTTCACATCCAATTTAACGGCATTTGCCTGAAAGCTTTCTAAAATCATTTCTCGGCATCGACTCCACAAAATTGTCGCGTGCTCTTGAGCAGAAATTAAATTTTTAAAATCTTCTCCATTGGCAGAAAATTGAGAGGCCTGAAAAAAATTCAAACTAAAAAAATGTTCACGTTTTTTAGTTTGAACCCGCAAAAAATTTCCAATCCCTCCAGCAAAGGCATTGGAAAGATGGGCATCAAGTGAACTCAGATTTGCCGATACCCATTGGCACTGTGTTATTTGCTCTTTAGAAATTTCTTCAACCCATTCAAAAAATTCCGCATCCCACCCGCTTTCTAAGTCACCGCCTAGCGTGACTTTGCCAGCAGACATTGGTGCATCAAACAATTGCTTAAGCGTTGGATTCCGCAAAAGTCTACCCTTAAGCCGCGTACGTTTTTCCTCATTTGAAGAAAGAAAGACTTTGGCCAAGAGGATACTGTACTGTTCAAAATTCATGTTCCGTTAATTTCTATCGTTTTTTTAAACGCAGGTCTCGAAAAATATCTTTCACAAAGTGATTTGATATTTTTTAGGTCATTCAACACTGAGTGATTATGTATAGGGTACAAACAACAGCCTAGCAAAATATCTGCCGCTAAAAATTCATCACCCATAAGGAATTTTTTTCCTTCAAGCGACATGTCTAAATATTTTAATCCGCGTACTAAAATTTTTTCGGCTCGCGCCAGCATCCACTCCGCATGAGCTTTATCTTTTTCGTCAGTCATGGGCAAGAGAACCGCCATTTGCACAGCATGGGGTTCAATGTCCGACATGCAAAAAAACATCCATTCCAAATGTTTTGCCTGAGATTTTTTATCTTTAGGATAAAGTTTGCCACTGCTTTCTGCCAAATGGTTTAAAATTGCTGCACTTTGGTAAAGAATAAACCCATTATCCTCTAGTGTTGGCACTTTCTGAAACGCATTGATCTTTGAATAACTTTCGTTTCGAGTTTCGCCTTTCATCGGATCAAGGGAGATGCGTTCATAAGGAAGACCGGCTTCTTCCATAAACCACACAGGTCGGTTGTCGCGAATAAGACCTTTTAAAAAAGGATAGGGAGCTTTAGCACCGTAGATTTTTATCATTCGCTAATGACACCATGCTACTGAAAAAAAGTCATGACTATTTTTCAGTAGGGTGAAAAATAGTCATGCCCTTTATATTGCCACCTCAGTCAATTTTCTGTCCTTGACCCGCTTTCTCTAAACCCATACATTTGTATGGTATATGATCGAGTGGTGTGCAAGCTCTTATTTTTCTTTTTTAGAAGGAGTCTCGGCTCCCTCGCAATTGATTAGCGACGCGGCCGAGGCCGGCTACTTGGGTCTTGGACTGGGTGATCGCATGGGCCAATACGGGCTGGTCGACGCTTTGCGTGCCCGCGACCTCAGCGAAAACACCCAAAACTTCTTTTTTGCTCCGGGGATCCGCCTTCATTTTGATATCGCTGATCCCCTTTTTATTTACCCCCTTCACAAAGTCGCACATGCTCGTCTGTGTCGCTTCTTAAGTGAATGGGCACTGGAAGGATTAAAAGTTCATGAAAAAGGTCTCTCCCCCATCCCTTGGTCACACTTCAAAAATTTCCTCAAAGAAGAAAAAAACAAAAACTCCCTCAAAAACTCTTTTATCCTTATTTCAGTTTCTGGAAGATTCTATCCCTGGGTTGCAGCGCCGGAAAAAAAATCTTCTGAACTAAGCCGCGTTCAAGCTCAAGAAGCGCGCGCCCCCACGCCTTCATTTGCCAATCCCCCCACCCTTCCTGGTTTTTGCCCGCTGTGGCTACTGGAACTGGTACAACTTTGCGGACGCGGAAAAGATTCAGCTCTTTCGCTTGCCTATCCCTTAACCTCATCCCCAGGACTCGAAGACCTCAGCCAATGGCTTGAAGAAGAATCTCTTAAACTTCAAATTCCTCTTGTCGCCACTACCCTGCCTCTTTTTGGAAATAAAAAAGATCAGGACTTGGCTGACTTGATGACTGCTATTCGCCACACATGCACCGTAAAAAATTTAGGATACTTGCGCCAAGCCAATGGCGAACGCAGTTTTCTTTCGAAAGCCGATCGGGAATTTTTTTCAAAAAAACTTTCTCAGAAATTTCGTGATGGAAAAATATTTAACGACCCCATCATTCACAGTGTCGAGTTATCTCTCAGACAACATTTTTCCTTAAGCGAACTTCACTATCAATATCCCAAGGAAAGCGTTCCTAGCGACCACACTCCCACTTCCTATCTTCGCACCCTTGCCTTTGAAGGTGCAGCAAAGCGCTACCCCGAAGGAATCTCCATCGCGGTTCGTTCACAAATGGAACACGAACTTTCGCTTATCGCCGAACTTCAGTATGAAGATTATTTTTTAACGATATGGGATATTTTAAGATACGCGCGTTCGCAAAATATTTTATTTCAAGGTCGCGGCTCGGCGGCCAATAGCCTTGTGTGTTTTTGTTTGGGCATCACAGCTATTGATCCCGTACGAATGAATCTTTTGTTTGAAAGATTTTTATCCGTCGAGCGACACGAACCTCCAGACATCGACGTAGATTTTGAACACGAACGCCGCGAAGAAGTCATGCAAGAAGTTTACAAACGTTATGGTCGCGATCGTGCCGCAATGGTGGCCACCTATATTTGTTTTCGCACGCGCATGGCTGTGCGAGAAACATCTAAAGCTTTAGGCATTTCCACTGAAGCCATTGACAAAATCACCGCTTTTCTAGGGCGCGAAGGGCTAAAAAATCTCAGCACTTCAGAAGAAAATAAAATTCACGAAAAAAATCTCGAAAGTTTTTTCAATAAACATAAAATTTCTCAAGGCACGTGGAAAAAACTTCTCCAACTTGTTCCCCGATTAAAAGGCATCCCTCGACATGTGGGACTTCACACGGGCGGATTTATTCTTTCTTCTGAACCCTTGCTGGAACAATGTATTTTAGAACCCGCTCGCATGGAGAACCGTTCCCTCGTCCCTTGGGACAAAAATGATGTGGAATATTTAAAATGGATGAAAGTGGATTTGCTATCACTAGGAATGCTGACAGCCATTCGCAAATGTTTTCACTCGATCAAGCAACTGCATGCAAAAGATTTTGAGTTAAGCAATGTTCCCGCAGAATGCCCAAAAGTTTATGCCTCACTGGCCCGCGCCGACACTGTGGGAGTTTTTCAAATCGAGTCCCGCGCGCAAATGAATATGTTGCCTCGTCTTTTGCCTCGCACTTTTTATGATCTCGTGGTGGAGGTGGCCATTGTACGCCCCGGTCCTTTGCAAGGAGGAATGGTTCATCCTTATCTCAAGCGTCGGCAAAAACTTGAGCCCGTGCACTACGATCATCCCTCACTCAAACCTATTTTAGAAAAAACTCTTGGCATTCCTATTTTTCAAGAACAGGTCATGAAAATGGCCGTCGCCATTGCGGGATTTACTCCCGGAGAAGCCGATCAATTGCGAAAAGTGATGTCAGGAGCATGGCGGGCGAAATCGCACATGCATCGCCTGAAAGAAAAACTTTTACAAGGAATGAGCGAGCGTGGGATTTCGGGAGAATTTTCGGAGCGAGTCTACAAACAAATCGAAGGTTTTGGAGAATACGGATTTCCCGAATCTCATGCCGCATCTTTTGCCATACTCACTTATGTTTCGAGTTATCTTAAAGTTCACTACCCTAGTGAATTTGCCTGCGCACTTCTTAATTCTCAACCCATGGGATTTTATTCTCCGCGCGAGCTGATTCACGATGCCGAACGTCACGGAGTCAAAGTTCTTCCTGTAAATCTTTTTCGCTCCAAATGGGACTGCTCGCTGGAATGGAATTCCAAAAATCCCCAAGTCCCCCACCTCCGAATGGGACTTCGACTGATTAGATCTTTTTCAAAATCTGAAGCCGAAAAAATTGAAGCTCTGCAAAATTCGGGGATTTTATCGGATGAGCGCTCGGAAATTCCAACTCTCGAAGAACTCCGTATTCGCTTTTCTTTTGAACTCCGCACTCTCGAAAAATTAGTTCGTGCTGGAGCACTCGTGAATTCCGCCCCTTTGGGCGACTCCCGTCGCCACCAACTTTGGAACTTTACTCTGCTCAAACAACTTAAACCCGCTCAAGAACATTTTTCACTGGAGGACCCTATGGCATCAAAACCCCTCGTTCTCGATAAAATCACTGCGTGGGAGTCCTTACTCCAAGACTATCTCTCCACAGGCATCAGTCCCAAATCTTTGTCTTTTCGCTCGGATTTTGAACACTATCACCCTGCGCAATTTGCGAGGTCCGAGTTTTTTCCCCATCCCCGCTGGGCCAAATCTTCGGATCTTTTTCAGATTCCCGTAAAATCACAAGTGCGCTGCATAGGTCTGCTCACCACTAAGCAAAAACCGCCTACAGCTGGAGGATTAGTTTTTGTGACCTTAGAAGACGAATGCGGATTTTTTAATTTAGTCCTCATGCCCGACGTCTACCAACGAGTCCGACTTGTTCTTGAAAGTGGAAAAATTCTTGCCTGCGAAGGGCGGCTAGAAAAAAGCCTCAACACCCATCCCAGCGACCCCATGGCCGTCGCCTTGAGTATTAAAGCCACCCATCTTTGGAATCCCTTTTTTGCCAAAAGCTCCGCCCCCCAAGAATCAGCTCCCAATCAAAACGAGGAGCTCTTTGTGAAAAGCCGAAGTTGGCACTAAGTTGCGGAAATCATGAATCCCAGAACCTAGATTTCCCTGAGAATGCCAAAAGAACGAGTAAGGCCCAAAAAATCTACAAGGCAACTGAAAAATTTCTTGCAAGTGCCAACACTTAGGCCTAACAAATGGCTCTTCACAGAGGTGGGTCCGTAGCTCAGTCGGTAGAGCATCTCCCTTTTAAGGAGAGGGTCCTCGGTTCGAGCCCGAGCGGACTCACCAATTTTAACAACTGATTAGCTCACATCAGAAAAATGAGTCTCAATAACTCTGACCGTATTCTTCCCAAACACCGACGCCAGCAATTCTTCAACTCCAAGCACGCCCTGGCTGAATAGATCCATGAAAGGATAATAACAAGAAAACTTGAATAAAAACTTCGGCTAAAATCTTAAATCACACAGTTTTAGTCGAGCCTCGATTTTACAATAAATTTAAACTTTGAATTTCTTCTTATTCATCAGAACAAGAATCCTCGTTACAGTTTCCCGGACCAGAATTTTCGGCGTCATTCATATCTTTAACGTCGACGTACTTAACCCCATTGTTCAGGTCAAAAATTGTCTTACAGGAACTCCGACCTATTTTAAAAAACTTTTGCGTACCTAGTCTAAACGATTAGCCAATAGCACCCCTCTGTTGCCAACTGGATTATGCCTTGGAATCTTTGTATTTTTAATAAAACTGTTTGCCGTGGCCATTTTTTCACATTTACTTAAAGGCACGTTCTCACTTTCGGCTTGGGCCACCAAATTTGTAGCTTGAACAAGTTGCATTTCGAATTGCATTTTCTTTATGAATCGCTTGAAGTCTTTTTGCCTCTTGTTGTGCTTTCTGCGGTGTTGTTTTAGCTAAAACTGGAACCCCGTGAAGAAGCACGCCAATTGACTTCTTTCAAAGGCTGATTAAACTGCTCGTCGTGACAAGCAATTTTAAATCTGCCGCAAAAAAAATTCTTTTCTTTTCACTTTTTTGTTTCATCTTAAGCGCAGCGCTCCCCACCCGAGCCACACGCATAATGCAAGTCCCGCCGATGCATCTTTATACGATACATGGGGGAGGGATGAATGTATCTTCCCCGGGTACGACTCCCAACTACAAATCTTGCCTCGCCGTAAGTTTAATCGCTGCCTCAAATGCCGTAAATGGTGGGGGTGTGACCCAACCTGTTAGAATCGCTCGACACATGTTTACTATAAGTCTAAAAAAACCTCTCAAACCTACCTCAAAAAATTAAAGTTGAAGTGCTGACAGATTCCTTTGTGCAAAGCTCAAACTCAAATGGAAGCGCACTCACTCATCCATCCAACCCAGGTCCATCAAAAACCCTCACATCAAACACGACGATTTGGGAGTCAACTGCGCTCTCGGGCGGAAAGCTTGCCGCCAATGGCTCAGTCGACATTGACTTTGAATTCACCTGCAATGCCTCTGAGTGCCGAATGATTCCCACCGAAAGCGCCTTTAACAATCCTACATCGATTTCTCCGCAGATTTGTATTGGAGAAAATTCAAAAACATTTTTTAAAATCACAGTGGATGAAGAAAGAGGAGCTCTCCTTGCTCATATTAGTTCGCGCGCTTATAATGGATTCCCCGGCACCACTTGGAGTATGGGCATAGACCATTTTTTAATGCCGCCACCCAGTATTGCCGTCAACGGCGGACGCCCGTTTTAAGCTTCATCCTTCGGCAACTCTAATCGCGGATACAGACGCGGGAGCTCTCCCAGTTTTTGTCCTACAGCCAATGGCATGTGCGCCAGCTTCCATGATGACACAAAACGACCCGCAACGACAGAAGCCTCCGTGAATATTCAAATCAATCAGCTTGTCGCGAAGCTTAAAACTATCCCCATCATGTGCTCGATATGGAACGCATTGAAAGCGCAATTCATAGCGCATTTTCCCCATAACGAAAACCTCGACGTACTTGCAGATCTTGTTGATGGCGTTTCGGCTGGATTGCTTGGCAAAGACGAAATGATTGAATGGTTTGAACTCCACAAGCGACTTCTTGAGGAATAGCTAAGACAAGCGACTTTCAAGTTCGCTTCAGGCCAGCTTTTTCTTACGCTTCTTACACGTCAAAAACCGACTATATACTTAGTTCGATCCAGCTTGAGTGTGCTGTAGCACTAAGCTTGATCTATCTAGTAGCGGCTATCGTAGCTCTTTCCGCACAGATCCAGGAGGGTTGAGCTCAATGCGCGAACTGGGAAAGCTTTTCGAAATTCGAGATTGGCTGTTATAGCCGGATGGGTTCATTACTTAGCATTTGATTTAATATTAGGAATTTGGGTTGTTCAAAAATCCGAAGAATATGAACACCCAAGATATTTCGTCGCTTTACTTCTATTTTAAATCTTTCTACTTGATCCCTTTGGATTTCTTCTTACGTGGATAGCTAATTTTTGCAAAGATGATTAGCAAATCAAAATATTTACATTCTCGTAGGCTCAGTGTGGATTTCAATAGGTAGTGATTACTCGTAAGTTACACTTTGAACAACAAACCCGAGACCAGTTGTGGCAGGTCCAATAGCTACTTTTTGCAGGCGAAGAACAAACAAAAGTGAGACGTTTTCAAATTGAGTTCCTTTTTTACTGTCAATGCGAACTAAGAAATGAATTTCCGGTGCTTCCCCAGGAATTCGGATTGTCTTTTTCAATTTAATTTCGCTTAGTCGAACGTCTTCACTTTCCAAGGATAATTCTTGCTCAATGTCCGAGAGTTCTTTGCTATTCAACAATGCACCGATGGCGGAGCGGATTTGGCCGCTCTTCTGGCTTACTTCCGCAGATTTAGAAGCGGGCGCAAATGGATCTGCGTGAACTGATATAGCGCTACCCGCGGCTAGTGCGAGCAATAGATTAAGTTTCATGAATTTGATCATTTCTTTCTCCTTTTATTGATTGCTATTCCAGCATCGGACTAAATTTCGTTTATCAAGCTACATTCAAATTCATAAGTATCATCTTGGATGAAGCTAGTGAGATTGTGAATTGGATAGTTTGGGTCATAGTCTGAAATATGAATTGTTAGATTCTCAGGATAAAACTCTTTGCCAACACCTTCATTAAGTTTTAACAATTTTAGTTTTTTCACCATGATTCCTTTTGAAGGAATATACTTTTCTGATTTGACTTCATAGGTGCCCCTTGTTGGAGCCAGCAATGTTTTGTATGGTACTAAAAATGCATTAACTTCACTTCCAATTTCAAGATTTTCAAATTTTAGTCTTTTGGGCAATCGAGCTCGAGTGCTTGCTCCTAGATTGGAGGCAACGCATAATGTGTAGTTCGCCTCTTGCGCGGTCGAGGGTTTATTGACAATGAAAGTTGTCATCAGAAGTAGTGTTATTTGGAGTGTATGCTTGATCATATTTTTTTCCTTTTGGTGTTAATATTTTTTTAAAAGTGTGACAGAGTTTTTTAATCATATGGACTGTTTGCAGTTTAATGAGGCAATGAGTTTGTTATCTAAATATAGCTGCGAATGTTCATTTAAAGGTCCTTCGAGTACCAGCGTAGCTATTTGAAAATCTAAAATTTTATCAAGATCATATCTATCCGTCATTGCAAACTCAACTTTAAATCCTTTATCACCAGTGGGAACGAGTTCAGCTGATAAAATTTGTGATTTATCATAAAGTGAGGCTCCAATTTGTAATCTTTCTTCCCCGGGAACGATGGAAACTTCTAAATTGGGGTACTCTCCTGTGGAAAAGCTTTCTTCAAGCACATCTGTATCGTGGATTTCAAAAGCTTGACACTCAATACTTTTCGAGAAAGCTGGCAATGATAATAAAGTTGTGAAGAGAATGGCTATTTTAATTTTCATACTGCTGTTTGCAATGATGATTGCATTTCCTTTCGTGTGAAGTGGTTTCGTTCTATTTCAGCACCAAGGTAAAAGTATTGTTTTTTGATTCTCGAGGCTACTAATTTGTAATTAATTTTTAATTAAATACTTTATTTTTAATTAATATAATTGATATTTCAAGTCTTTCATTGCACCCATCGCTGTCGTGCGGCATCCACTTTGAAAATAGTTTCTCAATAGATTGCGAGTATTCATACTCAACAACGATTCGTTCACTCCTCCGGTGCTAAGGTCGACTATTCCGATCATGTGCTCGATATGAAACGCATTGAAAGCGCAATTCGTAGTGCCTGTCACCCAGGCACTACACCATTCGTATATATATATATAAAGAAACGCCGTGGGCGAAATAATATATTTGCCTATATCCACACAATTCCACCGCGCCAAAGTTTTTTCAAAAACATATCGTGTCGTTGCCGATGATTAAATCCACTTCGAACTTTTTTGATCTCCAAAAGGACAATTTTTTATCAATCGAATTGTAAGAAGACAGGTAGGCTTATTTACTTCTTGATTAATGAATTACTCAAACGGTGGCAACTCAAACGCATTGTTTGTCTTTTAAGACTTCAATATGGCTTTAATAGTCCGACTTCCCAACTCTAATTTAATCAAAAAAATACAGGCGCTTATAATTTATTAATTTAAAATTAACTTTTATGATTATAATTCATTATTAATTAATTGATGCAACGCGTTATTGGCCCTATAAAGACTGTGTAACGAAAACAATAAAAAAAGGAAAAACTATGAACTCTATAATTAGAACTATACACAAAACCATTTTCGCTATCACCGCTATCTCAGGCGCATTCTCCGCACATGCTTCGCCTAACGAGATCGTCTCTGAAGACTGCCTTGTTGGTGTGGCAGTTGGAGACTTTGGAGAAAACGAATGGGTTGATGGACAACGCGTCGGAGATGTTTCTAACTTAGCGGAAGATATTAAAAATCGCCTCATTGACAAAGGTTACACAGTCCTGCCAGACGCTGTAGGTCGCACCCCACTCCTGAGACTTTCAACCACCGTTCAAAGAGGCTCTGGGGTCTTTGATTGGCAAAAAATCACCTTTATCAACGTATCCTTGTATGAAATAAAATCTCCAAGGGACTACGAAACTATATTTGAAAATCACTTAAAAATCGGGACACTCAATCGCATGTTCTACGACACCGCAAAAGCTCAACGACGCCGCATTCTAAATGTGATAGAAACCGAACTTCCTACATGTAAAATCGAAAGATAAAACCCTTGAGCTAAATAAATTTCAAGATAGGCTTCTATCAAAAAGCCTATCTTGAAAAAGCTCATTGAGTTCTTCGGTGCCCTAACATCGCAAGAAAATTTGCTAATGTGAAGTTAGAAAGCGACGTCGCAAGTTCTTCCAATTTGGGGCCACTCCGCTTCCGAAGCTCCGAAAGCCAAAGAGGCAACTCTTTTTCAAAATTCCAGTCAGACAAATCAAACACCAAGGATCGAGCTTTGGGTTGAGCACGCACTATGTTTTAATATCCTTGAATTCTCTAACGAGAAAGGAATTGTTTCTCAGGAAATTCTTCCATGATGCTTAGACACCGAATCACCAAAAAATTCAAGAGCAAAATTTTTTCAACGGGTTATACTTTCAAGTATGCAAAGCATTGAAGAACGTTTTAGTAAAATTCGAAAAATTGGTACTCAAAGTCGATTCGGAGTTGATTTCTACCACTCGCTACTTGTTTGTAATTGGAAGAAATTTTTTGCATTGTACTTAGGTGCTTTCTTCCTTTTTAATTTATTTTTTGCATTTCTTTATTGGCTTAATCCCCAAACTCTCAGTGGAACTGATACTTCTTTTTGGCACGCATTTGCCTTTAGTGTTCAGACTTTTTCAACCGTGGGGTACGGAGCCTTTGCGCCTAAAAGTGATGTCTCTCATCTTATTGTCATTGTTGAATCTGTCTTTTCGATTTTCATCACAGCTCTCTTAACAGGGCTCATATTTGCCAAGTTTTCGCGCCCGAGCGCGAGAATTGTTTTTTCTAAAAATGTGTTGATTAACAACTTTCAAGGGAAACGCACTCTGATGTTGAGAATGGGAAATCTTCGCGCCAACCAAATCGCCGAAGCTCACGTAAGAATTGTGGCATTGAAGTCTGTGAAGACAGCAGAGGGGCAATCCACACGAATGCAAATCGACATACCGCTGCTGAGAAGTTCAAGTTTGTTTTTTGGATTGTCGTGGTCCGTGATGCACGAGATTAACGAATCAAGCCCATTTTTCAATATGACTAGCAAAGATCTTATCTCTCAAAACATCGAGATTGGGGTATCGCTCATTGGTTATGATGCCACTTTCTCCCAAAGCATCCATGCAAATTGTATCTATAGTGCACAGGATGTTGTTTTCGATAAATACTTTGAAGACGTCTTTGAAATAAAAAATGATCAGGTAATTTCACTCGATTATCGAAAGTTTAATAATTTAAACGGCTAGAATTTTGATAGATTCGCCCTTACGGGAACGAGCACGCTTTGTTTGTAGTGTAGCTATCGTTTCAAATGCAAAAACATCTGCAATGAAGTCGCGCAGGATTTTGGCACTAAAGACTTTTCGGAAGCCACACCAACACGAATGCCATCCATCGAATCTAGACGATCAAGAACTTTATCAGTCACAGGCGATACATCATGGGGACGATTTTTTCCACCAAAGGGGAATCCCCGTTCATTCACTCTGGCCATGACGTCATATTTAATGCCGCGCTTGAGGAAAAACTTTTCAATTTTTTCTCGGTGTTTACGAAGCTCAGAATAGATGCCGGTCATTTCGCGACTTTGCTCTTGCCACATCTGCAATTTTGGCAAATCTGCTAGGGCCAAGTTGTATTCTTGGTAATATCGTTCGGAATCCAAAAAAGCGGCCAGCGCAAAAGCTGGGCGATTTTCGGCCAAGATCAATTGAATTTGTCCATCGTAAAAAGCGCGTATTGATTGGGATTTAATTTTTTTCACCGAAATCCAGTGATCAACAATTTTCATGATTTCTTTTTCGAGCTCAGGAAGTTTTGAACTTCGCACATCTTCAAACACCATAATGTCTTGCTGGGTTTTGATGAGCTTGCTAAGTTTTTCAATTTCCAAAACTTCCGCCCCTTCCTTCATTAACAACGGGACCAGTTCCTGAATTTGAACCAATCGTGCAATGTTGATCGATGTCGTAAAATTATTCAACTGTTCGTTGAGCCACCGGGGCTGACTATAAATCAATTCCCACCCGGTATTGCGTGCACGTTGAAACTCGGCCGAAAGCCATCCCTTCCATTTTGCGTCTGCCGCCATCATCTCACCGTAAAAATTTTTGTGATCTTCCACAAAATCTTCGACACTTAAGGATACGTGCTGGTAGCGATCTACGCCTCCCACCTTTGCTTTGGCAGTTTCAGGGACACCTGAATTTTTTTCTTTTGCTGCTTTCAAAGCACGTCGCTGGCGACCCGCTTCACCAGTAACGAATCTGGCCCATGGGACAAGTCGAGGAGCTAAATGGGTATTCACAATTTGATCAAGTCGCTCGCGAATGGGGCGAATGAATGGTTCAGCGACAGTGTTTGTAAGTTGAGATCCTGTTCCGAAAAAGAAAATATCTTTAACTTTTGCAGCAATCGCCGCCAATGCTACTCCAACGGCAACACTTGTGACATGGATTAGGCTTCTTTTACTTTCCGAACTTTCTAATGCCTTAACAAAATGCTCATCGCCTTTGGTTGGCATATTTTGTTCCTTTAGCTCGGCGGACTTGGGATCTTTGGCGTCAATCGATGAAGCAATATCGGACTCGACAGCAGCGAAAATTGTGAGCGCGAGTTGATTGATATGAATTTCTGGCATGAGTAAGGTGAAATCTTCTCGGGTGAATTTTTTTAGATTCGCGTTCCAAAAATGTTCAAACTCTACCGATGTTGGAAAAACACCCAATTTTTGAGCTTCGATTTTGAAATCGTTGAGATCGCGAGTGAGGTTGCCCGCTGCCTTCGGGCCGTGTGAATAGTCTCTTAACTTCTTCGACGCGATCTCCTCGGAGCGTTTGATGTTGATGGACTTAAGAGTTGCAATGTCATCTTCGCTTGGAGTGACCACATCTTCAGCGATATCTCCCTTTGCAACATTGGAGCTGTGTTTTAACTCATCTTGAACTTCGGAAGGAGTGACAATTTCCCTTTCGGAAGCGGGCGCCCGACCTTTCGATTGAAAGCTAGCTGTTGTTTTGGTGCTGGAACAAGATTGAAGAAGAATTAAAATAAAAAAAAGGGGCAAGGAGTTCATGTTCTGCACGTTAGACCATATTTATAGGGACGAACGTCCCAACTCTGCTGCGTTATAAATATAGTCCATAGGGAAATTTTCCCTATCAACAGTCTTAAATCAAATAAAACAGGTGATATGTGAGAAAACACATACCACATATCGACTCTTCTTTAGTGCTCACCATGCGCTGGGAGCCTCACTGGTTGCAGCAAGAATTCTCCACGCCATTGGCATCACTCGCACTTCAAAAACTCCAATCACTTTAATTTTTTATCAATCCCATCTCGGCGGCAGTTTGAATGGATTTTAAAATAAGATTTAATCCCGCTTCTGGTGTCAAATTCCAGTATGCGAGATGGTTATAATTTTTAACAAAAACTCTAGAGGCATTCGAAGTATCCCATGATGCATGGCTAAGTGGACTACTACCTTCAGTGGGACCATACATTGCCCAATGCATAAATACATAATCCGCATCCTGACTTTTAGTGGCTTTTTCAAAATAATTCTTAGTGGATTTTTTGAGAAAAATAGCGTTGAGGACATTAAAAGGGCTTTGAGCTGATTCTGAAATTTTGGAAATCGAGTAATTTTTAAAAGACATTTTCTGCACGTTCTGGCTGTTTCGGCCCGCTTCTATCAATCTTTCAAAATGACTTTCTTTCCCTAAAAAAAAACTCTGCAAATCTAGAAATGTATGAGCGATGTCCACTTGAAATGAATTCATTTGGCGAAAAGTTGGATCATGTTGGTCAACACGACTTTTGTAGTCCGCAATAACACTCCCATAAGGAGTAGCCCCAATGAAAATCACATTTTCTACAAGATCAGACACTTTTTTACCGCGCACCATGGAATTTTTAGTTCGACTCAATACCTCACGGGCAATCAAGCCGCCCATCGAACGTCCGATCACAATAAATTTTGCATGAGAATTGGCGAGAATGTGTTTTTCAAGTGCAGCCATGAAAAGCAATTCGGATTGGGGAATCTGCTGTGTTTCTAGATCCTCCACTGTTACCCGTTCAATGAGTTCAAAGGGCACACCCACTCCAGGCACTTTGACTCCATTTTGCAAAAATCCCGATTCAAAACGTTGCTTCATACTTGGGCTATAAAAATCACGCTTCTTCCACTCACTCACGGTAAGCTGTTCTCTGGGTCTATCTGACGGAATGTCATAACCCAATGGAGGAAAGAAAATTACCACATGATTCTTCGTAAGTTTGGAACGCACTTTGCCAAACTGATTTTGAATATTTGAACTATTCACAGATTCAAATCCGGCGATTTGTGCATCAAAAATCTCTTGCGCTTTTCCAAACCCTTTTTGCGAGTTTAGTTTCTGAGAAAATTTATAGTATAGCGAAGTGGAGCACGTATAACCCCATTGATGGAGATATGATTTCCAAAATGTGACGCTATAGGGATTGGCAGCAGCAGTATCACTCAGTTTGTCAAGCGAGTTGACCAAGAGTTGCGCACTCGAATCCAACTCCTCTTGAGACTGCAGACAAGCGCTCGAATAGTTTTGGGAGACAGTGTCTCTCAAAAACTTTTCAATCTTTAAGGGATCAAGAGAAACACCCGAAATCTCGCTTCGCCTCAATGAAGAGTGAATCAATGACGCCATCCCAGCTTCACCTAACCGCTCTTGAGTGGTCGTTACACTGGAAACACGATTTACAATGTCTAAATACAATGGGTATTGAAGTTTTTTTAAATCGCGTGAATTGCTTTGAACCGTAGAAACTAATTGTCCGATAAGTTCAGAGTTGAGGCGATCACATTCTTTCATATCGCTTGAATGCAATGTAAAATACTTTTGCAATTTAGCATCAGAAAACTCTTTTATGGCGTAGCGATTGAAACGTTCAATATACCTGCATCCCGTGCTTCTTTGTTCGAGATCCACAAATTTTTCATCAACTTTAGTTAAGGTCATTTCGTTCTGCGCGTGAACCAAAGGAACAGTCAAAATTGAGCCTAACAAAAGTGATAGGTAGCATCGATGAGATGTTATTGCTGATGAAATCAAGTTTGCGACGACAAGATTTGTATTCATTCAATACAGTGATTCAAGTATCGACCCTCAAAAAACCCGATTCTTAGCAAACAATTCTAGCTACTTAGTCAATTTCGTTGTAAATGAAGACAAAAAAAGTCGACACCTGCCTAGACTTTCCACAATGGCTCTACAGCAAGTTATTTGAGCTTTAGTCGCTAATTTTATTTTGAGCTCTCGGGCTCATTTTTTTTGAAATTACCCTTAAAGTTAGTCTCGCCCCCACCTAGGCAAATTCGCCACTGCTGTGTTAAGAATTTGCCCATGGGTAAAGTGACCGAAATCAAAGCCTGCCGAGCTTCCGGAAGCACCGAATTAATTCCTATCTTAAGCCTTGGAGAGCAAGAACTCTCAGGGGTCTTTCCAAAATCAAAAGACCAAAAGATCACACGGGGCCCATTAGACTTAGTATTTTGCCCTGTCAGTGGCCTCGTTCAACTTAAACACACCTACGATGCAGATGAAATGTATAGTTTTAACTATGGTTACCGGTCGGGCTTGAATGCCTCGATGGTGGCCCATTTGCAAAATAAAGTAAATTTTATAGAGCGAAGTGTGGACCTGAAAAAAGGAGACGTTGTCGTCGATATTGGCTCAAATGATGCCACCACTTTAAAGAGTTACCAAGTGGCGGGAATTCGGCGAATCGGAATAGACCCCACGGGAGTGAAGTTTAAAGAATACTATCCCCAAGAGATTGAGCTGATTCCTGATTTTTTTTCGGAGGCAGCTTTTAAAAAGACGGATGCTAAAAAGGCTAAAGTCGTCACATCCATTTCCATGTTCTACGACCTTCCTGCTCCCGTACAGTTTGCCCAAGATATATGCAGCATTTTAGACGATGATGGAATCTGGCATTTTGAGCAGAGCTATCTGCCCTCCATGTTACGAACCAACTCCTACGACACTATTTGTCACGAACATCTTGAATATTATTCGCTAGGCTCAGTAAAATATATTCTAGATTTAGCGGGCTTTAAAATTCTTGATGTGAGTATGAATTCCGTCAATGGCGGAAGTTTTGCGGTCACTGCTTGCAAGAAATCCAATGTAAAATTAAATCAGAACACCCCATTGATCAACTGGATGTTAGATTTCGAAAAACGACTCGGTCTACACACGGTTCAACCTTATTTGGACTTTGCCAAAAGAGTTGCTCGAATTCGCGAAGATTTGCGCACGCTTGTGGACTACCTCAACAAGGCCGGTAAAAAAGTTTATGGGTATGGCGCGTCCACAAAAGGCAACGTCACAATGCAATATTGTGGATTTACCGCAAAAGATATTCATGCCATTTCCGAAGTTAATCCCGAAAAGTTTGGCTCCTTTACTCCCGCCACTCACATTCCAATAATTTCCGAAGCTCAGTCGAAACTTGACAAACCCGACTACCAAATAATTTTTCCTTGGCATTTTAGGGAATTTATATTGCCACGGGAAAAATCTTATATGGAAGCTGGCGGAAAGCTGATTTTTCCGTTTCCAGAAGTTGAAATCATTTAGCCATCGATGTCCCCAAAAAACGCGCTCATCATTGGCAGCCAAGGGCAAGATGGGCAACTCCTTCATCGTCACTTACATTCACTAGGGTACTTGGTCACACCGCTGTCAAAAAACGGAACAGTGGATATATGTGATCCTCAAGCTATTCTGCAATTCATCAAGTCAGGAAGATTTGACGAAATTTACCATCTCGCCGCGTTTCACCATTCATCTCAAGAAGTGCTCCAAGAAGACGCAGAATTTTTTAGAAAAACTTTTGAAGTAAATTTTTTTTCTTTGCTTAACATTTTAGAAAGCTGCAGATTGCACTCGCCCAACACTCGAATTTTTTATGCTGCATCTTCGCATATTTTCGCAGCATCCAAATCAAACTCGCTCCTTAGCGAAGAATCCGAGCTCTGTCCTCTGTCAGCCTACGCGCAATCCAAGCTAGCAGCAAAGTTTTTATGTAAGAAATATCGTGAGAGCCATAAAATTTTTGCCACTTGCGGGATTTTGTTTAATCATGAATCCGAGTTGAGACCCGAAAACTTTTTGTCAAAGAAAATTATCAAAGGCCTCATTCGGGTCAAAAATGGACAGCTTGCTCGGATTGAGCTGGGTGATTTGCATGCCGAATTTGACATGGGTTGGGCCGAAGATTTTGTACGAGCGATGCACTTAGTTTTGCAGCTCAAGGAAGCCGATGACTATGTAATCGCCACCTCGGTCAAACACTCCGTTCAGGATTTCGTAAATGTTGTGGCTCATGAATTGGGTATCAATCCAACAACATGTGTCTATTCACCAAAATCTGTGCTCCAAAGAGAGCCCCTCACTCGAATTGGTGATTTTTCAAAATTAAAAGCTGCTACATCTTGGAGTCCCTCTGTGAGCTTTGAACAAATGGTATTGATTTTGCTTAAAAAAGAGCTCAATTAAGGCTAGAGATAGGAACACCTATGAGTACTCAAAATTCAACGCTCGTCTTTATTCCCACTTACAACGAACGCGAAAACGTTTCGCTACTTTGTGAAGAGCTGGTCAAACTCAATTTGCCCATCGATATTTTATTTGTTGATGACAATTCGCCAGATGGCACGGGTCAAGTCATTGAAGAATTGGCCAAAAAATATTCTCAGGTCAAAACCGCACATCGAAAAGGGAAGTTAGGGGTTGGAAGCGCACACAGGGATGGCATAAAATGGGCCTACAACCATAAATACTCTCGCTTGATCACAATGGATTGTGATTTTACACATCCCCCTAAGTACATTCCCGAGATCCTTAATTTAGCTCAAAACACTCAATGCGATGTCGCTGTGGGCTCGCGCTACCTTAAAAAAGACAGTCTAGCGGGCTGGAATCCGCTGAGGTTCCTCCTCACCAATATGGGACACTTTATGACCAAGTTTTTACTTGGACTCCCCCATGATGCGACGAGTGGATTTAGATTTTATAATTTAGATAAAATTCCTGAACGAACTTTTGAGCTGATCACTTCAAAAGGGTATTCTTTCTTTTTTGAAAGTCTCTACATTTTATTTTTAAACAAATTCAAGATTTCAGAGTTAGCCATTGACCTTCCTCCCCGCACCTACGGTCACTCTAAAATGGACATCAGTGAAGTTCAAAGATCCATTAAATTGCTTTTCACCATTTACCTCACCAAAACACTTTTTAGAGAGAGATTTATTTTGGGCGAGGCTTTTCCGGATGGTGTGATCAATGCAAAGTTAAACGACGAACAAGGCTGGGAAGACTACTGGAACAATAAAGAAGTTGGCGGCCGAATAGTTTATGACTTAATTGCCGCACTCTACCGAAGAATGATCATCAAACCGGCACTCAATCACTTTATTAATAAATCTTTTAAACAAGGAGACAAAGTCTTGCACGCAGGCTGCGGCAGCGGGCAAGTGGACACAGGCTTTACGAACACTCATCAAGTCACAGGCTTAGATCTTTCAGTCAATGCGCTTAAACTCTATCAAAAGGTCAACCCAAAGGCACAAATCATACATGGAAGTATTTTTGAAATGCCGGTAGCCGAGCATTCGTTCGATGGAATTTACAATTTAGGAGTCATGGAACACTTTACTGAATCTGAGATTGCCAAAATTCTATCGGAGTTCAAAAGAGTCCTCAAACCAGGCGGCAAAATGCTCTTGTTTTGGCCACCAGAGTTTGGCATCAGCGTAATATTTTTAAAAGGTGTGAAATGGTTTTTAGAATCTGTCATGGGAAAAAAGGGAGTCAAAATTCATCCCGACGAGATCACTCGCATTCAGTCAGTTAAGCATTTAAAAAATATGCTTTCCAATTCTGGACTTACTCTCAGCAATTATCACTTTGGAATGTGGTCATTTTTCACTTACTCGATTGTAGTGGTTGAAGTACCAGCTCAGCTTTTTCAGCCCAACCCAACGGATGTGCTAAAAGATTCAAGGGAACTCTTATCTCAGAACTAAGAGATCCTTCAGCTTGTTGCCTTAAAGCTTCTTGAATTTTTTCAGCTCCGCTTGCCCAATTCAAATTTTGACGATGATGAAACGAATTCCAGTTTGAAACGTTATTTGCGACAAGTAAAAATACCACGAACTTTGCAAAATTTGTCACAAGCTTCGACCTTGGTAAAGCAAGGAACAAACTCAGATAGCTAAACCAAATCACAAGCGCCGCACATCCCGGTAGAAACGAATAACGCAAACCCCACCCTGGGTTTCCATAACGAATAAAAACGCTATTCATCGAGTAAGATCTTGAAATAATGACAACGGCATACAAACCCACAAATCCAACAAACATTGAAAACAACAAACGGAATTTTTTATCTTTCAGACTCCATTTTTCACTTAAAAAAAGCTTCCGCAAAAAATAAATCCCCACTAAAGAAACTACCCAAAACAGGAGTTGATTACGCAACATAAACCGAGAATTGTGAGGTCCCCAGATAGGAACTACTAATAACCTTGCAAAAAAATTTTCGATGAACGCCTGAGGGGCCTGAAGGACCATGGAGTATTTGAGTAATCCATTTTGCGAACCCGTTTGATGATTGCCAATGAAGTTTAACAAAACCATTGGAGCAATCCCTCCTGCCAGAAGCAAATACTTCTTTGATTTTGTGACCCAAAAAAATGTTGCAACAAGCGGCAACAAGAGAACCGTTTGCCCAGCAGAAAGTGCAATAAAAATCAAAGTTGCTAGCCGCTTGATTGAAAGTCTATGAGGAACCTCGAGCAACAAAAGGGCAGCTAACCAAGTTAAAGGCGAAGGCAAATTACAAAAACTAAAATGAACTTCGTTGGTTCCAGGTCCCAATGCAATCGTCGCACAAAGTAGCACACGAAATCTTTGACTTTTTACCAACCACGAAAACCCATCACGAACAAAATAGGCCGAGGCTAATGTGGAAATTAAAAAACAAACCCAAACAAAAATGTATGGTGTCCAAAAAACGGGTAGAAAAGTCGAAGCCCAGGCAATAATTCTTTCTCCAAAAAAATGGTATCCATAGACTGGCGTCAAAATGCTCTTGCTTCTCATATGAAGTGCACCCAGAAAAAATTCTGTCAGATCTTCAGCCCAAAACTCTGCTCGCAAAAGGGCAGCTGGGGTTCTGATAAAAATAATAAGGCCACACAGAATTAAAACAAATTGAAAGGGACGCCTATTGAAAAACTTTTCAAAAAAGCCATAACCGTAGCCTCGATCTGAAAGCAAAATAGGACGAATTAAATAAATAAACAATGTTAAGACAAAATAGTAAGATGCAGACGCATACCAAGCATTCTCAAAAAAATTCACTTGTTAAATCTAAGCACATCTCATGCTTAGTTCAACTAGAGAGCTTTTAAATGTGAGGTTACAATGCTACCCTGAGACTTGTGTATTTGATCTTGTCTACGATTTTTATCTTATTAGTGGCTAGCGTGACACTTAAAGAATTTTGGCGTCAATCAAACCATTTTTGGTTTTCCAAATGGCTAAAATCACCGCAAATGTGCTGTTTTCTTTTATGTTCCCTGATTATCTTTATCCGAGATCCCATGGCTCTACTGCGCGCAGAGTTTTGGGCCGAGGATCTCAGTGAGTTTTTTATTGCGGCGAAGCAATTGGGAGTACAAAGCATTGTGCGCCCCGTTTATGGCTATTTCTTTTTCATTCAACGCAGCGTTGCCTATGCAGCGAATGTTTTTCCCACGATTCTAGTGCCTTTTATTTATGCATTATTCTCATTTTTGCTAAATGCTTTTGTCGCTTCATATTTCTCAAGAACGTCATTTGCGAAATTTATTCCAGATCTTAACTTAAGGATACTTTTATGCCTGATCTTTTCATTGACGGGTGGCACCCCGGAAGTCCATTTTAATCTTGCCAATTCTCCAGCTCATTTAACTTTATTCATTGGATTGATCGTACTCGAACAGCAAAAAGGCCTCAAGTTATGGCATGTTCTTGCCATGATCCCGCTGGTGGGTTCTTCGGGTAGTACAGTCTTACTTTTGCCTCTTATTGCCTATTCTTTTTGGAATACTAAAAATAGAAATTTCTTTTTTCTCTTTTTGATGATTTTGAGTTTCGGAATGGCTAACTCATACCTTACTTCTCACAGTGATCAAGCGCGGAAACTTTTAAATTGGAATATGATTACGCGAATGCCACAGGCCTATTGGGAAAACATTCTCAATAGGTTGTTTGTTTTACCTTTCTTTGGCGCAGGTTTGAGTTCCTTTGTTATGCGTAACTATTTTATTTTTTACACAGTGGTTGTACTTTTCATAGCATTTTTAAAATTTCGGATTTTTAAAGCTGATTTATTTAAAAACGACTTCATAAGGCTAGCAGCCATTTTTTATCTCGGTATGATTTTGCTTTTTCCGCTGGTAGCAGTGGCAAGATCGTATGGATCGGACAATAGTATATTTATAAAATTTGGTATTCCATTGTGGAAAAATCGCTACTCATTTTTACCAGCAGTCAGCTCTATTCTTTTGTGGACAGTTTGTTTATATCCATTGTTCAAAGACAAGGATGTCTTTAAAGCTCGGTGCGCAAAAATTATTTTTATAATTATCGCATTCAACTCGATTATTGTTTGGCCTGATATTTATAAACGAAAAAATTTGAATTGGCCGGAAGGTGCGATGGCTATTGATCAGTTTGTGTCTGATGGCAACACTTCAACTTCATTTGATATGCAAGAGTGGGTGCATCCTAAGGGTTGGCTTCCTTCAGACGGACAAAAAAAAATCGAACTTAAAAAATAGCTTAAATAATATTCAACCTGCATAGGGATCTTCTCAGTGTTTCCAGAAGACAAAATGAAACAAACAGCGATCCGTTTAATCATTGAACAAATCACAAAAGTGAGTTTGAATCTGATCCCGTGACATGTCACGGTTTGGCAACAAAAATTAAAATCTTTTTTATTTTTTTTTCATTTATCATTTGCAATTCGTACACGTCAGGCCAAGCTCAGACTCCATGGGAACGCAAAGCATGGGTTGCTAAAAGTGTCAGAACATTATGGGGCTCAAATTATTCACTCAGTCGTGCGGAGCTAGAATCGCTTTCTCGAAAGTCTGATTCCGAATTTTTAACGGAAATAATAGAAAACTCAAGAACCGCAGAATTTTTGGTACGTTTTAATTTGCTTTGGATGGGATTGAATCCCGACCAGAGCCCCGATCGATTTGCACCCAAATATTTTTCACAATCACTGATGAATTTGGCACCAGGTGCTTTTTACTCAGCAAAAGAATTTTTAAAAAATGGCGACTACTTTGTCATTTTTAACACGATTCAACCGCTCTATTTAAGTCCGCTCAACGAGCGCCCGTTCCCTGCAAATTTGAGTCCCGAAAAACTTACTGAAGAACGACTAAAAACATTCCAAAACATTCGAGATATCTTTCAAGCCACCCTAGTAGGATTAAAAAGTGGTCTACCGCCCCCAGGTGACTATTGTAAAAATTTTGAGACACTTCAGGAAGGAACTTTTTCACTTCGCGCATTTGTTCCTCCTGCAATATTTGAAGAATACAATCGGTCCGCACACCGAGTGGCATTCCTACGTGCTCGGTGCCCAGATCAAAATTTCAAAGTCGACGAAAAATTTATCAAGCGATTTGAGGACGTACAAAATCGCAATTTGAGCTTTTTGAAATCGCTAGAAGCCTTTGAGTATTCACTAGGGTACAAAGTCGAAAAGTTGAGTGACTTAAAGGAGCTTGATCTCGGCCCACTTCAATTCACTCACCGCTTTTTTTCTTCTCTCATTGGATACGCCATTCAAAACAATACCGGAAACTATAACCGCACTCGTGCCAAGTACGTCTTGACGAAATTTTTTTGTGACGAACTTTTTGAAAACGTCATACCTGATCACGAGGACTTCGCATTGGTCAATCATCGCCACTTGAGGTCACTTTCCGATGTCTCCAGCCCTGCATGTATGAGTTGTCATTTTCGCCTTGATCCCATGGCGGGTTTTTTTAAAGATTTGGGTTTTCGCTTTCAGCCTTTCGGGGGCCAAACAATAGATTTGGACGATGGAAACAGAATCGATCGACAAATTTATCAGACCGTTTGGAAAAGTTCTCTTAACACTGGTCGCACTTGGGACATAGGTTATCGAAGAAGTTTAAACGAAAGTAGCAATAATTTTTGGGGAGAAAAAATTTCGGATTTAGAGGCGATATTAAAAAGTGCACCTGAAGTTAAAACTTGTCTCACCCAAAAGCTTTACAAACATCTGGTCGGCGAAAACCAACTCGTTGATGCAGCTTTCATCAAAGAACTCGCTGATGAGTTCAAAAAAGTGCCCGGACCAAATTCTTCTATCGCACTAAAATCAATCATTAGGCGAATCCTTGCATCACAAGCCTTTAAAAATTTAAATCCCGATCCCAGATTTTGCTATGATCGTCCCGAGTCTTCTTCGTCAAATTTTATGCCTTGTGAAATGACAGAGGTGTTTCAACGCAATTGTGTCTCGTGCCACGCAAGCACTTCTAAAGGGATCCAGCTCAGTTCATTATTGAAAGACACTAACGGAAAACATTATTTTATCCACCTTGATGAGAGAGGATATCAATTGCCCAGAGAAGCTTCGTTCCGAGGAATATTAGAACGTCTGAATTCTCAAAATTCCGAGTTTCTTATGCCTCCACCAAGCCGACATTTAAACTTTAAAGACAAGAAAAAATTGGAAGACTGGCTGAACAAGGAGTTACTTCAATGAAGCTTCGTAATTTCAATATCCTTGTTGTCCTAATGATCATGACTTGCGCTGCCAAAGATTCCCTTGGGGTGCGCTTAAAAGGTTATCGCGAAATCGACAATATTGTAAAAGCAAGATTGCTAGTCGCTGACAGCAAATTTGAAATGACCAAAGATGGGACCAAAGGAACAAATCTCTATTCACTCTTAGGTTCCTTTATCGACGCTAGAGAATTTGGGCCGTTTCCCTATTTTTTCGATCCTCAACCCCTCAACATGGCTTTGTGGAATCAAGTCATTCGTCAGTTTTCGGTAACAGTTGCCACAACTTGCAACAATAGACATTTGGAACCCAATCCACTTTCTAAACTCTTTAAAAAAGATTTTTTAGATCTCGTTTTGCTCGCATGCGATTTCCCAGCTTCCCAAAAAGTCAGCGCCGAGTATCTTGACGAACTTTGGGAATATTTGATTTTTTACGATGCGCCCTTGGAAGAACGCGAGGCCTGGAAATCATTTTTAATTAGCAAGTATTCAAATCAAGCTGGCAAAGAATTTCTTAAATCTGCCATTCACGCGGCATTTCTCAACCCTTATTTTTTGATGACACCATGACAAATTTAAAAACACGACGCGATTTTTTGAAAACTTCGGCGAAAGGATTGGGATCGCTTGCGCTTTTCCCATATTCAAGTATCTTTGGCCAAACTCTACCAGCCAGTGAAGATTTGGAAAAACATTTTTTCATTCAACTCAATGTTCGTGGTGGATGGGATACTCGATATTTGCTCGACGCCCGCCCATTAGAATTTCGTGTAAAAAATCTTATGCATGATTATTCCAAAAGTGAACCCGAAAAAATCACCTCATCAAATGGACAAAGTCTTTGGTTAAGTCCAAGTGCCAACTCTCTTAAAGAACACCTATCAGATTGTTGCATAGTCAACGGCGTGATCATGCAGCACACGGGTCCCGATGGACATGATTTGGTAAGCAATGAATGGTTTACAGGTTCTCAAATGGGCGGACTTTGTTTTTTACCTTTGTTCAATAAAACTGCACAAAAAAAATCAAGCTTAGATGCCATAAGTCTCGGCGCCAATTTTCCGAAGGCATTCACAAATCTCAGTCATATTCCTCATCTCAGTTTTGGAAATGCCAGCAAACTATCGCAAATCGCTCCAATTGAAAAATTTCCCGCCTTAGAATTTGCAATGTCTCGGATGGAATTTCTGTCTAATGGCACCGGTCAAATATCCAGAGCTGCTAAACTCATGTCCCAAAATTTCAAGTCTGCACCCGAACTTGTCACCCGCTTAAGATCACTGACCCCACCCACCGTTGAAGGGAGCACTCCGTTGGAAAAAATGATTTCCGCTCTTCACTTGAGTTTAGATTCATTTAAAAAAGGGGTTGCTAAATCGGCACTCATCACAACATTTGATTCCACCGAATTTGGTATGGACACCCATGCTTTCCAATCCGCACAGCAAATGCCTTCGAGAATGAAAAATGTGGCAGACTTAATTTCTTCCTATTTTAAAATCTTAAAAACTACCCCCTTTGACGACACTAAAAGTTTTTTTGATGTTTGCACAATTTTAGTGACTAGCGAGTTTAGCCGAACGTTGTACCAAGGGGGCAAAAGCTTAGATGAGACGGGGACCGACCATAACTCCTTAAACAACACCGTCATTTTAGCAGGCAAAGGAGTGCGAAGAGGTACAATCATTGGACAAAGTGATTGGCAAAATGTTGATGAAGTTTTGGATCCAGCGCACCTGGGGCGAGACTCCTCCAAAAGAAAGCTCATAGGCCGGGCTTTTGACTTCAATCTTCAGCAAAATATTCTGGTTCCTCAACTGAACTTCGATCCAAGTAATTATATTATTGGGAATTCCGTCATAAACACTTTATTAAAAATTTTTCAGGTTCCCGAAGAATTTTATAGAAAGATTGAACGAAATGGAACTACCGCTAAAATATTAACTTCCGCACTTGCTTCATTGTAAATGCCAACTTGTGTGGATTTGCGCTTTTGATTGCGGCATGCTTACCTATTGTTCATGTTTCAAAATAGCCTCTCAAAGTATTTTTTGCCTTTTGTACTAACGCTTCCTTCTTCAACTTTCGCCAGCCTCAGCTCATTAGATCTGCTTTTTCAATTTCCTTCGGATTGTGTCACTCCTGAATCGATTTTTGTAAGCCCAAGCCCACACTCTCTATTTGTTTCTTGTACCGAAAAACAAAACAGTGAGAGTAAAAATTCGGGTTCACTACATAAGTATAATTTCTCAGGAAAACTTCTCAAGAAAGATTTCTTAAATGGGTTAACCCTCCCTCATGGAGCGGCTTCGTTTTTAGGAAAATTGTACCTTGCAGATCTGAACGAACTAAAAATAGTGAACGAAAAATCTGGAAAAGTGGAACGAAAAATTCAATTCCCTTCAGCAAAAAAATTTAGCGACGTGGTTGTTGATCGACACGGTACGGTTTATCTCAGTGACACTCTGGGATCAGCCATTTTTTCGTGGTCTAAGAAATCAGGCGCAAAAAAAATTGCCAGTGGTAATTTTTTGGAATCGCCCTCTGGACTAATCTTAGAGTCCAACGCTTTAATAATTGCTGCTGCGGGGCCGAGAAATATAGACAATACCCTTTTGGGACCTGGAAAAGTGTATCGCTATGATCTTAAATCTGACGAAATTACTTTAATCACCAAGGAGTCTTTAGGATTTCTGGAAAGCATTGAAAAATTTGACGAAGGTAGGTACCTCGTTAACGATTCGAAAACTGGAAAAATTTGGTTAGTTACAAAAGGCGGTGAAAGCCAAGAACTCTCCAATGGAGAATCTCCTCGTCAAACATTGGCCTTGATCGCCGATAAGAAGATACTTCTTATTTCGCAGCCTGAGAAAAACTTGATTTCTGCTTTTCAGCTGAAGAAATAACTGCTTAATCAGGCAGATGTCTGAAAATCAAAATTCAACGACCAATTCGACTGCAAATCCATGGATCAAAGAAGCCATTGGTGGCTTCACGACTTTTTTGACCGTCATGTACATCGTTTTCGTGAATCCCATGATCCTTTCAACAGAAGGCACGGGATTGAGTTTTAGCGGAGTGATGACTGCGACCATTATATTGTGTTTTTCGATGACTCTTTTGATGGGTCTCTATGCAAAAGTTCCCTTTGCCGTTGCCCCTGGAATGGGGATCAACGCATTTTTTACTTACAATTTAATTTTAGGCAAAGGTGTTGCTTGGCCACTGGCACTCGGCGCTGTGTTTTGGGCTGGCGTTTTATTTTTAGTGCTTTCGCTTAGCAGTGCGCGTGAAAAAATTGCCGAAAGCATACCCCCTCATTTACGCATGGGTGCCTCTGCCGGTATCGGACTTTTTTTGACATTCATTGGTCTTAAAAATGCTGGAATGGTTGTTTCGGATCCTGTCACCTTTGTTAAAGCTGGATCCTTTAGCCCCCCTGTTGCCCTAACGCTCATAGGTCTTTTTATCGCAACAATTGGAATTCGGAGAAATAATCCTTTTGCGTTTATTTTTAGTATTTTTGTAACAACGGCGATAGGAGCCCTTTTTGGTTTGGTAAAAATGCCTGAGCAAGTCTTTAGTTCGCCCGATTTTTCGAGCACATTCTTTAAATTGGATGTCGTAAACTCATTTTCGTTAGCTTTGGCTCCTGCAATCTTTGCACTTTGTTTTACAGATCTCTTTGACAGCATCACGACTCTCGTGGGTGTTTCTCACGCCGGAAAAATATTGGATTCCAAAGGTCAGCCAAGAAATCTGCGAAAAGGATTAATTGTGGACGCATGGGCAACTTTGCTCGCTGGAGTTTTTGGAACTTCTTCGGGAACTGCATATATCGAAAGTTCCGCTGGAATTTCGGCTGGCGCAAAAACTGGAAAGGCTAGCGTCGTCACTGCATTTTGTTTTTTGCCGCTGCTCTTTTTAGCCCCACTTGCATCAGTCATTCCTTCATTCGCGACTGCACCTATTTTGATTCTGGTAGGAGCGTCAATGTTTCGCAGTTTGGAGAATGCCTTCACCGGTGCCTGGGAAGATGTGGTTCCGGGATTTCTGACATTGGTTTTAATCCCTCTAACTTTTTCAATCACTCAAGGCATTTTGTGGGGTTTTATCGCTCACGTGATTTTATACTTATTTGTGGGCAGGGCGAGTCAACTTCGCCCCACCCTTTGGATTGTCAGCCTGATTTCAGCTGCACTTCTCTACATCGAAAACAAACACTAAACATTACTGACAGTCTTTGAAAGCCGCATTCATTGCGGCAGATGAATTCAAATTCTGATAGCGTCGATTATAGGAAAACCTCAAGCACTCTAGCGCATCACGTTTAGCGAGCGCTGCATTTTCCGCGGCTTGAACAATAGACGCACCCGCGGAAAGATTTTTCTCATAAGCATAATAAGCGAAATCTAAGATCTCCAGTTTCCCTTGCATATTTGTTTGAGCATATTTTGTGGCCATATCCATAGATCCAGCTTTTGAGTAAGTTAAGTATGATTTTTCAAAAACAAATTTTGCAACATCCAAATCTTTGATTGTTCGGCAAGCTTTAACTGCCATGTCCATTGCAGCATTAGAAGAATATGAGTCATTGTATTTGGAAAAAGCAAAATCTACACATTGATTAAAATCAACTGGAGGATCTTGGGGAGCACCTCCGTCTTTAAGCTTTGCAACAATCACTTCCATTTGACTTCGAATTTGATGAAGAGCTTCCAGGTCTAGCTCGCTCTCGTTGACTGAAAAGGCAATTTCTCGTGCCAAATCCTGAATGTCCGTGCGAATTGACTGAATGCTTGCGTTGGCTAAAAAAGTTAGAGAAAGCATCGAGAGAAGAAAAGTTTTTGACAGAATTTTATTCATAATCACTCCTTGTTTTGAATTTCTAGCAACAAATTTACAGAGGTATTTTAAAAGACTCAAACAAAAGAGTTTCAGAGTTGGACAATGCGCACAAGCAGCGCTTAAATCTCAGCGAGGTGCCCAAACTCTTTATACTTAGGAATCGTTTTCCATTCTTTAGTAACAAGCCATAAGGACTCATTGGCTTTCCACCAATCTGCACGTGTGCATTCCGCTGGTTCATAACTGAGATTAGAAATCTCGATATGTTTGGGGATCTGCGCTTTAAGTGTCATCAACGCACGCCGACTGTGGTACCACTTTGATATAACCAAAATACTGTTAATTTCTTGATAGCGAAATAGTGACCAAAGCTTTTCAAGTCCCAAACTCACATTTTCTTGAGTGTTTTTTGATTTCGTTTCAGTGATAATGCGATCAACCGATATTCCGCGATCAAGGAGTAATTTTTGATGTTCTAGTGATTCAACCAACCCCGTGCTTTTGTTAGTTCCACCGGTTAACAAAACTCTTTTGACACGTTCTCGTCCCAAGAGCTCAGAAAGTTGGGGGATAAAGTCATTTGCTTTTGTGCCAAAAACAAAAGCCAAATCATAGCTGCCCTCTAGATCACACAATTGGACGTCCAAATATCGTTCCATCATTGTGATTTCTTCGTCGCCTAAAATCATCTCTGCAGTTACCTCTTGTGGGCCTCTATACTCCTTGTTAGTAAAAAGAAGCAATGGCACTTACAACCTCTAAGATGATGCAACGAAACACACAAGCTCCCTATTTTAGTTTGCCCAATTGTTTGGATGACAAAAAAGTTAGTTTTTCATCTGCAGACTTAGGCTTTCCTGCTCTCGTAATGTTCATTTGCAACCATTGCCCTTACGTCAAACACATCAAATCGGAAATCGCTAAGGTGAGCAGTGAGGCAATTTCATTAGGTTTCAAAGTTTTCGCTATTAACTCAAACGATGTAGCAAATTATCCCGACGATCATCCAAATAAAATGAAAGAAGATGCAAAAAATTTTGGCTATCAATTTCCCTATCTCTTTGACGAAGATCAAAGCGTGGCAAAATCATTTGATGCTGTTTGCACTCCTGAGTTTTACGTTTTTAACAAAAATCACAAACTCGAATATTGTGGTCAGTTTGATTCAAGCCGCCCTAAAAACAACCTAGAGGTGAACGGTTCAGACCTGCGAACTGCGATCAATTTGGTGGGAAAGGGCCTTCCGGCTCCTGAAAAACAGATTCCTAGCATCGGTTGCAATATTAAATGGACCAGTTAATTCAAATACTTACGCAAAATTGAAAGTGACAAGGCCGGTCTTTCCTGTCACTTGAAAACAAATTTTTTCGAGACAAAAACTCCGTACAGAAGTATTAAGTTATTGTATTTACTATTTATATGTAGATTCCAAAGTCCATTTGCTAGGGGAAAATTTGGGAGTTTTGATGTCGATGATTTCCTTGCTTCTGATATAGGTCCTCGGCTATAACGACTCGGTCTTTGACACATCGCGCGAGAGAGGGCGAACAAGTATGGATTTACTTAGCCAAAATAATCAAAGTGCCGAAGCGTTACAACGCTCTCCGGAATTTTCAAAAATTCTCGTGCTCATTCGTGAAGGAAGATTGAAGGATGCAGAAACTGAGCTTTTAGCTTTTGTTGAAGCTCCACAGATCGAAACCGGCGAAAAATTAAATGCATACGGCCATCTCATTCGAGTGGCTGCAGAATTAAGAAACTTCGACAAGATTCCCGAGTACGTTGAAAAAATTAAAAGTATTCCGTTGAATAATAATTTGGATAGAATTCGCTTTTCTCGCTGCCTCCATATGACGGGCATTGGTTGGTACCATTCCGGGAATGTGGAAAAAGCCCGACAAAATTTTAACCAATCACTTGAAATTGCGAGCGAAGTTAAAGACGAAGAACTGATTTTTTTAAATCAAATGGCAATTGTAGAATTGCTGCGAATTGATGGCCAATTTCAAATGGTGCTTGATCAAATTGAAGGATTAAAAATTTCTGCCGAAGCTTCAAAGAATCCTGCAAACATCGGTTCCGTATGGATACTTCTTGGAAATGTTTACCGCAAGCAAGGCAATTACAATGCCGCTATCCAAGCCTACGACAATGCTCGAGAGATTTTTGGTGAAAATAAAAATTCAGGTCGCTACCACTATGTGCTTTGGGCACTCGGAACTTGTTACGCTGCTTTGGAAGACAAAGAAAAGGCAAAAATTTATTTGGAACTCGCCTGTCACGCAAACAATAAGAGCGTTGAATTCTGGCGCATCAATGTCCTTTCAAACTTAACCTTGGCGGAATTGCATACCATTATCGGTGAGTACTCCAAAGCAGAGTCGCTTTACAAAAAAGTCGAAGAATCCGCAGGATCAGATGAAAATTCTTATTTCGGTCGAAGAGTTTTACGTGGTCAAACTCTGCTCGCTATTAAAAAAGGTGAGTTTGAGCTAGCAAATGAATTGATCGATCGACTCGTCATCGTTGCCGTTCGCGAAAAGAATCAAAGCGAAATCATGCGCCTTCGTCTTCTCAAAGCAGAAGTGCTTTTACGAAACGGCGAATCAGCTCAACATGACGAAGCGCGAGCCATGCTTCAAGAAGCTCTGGCATATTTTAAAGAACGTGGCGTTCGTCGACATCAAGCTCTCTGTTTGGAATTGCTTGCTCGTTTAGATTCTCGTTCGGGCTACCCTGTTGATGCCTTTAAAAAAGTACAAGAAATGCTCAGTCTCGCCGAAGAAGCAAATTATCAACGCCTTATTATTAGAGCTCAATTGGCTAAATTCGTTTTAGATCGCAAACTCGGTCGCCAAATGAATCAAGAAGCGCTCGATCAATGTGCCCGAATGATCAATGCGATTAACTCTTCCGCAGAACGGGTAATTTTAGATCGTTTTAATTCTCAAAGTTATGATGAGTGGGTCAAGGAATTACAAACTCTGGATCCACATTTCCAACGCTATGTGAATGAATTTTTCGAAGATTTCCATTTTGTCCCGACACAAACTACCGATGTAGAAATCGATCAGAATTCACACTATGTCCGCGAGAAACATTTGGGAGAAATTCCGTTTCACAACAAATTTACGCTCATGCGTATTTTGTGTTTGCTAGCCGAAGGACCTGGGAAAGAATATTCCAAAGAACAATTGGCGAGAGAAATTTGGGGACAAGATTATAATCCCCTTCGCCATGACAACAACATTTATATCAACATCAATCGTTTGCGAAAATTGATCGAACCCAATCCCCGAGAAAGTCGTTACATTATGAACGGATCTCGCGGATATTATTTTAATCCTGCGATGAAAGTAAATATTTCATCCAAGATTTCGGATGTTGCGCCAAGATTACAAGCAAAAGTGTTGCCTAAGGGTTTAGGTGAAGGTCCAAGAATTTAGTTTTGATAAAGAAGTCATTAGGGGAAAAGGAGAGTTTGGGTATGTTGAGGGGTATAAAAAAGTTTTCGACACTAGTAGTGTTTTTTTCGCTCGCTGGGGTGCAAAACGCACAAGCCGAAAAAATTAGAGCTCAGTCGACAAATAATGTCGCATTGGCACTTTTTCCTGAAGCGTCTTGTAACGTTAAACAAATGCTTCCCGTGCTCCGTCAAAGACTTGATGGAAAATATTTAGAAACCAAGTTTGATGGCGATTTCCCGTGGCCTGAAGTTTTGGGGATTTGGACACGTCCGGATCGCGATGCTTACACGGTAGTTGGTGCGACCGAAATTCCAGGTGCGAAATGGGCAAAGATCAATGTAACAATTCGATCCATTTGCACAGACAAAATCTTAGCTCAAGGTACTAGAATTATTACTGATTCTGATTGGACGAAAGAGTATCTAGTTGTTCGCTTACGAAATTATTCGCTCAACGGTAACCGCCTAACCGCGGTTGTTAAAAATCCTCAAGAAGAGCAATGTTTTGAAACTAATACCAAAAAATTAGATGTTCGAATGGTTCAAGAAAGTTATGATGAAAACGGAATTCTCAGAGCCTATCTCCGAGATGTTTTCATGGCAGATCGACTCTAAGTTTTCGCAACTTTCAAACAACAAAGCTATTGACCAAGTCGAGACTGAGCTTTAGAAGCTTGGCCTCGACTAATTAAAGGCTATTGAGCCCGAGAAACGAATGGGAGAAAAACATGGGTCGTGCTGATAATCGCAGAACCAAAAAAATGAAGAGACGAAAAGCTCAACGTCAAAAAAAGGCACGCGCAAAAAAGACTCGTGAAACTGTAAAAGCTGGAAGAGCAAGAAAGTAATTCATGGAATACAATCAAGGTTACGAAAAAAATTACGACAAAGGTTTCGATAAGAATTCTGATAAAAAAGATCGCGGCGGACGCGGCGACAAGGGAGACCGAGGAGATAGAGGCGGCGGTGGTTTTGGCCGACGAAAAGTTTGTCCTTTTATTTTAGATAAAACGTTGCTTCTTGATTATAAAAACATACGCGTGGTGACTCGCTTCATCACTGAAACCGGTCGAATAGTGCCTCGCCATATTTCTGGAGTCTCAGCAAAAAATCAACGCCGTTTGACCAAACAAATCAAACGCGCACGTTGCTTGGGGCTTATTGCTCCAAAAATGGAAGGTTGATTACAGAGGTCATCAGTCAGTTCTTTGACTGAAAGCTTCTTGGCTTGCAGCCTGAAGAGCTCTCACCTACCCTAGAGATAGGTGAGCAACATAGATGTCCTTTCACAAATTAGAGATCATGTCAGAACCCGTTTTGAGGCTTCAAAACGGGTTCTTTCGTTTGAAGAGTACTTTGAATTCATCGGACAAAATCCTTATCAGGGCCTTCGAAATTCTGCCCATTACCTTTTGGATACTCTTAACTATTTTGGGACCGAAGAAAAAACCAGACGTTCCAAAAGCATCAAACGCTACAAACTTTTTGATTTAAATTTTTCCGAAAGCCGCGCCCCACTTGTAGGGCAAGAAGACATCCAAGGTCGGCTCTTCCAAATTTTAACTGGCTTCACGCGCACGGGTAAAACCAATAAGCTCATCGTATTCCACGGGCCAAATGGTTCTGCAAAATCAACTTTTGTGAGATGCTTTTTTGAAGCGCTAGAGCACTACTCGGGAACCGACGAAGGCCGAATCTTTCATTTTTCTTGGATCTTCCCCCACGATTCATTTGATAAAGCCAATCTCGGAATTGGGGCCAGAAGAGATGCCTCCGATTTGTCGGAGGCAAGTTATGCCAAACTTGAGCAAAATAAAATCGGAGCAATTGTAAGAAGTGAATTGCATGAAAATCCGATTTTTTTAATTCCAAAAGAAGAACGCAGTAAATTATTCGAGGGGTGGCTCAAACAAAGCACAACAGCGGCTGCAAAAGAAAAATTGGAATCGCTTCGAGACTATTTTTTAAAGGGCGAGCTCTCGCACAAAAATGCTCTCATTTTTGAAGCTTTGCTGAGTGACTACGCGGGAGATTACAAAAAACTTCTTCGACATATTCGAGTTGAGCGACTTTATTTTTCGAACAAATTTCGAAAATGCCTAGTAACGGTTGAACCTCAATTTGGTGTAGATGCAAATATTCGCCAGGTGACCCTTGATCGCTCAATGGCAAATTTGCCGGCTGCCTTGCATGCACTGAATCTTTTTCAACTTGAAGGAGATTTGATAGATGGAAACCGCGGAGCAATTGAATACAACGATTTTTTAAAACGCCCCTTGGAACATTTTAAATATCTCCTAAGCACTTGCGAAACCGCATCAGTCAATCTTTCGCACGTCGTGGCTTTTTTAGATACCGTATTTATGGCTACAACCGATGAACGCCATCTCGAAAGTTTTAGAGAGCATGCAGAGTATCCAAGTTTTAAATCCCGTCTGGAATTTATTAAGGTCCCCTACCTTTTAAGGTTTTCCGAAGAAGAATCCATCTACAGCGAAACTGCAGTAGCTACGGCGGGGAAAAAAGAACTCATGCCTCATACGGTAAAGGTTCTCGCTTTGTGGGCTGTCTTATCCAGACTGAAACGTCCCATTTTAAAGGGAAAGAACTCCACTCTGACCAGAATTTTGGAAAATCTTTCTCCGCTTGCCAAGGCCAAGCTCTATGATTCGGGTGAACTTCCTGAAAAATTGAATGATGAGGAACGACGCGAGTTAAAAAATCATGTCGAAGATCTTTTGGATGAACAGCAATCTCAGCCTTATTATGAAGGCCTCCTGGGGCCTTCAGCACGTGAATTAAAACAAGTGATACAAATGGCGGGACAAAACGAGCAGTACCCCACCCTAGGACCTCATTCGATTTTTGCTGAACTGCGAAAAATGGTTAAGCGCCCAATGGACTTTGAATACCTCAGACTTGAACCCAATCAAGGCTACCATGCTTTTGAGGACCTCATTGAAGTCGCTCGTCTTGAGTGGCTCAACTGGGTGGATCGCGAAATGCGATTGGTTCTTGAAATGCAAAATGATCAACAATTTTTTGATCATTTAAATCGCTACATGCAAAACATTATTCACTACGTGAAGGGCGAAAAAATGAAAAATCGTCACACAGGTGAAGCAGAAAATCCCTCGCAAGATTTTATGCAAGAGTTTGAGCAATTCATTGGTGTGAGTGGTGAAATTGATGAATATCGCAAAAATCTCATCACTCGCATTGGCGCTTGGTCTCTAGAGAATACCCAACGAGACAAAAGCAAAGTATTGCCCTTTGATAGTATTTTTCCTGACCTCATGGAAAAACTGCGTAACCGTCATCACGAACAGCAAGTGAACAAAATCAAAGCAATGGGTGAGTTAATGATTGATGTCCACAGTTTGAGTGCAGAAAAGCAAGGCAATGGCTTGTCAGAGGCCGGGGAAATGGCGCTGAAGGCATACCGCGGCCTGCAAGAACGATTTGGCTATGGTCCCTTAGGTGCAAAAGAAGCACTGATTGATTTAATCAAGTCCAGATACGTGTAGAAAAGCATTGCTTCACAGAGACTTTGACCTATGATTTGCCCGTGATGAAATTGCTTCGATCATGTCTTTTGTTATTTTTTCTGTCGATTTTAGTTTCGTGCAGCCATAAAAATGAACTTCACCCCAAATCTTACTCCTACGCTTTAAGCCTAAGAGGCATGAATATGAATGAAGTTAAAAAGAGCTTAGGGTCGGAAGCGGTTGACACATCGCAAGATGGGAAGCTTTTGTATTATTTCTTAACGGAAGATTCGGCAAATCATCCCAGTCCAAGTTATAAAAGATATGTTTTACGGTTTGAAAACTCAATATTGCTTTCGGTGATGAAAGTAGAATTGGATAAGTAACTCTAATATGTACAATAAGTTTTTTAAATTTGAGGATAGCCTGTGAATAACTTTCTACGAATTATGAGCTTTGCTGAGGATTCGTTGCAGCGCGTTAGCATCGTAAGCACCAGTAAAGAAGCGGGTATTAGCGCTCTCTTTGACCCCGAATCGGAAAACTTTAGATACCGCGTATTTATCCACAATGCCTTTCCCCTGATCACCTCAGAAGATTGGGAGTTTGCGACTTTTGCAGAGGCCAGAAGCTTTGCGGCAAAAAACTTTGCTGACGCAAGTTGGGAAATCTTGGAGTGGGACCAACAGGCTAAACGCCCTTGCAGCGATGGTGAACATGAGTGCGGTAGTGGGTCTTGTGAAATGTGCAAAAGTACCGGCGGTGGTTGTACCAGCTGTGGTGCTCAAGATGATCATTTTGTGAAATCTAATCAATAATTTGTCTCTTTAACTGCACGCCTTTTGATTTCGAAAATAATCCTTAATAATGAATTAAGATGCACCGCCACATTCACTTAATCTTATTGGGATTTTCTAGAAGCTTCCCATGGAGAGTGGCTTCTTTTTTTGCATTTGCATTATTTGGACAATCTTGTTTAGCGCAACAAAGCTCCGCAGCTAATGAACAAACACCTGTTGCTGTGATACCAGCAACGCTCATTCATAGTTATGTCCTACCTAGCGGACTCCAATTGGAAATTTTTAGGCGGGAAAAAAAGCCTAATGCAGGCTGCGCTAAATGGCTTCCGATTACCGAAAGTTCTGAAGTCATCAATTATAAGAAATCAAAAAAAGAAACCGATCAAAAATCAAAAGCGCTATCAAAGAATGAAGAAGCTACCAATGACCCGCGAAACCTTGAAAGATTGATTGCGATTTTTGCCGCACGTAAACCAGGTTGCGAATTGGTCCCGACTGACATCACTGGTGTTGCGGGGCTCAATGTGAGTTCAACGCAAAGTTTGCCTAACTTAATGGGATTTCGGATACGCGTGTATCCCCCTCAAACAGTTATAAAATTTGTCGGCAAAGATTTTTCGGATGAATTGCGATTTACCGTTCTTCAAGAACAAAATTTCACTGACCAAGGCGATATTTTTAAAGAAGGATTGAGACCAAAAATCTCGGGCCAGTCAGTCTTTCGTTTTTTACCGGCACTGGGTGTATTTGTTTCACCGGCAATGGCCAGCGCAAAAGCTACGTCGACCAGCACAAATATCACTCAGCCCGATCAAATCCTTTCAACTTTTGGAGGCGGTACGACTTTTGACTTTTTCTTCTATCAACCTTTACAATTTCAGTTTGAGATATTTCAAAGCGTTCATCGTTTGCAATTGATAGGAAATTCGGAATTGCCATCACTTTACAATTATTTTCTCTTTGGGATGAGGCACGAGATCATTTTTAGCAAATCCTTCGTTGTTCCCACTCTTGCACTTGGAATAAACCTTAATCGCCTCGACGCCGGATTTGCAGCAGGAACGGGGCGCGCTATGCACAAAGTGAATTCCATCAGTGGAGAAGTGGCAATTTTTTTTAGGCGCTTTGCACCCCATTATTCACGCAGCACATTTTGGAAAAATTCGGCTTTCCTTTCCGAAACTCGCTATCCCCTCTTGGCTAATGATGGCACCCGAAAAATTTCGAATCTCGAACTCAAAAATACTTACTACTACCGAGTCACCAGAGATACGCTCATCGGCCTCGGACACTGGAAGCGCAGCATTGGAAATTCCAAATTTCAATACTCGCTCAATGGAGTTCAATTTTCTGTGAGATTGGACAATCTGTTTTTGGAGACCTTGTGAAGATTTTCATAAAAAATATTCGCTTTTGTAATATTCTCTATTTTTTGGCACTCGTTTTTTCGTTTCAAATCCACTCCCAGGAAATAAAGAAAGCAAAAAGCAAGCCTACAAAAACAGCACCTAAGCAAAATCAACTCACTATTCAGCTGAGTAAGATGAATGAAAATGAAAAACAGCAAATGATCCGAGAACCTGTGGATTTTGAAACTCAGCGAGTATGGAGCAGTCCTAGATGGTACTTGTTGGGAAAAATTGATTGGCCGACTCGCATTGACTGGATGGATGGAACCAGTACACCCCTTGTTTTTTTTCCGCTCGGTTGCCAAGATGCCTTTGGCTATGCCGATGCCATCATTAAAAGAGGAAAGCAAAAAATACTCGAAACTTCCATCCAAAGCCGCTGGTTATCGATTGAAGTTAGTCCGGCGGTGTTTCAAGAAGAACTTTCGATTGTCTTCCCACAGGGAAAAAACTGCATTGGCAAAGCGAGTATTGATTACGTCGTAAATTCGAAAAGAGGAACCGCGCCTTTTCTCATTCCGGTCGAAAAGGGAAATCAGATTGGCGCGTATGAAGTTGGATTTAAAAATACAGTCCGCGAAATTGACATGGGTTTTAGTTTTAAAATCAGTACCGGCATTTGGCTTTCAAAATTTCCCAACGCGCCAACGACCGTACCAGGATTTATTGGTCCGATTGGAGCAGGAATCGTTGAATGGAAATACTTATCGCAATATCGCCGTATAGGCGTGGCAATTGATTATTCCCAAAATATTCTTGGCCCCTTTAGCACAAATGCTAAGGTCCAAATGTCTGATTTACTGATCCACAATTTTTGGGAATATTGGATTATTCCTGAAATCAGACACAGCCAAAAAATTTATTTAAGTTGGGGGTCTCACTTTGCTACTGACACACTTTCCTCGCCTGCGGTTTCCAGACAGAATTTGAGAGCACAATATCCCATTGTAGGCCTGCAATTGACTCAATATATTTTTAGCCGAAACTATTTTGAGCTCACAACATTCTATGGTTTTTCAAACCAATGGTCTGGAGCTGGAGTAGCGCAAGGATTTTTACATTTAAGTTTAGGCTATGGCTTCTATCTTTCCGAAGAAGCAGCACTCAACATTGATTGGATAAAACGATCGTATAAAATCTCAGGACAGGAAACTGAAAGTAGCACCGCATACTACGGCGGTTTTAAGCTTCACTTTTAAAAACCCATCAAGTCGAAGTATTCGAGAAATCCATCCACATCCTCGATGACTGCACTTCTTTATTGGCTTGGTATTTTCCTGAAACATAATTCACCACATCACCTTCGACAGCGTGATAAAAGATCTGACAAACTTCAACCCCGGCATAAACACGAATCGGATGAATGCAGTGCATTTCCAAAGTCCAGTATCCCGAAAATCCCGTATCACCAAATCCCGCAGTGACGTGAACAAACAAACCCAAGCGCCCCACACTCGAACGGCCTTCAAGCATTGGCACAAGATTATACGTAGTCGTATGTTCGACAGTCCGACCGAGATATAATTTTCCTGGTTCTAAGACTAAACCTTCACTTGGAATTTTAAGAGGAACTGAAGGATTGTTTTTTTTCATATCCAAAGGGAGTTCAGAATAAACCAACAGATCTTCGTGAAGTTTGAGGTTATACGAATTTGGATTCAGCTGCTTTATATTGAATGGCTCAATTTTAATATCTGATCCCAGTCTTTTTTGAATTTCTGGCCCCGTAAGAATCATATAAAAAAACTCCTTTTTTTCTAGGTCATTTAACGTCGAAGAGCATATTCCCGAAACACCCAGCATTCATCAACTTTCTTCATGCCGTCGACGGAATTCATTTCAGTAAAGCTTTTAATTTTGCTTCGACGCGCATTTTCTAAAAAATTGGATTCAACGCTGCGTTTAAAAATTTCTTCACTTGGTCCTTCAAGAATTCCACTACATAGCCAACGACTACCAACGTGCATGGCTTTCGTAATTGAAGGTGCGAGTTCGGCCAAAACTTCTGCATAAATATTTGAAATAATGAGATCAAATTGCGAATAATTTGAAACTATCGACTGAGCGCTACCGTGATCTCCGCATCTTAACTCGATAGTGCCATCCTCAATTTTTGTCTCATTTAATGCGAAGGTCTTTTGAATTTCAAACAAACACAGTGGGTCGATGTCGGACATCAGGAGAAACTCGATAGAAGGAAAAATTTTTTTAGCCGCCAGTCCTAAAACTCCAGTTCCGGCACCAAGATCCCATACTCTTCGTGGCTGAAGGCCGTCCGCAGCAAGTTCTTCGAGTCTTTCTAAAATCATTTGTGTCGTAGGATGTTCGCCAGTTCCGAAAGCAAGACCGGGTTCCACGATCAAGGGAATTCTATTGGACTTTTGATCCATCAAATCCCATGGCGGCCCCACCCACCATTTTTTACTAACCTCTTGTCCTCGCACATTGCGGCGATACTCTTCGAGATAGTCTTTTTCCGCGAGTTCCTCGAAACTAAGAATCTCGAGTTCTGGAAATTTTTTGATCAATACATCCTGAAAAAAAATTTTGGCCAAGTCTGATTGCTCCGAAGCACAAAAAACCAGCAACCTCATAGACCCGCGCCCACGATATGCAGAATCCTCCAACCACTGAGCCGCTTTTTTTGCGGATTCCGAACCAAATTCCAAAATTTCAAATCCTTTTTCAAAATGAAAAAGGTCCATATTGCCTTCTGGAGCCTCTTGCATGCCCTCAACAAAATCGCATTTTGCCCAAACCCAATCCGAAACTTCTTCTATCATTCGTGCCGGCATGGAAACAGAAATTCTTAAACTCATTTTTTTGGACCCACGACTTTAGGGTTTGGACTGCGAAAAATATGACCTAGTCTTTCTTGGTCACTTTCGGAAACGCCAAAACTTGGGAGCTCTTCAATAATTTTTTGCCCTAACGACTCATACCCCAACTCACGTTTACACTCTAAGGGCCAACGCCAGAAATCATAATTTTCAATTTTAACTTTCATGGATTCCCCGATTTTCATCCGTCCTCGCAATTCATCCCACCTGAGATCGGCTTCGCGAAATTCTTTTCTTTTAAAATGTAGAAATGCTGACCAATATCTTGCATCAAACGAACGCGAATCCAACGATAGCAGGCGATCAACGTGTGCTGCGGCCCTACGAAAATGTGGCGCATCAAAACTTTCGCTCTTTATTCCCTTCACAATCGGACCCAGAAGTTCCCACAAAACTATTTCTTGAATGCGCAAACTTTGCGGATGCCACTCCAACAGCGAAAGTGCTTCGTTTAATCTTGAATTTGGCTTAGCGCTGCCATCTAAAAAAACGCCAACGCTTAAGGTTGTATCAAGTGCTCGCAAGCATTCTTCTCTCGCCTTCCACTCTTTTAAGCAAAGCACCGATGCATGTCTTAGCTCCACCCAATTACGTAAACTTTTTGCGAGTTCAAAATAGTCTTGAATCCAATTTTTCTTCACTTGTGAATCACTCCAAGACTTTTTTTCGATACCTTTTTTTAGCGCTTCAAGCCACAACAATGAGCGGCCTTCTTTTTTGTAAATTTCTATTTGAAAAGGAATTTGATCGGGTACATTTAACTTTTGAATATAACTTTGGGCTTTTTCGAGATCTCCAAATTTTAGGGCTAACTTAGCCAGCAATTGATACATTCGATCACTTACCCGCGCTAATTTTTGTAATTTTTCTTCCGCCTCGAAAGCGCGTTCCGGGATTTCTTCTAGGCCTGATAAAAGTTCGGTGAGTGCCCAGACTTGGGCCTTCCTCTCATCTTGATCTTTGGCATCTCCAACAATGGCTCGGCGAAAGTGCTTCAGCGCTAAATTGAAATCCTTGCGCTCTAAATAATATTTCCCCAAAGAAACATTTGCCGCAATATGTGCCACATCAAGATCAACAGCTTTTAAATAGGAATCTCTGGCCTGCGAAAATTTTTTCAAATGCCATTTGAGATCTCCGTGTAAATTCCAAAATTTTGCATTTTGAGAGAAATCCTTTTTCTTTGCATCAGCGACTTTTTCTAAAGATTTGAGCCAATTCTCAACGCAAGATTCAAGTGAAGTGATCCCTGTTGGGAGCGAATGTGCATAGGAAATCTTGCTGAGCAGATGTTGGAGATTCTCAAAATTTTTAAATGCTTTAATTTCGGCTTGTGTTGAATTGAACTGATCACAGGACGGTATCTGCCCGAAAGCCTTGGGCACAAGTGATGAAATCACAAAGACCACTGTTAAAAGACCACTCAAACGTAAATTCATAAAACTCTTCTTTAAAGCTACTGGATAGTTAGGCAAAAGAGCAATAGGAATCACTTCTTATATGAGCTCATCGCCTTTTCATCGCAAGATTCAAAATCTTCAAATGCGAGCCCGCTTGATCCGCAAAATGAGAGAATTTTTTGAAGAACGCGATTTTTTAGCTATCGAAACCCCCCTCTTGGTGAGAAATCCCGGATTAGAACCTCATCTCGAACATTTCAAAACCCAGCTCAAGATTGGAATGGGAATTAACAAAAGCGAAACGCTGTTTCTTCCCACTTCGCCCGAGTATCATCTTAAGAAAGCCTTAGGTTGGGGAATTCCGAAAGTCTTCGAAATTACAAAGAGCTTTAGAAATGCCGAACTCTCTCCAAAGCACCAACCCGAATTTAGCATTCTGGAATGGTATCGATGCCCCGGCACCTATTGCGACATTGCCAATGATTTTTCGGAGCTTTGCGCAATTCTCGCTAAGACTTTTGAACTCAATCCATTGTGGGCGAACTCCAAATACATCAGTGTGAGAGATGCCTTTAAAAAATTTGCCAATCTTGATCTCGATGAGATTTTACTCAATCCCGATTCCCTTTCGCTAGCTGCCCGAAAAGCGGGTCACGAGTTTGTGGAAGCTGACGATGATTTTTCTTCTTCCTTCAACAAAATCATTGTGACATTGATTGAAAAAAATTTAGGATTCCAAGGAATTGAATTTCTTTGGGACTATCCTGCGAGTGAAGCCGCCTTATCGCAAAAAAAGAGCAGCAACTCTCTTTATTGTGAGCGCTTCGAAATTTATTGGAAAGGCATCGAGCTCGCAAATGCGTTTGGCGAGCTTACCGATTCCGCTGAGCAACGAAAGAGGTGTGAAGTCGATCGAAATGTCCGAATGCAACTTTATGGCGAAAGCCCCCCCTTGGATGAAGAATTTTTAGAATCACTAAGTGAAATCAAAAATCCAGCCGGTGGAATTGCAGTCGGTTTGGATCGCCTGATAATGTGTTTACTTGAGAGCAACGGACTAAAAGAAGTGATTGCTTTTCCTTACGAAAATTGACTATAAACTGAAGTTGCTATGTCGTTACCCTATGTTTCCCCCACTTTAATGTCGGAATATCGTCAAAGAATTCAATTATTTGCGCGTGGATCAACGACATTAACCTGCATTCGCTCACATTATTTCCCGGACCACAGTGGGGTTTGCGATTTAACTGCGAGCAAAGAACAAGAACAAATTTTTGTACTTTCCAATAGAAGTGGCGCAACTCTAAAAGTTTCAAAAGCTGTATGCAGATTATTGCCAATATTGTCGAAATCGATGGCGCGGATGCTTGGTACACTCATCTAAAAGATTTAAAAAAGTTAGATCGAGAGAAGAAACTTTCTGAGGAAAAGCTGCGAGAATCTCAACGCAATGCGCCAAAAGCGGTGGTTTTCAAGCGTCGCCCTACTGAACTTCTGGATAAGAACAAAAATACTTGAACTGCCTCAAATTCTTGGGGTTTTCTTTTTAATAACTTCAGTTAACATGAATCTATACCATTGAATTTTAGGGGTGGAGATGAACATGACACTGACCAAGATTGACATCGTAGAGCAAGTGGCTTCGAAGTGCGGCTATTCAAAATTAGAAGCTGCAGAACTCGTAGAACACGTTTTTGATTCTATTCGTGACGCACTCACGATTGGTGAGAACGTAAAAATTTCGGGATTTGGAAATTTTGTTCTTCGCGACAAACGTTCTCGAATGGGAAGGAACCCTCAAACTTCAGCTCCCATGGAAATTTCTTCACGTCGAGTGATGAGTTTCAAAGTGAGCCAAGTGTTAAAAGAAGCTATCAATTCGGGCAAACTTCCCGAAGGTGGCATGGCTTCCTTTGATAAAGATAATTCCTAATTTTTCTAGAATTTTAGGTGATTTTAAAGATTTTCATTAGGATCCCAAAGTGCTTCAAGAAAGTTGTTATCGGGATCGCAAAAGTAAAAGGATTTTGTTCCATCACGGTGAGCGTGAATTTTTTGTATTTTTACCCCTGCTTCTTTTAGTCGAAGATGAGCGGCTTCAAGTTCGGATTCGGATTTCACTCTAAGACCTAGATGCGGCGGGTGCCGAAAACCTGCCTTTCGAACCAAACTTAAGTCGTCTGGTCCAAGCTTAAGATTTGCCCAGTCTTCATCGCCTGTCCAAAAATCTTTAAAACCCAGGACATTTTGGTAAAATTCTATCGATTTTTTAAGGTCGCTGACATGTATCGCCGCATGTCCCATTTTCACAAATTCCATTAACGAATTTCTCCTTTCGATCTCAGATTTATCTGAAACCAAACTTTAAATTTAATATTTTCCAGTATTTACTTAAAACGCAATTTTTATCATCTGCGCTTAACACTCTTTTAACACATTCATTCACTTCTTCTATGAAACAATGAATCTATAGAAGATCCGAGCACGATTAAGGAAATCACGTCCCCCACGAAGGAGTCGATTATGTCCCAAAACACAGCTCCAAATGTCCAAGACAAGATTCTTATTGTCGAGCCAGACATAAAATTGGGAGAATTTCTTTCTACTCAGCTCAATCAAAGGGGTGGATACGATTCTATACTTGTTGATTCCCTGGATACCGCGATGGACGCATTAAAATCTGAAGACTGTGTAAATCTTATTATTACAGATCAAAACCTCGAAAACCGTTCGGGCTTCGAACTTGCGTTTGAAGTGAGAAAAGAACGATTTATCCGGCCTGAGATCATCATGGTTTCGGGCGATCCAAAGATCTCTGTCTTTGAGGCGCATCAGGTAGGCGTGGGACATATTTTGCAAAAACCTGTAAACGTCGACGAACTCATCAATTTAGTAAAACGTGTGGCCGGCGAAAAGCGTCGTTTCGATCGGGTGTACATTGATCCCAGTCATCATGGCAACATTAAGGGTGATGTGAGTGGACTGGCTAGCAAACACGTTAATGCAGAGATCTCGAATCTTGGGCGTGGAGGATTTTTTTACAAAGTTGCAAATGATGCAGATCTTCCTCCCATTGGTCAGATTGTGGACTTCAAATTGAAATTAGGAATGGTACCTTCGCATGATTTCGCAGGTCGAGGGATTGTTCGTTGGGTAAAGCGCACAGCGCAAGAAACTGGAGCCGGAGTGGAGTTTTTAATTATTCCCGAAGAATCTGAAAAGTTAATATGTGCGTTCGTTGATCTATTTAAGATCAGAGAATTTGTTCCAAGCGAATAAACAGAGAATAATCTCGGACAATTTTTACTCTACTGTCACCGATTTTGCTAAATTACGGGGCTTATCAATATTCACACCCAGTTCTTTCGCCAATCCATACGACAAGAGCTGCAACGGCAAAACATAGAGGATTGGAGCAAGCCAGGAATGAATTTTAGGTAATCCAATATACAAATGGCAAAGTTTCGAAAACTCTTCATGGCCTTCTTCACCCACACCAATAATAATTCCTCCTCGAGATTTAATTTCCTCAAGATTCGATGCAGTCTTAAGAAAAAGTTCGTCTTTTGGAGCCAACACCACTGCGCATAAATTTTCATCCACGAGTGCGATGGGGCCATGTTTGAGTTCGCCTGCCGCATATCCTTCGGCATGGCGATAGGTGATTTCTTTTAATTTTAGCGCACCTTCCAAAGCGATGGGAAACATGGTTCCGCGTCCCACAAAAAGAATTGTTTTTTTATCTTTTAAGGTCGCGCCAGTTTTCATAATCGCAGTCGCATCTTTTAAGGCTCTCTCAAAATCGTGAGGCAACCTCGCCATCCCGCTGATCATTTGATCCATTTCAGGATCGTAGTGTCCACGAATACGCGCGACATCTAATGCCAATGAAATTAAAACTGTGAGTTGGGTCGTAAAGGCTTTGGTTGATGCCACTCCAATTTCGGGACCCGCTTTTGTGGGATATCGAAGAAGCGATTCGCGAGAAATGCTGGAGCCGGGAACATTACACACAGAAAAAGTGGGAACTTTAAGTTGATTTGCCATTCGAAGACAACTGAGGGTATCTGCAGTTTCTCCCGATTGTGAAATGACGCCCAAACACGTAGATTTTTCGAAAACCGGAGTGCGGTAGCGATATTCAGAAGCCAAATCAACTTCCACCGGAAGACGCGCCCATTTTTCGAAAAAATATTTTGCTACAAGTGCCGCATGATAAGCAGTGCCACAAGAGACCAGATGTAATCGCTGACAATTTTTCCAAAAATCATCGAAAGCTTTTTGTTCGTCCCAAAGAAAGGCGACTTTAGCATTGGAGGGTAACCTACCGGACAGAGTATCTGCTATCACACTGGGTTGTTGATAGATTTCTTTCAACATAAAATGATCAAACCCGTCCTTCTCGACCTGATCCGCATTCCAATGAATTTCTTCGAATTGCAAAATCAGCGGAGCCCCGGTTTTCAAGTCAAAAAGTTTTGCCTCGCCCTGTTGAGCAACGAAATATGATCCCTGAGGAATAAAACAAATTTTACGGGAATGTTGAATTAAAGCCTGCAGATCACTTGCTAAAAAGGTATTTCCATCTTGAAAAGCCAAAGCCAGTGGAGCACCACTCTGTACGCCAAAAACTGTCCCAGGAATTCCTTGAACCAAAAAAAGAATGGCAAAGTGACCATGAACTCTTTTGGAAGCTTTTAGCAAAGCAGCGAGTACGATTTTTTCTTTAGATTTTAAATCGAGGGTTTCAAAAGTCTGATTTTTAAATTGAGTTTTGAGTTCTTCAAGACGGTAAAACTCAATCAACTGCGCGAAAACTTCGGTATCAGTCTGTGAAGAAAATTTTATTCCCGAAGATTTTAATTCCTCTTTTAGGACCGAGTGATTTTCGATAATCCCGTTATGTACCAACACGACCGCGCCTGCCCGATGCGGATGTGCATTGATTTCGCTGGGTGCGCCGTGAGTCGCCCACCGAGTGTGAGCAATACCCAGTTTTAAACCCAGTCCTAATTCTAAAGAAGCGTTTTCAAGATTACTTACCTGCCCGACCGCACGAGAAATCACAAAATCCCTAGCGTCGCTGTCAACGAGAGCAAATCCTGCCGAATCATAGCCTCGATATTCTAATCTTTTTAATCCCTCTATCAGGATAGACTTTGCTTCGCTTTTTCCTAAATACGCAACTATCCCACACATATGAATCGCATCCTTTCAGAATTAAGATTCTTTTTTCTTTTTTTGCTTTGCAAGTCGAGCTTCTAAAACTTGCGCATAATTTTCTTTGATCACCATTTCGGGGCGAGAAAGTGCCAATGCCCCTGCGGGCACATCTTGTGTAACAGTAGTGCCCGAGGCAACATAAGCGCCTTCTCCAATTTTTACCGGAGCCACAAGCTGGGTGTCGCTCCCGATAAAAGAGCGGGCTCCAATAATGGTCATATGCTTTGCGAATCCATCATAGTTACATGTTATGGTTCCGCAACCAATGTTCGAATTTTCCCCAACAACCGCATCTCCCAAATAACTCAGGTGAGAAGCCTTTGCTCCCTTGCCCATTTGAGTTTTTTTAAGTTCAACAAAGTTTCCAATTTTAACTTCGTCTCCGAGTTCAGTTTGTGGGCGTAGGTGCGCCATCGGACCCACCGAACATCGATTTCCAAGTCGAGACGCTTGGATGACTGACCCCCACAAAATATGGCAACCCTCTCCAATTTCAGAATTTTCAATGAGTGAATTCCCGTCGATAACAACGTCCTTGCCAATCTGACAGTTCCCTTTGATCACGACGCTCGGACCAATTCTACAAGCATTTCCAAAAATCGCCCGCGATGAAATATAAACTGTCGAAGGATCTACAAAATCGACACCAAAATCTTCACAAAGTTTTCGTTGCAATCGATACTGAGAGATTCGGCGCACCGCTGAGAGTTCTAATGTATTATTGACTCCCATTAAATCAAAGGGGTTTCGAAGTCCCACGGCCAAAGAATTTCGAGATCTCTGTGAGTTACCCAGCAAATCCGTTAGGTAGAATTCATTTTGAGAATTGCTACTTTTTAATTTTTGAACATGCTCTGTTAAATAAGCGGCTTGAAAATAATAAATACCGCCATTGATTTCGGTAATTTTTTTCTCATCAGGCGTAGCGTCTTTTTCTTCGCGGATTCCAATAAAAATTCCCATCGGATCACGTAAAATTCTGCCTAGGCCTAGTGGTTTGCGCACACGCTGAGTGAGACAGGCACTTTGCGCTTTTTCTGCTTTCGCTGCCTTGATTAAAGTTTTTAAAGTGCTTGTCCGCACCAAAGGTAAATCACCATTCAAGACGATAATTTCATCATCTTTTTTTATGTGATGAGAAATCCCTTGAAGAGCCACTTTGACCGCGTCTCCCGTTCCATTGGGCGGATCTTGCGTTTGAAAACTTAAAAGTGATTGAACTTTGCTCTCACCCCATTCTTGTATCGCACGATCACGCAGAGCTTTTTTGACTTCTTCACCACGATATCCGACAACGACTACGACTTGATCCGATATCTCCATTAGTGCTTTGAGACCTGCAAAACAGAGAACATCATCATTGACATCGAAAAGCACTTTTGGCTTGTCACTTTTCATTCGGGTGCCACGCCCCGCAGCTAGCAATATTCCAATCATGAATGTAGGTTAGTGCGCATGAGAGCTGTCGTCGACATCGGATCGAATTCTGTGAAATTTGTTATCGCTGAGAATCAACACGGTGTTCCTAATGTTGTCCTCAAAGGTTCACAAGTGACTCGCCTTGGAAAAGACCTAGAGAAAAGTAAAGTGCTAGCTCAAAGCGCGCTTGATGCCACGGGAGATGCACTAAAAGAGTTTGCCAATATTTTTTTAGAAAAAGCTGTCTCATTAGAGACACACTGTATTGTTCTTGCCACGAGTGCGGTAAGGGATTGTCAAAATCCCGAGGTAATGCACGATATCGTGAAGCGAACATTGAAATGCCCTCTAAAAGTCCTCAGTGGAGTGGAAGAAGCCCGAATTTCCATCGCAGGTGCACAAAGTGCCGCCGAACTGATGTTTCCCAATGCACAACATGTTTTTATTGAAATCGGTGGAGCTTCCACTCAGATTAGCATTTCAAAGCCTAGTTTTATGGGAGAGTCATTTCAAGTTGGTGCCGTGCGTGCTCACGAACGATTAGGAATAGGAAGAAGGGCATTTAACCCCGTGGAGTTTGTGAAACTAGAAAACACTCTTCTGGAATTTTTTGATGTTTCAAAATTGGATGCTTTGGAAAAATCATGGAATCTTTCCGAGCGCCCCACCAGAGCATTGGGTATCGGCGGGACGCTTGTCATGGCACTGAAATCTAGCGGGGCATTGCGAATTGATGACTGTGGATATCGCGGGCATTTATCAAATTTTTGTGCCTTCAACCAAAAAATCGCTCAAGTCACTGCCGACGAAAGGCTAAAAATGCTTGATATTGAAAAAGGGCGAGAAGACATTTTAGTCACCGGTAGCGCGTGCCTGACAACTTTACTCAAATACTTTGGAATCGAAGAATTTGGAGTCAGTGAATGGGGTTTGAGACATGGGGCTTTAAAACTTTGGGACGAAATTCAAAGCCTCTAAACTTTAAACGGGACTTATTTTTTTTCTAAAATACCTCGACTCACGAAACCCGCTATTGGCAAAACGGGTAAGAAAATCCAACCCAAGACAGGAAAAATGGCCATAGAGGCAGGAAAAATTGCCATTCCAATTACAAATGCAACTGATGATTTTTGCAAATGGAATGAAATTTGATTTTGAGAGCCTAAAAGATTTCCCTCAACTGCATACTTTAACTTTGCGCCACTGGCTTCGCTTTCGCGGCCCATGGCCCAAGCAACCAACAAAATTCCAAAAGGCAAAGTAAGAGGAAAAAAAATCAACGGCCATACGACTAGCGAAGTGAGAAGCGAAATAACGATTCGCAGGATTTCTTTTTTCTTAAAAAACCAAGGGACAGATTTAATTTTGAAACTCCTATCTCCCAGATATGCCCTCAATAAATTTTCTTCCCCTGCTACCAACATCACGAGTGCGCCATTCAAAGCCGACGAAACACTTCCGGAAAAAAAAGACAGCAAAAAAATATAAAGTCCCGCTAACAAACCCGCCTGCCAGGTTTGTGCAACATTCGTCCAAATTCCCCAAGCACCCAATGCCAGAAAAATAAGGAAAATAAAAACACCCAGAATCCAAGTGATCATTACTGATTTTAAGTACCAGCGACGAAGTGCAGGTCGTTGATAAATGAGTCCTAATGCACTGAGGAAAACTTTTAATCCTTCTATGAAACTCAGTTCTTTCAAGTTATTCAAATGCCTTCATAAAAAGCGCTAAAGCGCCAAACCAAATAATTAATTGCATAAATATCTGAGATACTTCTACTCGTGTCATTGAGGCAGGGAAATAGACGAGATCGCCCGCTGAAGTCTATCGAAAATTGCAGGGTACAAGCCACTTTTTTGAACGGGTAAGGATCCAACAATTATCGCTCGAGATTCTTGCTCATCTAAGCGCCGTAATCCACTAAAGAGCTTCGAAGCAGCTTCGAGGTCAGAAGAATTTTCTGACAATATGATTCGCCTTTCGGCTTTTACTTGATTCAAAAATGAGCGTCTCATTTGAAGGTCAGGAAAAATCTCTAAATAGGAATAAAGATTGAAGTTTTCTCTTACAAACTGCTGTTCATTTTCACTCAACTGATGAAAGGAAAGGAGCGGCGCTCTAGGTGCATAGTGAGATTTTAGAAGTCCGGGGCTTTCGAGACCTAGGTTTTCTTGTTCTATTCCGCTTCCAGATGGGCGGATTTTAAATGTGATATCGGGTCCCACACATTTGCTAAGTTCTTCTATGGCCAAAGAACCTGGCCTTAGGATTTCGATGGATGTGATTGCTGACTGCTGATCTTCAAGAATTTTAATGACCGTACTTTCAACTCCATAGTGTGAAGGACCACCATCCAAAACAGCTGCAAGGCCAAAAGGTCCGAGTTCTTTTACAACATCTTCTGCACTTGTGGGAGAAATTTTCCCAAAGCGATTTGCGGACGGAGCCGCCAAGGGAGCTTGAATTTCTTTTAGCACGTTTCGAAAAATAGGATGAGCGGGGCTTCGTAAGGCAACCCATTCAGTACCTGCAGTACATAGGTCGGGAACAAGTTTAGATTTTTGAAATAAAATTGTCAGTGGACCCGGCCAAAATGTCTTGCATAATCGCTCTTGTAAAGGGTGAATATTGCGAATCAAATGCTTTGCACTGTTTAAATCTAAAACATGAACAATGAGAGGATCAAATGTTGGCCGATTTTTGAGTTTAAAAATGCGAGACAGGGCCAATTCATCTAATGCTAACGCTGCTAACCCATAAACAGTTTCGCTAGGGACAGCAACGGCTTCTTGCGCGCGAAGCAGCGCGATGGCACGAGTAAATTGAGTCAACTCTTCCGGACGATAAATCACTGTCATGAAATCAGCGAAAAACTATGTGTGCCGCAGGCGCAACGATCGAACACCTGCCAAATCGTCCGTTGTACGTCGAATCCGGCCTGCAAGACTGAGCGCTAAGTTCTTGTAAAAAATTAATCCCATTTGTGGACTGCTTGTGAAATAAGTATTCAAAGCTGAGTAAGGCACTTCTAAAATGATAGCTGCTTCGGGTCCAGACTCGGCCGCCGCGCTACGTTTCTCAAACAAAGCACCATCTCCCATGAGAAATGCCATTTCTCCAAAATGTTGCTGAGGTCCGATGTTGGTAACACTTTCGTCGCCGCCACCACTTCCCTTTTTAATCACCACAGTTCCTTTTGAAACAATAAAAAGAGCAGTGGATTCTTCCCGTTCAAAAAATAGAGTTTCGCCAGCATTGAGATCTTTAACTATGCAATGGGAACCTATTTTTGAAATTTCGTTATCGGGAAACCCTTTAAATAGTGCAGAAGTTTTTAAAATTTGTACGGATTGCGATTGTTCGTTTGCCATGAACTCTGATTGTAACCTTGGAACTAAATTATTTCAAAAATTCTATAAACGCGTTGCTCTGCAAAATTGTCGGCGCAATTTTTCTTCCTTCCAAAAGAAATCTGCGTCGATTTTCTGGCGATGAAATCATTGCCGTGTTTCGCTTTGCAGGTCCCGCCAAATTAACCACAGTCACCGGTACCTTCATCTGCCCAAACTTATGTTCGCTCGGCCATTGCAAATCTCGGCCACTTAAAAGTAGGCGAACTGGGAACTTGGCATTTTCGTCTTCCACAAAAATCCCTCTGCTTGACAAAATCATCCAACCGGCAAATGTCTCATCAGGACTGAGATTCAAATCACCCGTAAAAGATTCAAGCTCGTCTGCACTTGGAGCTCCACCCAAAGCACCACTGTAGAAGGAAAAAAGCCCAACTTGGGACTCGGAGATTCCCAAAGACTCTTGCTGCATCGAAATCCAAAACGCGAATTCAGGCTTAAGCTCATATGCGGAAGTAAAATGAAAGGGCGGAGATTTAGGAAGCACAGCGCAATCAACCTTGACTTTAAATGCATCCCAAGACTTTACGGAAATTAACTTATGGATGCCATTTTCAAAAGACTCCGACGGAGACCCCGTCCAACGGCCGATAAGTGACGGACTTAAAGATTTCCAATCATTCCACTTCATCGCCTGCCATTCGGCTCGATTTGCACTCCCAGCCAAAGCCCAGCTTTGGGCAATCCAACACCCCATACCTGACCCTACAATTTTTACTGGCTTAATCCCTTTTTTACTCAGTTCCTGCAAAAAGCCCAGCGCGGCAAATGAATCCAATCCTAATGAATCGATCCAGACAGCAAAAATTTTCTTCTTGGAATCCGAAATCTGAGTCTCGGAATTTATCGGAATGTCTCGGGACACCAAATCCTCCGGAGTCGATGGCGGAGGAGTGGATGAAGTACTTTGCTCGGAATCTCCCGCGGGAGTGGCTGGAACAGGAATGGAGTTTTCGGTTTGCGGTTTTTGATTTTTCGTCGGATGTTGAGCACAACTCACAAATATAAAAAAACTAAAAAATATAAAATACATTTTTATGCTCATGTCTTTTCAATCCACGCGAGGAATTCTACATTTCCATCTGCCCCCTTAAGTGGGCTTTGAATCACTTCTTTCCAACGCAGTCCTTTTGTTTCTTCTACAACATTTCGTATCATCGTCACAGCTTCAAGCCGATATTTTTCTTCTCGAACTATGCCCTGCGGGGCTTTTTGAGGACCGACTTCGAATTGAGGTTTTATCAAGAGTACCCAACTGCCCTTAACTTTTAGCCACTGAGCTGCATGGGGAATTATTTTGGTGAGAGATATAAAAGACACGTCTGTCACAATAATATCAAAGGAAGCTTCTATTTTTTTTTCTTTCCAAAAATGTTCGTCCACTTTTAAAACATGCGTTTGCTCAAAAACAATTACCCTAGGGTCATTTCGCAATCTTTCGTGCAGTTGATGTGTGCCCACGTCCATTGCGAAAACTACGCTCACGCCGTATTCTAAAAGAACCTGAGTAAAGCCACCGGTACTCGAGCCAATGTCTAGCCCACGAAGCCCCTGAAGGGGAATTTGCTTCCAATGTGCAAACGCACCACGTAATTTTTGAGCGCCTCGACCCACATCCTTTGGCAGCGCTTCTTCGGTAAGACGTATTTCTGTTTCGCTTTCGACAAGTGCTTGACCTGCTTTTTCAACTTTGCGCCAAAGCAAATCTTTAGAAATTATCGAACGAAACTCCACCCAGCCTTGCAAAATAAAAGATTGGGCTTTTGAACGGGTTTCTACCAATGCAAGTTTTAGCAATAACTCGTCGGCTCTTATTTTTGAACGAAGGTTTCCGCCGCTCGACATAGATTTCTAGTTTTTACGCTCAAGCATCATAGAAATTAAAGCTTCCATGCGCTGAGGATTTAAAAATTGTGGGCACGTAACTCTCAAACTTTGAGCAAGATTTTGCGAGAATTCTTTGGCTTTAGTAATCCCTAACAACGAGACATAGGTCCGTTTTTGATTCTTCAAATCTTTACCCGTGGTTTTGCCCAACTGCTCAGTACTTTGAGTGAAATCAAGGATATCGTCCATCACCTGAAATAATAATCCTAAATCGAAGCCCCATTTCCGAATTCTCACCCGATCCACTTCAGGTGCTGATGCTGCCAAAAATCCCAATTCCAATGATGCAGCAATTAAAGCGCCAGTTTTTTCGGCATGCACACGGGCAAGCGCTTCCATTTCTAGGGAAAGTTCTTGAGCCACCGATTGAGTTTCAAATAAATCTCGCATTTGCCCACTAATCATTCCCTTAGCGCCAGCGGCTTGAGAGAGCAAAGATACCGCGATAAGACTTTTTTGTGGCAACGTGTTTGCTTGGCTTAATACTTCAAATGCAGCGGTTAACAGGGCATCCCCGGTAAGTATAGCTCTAGCATCACCGTATAATTTGTGAAGTGTGGGTTTGCCTCGCCTAAGGTCATCATTATCCATGGCTGGAAGATCATCATGCACTAACGAATAAGTGTGAATCATCTCAACGGCCAAGGCATAGTCAACAGCAAAGCTGGGCAAACAATCTAAAGATCCAGTGTATTGCTCGAAAGCAAAAAATAAAAGGGCCGGCCGAAGAGCCTTTCCTCCACCTAGAATAAGATACTTGGTGTCATCATTAAGCAGCGGATGCCACTCACTTTGTTTTAACCAATGCTCCAGGCGTACATCCACTAGATTTCGAGCTCGGGAGAGTTCGAAAGCAAAATCGGATGCCGAATTTTTTATCATTGCTACAGTGGCTTTTCTTGAAAAATTCCGCTTTGGGATTCGAGAATTTCTTTCACTTTGAGTTCGGCATTCTCTAAGGATTGTGTGCATTTTTTTATGAGCACGATTCCTTCATTGAAGATTTCCAGAGTTTTTTCCAAAGGCAAATCTCCCGCTTCCATTTTTTTTGCGAGTTCGTCTAATTTTTTAATATCTTCGTCAATCATGTGTAGGGGCAGGATCTATCAAAAGAATGAAATGCTGTCACATCAATTGCTTTAAAGTCGAGGAGACCAAGCGGGCTGTTTGCAAGACCCTAAAGCGGGGTTAGTGAGAGCCCGAATTCGAGTGCCACCAGCGGTCATCACATAAATTCGGTAGGACCCCCCAGAATTCCCCGAAAATGCAATAAAACGACCATCTGGACTAAACGAGGGATTTTCCTTTGAATCGCTGCCATCGGTTAGTCGCTGAATTTCTCCGGAATTCGGGTTCACGGTAAAAATATTAAAATTGTTGGCACGATTTTCCTGTCCAGAAAAAGCAATTTTATCGCCTTTAGGAGACCAGTTTGGAGAACTATTGTAGGTGCCCGCAAATGTGAGTCGCTTACGATTTGCACCATTCGCATTTGCTATATAAATATGTGGATGACTTTCGTCTTTTTTTGCGTAGGCATGGCTGGAATACGCGAGCTGGGTACCATTAGGATTCCAAGACGGCTCCACCGTGAAATAACTACTTTGTGATTCTGTCAGCTTCATGATCGTGTTGGCCGTGAGATCGCGGAGGAAAAGTTCGGGGCGACCTTTTTTTGAAAACACAAAAGCAATTTGATTGTGCCCGGGTCTAAACACTCCTCCCGAGTTGAGTCCTTGCTCCCGAGAAATTGACTGAGTTTTATTGCTCACCAAATCCATCAAATAAAGATTGGGATTCACAAAAGCTTTGGGTTTGCTGGCGCGATAGGCGGTAAATAAAATTCGTTTACCGTCCTGAGCCCATGAGGGTGACAAGACCATGTTGCGGTCATGAGTTAATTGACGAACGTTTTGCCCGTCAAAGTCCATAATATAAAGCTCGCGAATATTTTTTTTGCCGCAACTTAACAAGATGCGGGTACGAAAAATACCAGGTTCTCCTGTAAGAGTTTGCACAATATCGTTTGCCGAAAAATGCGCCAGTTCCCTTCCAACTTGTCCGCTGCTCGAAACAAAGGGATATCTGCGCGCCAAAAGTACCATTCCTTTATTCACATCCCAAAGTCGCACGGTGGCTTCAAATTTTCCCGCGACATTTTTTTGAACCTCAGATTGAATCAAAAATTCCACTCCAAGAATTTTGTACCCATTCAAATATCCCTTTCTTTCGGGTAAACGCGTGAGCGGCAAAAGTTCAAACATGTCCGAAAAATCCATATCACTGTTCATCGTTTGAAAAAATTCTTGAGCCACACCATCGGCGCCGATAGTGGGTTCGATAGCTAACAAAACTTTCTTTACGCTAGGGTCACCCACAGGGATGATAATTCGAGGAGTGGTCGCACTTGGTGCGCTAGGGCTGCTCGTCGGATCGGCAATCTCAGTATTCTGAGGAATAGCTTGAGAATTCTGGGGCGATTGTAATGCTTGAGGCACTGTTGAAATTCCACTCTGGGCAAAGGCAGAACTTGTGAAAGATAAAAGTATAATTCTAATCATTTTCATATTGTCGAAAACTCCTATTTAGGAAAATCAAAGGCTAAGCCTTCTTGCAACATTTGTAATCTTAACCCTTCGGTTGGCGCTGGAAAAGGATTCGACGCTTCAACCGCTCGATTCACCAATTGGTCAAACTCTGCATTTCCGCTACTCAAAAGGAGCTTTTTTGCGATCACTTTTCCCGTAGGACTAATTTTTACGGCAATTCGTGCGCGGTAGTCTGAGACCTTTATCCAACCAGGGACCCTCCAATATTTTTGAATGTGCGCCAAGACCTTTCCTGTATAAGCCTCCGCTTGGGTGGCAACATCGCCAGTCGTGGCAAAACCTTCTGATTTGATGTTTCCCGCAAGCTCTGGACGTCCATCTGATCCACCACTTTTTTTCTTAAGTAATTTTGCGATTTCTTCTTTTCGCTTTTGATCTGCTTTTAATCGTTCTTTGAGATCCTTAAGTTTGTCCGCTATCGACTTCTCGCCTTTTTCTTTTTCAGGTTCCTTTGCTTTTTCTTTTTCCGAGACTTTTTCTTTCTCTGTCTGCAGAGAATCAGGAATAGGTGGGACTTCGCTTTCTTTGGGGACTTCTGGTTCAGCAGGATCCTTGACTACTTCTTTAGATAAATCGATTTCTTTGAGTTCCTGCTGTGTAAGTCGGGGCAGATCCACGACATCCACGCGAATCGCAGTTCGAATTTCTTGAAAGGCTCGTTCCTGAAAACTTTCTTCCTGCCATCCCATCTTTTTTGCTAACACATCAAACAAAAGCGCGAAGACGATGACAAACGCGTGAAAAACAATGGAACGATAAAATGCACTTCGGAACTCGCTTTTGTGTTTTCTAAATTCTGATCTCGGATGAGGAACAGGTGGCAAAACAGTTTTATCGAGATGGCGATTTTCCAAGTTTTTGAGGAACTCTGGATCTTCCATCAAAAACTCCCTACTGTGGTTTCGTCACTAGACGTACGCGATCGATTCCAGATTGCTGAACACGTGCCATGATTTCAGCCACGACTCCGTAAGGAACTTCCTTATCCGCCCGCACAAAAATTTCTTTGCTTTGACGTTTTCCAAAAATTACCCCCAGTTCTTCTTTGAGGTCTGCAAGTAAAACGGGTTTCTCGCCGATGCGAACAGTCAAATCCTTTGCCAAATACATTACAATGGGTGCTTCGATTTCGTCTCGCTGAAGATTTTGCCCATTAGCTGCTGGCAGATCAACATTTACGCCTTGCTCTAAAAATGGTGACGTCACCATCGCAATAATGAGCAGCACCAACATCACATCCACAAGGGGAATGATATTGATTTCGGCCATTGGAGGAGATTCGTCTCCTCCTTGATTATTCGAAAAGGCCATACTCCATTACCCCAAGTAGTTTCGTTTGAGAATGTTGGTGAAATCGGTAGAAAAATTATCCATATCCGTTTTGACGTGCCTCATTCTTTGTAAAAATTGATTGTAAGCGACAACTGCGGGAATCGCTGCCGCGAGACCCACTGCCGTTGCGATCAAGGCTTCTGAAATTCCAGGAGCTACATTTTTTAAAGTGGCAGGTCCGCCTTGTCCTAATCCTTGAAAAGCAGACATAATCCCCCACACCGTTCCGAAGAGTCCAACAAATGGTGCAACCGATGCGATGGTTGCAAGATAACTGACCAAAGATTCCATTCGAAGCGTTTCGCTGAGTGAAGCTTTTCGCAAGGCGCGCTGTACGTTTTCTAATCCCGAATCCGCAGCGAGGCGCGATTGCTCTCCCGGACCTTTTTCTTGTGCCTTATTCATGACTTTTTGAAATTCCAAATATCCCGCTCGAAAAACATTTGAAACTGGACTGACTGCAAAAGTTTTTGTTTCGTTAAAAATTGCTTCGAGAGATTTAGCATTCCAAAATAGATCTAAAAAGTGATCGCTCTGTTTTTTTGCCTGGCGAAAAGCAATCCACTTTGCAAAAATAATGGTCCAGCTAAGCACCGAACTCAAAAGCAATATAATCAAGACTCCCATAACGACGGGGCCTGATTCGAGGGCAAGTTGAAAGGCATTGGGTGTTTGTGTAGCAGCTACTGTTTCCATAGATTCGTTAGTTTAAACTGTGCGCGGGCCAATTGCCTAGACACGGCAGCTTATAAATCAATATTCATGGACCAAATCCAAGGCTTCGACATTTGCCGGCGTAGTCTTGGCGCGTTCCTTGATTTTTTCTTTGAGCGAAAACCGTGAGCGAACAGCTAATTTTGAAAATGAAAAACTCAGGAGTGTAAAAAAAATTGCGAAAATAAAAAAGAAATGACCTTTTTCAAAAATTAAAACGTCTACGCCAAGAACTCTCGCTTGAGGACCCGCCAATATATTGACAAAGCCTGTCGTTTGACTCGAGATAAAAGGAGCACCATAAATCAATATCAGCGAAACCCAGTATCCCACTGCAAAAGACCAGCGATTCACCGAAAGCCTATAATGTTCGGCGGTCGACAATGAAGCGCCCATTTCGTAACTCAACAAGTTTCCTAACGAATAGATCAATGATACCGAAACTAAAAGTGCCACTTCTAAAATTCCATATGAGGGTTTCAAAAACACCTGAAACACGAGATAGGCTTCGAAAAGTATCAACAAACATTGCGCAACAATGCGATTGTCAGCATTTCGAACAAAAACTCGGTGTAAAAAGCGCCGATAAAGTTCGAGCGCTAGCAACCAAACTGAAAGCAAAATAACCTGCCCAAAAAAGGAAGGGACAATCATCACCAATGATCTCCGGTCAAATATCCAAGAAATTTCGAAACTAATGATGCCAGAAATGGATAAAATCATTAAAGCAAAACTACTTAACAAAACGCCTTTCACTAAGGAATCACTGGTTAAAGACAACCAACGGCCAATGCCCAGTCCAGATTGCAAACTTTCGAATCGAGGGAGGGCCTGGCGCAAGGCATCTGAGGACCAAGAAAAAAAGGCTAAAAAGAACATGGCTCCGAAAAGGCAAAGCACTTGGAGAATGATTTCGTTGTCTTGGCGAAAAATTCGAAAGAGCTCAGGAGACTGAAAAAACCAAGAATTACCAAGTTTTTCTAAAGTAAATTCAGATAGATATCGCAAAAGTCCGTAGGAAGCAAAAAGCAAAAGTACCTGCGCTAAAGTCTGACGATTCTTTGCACTCTCTGACTTCATTAACAAAGTCTCTAAAATTGATTGCCTTGCTTGAGCCATTGGGGCAGTTTCTAGCCAAGCCACAAGCAACACGCAACGGTGAACACCTAAACTTTTAATATTCAAAGAAAGATTCCCCTAAAATGGCTTTGAGTTCGACATTACAACAATTTTTGCGAAATTCTCCTGCCGAAGTGATTGTCGTTGGTGCGGGCCTTGCTGGAAGTGAATGCACCTGGCAACTTCTTCAAAGAGGGCATCGCGTAGCACTGATTGAACAAAGGCCGATTAAAAAAAGTGCCGCTCATACCGGGCAAAATTTTGCTGAACTCGTTTGTTCTAATTCTTTTAAGTCCACTGACGCCGAAAGCGCTCCACAGTTATTGAAAAGTGAATTGGATAAAATTCATAGTTTAATTTTAAAAGCTGCCTATGAATCTAAAATTCCCGCAGGGCAAAGTTTGGCCGTCGATCGAGAAAAATTTTCGCAACTTGTGACAAAAAAATTAGAATCCCACGAGAATCTCGATATTTTTAGGGGCACCGTTGAACATTTCGAAGAATTGTTGATATCTGGGCCTCAAGGTTTGAGGCCTGTGGTTATTGCAACAGGGCCGCTGACGGATGAATCCTTAGCTAAGTCTTTAGAAAAACTTACCAGCAATCGGCTATATTTTTATGATGCCATTGCGCCCATTGTCGCGGGACCTTCTATCAATCGCGATATTGCTTTTTTAGCCAATCGATATGACAAAGGAACCTTAGAAGGTAGCGAAGGTGATTATTACAATTGCCCTTTAGAAAAAGAGGAATATTTTCGTTTTATCGAAGCCCTCGATGCGGCAGAAAAAGTTGCCTCGCATGATTTTGAAAAAATTCAGTACTTTCAGGGCTGCCAACCCATTGAGGCACTTTTGGAACGAGGGCCGTTGACTTTGGCACACGGGCCTATGAAACCTGTGGGACTGATAAATCCGAAAACTGGGAAGCAAGCTTTTGCCGTGGTTCAACTTCGCAAGGAAGATGAGGAAGGCCGCGCTTGGAATATGGTGGGCTTTCAAACCAAACTTAAATATCCCGAACAGAAAAAAGTTTTTTCACTTATACCCGGTCTCGAAAATGCCGAATTCTATCGATTTGGATCGTTGCATCGAAACACCTATTTGCAGTCTCCAGTTTTACTTGATCAGCAGTTTAGACTCAAATCTCATCCATTGATTCATTTTGCGGGACAAATTACCGGAGTCGAAGGATATTTAGAAAGCACCGCCATCGGAGCCCTTGTAGGCCGTATGATTTCGCTTAGGTTGAAAGGGGCAACACAGTTTCCACTCCCTCCGCCAGTCACTGCTTTAGGGGCATTGGCTCATGCAATAGTGAATGGCAAAGTGACAAACTTTCAACCCATGAATATCAATTGGGGGTTGATTCCTTTAAGTGGAATCGAAGAACGCGATAAACAAAAAAAGTCAAAAATGTGGGCCCGAGCCGAACGTCAGTTTTCACATTGGCTGGCTTTATTTGGCGAATCTTAAACCCAGTTATTCGGAATCGGCTTCGGATGCTTCGTCACCAGTTTCGCAAGAGCTTCGATAAATAGGAATCCATTTCGTTATCCACGATTTTGCGCGCTGATCTTGCCCATAACTTCGTTTCACACGTTTTAAAGTGCCAAGGGCCGAAGCGCACTTTTCACTTTGTATAAAATTTCCCATGAGTCCATCCATCGCAAGTTGGGTAGAATTGCTAAATCCTGTGGATGAATAACTCGTTAGCATTCTCCCTCGAAGAGCAACAGAATCATGCAAAGCGAGCTGTTTTTTCTTTTTCTTATCAATTTGAGATTGTTCCGCTAACACCGATGACTCAAATTGCTGTTCTTTGATCGCTGACTTCGCCGGATCTAAAATTTTCATTTTGAGCTGTTCCGTGTTCGGATCATTTTCAAAATCTTCGCTAGCTAAGTTTCCAAGCGCGCTGGGATTACGACTTTTAGGAGCAACGTTTATCTTGAGTACATTTTTTGAAAGAGCTTCTGCTTGTTTTAACAATTCGGGGCTAAAGTCCAAATCGGGACTATAAATTTTTTCAGCTAAAGCGGCCGATTTTTCGCCTTCTTCGATAGTATCTTTTTCACTCTGTTGTTTTTTGCTTAAAATTTTGGGATTCTTGGTAGGAATGATTCCTGGATCGACTAATTTGCTTTCAGAGGACACTGCAGGAGCAAAGAGATCACTTTGCGCACTTTTTTCTAAGGGTTTACTTAACTCATCTAAAAGTTCCGGACTCAAAGCACTAATCATATCGTCGGAAGCATTTTTCTTTTTTGAAATTTTTGCGGGAATAGCAGCCAAAATTTCATTTGGATTTTTCTTTTTATCTTCATCAGACTTTCTCTTTGTTTCAAAATCTTCGCTTTCCTGAACCACTAATTCTTTTTCAAGCTCTGCAGTAATTTGGGCGAGTTTTTCGAGATCAAATTCTTTCTCTGGTGTTTTAGCACTGACTTTTTGTGAAGCTGCGCGCACCCGTGCCGATATCACTGATTTGTCCGAGAAAAGTTGCTTCTCGAGAACTTTAAGATCGGTTTGGTCTTTTACAGTACCGACTAATTCTTCAAATTCTTCTTCGTCTTTTTTGCTAAGTTGAGAAATCTGCGCCGACTTGGAAAGCGATGCTATATTTAAGGAATCTTTTCTTTGACTCATGACAACCGTCTTTTTACCAGCTGCAACATTTCGAATAAGACCTTTGTTGGTTACGATTTGGACGTTTGTCTGTGAAGAATCTTCTTTGTCGGCCGCCACAGTACCTTTCAAGACTTTTAAGGTAATGCTGTTATCGGCAGATGTTGTTTCGGGAATCTCGAGCAAAATTGTAGAACTCGCTTCCAAACTTAAAGTGGAATTATCGATCAATGTAATTTTGGCCGAAGATTCTTCGCCCGCGCTCACCAACGTCCCTGCATAGAGTGCTTGCCCTTCTCTTCCCGGAACAAAAACCAATTCCGAAGGGGGTCGTATACTCAAATCGCCTTGTGCCGAAGTCAGATACGCGATGAGTTGAGTTTTTTCGCCGTTTAAAGAAAATACACCATCGAAAAAAGGCAGGACATGGTTTCGGTACCACGTTTGCTTTATAAAAAATCGAGTGTGCGAGGCAGGTCCAAAATACGAATAGCCCAAAGTACCACTCAGCAAAAATAGAATTAAAAAGAGTGGTTGCAGTATTCGTGCCATAGTCTTGTCTTATATTTTATCGGTACTTAGGGCTGGAAACTGTAAAGAGTTAATCTCCTACAATTATGGTAATTATTTCATGCACTTACGGCTTTAAAATTAAAGAGGCGGAAGATTCTCCGCTGTGACCTAGAATCCTACAAATCTCTCGTTATAATTACGAAGTGAAATTTGAACTCAAAGTTGAAGACATTGCACAATCGCAAGGTGCAATGATTGGCGAACGTTTGCTGTTTCGCGAGATCAGCTTTCGCTGGACCGCACCTTCGCTCCAAGTTGTGATGGGTTCATCGGGCGCTGGAAAATCAACTTTTTTAAAAAGTATTGGCGGAGTTTGGAAACCTCTACGGGGTTCGGTTCAAATCGACGGGGCTCCACTTTGGGTGGATGACGAACAAAATCCTCAAATATTGCGTCGCATTGGATTTGCTTTTCAAAATAATGCCCTCTTTAGTTCACTCCGAGTCATTGAAAATGTTTCGTTTCCACACAGACAACGGTTTCCCGAAATGCCTGAAGTCCAGCGAAAAGAATTGGCCCTCGATTGGCTAAACAAAGTTGGTTTAGAGGCTTCGGCTTACTCCTACCCTCACGAACTTTCGGGCGGTATGCAGAAACGATTGTCGATTGCTCGTACTTTGGCGCTAAAACCGGATTTTATATTTTTGGACGATCCCACAGCGGGACTGGATCCCATCACTTCAAAAGTCATGGCGGAATTGATCCATTCGCTTTTAGCGGGATCCCAAGCACTTGTCGTGATTGTGACCAACGATCCCGACCGCGCAAAAGATTGGGGTCCAAACATTCACTTTTTGAGCGAGCAAAAATTACTTTCTCCTGATGCGAGCGAAAAATATTTAAAAATGCAGGAGGATTATCGATGATTGTTTTTGACAACGTCTTTAAAGCCTTCGGACCAAAAAAAGTTCTTAACGGCTTGAGCTTTGAAGTTAAAAAAGGCGAGATCTTTTTTATGCTAGGTCGCTCGGGTACAGGGAAAAGCGTTTCTCTAAAGCAACTCGTTGGACTTTTAAAACCTGACACGGGTCGCATCCTCTTAGACGATCAAGAAATTCAAAATTTTAGTGAAGACGAATTCGCACCTATCCGTCGCAAATGTGGAATCGTATTTCAGTTACCCGCATTACTTGATTCCAGAACGGTATTTGAAAACATCACTTTTGGAATTCGAGATATTCCTTTAAAAGATCAAATTGAACGTGCAAAAAAAATTCTCCCAGAGGTGAATCTTCCTGATTTAGTCCCCATCATGAGTTTACGCTATCCACCACAGCTTTCTTACGGAGAGCAAAAGCGCTTGGCACTAGCCCGCACTTTACTTGTGGATCCCAGTTATGTTCTCTACGACGAACCCACCACAGGTCTTGACCCCATCACTTCGCGCTCAGTGCACGACTTGATCAAGAGCGTGTCTCGAAATCTAGGAAAAACTTCTATTGTCGTTTCACATGACATGCGAAACGCTTTAAAAACTGCCGATCGAATTGTTGTATTGGATGCGGGTCGTGTAGTGGACAGTGGAACTCCAAAAGAAATTCTTAACAGCAAAGTTCAATTGACATGTGATTTTTTAAAAGATCTCAAAGACGATGTGGAATTTTCGGGAGCTTTGTCATGAGTGTAATATTAAAAAAAGGCGCAGTAAGTGCATTTCAAAATGCCTTAGGCGAGCATTTGATATTTTTTTCAACAGTAATAAAAACTGCATTTCGCGAGCGCTTTGAAAGTCGGGAATTTCTCATTCAACTTTCGCAAGTTGCGTGGCGATCGCTGCCCACAACACTTACCGCAGGATTATTTACTGGGGCCATTATGGCGGTACAGTTTCATCTTCAATTAAAGGATTTTGGTGCCGAAACCACTCTCGGTGGTCTTGCCACATCGGGCACTCTTCGCGAAGTCGGCCCCATTCTTGTCGCGTTTATGTTAGCGGGAAAAGTGGGCGCCTATACCAGTGCGGAATTGGGCACGATGAAGGTCACGGATCAAATCGAAGCCATTCGTTGTTTGGGAGTGAACCCCTTAGCTTTTCTTGTGGTACCTCGCTTTTTAGCGGTGGTGATAAGTTCGGTTCTGCTTTTGAGTTTCGGTTTGGTGATTTCCGTCGTTGGTGGACTCATAGCGAGTTATTTTGCGGCGGGAATTGATCCTTCGCAGTATCTTCTCATGATTCCTCGCTATGTCGGTACCATCGCAATTAAGCTTGCGATCACCAAAGCTATTGTCTTTGGAATATTGATGGGACACATTTGTTGTGCCCATGGTTATTGGACGAGTGGTGGAACTCAAGGCGTTGGGATTTCGGTTCGAAGAACTGCCGTGCAAAGTATGGTCGCAATCGTTTTAGGAGATTTTACAATCAGCTGGATTATTTCTGCGCTGACACAAAACTGATATGACAAGACAAGGCTTTTTAATTTTAGATATTTTGCGCTCTGCGCGCGATGCATTGATTTCGTTTTTGCGCTTTCGCTATTCCATAAAAGAAGTCATTCGCCAACTTTATGAGTTTGGTGTCGAATCCATTGGCATCATCGTTTTGTGCATCACCTTTATGGGGATCATCATTATCCTTGAATACAGTTACCATATGAAAATTGTGTTGGGTAACGACAGCCTTATTCCCTCCTTTGCCATGATCATGTTGGCGCGTGAATTAGCACCCGCAGTGACGGCGCTTTTGCTCACTTCAAAAATGGGGGCCAGCATTGCAGCCGAGTTGGGCGCGATGAAAACCACAGAACAACTTGATGCTTATCGATTGTTAGGACTCAATCCCGTAGATCTTTTTGTTACGCCTCGTGTGATAGCTTCGGCCCTTGCGACAACCGCTCTTGCTTTTATTTCGCTTTTTATTGCCGTGCTAGGCGCTTGGTTTGCTGCAATCACCGTGCTGAATTTTTCAAGTGGAGATTTTTTCCAATCGCTAATGGTATTTTTAAAACCTGGAGATTTTTATTTGTGCGCAATCAAAGCCTTTGGCTTTGGCGCTTCCATTCCCATTATCAGCGCGGCATTAGGATTTCGTTGTAAATTTGGTGCGGAAGGAGTGGGACTTGCCACGACTGATGCCGTGGTTACAAATTCCATTTGGATTATTATTTTAGATTTTGTGATTACGTATTTTTATTCTGTCTTTGCTGGGTAGAAATCTCATTCTCCGTCTAGGTACCTATGTAAATTATTAATAGATGTATCATTAATTTACATATAGTGGTAAAATGAAGTATGGCCCATTTTAGACACCGATTAGCTCAAGAGGCTTTAAAAAAGGCTTTAAAACACAGCCCCATTGTTGGACTCTTTGGACATCGGCAAGCTGGAAAGACCACTCTCATCGAACGACTTGCGAGTGCCTACGTCACTCTGGACCTTCGTGAGACACTCCAAATCTTAGAGCAGTCTCCGATGGCATTTTTGGAAGGCAATATGGGAAGCCCATTAGCAATTGATGAAAGCCAATTGAGCCCTTCGCTTTTTCCAGCATTAAAAGAGTTTGTGAGAAGAATGCCTCGGCCGGGACAGTTTCTACTCACGGGTTCAGTGAGGTACTCTAGCCGGCAACAAATTCGAGAGTCTTTGACTGGCAGAATTATGAATTTTGAGTTGACCCCAATGGGCCTACATGAATTGTATGAAAAACCTCTAGGAAGCCACTGGGGCAAAATCATCAAAACAGCGAATCCCCTTGCTCTTTTAGAACACACTCCCATTTTTACCGATGGAGATATCAAGAAATATATTATCAAAGGTGGCTTACCCGGATTTTTTGCAATTCGTGATTCAGAAGTCTTAAATCGCAAGCGAGAGTCTCTAATTGAAACTCTTCTGGAACGAGATTTGAGATTATTAATTCAGACAACTCTTGATTTTCCAGTCCTGCGAAATTTCTTGAGTATTTTAGCATCTAAACAGTGTGAGGCTTTGGATTTTAGTCACTTGGCGAGGCAAAGCGGAATTTCACTACCCGCAGTCAAGCGACTTCTTTCGGCGTTTCAATCTATGTTTCTCATTCGTATTCTTCCAACTATTGGAGAAAAACACCCCATTCTTTTGTTTGAAGATCCTGGTGAAGGCTCATATCTTGCCCCCAATCTTAGATCCGAAGTGAATATCATTCGTGCATTATTTGCGCATCTGCGCCCCTTGCTGGAATTTGGATGCAAAGAGAGAGCTGAATTTTTTCAATATCGAACGAGAGGCCAAGCCTTTGTACCTTTAGCTTTTAAAGCTAATGATTTGAATGTGGGATTTATATGTTCATCATTGGACGGGGCGACTGCAAAACATATCGCAAGTGCACAATCATTTTTAAAACATTTTCCAAAATCACTTGTATTCATCATTCACCAAGGGAAGCAAATTCAGCAGCTTCAAAAGAATTTAGTGATACTGCCGATTCGATATGTTTTTTAAATTTGGCAATTAAAACGGGCGACCGGCATTGGGAGAAAGCGAAGAGTAAGAGCCCGCGACTAAAGCTAAACCCGTTGATTGGAGTGCACCTCGATCTTCAACCGTGCTGATCAAAAGAGAAACACCGGAATGGGGCGCTAAGTTTCCATTATTAGTGTATCCCTGAAACTCAACGCAAAAAGAGACCGCACTTTTAGGAGGCAGAGTCTGGTAAGCGGTGGCAAGATTGCAAAGCTTATTACTTGAGCATGTCATTGCCAGGTGCCCAGTGCATCCCGTGGCCGTAATCGTCACTGGGCCTGTTGCTGCAAAAATAACGGATACTGTCTGTGGAATTGATGACAGATTCCTAAGATTAAAATATGCAGCATTCGACACAGGCAAATTCATTCCAACACTTCTGCCAGCAAATGCATTAGTTTGAAAAATTATGCCCATTAAAATTAAAACGAAGAAGTAGGCTGATTTTTTTCTAATCTGTAAAGCCACGCACATCCCTGAAACTATAACACCCTCCTTCTGAATTTTGCTTGAGATATATTAACAATTTGGAATGAACTCCTAAACTTTTAATTGATCCATCAACCCACTCCGACGTCGGAGTCAGTGAACGACCTAAAAACTTTTCTCACAATTAAAAGCGATTCACGATTAGGCCCATCCGCATGCACCCATTTCACACGCCTGCCTAAAATTTAGACACTAAAGCCCTTCAATGTTAAGCCATCAAAACCTATAATTTCAGCATTTTAGCGCAATTTATAAAGCTCAAGTTAAGGTGGTACAAAGCATGCATCTTAAGCCATAGGGAAAGATTTATTACTGAAACTAACAAGGGGGACCTATGGAAAAATATATAAAGCAATTTGCGATCGTCAGTGCACTACTGGCATCAGGATCAGGAGTTTTTGCAGGAGAAGCTGATCCAAATTACGCGCAGACACAAAAAATCTGCGAGTGTTTTGAAAAAACCGGATCCGCTAATTGCAAACCACTGAACGCAACAAATACGGAATCTGCAAATCGCCAAGCTGGAGCTCAAGGCAATGGCGATGGCGGCGGTCAGCACACCACACCATAGATTTTAAAATTTCTGAATACTTTCAAATTTTGATGGGCGCTAGAAAAACTAGCGCGCCATGGGATTTTCAGTTTTCTTTTGAAATACTGAAACAATTTTTCCATAGGTATAGGTAATGGGCGTCATCATTGCCCAGTAGGCTTCTTGGAAGCTCGCGCTATTTACCCCCGCGTGATATCGATTCTCAAGTGATCTGCCACCAAAACGCATTTGCCCAATCACCGTTAAAATTGCTAACGCAATCGATAGTCGAATTGTGTATTGAATCAATTTCATTCCTGTCTCCTTTAAACGATGCATGCATTTATCTTAAAAGATTCCTAAGTTTTTACTAGCGTCAAATTTTTGCCAAAAACTCACTCAAGCTTATTTCGCAATCTTACGAAATATCATAGGTAAATGGATATCTCAGGAATCAAAAGACTCGTAGGAATTGGTGGGACAAAAATCTACACCGACGTGAAAAAAAATCACGAGTCGCACACCGATCGCGATGCCGACGGAAGGTCTCGCCAAAATCCGCGAGATCAAATTAAACAGCTGACTCCCGAGCAAGAAAGCGAAGCCATACTGAAACTCAATGCCATGCCTAACTTTCACAAAGCTGGATTAAAAGCTACGATCGTTCGCGAAGAAGGCAAAGCCCCCTATGTGGTGGTAAAAGATTCTGCTCACAACATTGTGAGACAGTTACCTTATGCACATTTGATTGATCTTTATTTAGATCGCAACAACGACGCCCAAAGCGGCCGACTTTTAAAAAGAGCCGCTTAAAAAAATCTTTCAAATTTCTAGAATAAATTATCTTCGGTGATAGCCAGGATCAATCACAGGAGTCGGCATTCCCCCTTGATTCACAACACCCGTGTAATCATTACGGCCCACTCCAGAGCAAGGTCCAGGAGCTGGCATGTGCTCACCCACCATAGCCATTTGCTGCTGTTGCGGAGGCATGCCTCCAATTTGCTGTTGCTGATAGTATTGCTGCTGCTGATACATCGCAGGATTCATTCCACCCGCACCCTGTGGTTGCATCATGGGAATTTGCCCGTTGGATGGTGGCAAAAACTGTGGTGGATTTTGGGCAAATACATTTGCCGAAAGCAAAATTCCAACATTAACGATTGAGAAAATTTTAAGTGTCTTCATAAATACTTTCATAAATCTTCTCCTCACCCTTCCGGAGTGAGTGTCACACCCGCAGGTTGCACCACTTCAAGTAAATTTTGAAAAGTTGTCGCCACTCGTTGAGCCATAGCCATTTCGCGCTCAGAGCTTATCGTGCGACCTTCTTTATTTTGAATTTGGGTCACAACACCATTGGGATCATACTTGATCTTGATCACACCAAGATCTTTTCCGTCCATAGTTTTTTCTTTGATGCCATCAAGTTTTCCAGCGGAGTAGTTAAAAACTACTAAGGAATTTGTTTGTTTGTTTCCAATAAACTTCGCCTCTTGAATACTCACGAGTTGTCCCTCAAGACTGTACTTCAAGAACAGATTTCTAGTATTCGCAGAATCATACGCTTCTGCAAGATTTCCACGAGTGTCGTACTTATATGCGATTTTGCGACCGTCTTTGGTCACCGTCGAAACTTTTCCTAATTTTTCATCGTATGTGAGAGCCGTCACGAGCCCGTCAGACGAAGTTTTCTTTTTTAAGAGTCCATCATTATAGTATTCAAAAAAAGTGGTCTTTTTGTCCGCCGAACTCAAAGTCCATTTTTGCGAAAGGTCAGAAGATGGCACCTCGTCTACACGCCACTGAGAAATGGCCTGAGGTGTTCCGCAACACTCAGTAAGAATTGTTTCGGTGACTTGGCCACGAATCCAAGTGACCGAACGATAATTATATCGACTGCCATCTTTTCGCTTTCGGAACTCGTACCAGAATCTAGAACTCTCTTTGTCTTTTGAGCCTTCTTGTTGTCTATTAACCACAGTTCCAAATTTATTCTCGGGATCCAATGTGTCCGAGATATAATTGTATGAAGTGACCATCGCATCTTTGTCGCGAAACGAGATAATCCAGTCTTTGCTTTTGTTGTATTTCATTTCTTTGTAATTGCCATCTTTGTAGGCAATTTTACTCATGTTGTGCTCATCATCGTATTCATAAGCAAAAGGAACTGCATCTGCGCCCACTGCCTCGAGTAAGTCTCCTGTGGGGCTGTATTTATAACGAGCTTTTAAGTCACCTGCTTCGAGTGCTGTGATACGTCCAAAACTTCCAAAATTGCCCCAGCTCACTTTGATTTGATTGTTGGTATTATCTTTCAACATTTCCAATCGGCCATCTTTGGCATAAACAAGATCGAGATAGTTTTGATTTCGATCTGCTATTTTCGCTAATTTACCTGCTTCATTAAAAATGAGCGATTTTCCACTTGCAGCGAGTAACTGATAATTAGACCCGATTTTTTTAATACTTTGTGGTCCATAAACATTGTTGACCCACTGACTTTTGCCGCTGGAATTAAAGCGAACCACGTTTCCGCCTCCGCCTTCATAATACACAACATCGCTTTTTTCGAAATTCAAATAGCCTTCGATTTCGGATGACCAACCTACTCCAAAATACCCCTTCACATAGTTTGAGCGACTGTTGTAGGTCCGAGTCACATCTATGTTAAGTCCACGGGTAGGCAAATAAAGATCTGTGTAAGCAATGTAAAAATTTCCATTGTTCACGTTGACTCCCGCCATCGCGGAAAAACTCGCGGCAAGCGAAAGCGAAATGAATTGCAACCTATTCACAAGTGAGCGCATAAACCCTCCATACCCTTAAACAACATCTTAACAGCATCGAGCACTTTTTTAAGTGTCAATTGCTTGTCCCTTACACCTTTATATTCACAATTTTCATAATCACAAAAAAACCAATAGCTTCCAAAATTAAAATCATTAAACAAATTGCCCATCCCATGGGGGTGGTAAAAAGTGGCCGCATTTTATCGGGATCCACCATATAAAGCATGGCGCCCAAGCCCCAAGGAAGAAGCCCAACAATCACCGCAGAAGTCATTCCTTGCGCAGTCATTGCCGAAATCTTTCCCTGTAATTTCAAACGCTCACGAATGGTTTTTACAATGTTCTGATAGGTCTCTGCTTGATTACCACCTGTTTGCGATAAAATATTGACGCTCGTGACAAACATCATCACGTCTTCCGACCCAATTCTACGAGCGAGTTCTTCAAACGCTACATCAAGTGCAGTACCCAATTGATTTTGGTTGAGAACTTGACCAAATTCTTGACTGATAGGATTTGGAAGTTCTTTTACGACAATTTCTAAAGCTTGTGGAACCGAAAGCCCTGCTTTTAATCCGTTGGCCATCAGGGTAAGCCCATCAACCATTTGCACCGAGAGCATATTCACTCGAGAAGGACGCACAAATTTCGTGTAGTAGAAAAATGGAATTTTCCAAGCGTGAAACATCGCAAAGCCGCCAATGATAAGTCCAACTACAGGCGATAAACTCCAAAAGAAAAATAAAAAAACAAATGCAAATGGCAAGGAACAAAAAAGCTGGATTTTGATCATTGCTTCTCGAGTTTTAAAAACGAAAAGATCTTTGGCTGTAGCTAAAGTTAAATCAGTGACCTGACTCATCGGCATCCAGATACGCTGATACCAATAATCAAAAGTGATGTAGGTTCCTAAAAACACCACAAAACCCGATAAAACTGCAAGTGTGATGGAGTTCATGCCGCTTTAAACAGTCCACGAGGGACTTGCTTTCCTTTTTTTGCAAGAATTTCTAAGAATTTTGGAATAAATCCGGTGGGAACATGGGCGCCCACGATCTTAAATCCATAATGAGATTTAGGATCAACCACAATATTCGTTTCGCGAAATTCAAAAATGGGCTGAGTAGAAATTGTCTCGCCTTGCATTCCGCAAATTTCGGTAATACTGGTGACTTTTCGACTTCCATCTGCAAGACGCGTGGCTTGGACGATGTAATGGATAGTGCTGGCAATTTGTTGTTTGATGGCATCCACGGGCATATCAAATCCTGCTTGTTGCACAAGATTTTGAATACGAATCAAACATTCTCGCGGACTGTTAGAGTGAGTCGTAGCCATGGATCCATCGTGACCGGTATTCATCGCAGCTAACATATCCAGCGCAGTGCCGTCGCGAACCTCCCCGATAATAATTCTGTCAGGGCGCATACGAAGGGTTTGTTTTACCAAATCACGAATCGTAATTTCTCCGCCGCCTTCAATACCTGCGGGTTTAGATTCCAACCTACCAACATGCTCTTGAACCAACTGGAGTTCGGCCGCATCTTCCACAGTGAGAATTCTTTCGGTAGTCGGAATAAATGAACTCAAAACGTTAAGCAAAGAAGTTTTACCTGAACCCGTTCCACCTGAGACCACAATATTTCGTTTTTCTTCGACCGCAATTTTTAAAAATTCGGCCATTTCTTTTGTCAATGCCCCCCAGCTGACAAGTTTATCCATGGTCATCGGGGATTTAGGAAATTTTCGAATCGTAATCATGGGTCCATCAATTGCTAACGGAGGAATAATTGCGTGCACTCGGCTTCCATCAGGAAGACGAGCATCCACATAAGGACGCGATTCGTTAACAACGCGGCCTAAAGGAGCAATGATTCGACGTATCACGTTGATGACGGCAGAGTTTGAAGAAAATGTCACCGGAGTTTTTCGCATGCCATTACGCTCGATGTAAATCAGATCTGCTCGATTTACCATGATTTCTTTGACCTCATCATCGGCCAATAAATCTTCCAAAGGTCCAAGACCAAAAGTCTCGTTCAAAATTTCTTCAATCATCTTTTTTGTTTCGTCGCGCGATTTGTAGGGATGATCTTCCGCGTTCAAAAGATCGGTCAAAATTTTTGTTGCGCGATTTTTGAGTTCGACTTTTTTTGATTCTTCCATTTCGGAAGTCAGTTGCTCAGTTTTGAGATCCATTCGATCAATCAACATGCTATGCATGCGACGCTTTAAAACACTTCGTGGATCGGTAGGATCTTTGCCTCCAGTTTTTTTAACAGCTTGAGGAGCTTTGCCGTCTTTTCCGGCAATCTGAGATTGCTCGGCAAGGGAGGGTCCCTTTGCACGAGCAGGTTTTGCAATAGGAGCAAGAGTTTCAAGAACCCTACGCTCAATAAGCAATCGGGCCAAGGCAAAGATAGCTTTTGTCGCAGGTGAAGCCTGTGCCACTAACGCCAACGGTGCGCCTTTGCTCAACGCTAACTGCGCACTCGCATTGTCATCGGGAATCGCAGAAATCACTTGTCGTTTAAAGCTTTGCTCCACAAATTGTGGACTATAAGGAGAACCCGCCTGGGCTTTATTCAAAACAACTTTAACAATGTCATTGGGATAAAGTGCAATTTGCAATCGCTCAATGGCTTTTCGAGTTTGATTGAGTACAAGAATTTCGGGATTCGTTAAAACCAAAATAAGAGTGGCATTGTCGATAACTTTTAAAACGGATCCATCAATACGCGATCCACAATCCACAATTGTTAAGGGAAAAGTTTTGCGTACAAACTTTATTGCTGAATCAATTTTTTCTTCGTCTTCATTCATCAGACGTTCGGGATTTTGGGCCATTTGCAAAACGTTTAGGGCACAAGCAGGCGCAACTTGCACACTTTTAAACAATCCTTTGAGTCCAGCCGGATCTCTAACTTTTCCATCAAGAATACTATCGCCAAATCCTTGCACCTGTTTGATTCCCAAAATCATGTTGATATCGCCTGAACCGGCGGGATCAAAATCTATTAAAGCTGGTCCATTTTTCATTTCGGCAGCACACGCAAGAGCAAAATTTGCGGCGAAGACAGATTTACCCACTCCACCCTTACCACCAACAACTGCTATGACATGACCCCCAAATGGGGTGATATTAGGAGCACTCATATTTTAAGCCCTCCTATTGCCTATCGCCTGAGGCGAAATTTACGTTTTAACGCATCCGTACCATCAGTGGTGGCGCGAAGTTTTTTGGGTGTGACAAAGATTATGAACTGACTTTTTTCATCAGTAAAATTTACCGATTTTGAAAGTTTAAAAATATTCAGCGAGGCAGTTTCATCTGATGTGGGATCTCGTCCGTTAGAGACGTTTCTTCGTTCCGCAATCAATCCACCAAGTGCTGCACTTTCGTCGTTAGGAACCACAATCTGTGTTTCAACAAAGTTTTGAAGAGTGGAAGGCGGTTCGTTACGTCTAAAGTCCCGCACTTCCGTTTGCTGAGCTGAAATGCCTAAATTGAGTTTTTCCGCTGTGCCCGGAATGGAACGTGCGCGAACTCGAATCTCAGTGACTACTGGAGTACTTCCCACAGTTGGAGGACTTGCAACACCATTGACACTTGTTCCGGGAATCACGAAGGCCAAATTCAAAGTTTCCACTAAGCGAGCTTCCGCAGGAGCTCCCGTTCGCGAATCATCACCATCTCGAACTAAAACCGTTGCAGATTTTAAGACTCTTGCATGACCATGCTTTGTGAGCGTATCTAATTTTGGAAAAAGATTTGCAAGAGTTCCAGTAAATGTCGTTAAAAATTTTCCAGTATCAGAAGAGTAATTGGAATTCCCATTTAAACTGAGTCCAGGTGCCCATCGAAAATCAAAAGTTTTTAAGTAGCTTCTGTTCAATGTCACAAAATCAATTCGTACAGAAATAATGGGGTCTGGTTCCTGCGCAGGTGCCTGCCTAATGCGAACCATCGTCACACATTCGCCAAGTCCTGCAACAACTGGTTTTTCAACTTTACCTGTTCCAATAGGTCCACCGGTTGATTCGATTCCGTACTTTTCGGCAATATAACTGAGACAAATTTTTTCGGCGGTTTCACGCTCAACTCTTTTGTCCACGTTGCCTTCTAAGAAAAAGCGACCATTTACGACTTTAACTTTGATATCGCGTGGGCGATCTTTGCCACCTGCGATCTCTTCTTCCATTTTTTGTGCAATCAGTTTTAAGGTCAGTGGTGAGATCTCAACCAAATTAATGATGGGTTTAGTGGCATACTTCGCCATCACTGCCAGTACACGTTTCATGTCGCGTGGAATAAGAACGTTTCCTTCGACAACAACTTGTTGACCCACAATACGAATTTCTATTCCCTCAACGTTTCCTATGAGCGCTTTGAGTTCTTGAGTCAACGTTTGTAAATCTTCACTTGTCACTGTAACTCGATAGATTTTTACAATCTCTCCAACGGAATCACATTTTCCGGGAGTCTTGCCTTTGTACAACAGCAATTGCCCCGTTCCTTGTTGCAAACCCACCACGCGGAACGAACCATCCGGTTGGTAGCCCAAATCTTTTCCAGCCGCATCAGTTTTGTCATGTTTAAATCCATCAAAAATTCCCTGAGTGCCTACTTTGATACAGCGATCTTCGATGGGTATCCCTTGCTTGTGAAAATCAAGATCTACTTTGCTATTTTTGGTAAGCAATACGTCTTGCATTCCGTTTGTGGGACGAAAATCTTTTTTGGCATCTAAAATTTCTTGAAGTTGCACATCGGTAATCGAGCCTTCTTTCACTTTTGGGATATTTTCTAAATTCACCAACTCGGCAGCGTTTTCTATTATTTGGGGCGCAGCTGGATCTTGAGTGGGCGAAGCGGCTGCAGGGTCGGGACTCGTGGGCGGAATAGGATCGTTGTTGACATTAGAAGGTTGGTTTAGAGTCCCCTGCCCTGGTTCCTGCGCATTGACAAAAATAGAAATTGAAAACACACCAATTAGCAAAAATCCTCGCATGAAAATTTTCATTTGATTATTTAGCAGAAGAACCTCCACCCGTTAAAAACGGATTCGGAGGAGCAGGCGGAGCAACCACTTGCCGAACAATGGGTGCGGCGATCACAGGAATCGGCCTAGCTCGCATCGCTTTTTTGGAATTGGGTCCTAAAACTTCGTCCACAGTTGTGGTCGGTAATGCCGATGCCACGGCTCGATCTACCGGGTTTCGTAAAGTCAAAAAGAGATCTGAACCTTGCGCAATCATGTAAATCAAATTTTGTGCTTCGAGTGGTAGAACCTCCACTGTGACAGTCGTGAAAGAGCGATTATCACGCCTTAAATTCCGTGCCGAAGTATTTCCGGTAAGAGGATCGACTTCTAAGAAGGAGGGAATATTATTTTGAATTTGCTCTCCCACTGCGAGAACGTTTACGTTTTGCAAAAGAGTTTTTACTTCAAACTCTTGACCGTTTTCCCCGCGGTATCCCACTTGTGTGATGATATCGACGCGATCGCCGGGTTTGATTAACTTTCCAACACTGAGCAAATCTGCCGCAGGAATGGATAACGCTCGATGAGAAATCGCTACCTGACCTGCGAGACCGGTTTCTGTTCCCTTCTGCAAAACTTTGGTTGCAGTAATTTGTTCTCCTGCTTTAAAGGGAACTGCTGCAACGGTTTCTTGAATTTCCCGGAGTTTGTTAACACGATTTTCTTCGTCATCTTTGCTGATAGTGATTGCCCCAGGTTGCATAAAACTTTTGGGTACAATTTTAAATGTCACATCGCCCGGTTTGAATTGCTGGAATTCCTGAATATTTTTTGCCGTCACCAACACTGTGACTTTTTCACCATAAACTTTTTCAATTTTTTCTTGCTGATCGTTGACGTATAAAAAAACGAGCATCATTGCAATACCAGCAAAGATCAAACTGGTTACAAAGGCTCTTGATTGATTCACAACGTTCTCCTCGTCAGTCGAATAAGTCTCTCCACTTATCGACCCCTTCTCTTAAAAACATTAAGAGCAATTTCTTGACAGGCAACGCACCGCAAAATCATCGAACTTTTGACACAAACTCAAACTATGGCGTACAGGGAGGCCCTCCCGGAAAGCGATAGATTACCGCGTAGGTTACAAGATCAAATGTCGGTAAATTATCCACCATTGAAGCAATGGTGCGATCACCAACTTCTTTGCGTAACCCGTTGGGTACGGCTCCAATGCAAGAAGCTCGTTCTAAAACTTCGGTAGGATTTGCAAGAGCACCATCGCCTAAAAAAATCGAGCGTTCAGCTGCGCGACTTGCATCCACAAAAGTAGAAGTCAAAGTCCCCGAATAGTTAATTTTTTGGAAGATCACGTTACGAACAGCTTCTTCTCGAATTTGCGCACTTCGCATCAATCGGTAATACGAAAATCCCGCACTGAGAACAATAAAGAATAAAACCATTGCTGGAACAAATTCGATAATTGCCTGACCGCTCTTTGAATTTTTCATGTCAGCACCCGTTGTCATCCATAAAAAGGTAATAACCCTCAGGACCGGTAAAAATACCTGAGGTGTTGATTCCTTGAATTTGATACCTCAGCATGAAGTTTTGAAAAAATTTTTCGCATTCTTTGCGACTCGCCTGCCGACCCAAATAGCTTTGCGCAAACATTTTAATTTTACCCAGTTTGACTCTGACATCTTCCCCTAGGGGCAATGAAGCAAAAGGAACTTCGAAATCAATTTCAACGGCGGTTGGAAGACTTGCTGAAACCTCAGGATTTTGAATATCGCCCGCTCGCGCATCACGGTCGATGCCTGCATAGGAGGCATAGTCCCCCTCACGTACAGTCGGAATCAACACTCGTTTGATAAATGCGACGGGTCGTTTGTCAGAGAAGGAACTAAAAAAAACTTTATGTCCCTCATCTGGATAAGTGGAATTATTGCCTTGAATAGTGATGCCTGGAATAAATCGCTCTAGCACTTTTGCAGCAGCGCCACTTCCTTCACCAGAGTCTCTGCCTGCAGCTTGATAAGCGCGAGCTGCCATGAAGGCAGCGTAAGACATGTACTGTTGGGTGCCAAATGCCAGAATGCCATTGTAGGTCACGACCAACATAAAAACAAAAAGTACCGAGACTAACGCGAATTCAATAACAGTTTGCCCAGACTTTCTGTTTCCATTTATTTCTAGAATATTTTGATGCAAAAATTGAGATGTTTTCATTTTTAACATCACTTTTTAAAAGTACTCGATCCCGCATAATGGGATCCATATCGGTCGGCTCCGCCTTGGGAACCTCGGCCGCCTGCAGCGCTCATGAGTGTTGAAAGAGTGTCTACAACTTTTGGCAACATGACGCTTCGTACAAGAGTCACTGCACCAGCAACCATGGCAAGAAGGAGCACATATTCCACAATAGTCTGCCCACTATTTTTGCGCTTTTTTGAGCTCAAGTGCCGCAAATGCTTTGCGGATCGGGTGAATGTGAAATACATTTTTCTACCTTCCTCGGTAGGGCTTTAAGTCCAGCGCCAAAAACGTCTTTGCCGATAACATTCACAAAAGCAAACGTGAGCCCCGATAGCAGTGCTATCAGCAAGACATATTCTAAAATTCCTTGTCCACTGCGATCAAAAAACAATTTTTTATTTTTTGATCGCATGACGAGTTTTTACTTGGCTAAGTTTCCAACGCCCGCACCAACTTTACCGAAGAGGTCTTCTGTAATGGTGCCCATTTTGTCTTTAAATTTTCCGCCAAACATAAAGATAACGCCAACTACAGCAGCGATAATCAAAATGTATTCAACAGAACTTTGGCCTTTTTTAAAATTTTTCTTCTTTAGTGAAGCTTTTTTTGTCATGTCTTCCCCCTTAACTAATGACCTTTCGGCACTATGCCTTAAAATCTAAAGACCCTTTTGATCCTTGAGATTATTTCTATGGTATCAAGTGCTTCTTGCGATGTGTCGTTAATTCTTTGTTAAGATTTTTGGTAGAAATAAATCAATAGATTCAAATCACAAAGTGCCGCGGCCAATGCTGCAATTGTATTGAACAATCTGGCTTGAGTTGCCACTAGTGGAATTGGCGCTGTTAGCCTGTTCTGCTGTCAGCGTTGAAAGCTCCAAATTTAGAGTGGTAGAACTCGGGTAGACAAGTCCATCTTTTTGATTGAACACAGAGCCAGAAAACTTGATTTTCATTTTGCCCGTCGCCCCAAAGGTGTTTGGAGCATGAACAATCCAACCCATCGAGGGAACATTGAAATCTTTTCCAAATTTTCGAGTAAAAGTACTTTGCGAAATGTCGCTGTAAAAGCGCGAGGTGTAGTCAGAAAGTAAAGTTGTAAATTGTTCGCCGGGATTTAGCCAACCCAAAAATTTACTATTCTTTTTTCCTGAGTTCGCTGCAATGGGCAAAAAGTCCAAAGTTTTGTCATTCACTTTTGCAGTCGCGAATCCACTGGATTCTAAAAGTTCAGCGTTGATGGAATGGACTTGCAATTGCGCTCCACCATTGGCATCTGTAAGATTACTCAGCACTGGATAGACCATAATGAGTTCGCAAGGTTCCAAGTACGAGTCCTTGTCGGCGTTATCGGAATTATCGGGATAAGGCTTCCAAGCCAGAGTGGGTTCGACATAGATATCGGTCTTAGTCACCGCACTCGTCGCGGTGTCAGTAGACTCTTGGACCGTGTTAAAAACAATCTTCGAGACATTTGCAGCTAATGGATTGGTAACGAGCACTCCACGAGCTTTAAAGATTTTATCTAATATCAAAACCGTTGCCGATGGATCTGGGCAACCCGTTCCTGCACATTGAGCTCTTAAAGTTTGAAAATAGTCATAGAAGCTCGAAGCCTCGCGCATTGAAGTAAAAGTATTGAAAGCCAATTTTAATACAGTTTTCATAGCGAGATCTTTTGCCAACGGAGATTTTTTTCCGGAAAAAATACACGATGAAGACGAAGATCCCGAGGGACAACTCACATCAAAAACGCCTGTGCCGTCTAAATACTTTCGAAGATCATTAAGAACTCCACTCACAATTCGACCATCAAAGTGCATTTGCTGTCGAAAGGCTTCAGGCAAACGCACAGCATTATTGGCCGAGCGATAATACTCAATGCCCATTCGACTATGCGTTGAAGTCAAGATGCGCGCATTATTTGCAAAGAAAGTTAAATTGATGTCATCGCCAGCCACAACGCTCGCAAAATAGTCCGCCAATCCCTCCTGCAAAGCATCCATGTCAGGAGATTTTCCGAGCTCAGCACTTGCCGGAGAAGCTTCTTGTCCACCCGCATCGATACAAGTTTTTGTTGTACAAGTCATGGAATGCAACACATAGTGAGCGAGTTCGTGATAAACGGCATCTCCTTCAAGAACGGGATTAAACTTCGAAATAAAAGTGCTGTTAATATCACGATAAAATGAGATAGATTTTTTATCAGGCGAATAGGAAGTCAAAAATGGCGACCCAATTTCTTCCGCATAAATAATTAATTTTTGAGAAGCAAGTTTTCCAGAGGCATCTTTGATTTTAAAGCCATAATTGGCATTTGGAAAAAGTTCCTTCGCCAAAGCGAGCGCTTTTTTTGCATGATGATATGCCATGAACAACTCAAAATCAGGTTTATCCCATGGAACTTTTGTTCCCGCCCATTGATAAAAGGATACAGACCTCTTTAACAAATTCGAATCATAAACAACCAGATCTTCACTTTCCAAAGCTCCTTTAGAATCAAGAATTCCACTCACCGAGACATCTGCGCGTGGTACCTGTTCTAAGTCGCTATCTACAGTTAATGTAAAATCTTTTTTGTCGCTTGTAGGACTTCTTTGCCACAACGATAAAGTTTGAGCGGATAACTCCTTTTTCTTTTTAGCGGCAGCTTCGAAATCCGGGTTCGCTTGCTTGGAACACGCCCCGAAAAATAAAATGGCGAGCACAAGCTTTTCTGTGGTCTTCATAAATACAGAAAACGGCCGCAACTTCATTTCTAAAGTGTAGAAACGCAATTTTCCCCTGAAAAGTTAAGTTTAGGTTAAAAAAAAAATTCTCTAATCTTTCAAACTCTTAAGTGCCAACTCTGCCACCTCAAAATCGGAAAAGTGAATTTTGTCTTTGCCGATAATTTGATATTCCTCGTGTCCTTTGCCGGCAATCAAAAGAATATCCCCGCTTTTCATCGTCCTCACGGCAAAAGAAATTGCTCGGCCCCGATCAACTTCTACGTGTCGATTGGCATCATCAGATTTCATTCCAGCCAAAATGTCATTGATAATTTTTTCTGGTTCTTCAGTCCGTGGATTATCTGAACTTAGAATTCTATGATCCGAAAACTTTTCGGCAATTTGACCCATCATAGGTCTCTTCAATGGGTCACGGTCCCCACCACAACCAAAGAGCACCCACAGCTTTTGACTTGGATCTTTTAAGTTTTGCAGCGTTTTCAATGCTTTTTCCAGAGCGTCAGGAGTGTGGGCATAATCCACAAAAATATGTCGTTCTTTGTGAACGGCCAATTTTTCCATTCGTCCTCGGGCACCTTTAAAATTCTCAAGACCTTCTTTTATTTTACTCAAATGGCTAGGAAAGATATTTTTCAATGCTAAGTAAATTCCCACAATATTTTCGGCGTTAAATCTTCCTACCAATGGAGATTTTAAAATATCTCCTTCGCAATCTATTTCCATTCCGCTTAAAGACATTTTTGAGATGCAATAGTTATTAAGATGACGGAAGGAATATGATTTCAGTCCCAAGGGAACTTTTGCGAGCATTCGCAAACCTGCAGGGTCATCACCATTAAAAATCGCCAATCGAGCCTTTTGCGACTGCAAAGGAAGCAGTCCTGAATGTGACTCTATCACCAAATTCTTTTGCCCTAAGTGTTCAGTGAAAAAACGCGTTTTTTGCAGTTCGTATTCTTCCATTGTCTTATGAAAATCTAGATGATCTTGAGTGAGGTTTGTAAAAATTCCAACATCAAAATCCACTCCAGCAATACGCTCAAGCTTCACCGCGTGAGAGCTGACTTCCATCACAACTTGTCGAATTCCATTTTGGAAAAGATCAAAAAAAAGTCGATGTAAAGTGGGTGCTTCGGGCGTGGTAAATCCACTTTCAAAAGCATCTATCAAACTTCCACCGCTAAATATTTGTATGCCCAAAGTTCCAACGCATGCACAGGGACCATTTAAAATACTCAGCAGTGACGCCGCTAGCTGCGCAGATGTGCTTTTGCCATTTGTACCGGTGATGCCCATCACAAACATTTGTGAGGAAATGTGTGAAAAATTTTGAGAAGCAAGTTCGCCTAAAAAACGACGTGGGTTGCCCACCGTTATGTCACATTGACTTTTTAAAGTCCCGATAGTTTTAAGTTCCTTAAGTGATCTAAGTTTTTTTTGTGCTTCCAGATTTGAAAACTCATCCTCACAGATCAAAGACCAGCCTCGACTTGTTTCGTTCAATTGGCGCGTATCCCAGTAAACATTTTCATTTTTAAACTTCAGTTCGGGGAACTTTGCTATATCAACTTTCACTGTTTTCATAAATTTGCTACCGAAGTTCTAAAGTGAGAGCTTTGGTGTCGCCCACTATTTCACCAGGAAGCGGATTTTGCGTGTAGACTGTTCTGCCACTGGAAGTCACCACTGCCTCTAGTCCCAATTTTTGAAGTACAAAAACCGCGTCACGAAGCGGAAGCCCAATTAAATGCGGCACGATTTTTATGGTTCCTGCATTCTTCGAATGATCTTTGGCGATTTTTGGTGCAGCCACTTTGGGTGCTTTAATAAGTTTGTGGCTGATGTTGAGTTTTTTATCCGAAGAATCGGGCATACCGAGTCGCAAAGCTGCCTGGGCAATTTTAGAAAACGCAGGTGCAGCGACTATGCCTCCGTAGTAACCCTTCGCTTTGGGTCGATCGATAATCACCGAAATCACAAATTTTGGATCATTGGCTGGAACAAATCCTGTAAATTGCGACCAATAGGAACCTTTCTCGTATCCCCCATTCACATAATCAACTCTCTGTGAAGTTCCTGTTTTACCTGCCACTTTAAATCCCTCAACTTTGGCTAAAATTCCGGTGCCTTCGTTTTCTACAACTTTTTCTAAAATATTTTTCAACTTATCACTCGTGGATTGACTGAAGACTCGCTCACCTCGAGTAAATAGTTGTTCCTCGTCTTCACCTATTCTTTTCACAATATGCGGTTGGACTCTAAGTCCTCCATTAGCAATCACTGCATATGCTTGCGCAATTTGTAATTGAGTCAAAGCAATTCCCTGTCCAAAACTCATAGTAGCTTGCTCAAGAAGTTGTTCTTTTTTTGGAGAACGGAATATCCCTTTAGATTCTGCGGCCAATTCCACGCCAAGTGCTGAACCAAAACCCAGCTTACGATAGACCTCTTCAACTTTTGCCCATCCTAATTTTTGACCTAGCACAACGGTTCCCACGTTCGAACTTAGCCGAATCAAATCAATAATACTCACGTTTTGAAAGCGATGCTTTTCTTCGGCTTCATTAATAACTTTTCTACCAATTTTAATTTGTCCCCCGTAAGTGGGAATCATAGAATTTAGAGTGACCAATTTTTCGTCCAGAGCTTTTGCTACCACAAATGGCTTGAGAACACTTCCAGGTTCAATGGGATCTGTGATGACGCGATTTCTTCTTTGTGCCAACTGAAAAGATGAATTCTGAGACGGGTCAAATAAAGGGGCGTTTGCCATTGCTAAAATTTCACCGTTATTGGGATCCATCACAATTGCCCAAGCCGCTTCCGCATCATGCTCCTGCATTGTCTCACTCAGAATTTTTTCAACGCTATACTGAAGTCGAGAATCTACAGTTAGCATAACTTTTGAGCCATGATCGAGTTCCATCCGGATTTGATCGCGATGGCTGAATACGGGGCGACCCAAAGCATCTTTTGCAATTTTCACTGTGTCTTTTTCACCTGTGAGTTTTTTCTGAAACTGCCGCTCTATCCCTTCAAGTCCAAAGCCGTCTACACTCACAGTTCCTAAAACTTGAGAACCCACGTGTTTCTGTGGATACTCACGCCGATACTCAGGCAGCAGGCCAATCCCTTCTAAACTTTTCAAGTCAAGACTTTCAAGTTTTCGCATTTGGTCTCGATTCAATTGTCGCGCTATCCAAACAAATTTTTTGCTTCGATGCTTTTGAATTTTTTCCAGCAAACTATTCTTGCTGACATCAAGAACAGTCGCCAATTTAGCCGCGACGAATTCAGGCTGAGTGATATTCTGGGGATTCATAAAAAGCGAAACAGAATTAATACTCACTGCCAGTTCTCGATCATTACGATCAACAATATTTCCGCGCCTTCCCACAAGATCTACACTGTGTTCGAGTTGGCGCTTTGCGAGTTCGGACACCAAAGCATGTGGAAAAATTTGCAATCGAATGGCGCGGTAAAGCACCACGCCAAAAGTTCCCACAAAAATAAAAGCAATAAGTCCCAATCGAAACTTAATCACGATTTTTCTTTCGACTCTGGGATTCTCCCGGAGACAAATATACGACTTGAGAAGTTTCTGCTTTTCTAAGTTCGTAGCCACTTTCTCTCAATTGATTTGCCCATAACTCCAAATTTTGAGGGGCATGTAATTGATTGTTCTCTACTAAAGCGTTGGCCGTTTCCGATTCCACTTTTAAAAGTGATTTTTGGAGTTTTCCAATTTCAAAACCTTGGGTGGTGACTTGGGTGCGCACCCAAATATGAAACAAAAAAGATGCCACACAAATGGTGGCAAATATTAAAACCTTTAATGCTTTTTTAAATCCAGAAGAGTGTACCTGATCCAAATTCCCCTCCCGCCTAAGTGTTGGAAAAATTAACTGCGATTTCGGAGCAGTCGCAATTTGGCACTTCGAGAGCGCGGATTCAAACTTATCTCTTCCTCCGACGCTTCCAAAGGCTTCTTTGTTAGGATATCGAACTCATGCTTCAAGGCCAAGTCTCGAAAGGAATTTTTTACGAGGCGGTCTTCCACACTATGAAAGCTAATAACGGCCAAAACCCCGCCGCATTTTAAAAATCTAGGAGTCCACTCCAAAAGTTTTTTCAATTCACCCAGCTCGTCATTGATGGCAATGCGCAGTGCCTGGAAGCTTCTCGTTGCTGGGTGAGTTCTACTTGATGGGGGATAAGCCAGTGTTTTTTGGATTCGTTCTGCAAATGTTTGAGTGTTTTGAAATTCACTATTCGTCCACTGTTTTAATGCGGCTGCCAGTTTTTTGGCTCTTGGTTCTTCACCATATTCTTCTAAAAAAAATTCTAAGTCCGTCAAATTCTGTTGAGAGAGCCATTCCGAAAAGCCTACGCCTTCACTGGGATTCATTCGAAAATCAACTGGTGCGTTTGAAAACAAACTCATCCCACGGCTACGATCATCCAATTGAAAACTCGACACCCCTAGATCTGCCAAAATAAAATCAAACTTTTTGTGATTGTCCCTTGGGCCTTGGCCAAAACTTCGCGCATAAAACTGAGCGCGATTTACTAAACCATTTTTGTTTATGGCAATATTCAAACGTTCTTTTGCCTCTGGATCGCGGTCCCAACATTCGCCCAACCAGTTCGCTCGAGCATTTAAGATTGCGCAAAAATGCCCCCCGCCTCCCGCTGTGAGATCCAAAAAATTGCCGTGCGAATTTTCTTCGCATGGAAGAAAATTTAGAATTTCAGAAAGTAAAACAGGGATATGTGAAGACATTTGTTTTGCAGTGGGTCTATCAAGAAGTCCTGTAATAGTGAAGACTTTACTCAAGGCGTTACGGACTCATTAGCTAAGTCATTGTATTGACAGCTGTTTTACCTCAAGCCCTGAATGACTTCACCGATAGAGTCAAAGGACTCGCGTCACTAGCGGTTCGGACTACCAACATGGGGTTGGTGATAGGAAAGGAGGTTTGCGGACGACAAAACCTAAACAGGTTTAGACCAAGGAAAGGACGATCACGTCGAGTGGAATTCGACAAGATTCTGTCAAAAGAACAAATCAAGTGACTTAATCATTAACCAGCAAGCCAAGGATTTAAAGGCTTCTTAGCAGAGTAACTTTTTTCTCGGGTGTGGGAACTCGGGAAGCCAAGCTCTTCACTGCAACAACAAGGAGGTAACGAATGAATTTACAAACAGGAGACTAGTAAAATGGGAATGAGAATTAATACAAATCAAATGGCAGTCAATGCGCAACGCAATTTGCGCACAAACCAAGCGACCCTTGGTAGTTCAACGGAAAAGCTCTCGAGCGGAATGCGAATTAATAAATCCGCCGACGATGCAGCAGGACTTGCCATTAGCGAACAGCTCCACGCATCTATCCGAAGCTTCCAACAAGCAGGTCGAAACGCTCAAGACGGAATCTCTTGTATTCAAGTTGCCGAAGGTGGCATGAGTGAAGTGAGCAATATGATTATCCGTTTGCGTGAATTGTCTGTGCAAGCAGCTTCCGATACCGTCGGTGAACGCGAAAGATCTTATCTAAATAATGAAGTCCAACAACTCAAACTTGAAGTTCAACGTATTGCCCAAGGAACCGAGTTTAACGGCGCAAAACTTCTTGACGGAAGTGGCGAAAAACTAGATTTCCAAATTGGTGCAAAAAACGATGAGTTTCTTGATCGAATTTCTTACGATCCCAGTCGTACTAACGTGACCCTAGACTCGTTAGGCATTACTGATATCGATGTTTCGTCAAAAGAAGGTGCTCAGGGTGGTCTTGAATCCCTAGACACCAGTTTGTCAGTGGTAAACGCCAATCGTGCTGAACTTGGTGCTTTGCAAAATCGAATGTATTCGACCATTTCAAACACTGAAGTGGCTATCGAGAACTTCTCGGCAGCAAAAAGTCGTATTCGCGACACTGATTTCTCAACTGTAACAGCAGACCTCGCTCGTGATTCAGTAAAAACCCAAGCTTCTACTGCAGTGTTGGCGCAAGCCAATCAATCTACCAGTATGGCTTTAAAACTTTTGGGTTAACACTGAATCAGGGATGATTCTAAAGTTGAGAAAAGCTTAGTTTTGTAGAATTTGCCGCGGCAGTCTCCGGGCAATTTTCCACACCACCCGAGGGAGTCCATGCTCCCTCGGGTTTTTTATTTTTAGGGCTGCGTAAAGAGCCTAAATTCTGCCTTTTTTGAAGTTACGAGTATTGAATATAAAAAACCTGAAAATGTGAAACGACAACAATTAAAACTTTTCCCAAAATCGTGGATTTCCAGCCACTTTGCTTTTGGTGCATCACTTTTAAAAGGGTCTAATCCCAAGAAGTCTCGTCCTTTTAGAGCTAAGTTGCCGCTACACGTTGTGATGAAATCAAGCAAAGCTGTTGGAGAGAGGTCGCTTCTTCGCTTCAATCAAGACGTCGAAAGAATTCTGGATATTCAAGCGAAGCGTCACCATGTGCAAATTCATGGAGCGGCGAACGCAGGCAATCATTTGCATCTTGTGATTCAAGCAGTTTCTCCAGAATATTTAGCCGCCTTCCTGAAGTCTATTGCTGGCCGAATCGCACAAATGATTGAAGGCAAAGCAAAAGAACAAAGTCGGGAAGCGTTTCATTCCAAATTTTGGGACAGTAGGCCCTATTCGAGAATAGTCAGTTGGGGTCGTGAATTTAAAAATGTTTGTCGTTACATCGGAATTAATTCCACAGAAATAGCTCTTGGGCTTCCACGAGATTTTACTCGAGACATGTTTGCCCAAATTCAACATGCCGTTCGCTCTGGATGGATTCTAAAATCACCAACGCTTATAGCTGCCGGTTTTGGCTAAAACTTTTGCCGTATATGCGAATGAGATTTTCAGACTACTATTCGAATGTGCACACAATGTTTTAGTGACTAAATCTATGCTGGAGTCGTCAGACTTTTCGAAACTACTGAACCCGTTTTTCGACGCACAACTCAAGCAACTAAAGCACCCCGCCAAACCAATCAGTTTGGAGTACCTGAAATCTCAAACAAAAATATTCGAATCTAAGTATTTAAAATTATTATCATATAATAGATCTTTTTAGATTTTTGACGCACCACGCTAAAGTTTTGACACAACGTAACGAAGAGTAATGTAGATGCTTAACGCGGTGCAGTAAAGCTGCAGGCGGGGGCCAAATGGTCCAAAGCTGGCGGTCGAAGTCAAAAGATTTTAGCCGACCACTTTCGTGCAGATTTCTGCCTAAAAAGCAGAAAATGCTCGCTTGCCCAAGAACTGCTTAAAGCAAAAATTCGTTAGTTCTGTCATTGCTGACTCATGGAATTTGAGTCGAGTGCCTTTGCTAGAGTTTTTTTGCGTACTCCCGCGCCCTAAGCAACACACTTGCAAAGTAGACCTACTTTGCAGTTAAGGGAGGAAATTATGGGTCTTCGTATTGCTACGAACATGCCGAGTATTACGGCACAACGACAACTGCGTCTTAACTCTACTGGGGTAGAACGTTCGATGGAACGTTTGTCTTCAGGGGTACGCATTAACAAAGCCTCTGATGATGTCGCGGGTCTCGCGATTTCTGAATCCATGAGAGGTTCCATCCGCGGCTTAAGCCAAGCCCTTCGAAACGCCCAGGACGGCGTGAGTTTTGTGCAAGTCGCAGACGGTGGTCTTTCGGAATCAACCAATATCATGGTTCGAATTCGAGAACTCGCCACTCAAGCAGCTTCTGACACAATTGGGGATGCCGAACGCGGATTCGTAAACGTCGAGGTCACGGAGTTGACCAAAGAACTTGATCGAATTGCCCGCACCACGGAATATTCAGGTGCTCGGCTTCTAGACGGAAGTGCTCCAAGTCTCGATTTCCAAGTAGGGATTCGAGGAGGTGAAATGAACCGAATCACCTATCAAGCCGGCGAAACAAACGCCACGGCAAGCGCTCTAGGCATTGAAGGCTTTAGTGTTGCAACTAAAGACGATGCCCGTGCGGTGCTGGAAGAAATTGATCCTGCGATTTCCAAAGTCGCAGCGATGCGTGCAAACTTTGGTGCCATCCAAAGTCGAATGCAATCCAGCATCAACAACATTGAAACTTATCGCGAAAATTTAACGGCTTCGAACAGTCGAATTCGAGATGCTGACTTGGCGGAAGAATCGTCAAATTTAGCAAAACAAAGTATTCTGCAACAAGCGGGAGTTTCGACTCTTGCTCAAGCAAATACTTCGACTGCCTTAGCTATAAAACTGATTTCTTAGTCGCTTTGGGAGATGTGTCTGCCTGAGAGTTCAGGAATTCAAACTGAGCGCAGGCCCAACACTCGAGCAGAAATGTTTGAGAGAAAGATCAATTTTCAAAAGACCATCAAGATGACGGTCAAATGAAAATAGAGAATTCCCAAGCGGATACTCAGCGAGTGATAGAAGAAAGACCTTTGAAGAAGGGTGTTTTTCCTGCACCAAGATCTCATGAAGAGAATCCTTAGTGTCCTATCACTTGATAGAATAAACTGCCCAGACTTCGTTGCAAAAGTGGTCATGAAAGACCCTGATGCAAGTAAAAGTTTGCGGACCGTGAAGCTGGAGGTCGGAGAACCTCCCTTCTTCGGCCCAGAGCCACGGCACGGAGTGCCAAGCCTGAGGTAGACAGCTCCCAGTTTTTTGTCCGCGGAATTTTGTGGGTCGCTAGGATAGTGCCCCAGAATTCCGCGGCATTTTCTTTTTGTCTTAGGGATCAAAAAATTGTTGCTCAAAAGTTTGCGAGCTAAGATACACACGACTATCCTGAATCAATGTTAAATAATTTTCGAGAAATAAAAATTTCTAAAAGCTTCCAAATTTTCTCGCTTCTTTTTGCGCTGATCACATCTTCAAAAATTGCCGCTCAAGACTACCCTTATGACGATGCACCATCTGGAAAAAAAAATGAAGATGGCGTGCCCGTAGAGAGCCCCAGCACAAACACAAAAGTCGCTGACCCTACCTCTAAGCCAACCAAAAAATATCATGCTCTTTTTCGCTATGGGCTTAAAGTGGGAGGAAATTATGCAATTTTTCAACAAGCATCCTTTAGCGATTCAAATTTTACGGATCAATACTCAGGCTTAGGTTTTGAAGGAGCACTCGGAATGGGATGGGACATCCCCTATTCTCCCACTTTCGTCGAACTTGAAATAGGATATCGTGGGATTCTCCAAACCGGAAACAATGAAGCATTACAAGCCATTCCTTTAAGTTTTGGCTATCACTATCGCAGCCGCATTGGCCGCAGCTCTCAATGGAAGCCGGGAATTAAAAGCTCACTCGAAGCCCGATTTACTAGAGATTTGATAAACGGCGGTACAGATTTTTCTATGAACCCCACCCTCTCGCTCAGCTCGCTTCTTGAAGTGGACTCTTTTTTGATCGAGCCAATGATGACCATTGCCCGCATCCAATCTCAGTATAATTTTCTTATTTTTCATTTACGAGTAGGGCTTCGATTTTAAACTTTCGAGAGCTATTTGGAGCTCGGCATTTTAACTTTAGTCGGAGCTCGTTTTTTTGAAGGCTGTGTAGCAATTCGATCTGCCATATATTGAAAACGAAGTTCCGAAACGGGCTTTTGAAAACAAGCGCCCGCGCCTCTTGCATAGGCTTTGATCTCGATTTGATTTGCAACCCAACCTTCAAAAGAATGCATAAAAATTAACCCACAACCGGGGTCTGCCTGAGCTATCTTTTCCACAACGAAGAGCCCGTCTTTTCCAGGCAAAACATAATCCACTATCACCAAATCAGTTTTTGCCTCACTCCATGACTGGACCCAACCAATACCGTTTCGAGCCCATTCCACAACCTCGATCCCGACCTGAAGCAACAATGAGCGCAAATGAGCAGCAGAGTCCGCGGAAGCATCAATAATCATGGCCTTGAATTTGATCTCCACACTCATGAGTCCATAGTATAACTCGAAATACTCTCGACGCTAGAGCTAAGAACTATTAAATGCTCTTTGTGTTTGCAAAGAATTGGCCTCAAAGAAAAACTCTCTCCAATGAAACACTTCTCCGTTTGTTTCCAATTCTTCTCTTAGGTTTTTTCGATTTTGCCATTCTCAACGACGGTCTATCTCGAACGCTACATAATATCAGGGGACATCTGCGAACCCCAGAAAACCTGTTAATCATTGAATACGAAAAAGTAATTGATATCGTGCAATACTTTGACCAAAAGAAAATTGATTCCGAAAATACAAAATGTCTGGTGGCCCACACAGAGAAATTCCCTGTACAAGTGTCGACTTGCACGTCTCTCAACATCGTACAACTTTATTCAAAAGAGAATTGGCAAAATGCATTTTTAGCCATTCAAAAAGAAATTCATCCTGCTCAAGATTTTCAAAGCAACATCAACAATCGAGCGATGTTCTTTGCTCCATTGAAAAATTTTTCTAAAACAAATATGGAACTTCTTAAAAGCGACCCACATAAATCCGAACTCCCCTCGCTGAAAAGTTGGATTTTTGTTCCTAAGAATCATCCGCCACAGGTAAAAATTGAAACCCCTTTGGGACTTTTGGAGGTTCAAGAGATTGTGGTCAATCTTGCCGCTTCCGCTCACACTGGAATTCAATTGAAAAAAATTCCTTACGTCGTTCAAGTCTTGGTAACAGCCTTAACTGCACTTGGAGCCATAGCCATTATCTACTCTTATCCCGTGCTTCTTAGTGCCATATTCTTCCTAGCTTTTGGCGGTGGTCTTTTTGCACTTTCTGTTTTGTTTCTCGATCGCATGCATTACAATTTTCCACTCTCGCAAAGCCTACTCACGCTTTTCGCGACATACTTGGTCGGACTCAGTGACCGACTCGACCGAAGAGAGCGACGAGAATGGGCCCTTGAGCGTGAGTCTGAGGCTCTCCACCAGATTGATGAAATGCGGAGCAACTTTCTGTCTCTCGTCTCGCATGATCTCAAAACTCCCATTGCAAAGTTGCAAAGCCAAATTGAACAAATTCTTCGCGGTGACTTTGGAGCTTTAAATTTGGAACAAAAAAATGAGCTACACAAAGCCCTCTCCGCAAACGGGAGTTTGCGGAGATCAATTTCTACCATTCTTCTTTTAAGCAGAGTTGAAAGTAGAGACATCGTAATACATTTTCAACCCAGCGATTTACTAGCACTTTTGAGTGAAGTGATCGAAGCTCATACAGCTTTTGCTCAAGAAAAGTCTGTGACATTAAAATGTGAGTTCGAAAGTCTTTTTTTAGTCGACATAGATCCTGCCCTAGTAAAAGAGGTTGCACACAACTTGCTCGACAATGCTTTAAAGTACACTCCGCAAAACGGAATCATCGTCATCCGATGTGGCGAAAGTGAACTTTGCGCAGAACTTTCTCCCCCTCGCACTTGCGTTTGGTTTGAAGTGCAAGATAATGGTCCCGGAATTCCAAAAATCGAACGCTCCAAAGTCTTTGCGAAGTTTGAAAAAGGCAGCGCTCCCGCGCCTGATTCCTTTGAAAGTTCTATGGAAGGCACCGGTCTTGGACTTTTTTTAAGTAGATATTTTGTCGAACAACACAGTGGTTCGATAAAAATCATCAGTAAAATTGTGGAAGAAACGCTTCTTGATAACGATCAAAAGATCTATTTCAAAGACAACTCCCGTGAAAGCGGTACCGTGATGCGAGTGAGTCTTCCTAGTGAACAAAACACAATCAAATCTTGACGAAAAAGTTGGGATGGGTGAGTTTATGGAAAATGGCCAAACTTAAAGTTCCTATCGCTGACGACGAATCGGTTCTTCGCTCGGGAATTCGTAGCCAACTGGGAACAGTTGACTACGAAATCGATGAAGCGGCAGATGGCATCAAAGCTTGGGAACTTATTGAATCCGCACATTACGATCTGGTCTTACTCGACGTAAAAATGCCGGGACTGAGTGGACTTGAGGTCCTTAAAAAAATTAAAGAACATAAAACCGGAATTACAGTCGCGCTGATCACAGCCCATGCAAATTTAAAAGACGCTGTTGCAGCAATTCATGATGGTGCTTTTGATTATATTGAAAAACCGTTGCAAATTGAAAAACTCGAATCACTCTTAAAAAAAGCTCGCGAGGCTCGCGTTCTTTTAGAACAAGCAATTTTCTCTAACCCTCAAGAAGATTTCACCTCTCCCAAGGTGTCCACCGGAGCCAAACCTGAGTTCATTGGCCGCGCGCAGACCCTACAAAAACTCTTTAAAATGATCGACCGCTTAGCATTCGTGAACACATCGGTATTTATTCGAGGCGAAAACGGAACTGGGAAAGAATTAGTAGCGCGAGCCATTCACTTCAATTCCCCTCGTAAAAGCAAACCGTTTGTTGCTGTGAATTGTGGAGCTATCCCTGAAGCACTCATGGAGAGCGATTTCTTTGGACACGAAAAAGGTGCTTTTACCGGCGCCAGCCAACGTAAAATTGGAAAATTTCAATTTGCCAGCGGAGGAACCTTGTTTCTTGATGAAGTTGCGGACTTGCCTCTTTCTATGCAAGTCAAACTTCTCAGAGTGCTCCAAGATCAAAAAATCACTCCAGTAGGATCCAATCGGGAAATGAATGTTGACGTCAGAATTATTGCTGCCACCAATCGGTCCCTCGAGGATATGATGAAGTCTGGTAGTTTTCGATCTGACCTTTATTATCGACTCAACGTGATGCCGCTTTTTTTGCCTCCCCTTCGAGATCGCAAAGAAGATTTGCCGATGCTGACTGATCATTTTATTCAAAAATTTAATTTTAAGCATCACCGAAAAATTGTCAAAATTTCTTTGGAAGCGTTAGAAGTACTCAAAAAGTACTCTTGGCCTGGAAACATTCGCGAACTAGAAAATGCCGTCGAACATGCATTTGTTGTCGAAAGTCGAGACGAACTCTCTGTAGACTCTTTACCCGAGGCATTAAAGGATTCCGTCATGGATCTTGAGGAAGGGTGGAGCGTACCAGGATTCGAAAAACTCCCAGTACCACAAATCTCCGAGCTCAGTCCACGAGCTGAACTTTCGCTAACTTTAAATTACCACCAGGACAAGGAAAGATTTGAAAAAGAATTCATCATTCAAGCATTGAAAAGTAATGACGGAAAAATTAACCAAACTTGTGAAAGAGCGGGCATCCCTAAAAATACACTTCTTAGAAAAATCAGAAAGTATAAAATTCAAGCAAAGGACTACGAATGAGTTCAACTGATGATTTTGAAGGCGGGTCTGGTCAATCCAGTTACCATCCCCCTATCTCCCAAGACTTGGCATCTCAGCATGTTTCAAAGTTCATGACCAAAAATGTTGTAACCGTAACATCAGAAACTTCCTTAAAAAGCGCAATGACAATCATGATCAAAAAAGAAATCAGCGCTCTTCCCATAGTGGATACTAAGAATCGTTGCTTAGGTCTTTTTTCTGAATTTGATGCCATGATACAGGGTGCCTCAAGCCAAAATCTCAGTGCACCCGTAAAGTTTTCAACCGAACTCGTTTGTGTCAAACAGGACACTCGTTTTCGCGATGCACTGATTTTGCTAGTGTCGAAAAGAGTCAAACGGCTTCCAGTCGTGGATGACAAAGGTCACATCATTGGTATTGTGTCGCGCCGTGATTTTTTAAAGGCGATCATTGATGACGCAAATAAAGTTGTGCCAAAGAATAAAAAATAGTTCCCCGCTACGCTTGCCTCAGGTTTTGATTCTTCTAAGCTGTAAAAATGAGTGACTCTTCGATAAAAAAGAAAATACTTTTGCTCCATACTGGCGGCACCCTGGGGATGGATCTAGAAGGCAGTCCCGATGACTCCGAAGTTTTTTTGCGTGTTGCGCGAACTTTTGCACCCCAGATCTTTGACATCGCAGATATTCATATTGAAATCATGTTCAACAAAGATTCCTCCAATATGCTTCCGCAAGATTGGATTAGTATTGCCAAAAGACTTTTTGAACGCATGGCACATTTTGATGGCTTCGTAGTTATTCATGGAACCGACACCATGGCTTTCACCGCGAGCGCCTTAAGTTTTATGCTCAAACATTGTCCCAAACCCGTCATCATCACGGGATCACAAAGACCTTTAAAGGATCTAAGGTCCGACGCCCCACGAAACTTGACCAATGCCGTAGAAATTGCGGCTCAAGGAAAAGTTCAAGAAGTGGCAATTTTTTTTGATTCCGCCTTGATTCGCGGAAATCGCGCAAAGAAAATTTCTATTCCTAGTTTTAAGGCCTTCGAAAGTCCAAATCTCCCCGTGCTAGCCAGTGTGGGCGTAAAAACTGAGTATTTTCCTCAACCCATTCCCTCAGGTGTTTTTGAACTAGATCCTCGAATTGAAACACGAATTCTGTCCATTCCGCTTTTTCCAGGATTTGATCCTGAAATTTTTTCTACGGCGTTTCGCAGGGGTATCAAGGGACTCGTCCTTCAAGCCTTTGGTCCGGGCGATATTCCTTTAGGCGAAACTTCTATTGTCACCCTGATTCGAGGCCTTCTAGAACAAGGCATTCCTACAGTCATTTGTTCGCAAGCAATTTTTGGGCGAGTGGATTTAAATCTTTACGAAACTGGAAGAGCCGCTCGCGATGCGGGAGCAATTTCTGCCCATGATATGACTTGGGAATGTGCTGTGGTAAAAATGATGGTGCTGCTGGGTCGTGGACTTTCTCTTTCGGCTTTTCGAAGCAAATTTCAAAAAAATCTTTCTGGCGAATTAAGCGAAATTGGTACTCCTCTATGAATGAATTGCTAAAAAGGCAGTTGGAACTCGAAGTCATTTTGGCTTCCGCTCGAAATCTTATGATGGAAGGATTTTCTCAAACGCCCGGGGCCGACCTCCAACGAAATGCAAAACTTGCAACTTCAGCAAAATCATCGCCTAAGGACTTGGTCACATTCTACGACAAAGCGGTGGAAGAATATTTGTTGAGTAAATTTTCGGAAAGCTTTCCCGGCGAAGTCGTTATAGGCGAAGAAACTTGCGCACAAAATTCAACACCGCCCCTGGACCTCATAAGCAATTTAAAAAGTGATTCATTCTGGCTTCTAGATCCGATTGATGGCACCACAAACTATGCTCGCGCCTACCCTTTTTTTTGCACAACCGCCGCGTTTTGCAAAAAAACAGCTTTAGGTTGGAAAGTCTTGGTTGGCGGCGTTTACAATCCCGTGTCTCATGAAATGTTTTCTGCTGCACGAGGTTGCGGTGCTTTTTTAAATCGTAGTGAACTGCGTGTTTCCAAAATCGAAAACCCCATTCATTCACTCATGATTACAGGCTTTGCGAGTGAGCGAAGTCAAAGCAGCACTCTCCCTTTTGAAATTTTTCAAAAAATTACAAGAGAAACTTTGGGAGTTCGCCGTGATGGTTCGGCAGCTCTGGACCTCTCTTTTGTTGCAGCTGGTCGCGTAGATGCGTACTGGGAATTTGGACTAGCCCCTTGGGACACCGCGGCAGGATCTTTGCTCGTTGAAGAATCACAGGGTAAATTTAGCGATTTGAGCGGCGATGTGTCGGGATTTTTTCGTGGAGAAATTCTTGCAACTAACGGAATTCTTCACAAATGGGTTATAAATAGGATAAAAGAGATACGAAATGAATCAGCATGATATTAAACAAGAACTTGTAAACTACACCCGCGAGGCTGACCTCCGTAATGTCGCAATGTGGATCAAAGATGCTATCAAATCTTGGGTCGAGGCCGTTGAGCTAGGACAAGACGAATATAGCTATTATGACGCCGACAAGGTCAAGGTAACAGCTCGTACAGATTACCTTTCTCTCGATAATTTATTGGAACTTGACGAGCAATATGACAAGTTTCGCGATTGGTTTAATCGTCAAAAGGCGCGCTTCGATAGAGTTAAACGCTAATTTTTAGTTAGAAAAATTCAAAAGCCCATAAACATTAAAATGTGTTTATGGGTTTTTTATTTTTTAAGGATATTTAACGTTTTTTAGGCCAAGCCACTGTATTCAAAAATTCGTTCCATTCTTGGCGGAACAAATACTCTTCTCCCTCACTGCGATTTAATAACAAAGATTTCTTAGCTTCTGCTTTGATAAATTCCAAATTGCCTTCAACTGCAATTGGAGGCGACATGAGACAGGAAAAAAATGCAATGATCGAGCGTCGGAGAGGATCAGTTTCCCACTTGGCATTAGCTAGCTCTTCTTTTTTAAACTGCCGTCTATTTTTACGAAAGAGTTGGAAAATAGACTCTTTTTTTGTCTCCTTAAAGTGCTCCGCTTCTACGACCCAAATCCCTTCCAAGACGGGCACTGCAAATTCTTCGAAATTATAAAACTTTGGATATTCGTCCATCATAAAAATTTCAAATAATAAAATTTTAGTCAAATAGAGATTCCAATCTACAGGATTTTGTAAATCCGGATCACGAGCTAAAATTGCGCCGATATCTTCAAGAATTTTTTTTCGATCATCAACAATATTTTTCGAGGGGACCACCTTTTTGGCTTTCGATTCTTGAAGTCGTGCCCCGAGTGTCGCGACAGGCTTTGCCGAACCTGGCAACCCACCGCCTCGTCCTAAGGGTGCGCCCGACAAAGCCGTGTCGACAACTCCATCGGAGGACGCATCTGGTGAATCATTTGATGATCCAATGGCGAAACCCTCTTTAGCGGTGTCCATTGAAAGAACTTTGCTACCTTCTCCAAATGCGTTTCCACCCGTGGAGCCCTTTCTCAGGGTATCCGTTTCTTCTTTTGCAAGATCAGCCAGAATTTTTTTCTCACCTAAGCCTGACGCAACTTCGGCTTTCTTTTTGGGTAGTGCACTTTCATTAATCGCAGGGGGAAAGGCTTGCTCATCTGCTTGTTGTACTGTTTGTTGTTCTGCTTCCTCATTCGGCAAACTTGTCACTGCTTGCACGCTCTTGGCATCTTGCTTCTCTAATTTATTTTTCTGCCAATATTGGAGCAATGCGCCCGAGCTAAAGACAAACAAAATAGAAGCCACCATCCATTCCGGCCGAATCCATCGAAAAGTTCCAAAAAATCCCTTAGGAGCTTTTGCAGAAATTGTTTGTTCTAAGAGTTTTTGTTTTTTTTCAGGAGGAAGCGCTAAACCAGGCTCACTCTTAATTTCGTTTTCGATTTCTAAGAAAGTTTTTTTCAAGTCTTCTAAAAAAGCTTTCGCCATTGAGTCACACAAAACTTCTTCTTCGAATACTTTCATTTCATCAGCAGTCATTTCGCGATGAATATAAAGTACAAATCGGGAATCGTTCTCGAATCTTTCAAAACCCTCCATGCTCTATACCTCGTCCTTTTTTTCTTGAGCTCGTGATCTGAGAATTTTGACGCCGTTATGAATCAGAACACCCACGTGTGACACGCTAATCTTCATTACCTTAGAAATTTGCTCATAACTTAAATCCTCGGAAAACTTTAAGCGAATGGCTTCACTTTGTTGCGGCGCTAACTCGTTCATCCATTTTTTTAAAAAAGAATCTCGAGTAGCCTCTTCCATCAATTCGGGACTAGTCATCGCTTCACTTCGTAATTTTGTCTCTTGTTCTGTAGAGAGAGCACCTAGCTTTTTATCTTTTCTCAATGAATCAATCACCCGATACCTCACCACTGCATAAATCCATGCTGGCCAAGATTCCTGAACTTTCACAAAATCTGCATTCCATAGTTGCAAAAACGCTGCACCAACTGCATCTTGCGCCATTTCTTTTTTTCCACAAAGTCTATAGGCGTAATTCACCAATTTTTTTTCAAATTGTTGAAATGCCCCTTCAAAAAATTCGCGCCCATGGGCTTCGTCTTTTATTGGCACAACTCATCCCAGTTCAACGTCGGACAGGCAGAAAAATTAATAAAAACTTTCATTTTTTTAAATTCAGTATTTAAAGGTGCCACCTAGCTGAAATTGCATGGTGGAAAGTGAGAATTGGGTAGAGGCAGTTGCCCTGGTGCCGGCCCCGTCAAAGGTACTCGATGCAGAATCAAACAAAATACCCGCCATAAGCTCTGTCGTTGGCGTGTAGCGATACTTAGCGCCCGCCTCGAATTGCCAAACATTTTCGGAGGAATTTTCGGCTGATGTTAGTGGGGTTTCGGTCAGGCTGCTCAAAAAAAGCTTCGAAAACTTAAAGTAACCCGCATAGCGAGGGACCACCGGAAGGATAACATTAATCCCTAGGTCCCAACCGCTATAAGATTTAGCAGTAGGACTATCGTCAGCACTCCCACTACCCATGGCCAAACCCAATCTTCTAAATCCAAAATGCGTGTCAATTTCACCGGGATGAAAGTCATCTTCTAAAAAAATATATCGATAGGCTCCTGCCAAACGAAAAGATGTCAATCCCGAAGAAAGTGTATCCACTCCATAGTTTGTACTTTGACCAGAAAATTTTGCATAAACGTAATCAACATCCGTCAGCAAAAGAATTTCTCGGGTGACATAGCCCTTAAGATTTAGTCTAAAGCCTGGCGTCAAAGTGCTCATGCTTTTCACCTCCGAAGCCACTGTGTCAGAATGGCTTAGTTTTCCATACGTAAGATAAGCCGTTAGATCTAAAATTTTATACTCTGCTTCTTGGGAGTCTGAATTTTTGGTGTTGGCATCTTGCGAGTCTGCTGGTTGCCCAAACAAAGGAACATATTTGCGACCGTCATCTTGGTCGATCATTTTCAACTCTGCCGAATTGGAATTAAGAGGCCCCGCACGAAACTCTGCTTTTTCCGTCGCACTCAAAGTTTCATAGCGATCTCCTTCTTGAATGGGATCAATTTGGGATTCATATTCAATGTCTACTACCGCGGTGCTTGATTCGATTGAAGCGATTTTGCCCACGCCAGTCATTGAAGAATTCATACCAATCACCGTTTTTAACACTGGATGCCTTTCCATTTTTTCGAGGCGCTTAAATCGCAAGCGATCTCCCACTTTTAAAGAATTTTGTACCGCTCCCTCAATATAAAGCGATTTCAAATCGCGTTTAATAACGTAGCCTGATCCAGGAATTCGACTCCAGATATCACTCAGCCAAATGAGTAACCTTTCTCTTCGAATTTTTTCTTGCTCCACACTTCCATTCGAGTCAGGTAAGCTAGTCGATTCGTAAAATAATGGCTCTCCGTCACTGGTAGAAAACCAGGAAAGGTCAATTTGAACACCTTTTTGAACAAGTAGTAAAATCCCATCTGCCTTCCACTTGAGTCCTAAATTTCGAATAGACTGACTCGAGTGCCACGAAAAATCCACGGGGATTTCAACGGGGAGCACCTGACTTTTTCCAGCACTTTGTAAGATCCAACGCACTCTTCCCCGCTTCACAAAAAAATCAAGAATAGTGGCGGTTGTCATTTCATTTGGAAAACTTTTGTCCGCTCGTTTCACCAAAGCAATTTGCCTTTGATCAAAAGGCCAAATTCCATTTGCAATATTTTTCTCGCATACAAAAATGGAACTCAACAATCCCAGGATTAAAATCAGTCGGCTAACGCATCGTGCGTAAAAATGAGTCATATCATTATTGTAGCAGCCCTCTTCAATCCTCGAAATCCCTCGTTAAAAGCTTTTTGACTTACTCTTTTTGAAGACTCAGACTAGATTGGTTCCGTGAAGTCACGCTTTTTCGCTTCAAAGTCGCTTTTGTTCGCCGTCGCCTTGGCTATTCCGCCCGGGCGACCCGCCATTGAGATAAAAGGCTTCCGCATGGTGGAGTCAAAGCAAGAAAAACGGCAAATGGAACTCGTTGCGGAAACTGCAAAACTCTATAAACCCGAAGATATCATGGCGCTGAGTAATTTAAATGCACAACTTTGGGGAAAGGGGAAAAAGCCATATCTTTTAAACGGAAAAATTGGTGTCATTGACTCCAATTCTCAGGACTTCAAAATTTTCGAAGACTCCGAAGTACGTTCTCCTGAAGGATATCTTTTTGAAACTCTCAACGTTCGCTACAATAGTTCAAAGAGAATTCTTATAAGCGATGATGATGTTCAAGCCAGACCTACGAACTCTCGTGCACTCGCTCAGTTTCAAATTTCTGGCACAGGATTTGTTATTCACTTGGATAGTCGACGATATGAAATTTTAAAAAATGTTAAAACTCAGCAAAAAATGAGTCCTAAAAATTCCATTTCCATCCGTTCCAAAACTGTGATCATTGATCCAGGGATATCGCAGGCAACTTTCCAGGGAAATGTTTCTGTTAAATCTCCAACAATCGACATGAAAGGTGAGCGCTTACAAATATTTTTTGCCGAAAGTCCTAATGAGGATGACGAAAAAGAACTTTTACATCCACAAAAGTTGCAACTCGATTCTCCTTCCCCTTTGGGAGGTCGAAACATTCAAGCAGATATTGGTTCGCTAAAACTTCAATCCAAAGGTCTTGCCATTGATCTTTCGAGCGATGGGAGCATCGTTAAATCGGAAGCTCTTGGCTCGGTGGACGGAATCACGGATGAAGGCGTCAAACTGAAAGCGGATACTTTGATATCTGACGTTTTTGAAGGAAAGAACCGCATCATTTTAAAAGATAGCGTTGAGATCTTAACGGATGACCGACTAGCAAAATGTCAGGATGCTGTGTTCTTTCCAGATACCGGCGATATTGTTCTTGAACGCGTTGCCTCGGTAAAAACCGATCAACAGCTCATCGAGGGAGAAATTATTCGCTTCTCAACAAAAAATTCTGAGATCTCGGTTGAAAAGGCAAAAGGCGAACTCAACAAGTCGAGTGTCTTAGGCCCCTAAATTTGTGGCTAGCTTTTAAACGTCTTTTTTATCTGTTTTTTCGAGATCGGATTTAGTCTTATCATGGTTAGAAGCTGACTTATTATCGTCCTCGCCTTCAAGACCTTTTTTAAAATTTCGAATGGCTTTACCCATTCCCGAACCCAAACCTTCGAGGCGACTTCCACCGAAAAGAATCACAACAATAACTAAGATGATGAGAAGATGACTTGTACTCATATATTTGTAGCTTCATCTTATAATTCTTAGCTCGACTTCGCAAATACAAAGTCCTCATTAATCTGACGAAACGTTTGAACTACTGGCTATTCTTAACTCAGTCTTCACAGTTTTCTTGATATTTTTCCGAAATGACCTCCATTTGAAGTTAAGTGGAAAAGCTCTGGACACCTGCGTCTGTCAAAACTCTGTCTATTTTAAATCCACAGGTCATTTTCCGTTCACAACACGATATGCTACTTCCCATGCCAAAATCTCAAAATCTAAAAAGTGCATTCATTATTATGTTTATCATATCCGCCGTTCCTGTATTTGCGGCACCTCCTTTGCCAGCAAAAAGCGAAGCAAAAAAAGCTGGGGCAGAAAATGTCATCGAAGCTTCCAAAAACATCCCTCTCACTTCCACCGTTGGCGGTGGTGATTCCTCAAACTCTGATTCAACTCCTTCCAGTGAATCAACATCTTTGATTCCAAGTTCTTCAAATCTCAGTTCACAAAATGTCAGCCCGGCAAAACTCGAAAGCAGTCCACTAAAAGTAAGCGCCGAAAGCGCCAGTGAAGATCAAGAAATTTCGCAGTGGAAGCTTCACCAAAGCCGCCCCCACCTCACGGTAGGTATTGGGTATACGCATTCGGAATGGCGCAAAATTGGTGCCAATCTTAGAAATGGTTCCATGGCTTGGGATATTGGGTTTGAGCGCGAATGGAGCCCTGCGTTTGAGGCTGGATTGCATGTTTCTGCGATTGGAATAAGCTCCGACACCAACGCCTTTGAAAATGTTTATGCTGTGGGAATTTCCATTAACTCACGTTACTTACTGATGCCGGGAAAAATGCGCCCCTTCGTCGGACTGGGAATTGGAGTTTCCAGTTTTCGAGTGTGGTCATTGAGCAGTGAAACAGCAAATTCCATTAGCTACACCAAACACATTGATGGTTCAGTGTTTGGCGTGTATCCCGAACTCGGACTTCGATTTGATCTCAGTGAGCATAACTTTTTTGATTTAAGCGCTGGCTACACAGGCTATCTTGATCATCCAAAATCTCGGATGGGCGGAGCCAATGTCCTCTTCCGATTTGGATTTCGAAGATAGTTTTTCTCCAAAATTAACCCGCCAAGGTCAATTCCATTCTCCCCTGCCACCAATGGGTAATGCTTTTTCGTAAATCTTGATGCTCAGGTAATTTCAATTGGGGATCCTTAGCCAAAATTGCTCGCGCTTCTTCGCGGGCAATTTCCATCAATTTTAAATCTCGCAAAATATGCGCAACACGAAAACCCGCCAGACCACTTTGTCGCCTGCCCAAAAATTCACCAGGTCCACGAATTTCTAAATCTCTTTCGGCAATAAAAAATCCATCATCAGACGATTCCATAACTTTTAAGCGTTCTTCCGAATTTTCCCCCACCCTCTCAGAAGGCAAAAGAATGCAATAACTTTTTTCGCTGCCTCGCCCCACCCGTCCTCGAAGTTGATGCAACTGAGAGAGTCCAAATCGCTCAGCATGTTCAATCACAATCACGCTCGCATTGGGCACATCCACACCCACTTCAATCACCGTAGTAGATACCAAGACTTTGGTTTTAGCTTCTTTAAAGCGCGCCATTGCTGCTTCTTTTTCTTTGCTTTTCATTTTTCCGTGCAGGATATCAACTGCAAAATCGGGAGAAAAATGCTGAGTCCATTCTTTAAAAGTTTCTTGTGCCGATCTTAAATCCAGTTCTTCAGAATCTTCCACTAAAGGATAAACAATATAAATCTGGCGACCTTCTTTTAAAAAAACTTTCAAACGCTCGATCAATTTTGGCCGTACTTTTTCTTTTACAACATGAGTTGCGATCGGCAACCTTCCTTTGGGTTTTTCTCGAATCAAACTCAGGTTAAGATCTCCGTACAAAGTCAAAGCCAGGGACCTTGGAATGGGTGTAGCCGTCATCACCAGCAAATGAGGTCGGAGTTTGGAATCACCCACCGAAATGCGCTGTTCAACTCCAAAGCGATGTTGCTCATCAACAATCACGAGGCCCAAATTTTGAAATTTTGTGTCGTCAGTCAGAAGCGCCTGCGTGCCGATAATAAATTTTGCTGAACCCTCTCCAATTTTTATTCTTGCCGCACTTTTATCTTTAGCTTTCAGCGCGCCTTTCAATAACAAACAAGAATCTTTTAATTGAGGAAAAATTTTTTGAAAATTTTGAAAATGCTGATCTGCCAAAATTTCAGTGGGCGCCATCAGCGCAACTTGAAATCCTTTTTCGATCAAGGCAAGTCCCGCTAAAAATGCCACAATGGTTTTACCGCTACCAACATCTCCTTGTACTAAGCGATGCATAGGAACAGGGTCTTGCTTCAATGTAAAATCTTCGATAACTTCCGTCAGCACTGTCATTTGATCGCCCGTAAGTTGAAAGGGTAAGTCCTTAATTTTTTCAGCAAGCCATGTTTCTTTTTTAGGGATCAAAGGGATTAAAACTTTGGCTTTGCTCAAAGCTGTTCGCCATTCAGCTCTTCGCATATGTAGCGCAAGCGCCATCATAAATAATTCTTCAAAGGCGACCCGTTGATAAAAGCGACCTTCAGGCTTGAGTTCGTTTTCTCGACGAGGTTCCCACTGTGTAGGGAAATGAAGCTCTTGTAAACTTTCTTTCAAGGTCGGCATTTGATATTTTTTTACAATTGCCGTTGGGAGACCTTCAGGCATCTCTGTAAATTCTTTTCGTTGTAAAGCTCCTGCAATGATTTTTCGAATGACTCTTGAGCTCAGCCCCGAGATCTCTCGATAAACCGGGACCCAACCTTTTTCCCAAGCTGCCAGTTCTTTTTCTGATTTCTCCATTTCTGGATGAACGCATTGCAAATCGCCCCTAAAACTTTGCACTTTTCCTCGATAAATAACTTCCGAATCTTCTGGGAATCGACGCGCTAAGGTTCCACCGAAATCATTAAAAAAAGTGAACAAAATTCTTTTTGAGGGGTCCTCTTCAAGAATGGCCGACATTTCGATCCATTTTCGACCGCCCTTTCCACCCATTTTTTTTTGGTGAGAAATAATTCTCGCTCGCCCCATGACAAGAGGAGTTACATGAAGTTCCCTAAGGATTTCAGCATAGGTCCAAAACTTTGTTCGGTCTTCGAATCTCTTGGGTAAAAACAAAAGCAAATCCCAAAGACTTCGAATATCATCTTTCTGAAATATTTTTTCGAGAACTTCACCAACGCCTTTAAGAAAACGAAGTGGGAATTCCCAAGCGCCCTGAGATTCCTTAAACGTACTCAACTTTTGCGATTTCATAAATGACTTCGCCTTTGGGGGATTTCACTACAGCTTCGTCACCCACCAGTTTTCCGAGAAGAGCTTTTGCTATTGGAGAAGTCACCGAAATTTTTCCGCGAGCCAGATCCGCTTCAGGTTCACCTACAATTTGATAGGTGTGTTTTTTGCCAGCATCATCAGTGACATGAACAGTTGCACCGAACAAAACTTTGTCGGACTTCACACCTTTCGGATCAATGATTTCGGCTCGCGCCAACTTGTCACCAATATCTAATATTCGTCCTTCAATAAAACTCTGCTTTTCGCGAGCCGAAGAATATTCTGCGTTTTCCGACAAATCCCCCTGCTCTCTCGCAAGCGAAATGGCTTCAATGATAGCAGGACGCTCTACAGATTTAAGATGCTTGAGCTCTTCCTCCAAAGCCAACTTGCCAGTCATGGTCAAAGGGATTTTGTCATTCATAAGCGGGAGAGCTTGCCAAAAGAATGCCCAATGGTCAAACTTTTAAGCTCGGTCCCGAGATTTACGACTAAGATCAATAAAGTCCTGCAATGCCACAGGCCTTAATCCCGCAGAAATTTTTGCTTGGATGGCCATCGCGGCCATTTCGGCGCCCGAGAGTGTCGAAAAAAGAGGAATTCGGTAACGAAGCGCCGCTTTTCGAATACTCACTCCATCCCTTAAAGAACCCAAACTGCTCGTCGTATTAACGACAAGATGAACTTTTCCATCTTTTAGAGCCCCAATCAGGTCTTCACCCAATGGAGCTTGACCAATTTTGGAAATCGATTCGCAGGTCACACCGGCGCGGGTCAAATATTCTGCCGTTCCCGGAGTTCCCAAAAGATTCAGCCCCAGCAGTTGATACTGTCTAGCTAGCGACAACAATCTCGGTTTGTCTTGGTCTCTGACAGAAAATAAAACTGATCCTTTAACGGGTAGATAAATTCCCGCCGCTTGAAAAGCTTTCGCAAATGCCGCCCCGGGACTGGGATCCATACCCATCACTTCACCAGTTGAACGCATTTCGGGACCTAACACTGGATCAAATGCTTTAAATTTGTTGAAAGGAAACACAGGAGTTTTGACTGCAAAACCGTGCGAAGGCAATCGGTAATTACCAGGAATTTTTCCTTCTTTAATAATATCGTCAATCCCTTCGCCTAATGCCGCGCGCATTCCCCATTCGATGACAGGATACCCTGTCGCTTTGGATAAAAAGGGCACCGTTCGCGATGCACGAGGATTTGATTCCAAAACATATACTGTGTCATTCATCACGGCCATTTGAATGTTGAAAAGGCCTTTGGCTCCCGAATGCACGGCAATTTTTTTTGCAAGCCCAGCCATTTCGTCAATTTTTCCAGGAGGAAGTCTAAAAGGTGGAATCACGCATGATGAGTCACCACTGTGTATTCCAGCTTCTTCGACGTGCTCCATCACACCTGCCACCCAAGCTTTTTTACCGTCACAAATGCCATCGATATCAAATTCCACGGCCTCGTTGAGAAATCTGTCTAAGTAAAGCGGGTGGGATTCAGAAACTTCTTTTGCTTCTTCAAAGGCTTGCAGCAAATCACGCTCATGGTAACAAATTTTCATTGCACGACCGCCAAGTACAAAGCTTGGTCTCACCAAAATGGGAAATCCAATTTGATTGGCCGCTCTCACGGTTTCTTCGATAGTACGAGTTTCGCAAAACTCAGGGTAAAGAATGTTATGTTTTTTCAAAAACTCTGCAAAAAGAGCACGATCTTCAGCAAGATCAATAGCAGATTTAGAAGTCCCAAGAATCTTAAAACCCCAAGCTTCTATGGCGCCTGATAGCTTTAAAGGAGTTTGTCCACCCGTTTGCAAAAGAACATAGGCCTCGCGACCCTCTTGCATCATGGGACGCAATTCTCTTTCTAAAATATTTTTCACTGAATTTTCAGTCAATGATTCTAGATAAAGTCGGGTCGAACTTGCGGGATCGGTGCTCACAGTTTCAGGATTGCAATTGATCATGATGGTTTCAAAGCCAAGTTTTTGCAAAACTAAAGATGCATGCACACAACAATAATCAAACTCTACGCCCTGTCCGATTCGATTAGGGCCTGATCCCAAAATTGCAACTCGTCCCCTTTTCACTACAGGAAGCGTAGGCACTTTTTCCTCAAAAAATCCCGAGCGTCCCAGTTTTTCTTGTGTTGAATAATAATAAGGAGTGATGGCCTTTGTTTCGGCCGAGCAAGTGTCAATCACTTCAAATCTCACAGGCCGATCGTTCAGATCTGTTGCTCTCGACTTTAAACCACTCTCTTTTTGATAGCGTACAATTTCGCGAGTAAACCAAGGGTCCCAACCCGTCCAAGCCGAGACTTGTTCAGATTTTACATCGGAAGCCAAAGCATCCCATATTGCATAAGGACGTTTAGAATGTGATTTGTTCAACAAGGGATCCGCTTCGTTTTCCCATGCTTCAACGGGATTTTTAGAATCCACTGCTTCAAAAACTGGCCATTTTCTTTCAAGGCCAATCAAAGCTTTGTGATAAGCCTCACCAAACGAAGCTCCAAAAGCCAAAACTTCTCCCACGCTTTGCATTTGCGGAAGCAACTCGTCTTTTGCGCCAGGAAATTTTTCGAAATGCCAGCGTGGAATTTTTAGCGCAACATAATCAATGGGGGGTTCAAAACAAGCCTTAGTCGTGCCCGTCACTGTGTTTAAAATTTCTGGCATTGCGTATCCCAATGCCAATTTCGCCGCGACATATGCAATGGGAAATCCCGTTGCCTTTGAAGCGAGTGCCGACGAGCGCGAAACTCGGGGATTCATCTCAATAACAATGCGTCTTCCATTTTCAGGATTCACCGCAAATTGGACATTGCAGCCACCGGTTTCAACCCCTACTCGACGAATGAGCCGCAAAGAATCAGTGCGCATTGATTGATATTCACGATCCGTTAAAGTTTGCGCGGGAGCACAAGTCACTGAGTCCCCCGTGTGCACACCCATGGGATCCATATTTTCAATCGAACAAATCACGATGGCATTATCTTGCCGATCACGCATCACTTCGAGTTCGTACTCTTTCCAACCTAAGACCGATTCTTCAACTAGGGCTTCTCCAATGGGACTTTCCGTCAATGCCGAATGCGTTTTTTCAATTAACTCGCCGGAGGAATACACCAAGCTTTGCCCCGTGCCTCCCAATGTGAAACTTGGCCTTAGAATAAAAGGATATCCACATTCTGCAGCAAAACTCTGGCATTCTTCTAGAGTTCTAATTACTGAAGATCTGGGAGTATCCATACCCAAACTCGTTGCCACTTCACGGAAAGCTCGGCGATCTTCTGCCAAATGAATAGATTTTAAATTTGCGCCGATAATTTGAATTCCGTCCAATGCACCTTCAATATTGGATAAAGCCAAAATCAAATTTAAACCCGTTTGTCCGCCCATGGTCGGAAGAATTGCATCGCAGGCTTCTTTGCGTAAAATTTCTAAAACAGCCATGGGATCCAGCGGTTCAATGTAAGTTCGATCAGCAATTCCCGGATCCGTCATGATTGTCGCGGGATTAGAATTCACAAGGACAACGGTGAGACCTTCTTCTTTTAACGCCTTACAGGCTTGAGTCCCCGAATAATCAAACTCACAAGCTTGCCCAATGATGATGGGACCGCTTCCCAAGATCATGACTTTTTTAAATGGTAATCTTTTTTTCATAAATTTAAAAGAGAGGTGTCTCCGTATAAATATGTAAAACGTCGATATGGGAATATTGTTCTGTTTTAATTCTCATCATCGCCAATCGGTGCATCAATTTTAGATGCGCCTTAGGGTCTAATGATTTTACCTTTTTTATTTCTTTTACAATAAAAGTTTTCGCTTCGGGTGGGTGAAACACAAAAGAGGAGCCAAAAACCAAACGATCTTTAAATCGAATCAATCTGCCTTCAAAAATATCGCCTTTGCTAAAGCCTAATTTCACGTCGCTATCTTCGACGATATATTTTTCCGAATTGATCAAGTCTTTGACATAAACATCATCACCCTTCACTTTTAGAAGTTCAAAAATGGAATGATTGGACTTGGTAATGTCTTGGTAAATCGAATGATCCCCTTCGGGAACTTCTTTAAGATGATCGAAGACAAACATTTTTACAGGACAAATTTCGGATCGCTCCAATGGACGATCGTACAAATACCAATCTAAAAATGCATTCATCTGCGCTTCAAACTTTTCCGAACCTTCAGCAACTTGCCCTACTTCTGAAAAAAATTCCTCACGCGCGCGTTTAACTTCTTCATAAAAATCACCTTTGGAATAAACTTCCAAAACTTTGTCGAGATATTCTTGCAGTTTCATCTACTCACTACCTCAACAATTGGATCTTGCTTCCAAATTCCCAACATAAATTCACGAATCAAATGCGACGAATCCGTTGGACCAGGTCCCGCTTCAGGATGAAACTGAACTGTTTCGCATTGATATTCAGGGGCGCTCAGCCCTTCAATACTCAAATCATCCCCGTGCACAAAAGAAGCTCGGCAGTTCTTAGGAAGCGACTCAGCATCCACAGCAAAACCATGATTCTGGCTCGTAATCCAGGTGCGAATTCCGTTACCTTGTGAATCAAGCTGCGTTACCGGGTGATGAATTCCCCTATGACCAAATTTCATTTTATATGTTTTAGCGCCTAGAGCTAAGCCCACCAACTGATGTCCCAAACAAATAGCGAACATCGGTTTTTTGCCCAAAACTTTTTTTAATTCTTGAATAATATGAGTACAAGCCGAAGGATCTCCGGGTCCGTTGGAGAGTAGAATACCATCTTTACCAGCAGCTAAAATTTCTTCCGCCTTTGATTGCGCCGGCAACACCTGAACCTCAGCACCGCACGCTTGCAACATTCGAAGTGTGTTTCTCTTCACACCAAAATCCCAAACGGCAATTTTTTTTCTAGGAAATTTACTTTGAGTAGCCTTTTCAAACTGAGATTCAAATTCCCAAGCCAAGGGCCAATATCCTAACGTCGAAAGATCTTTCAGTGTCTCGAGTGTATAGGCTTTTTCACTCGTCACTTTTCCGGTTAAATCGAGTCCATTCATACTAGGCACATTTGTCCTAATGTACTCAATCGCTTTGGATTTATTCCACTCTTGTGCTGAATCCACAACAATGCCCCGTTGGGAACCACATTCTCGTAGCAGTGTGGTGAATTCGCGGGTATCAATGCCTTCCAGAACAAAGCGATTTTCCGAGACAATCCATTCCGCCAAGCTACTTTTAGCTCTCCAATTTGAAGGGGTATTTTCGAGATGCCGACAGACAAGACCTTCAGCCCAAATTCGTGAACTCTCGGCGTCTTCTCCCGTAAATCCCGTGTTTCCGACGTGGGATACCGTGTTCACAAGAATTTGCCCTGCAAAACTAGGATCAGTTAATGATTCCTCAATACCCGACATCGCAGTACAAAATACAAATTCTCCCGAGCGCGGTGTCGAAAAATCGCCATATCCTTTGCCTTCAAAGGAATATCCATTTTCTAAATAAATGCAGATTCGGGTCGGAGTTTGTTGTGACCTCATTCTGAGGAGTGGAACCTAACAGCAGGATTTTTTTTTTGCATCTAAAAAGCTGCAAACTTTAAAGAATGACCATCGGGGTCAAAAAATGTAGTTATAAATTCCAAAAGCGACTCCAGTTCCCAGAAGTGCGCCAAAAAAAACATCACTCATAAAGTGCAGCCCAAGATAAAGCCTCGAAAAGCTTACTAAGGTCGCCCAAACGACAAATGGTAAAGCCAAAACATGCCCCATCAATAGCAAAGTCACAGCAAAGGCAAATGTCGTTGCAGCATGACTTGATGGCATCGAATCATTCCAATACTTCGCTTTAGGCCTTGGAAGATTTAATGCTTGATAGGGCCTAGGACGTTTGAACAATCTTTTAAGAGACGAAGAAAGTATCCACGCCACCCCCGCTGGTGCGGTAGCGTTTAAAAAATCAATTTCGCGACCAGTTGATCGAACATAATAGGATAAAAAAAACAAGAATAGGAGCCAAACTTTTCCCTCACCCATCAATGAAAGAAGCCGAAAAAAATAGCTCAGAAATTTATTCTGCGATTTCGTGATTTCTGTGATCCAAAAAAAATCCAAGCTCTGAAGCTTTTTTAAAAACTCCAAATTTAAGCCCCTAGCTCGGAAATCAGCACCGATCGTAGGGCAAGACCCGACTTCACCTGTTCTAAAATCAATGTCCGTTTGTCTTCTCGCACATCTTCGCGAAGTTCGACACCCCAGTTCACTGGACCGGGATGTAAAACAAACTGATCGTCCTTGAGAGATTTCAGGCTCACTTGAACGGCATTGAGTTCATCCAAAGTGACGTGATGCTGGGTTGAATCAGGCGTGCGTTCCGTTTGCACCCGAAAAACCATCAGCGCATTCAAGTCTTTCATCGAAGGGGAGAGTTCAGCGCGATGCTTCCACTTTGATCCCCAATTTTGAGGAGCCCAGGCCGGCGGCGAAAACAATTCAATTTCTATACCCAATACCTCGGCCAACGCGGACCAACTTTGCGCCACTCGAGAACGCCGCAAATCCCCCACCAATCCCAATCGAAACCCTTTTAAGTTTTTCAAATCTTTTGACTTTCCTGACACGCAAAATCTTAAAATTGTGAGGCAGTCCAACAGCGCTTGAGTAGGGTGTTCACCCACTCCGTCGCCACCATTTATCACGCCGATGTCGCTCATCCCTCTCAAAATTTCCAAGCCGCCAGTGTCGTAGGTTCGAATGATGAAATCATAAACTCCCAGCGCCTTAAGATTCATCACCGCGTCCGATAAACTTTCACCTTTTTCAAAACTTGTGTCTTTGCCCGACAGTAAAACGGTTTTACGCTGTGTCAGATGACAAGCCCGTTCAAAACTCACTCGTGTGCGAGTGCTCGGCTCAAGAAAAATAAGTCCCACTGGTGACTGACGTAGACTTTTTACAAAAATATCTTCATTGGGATTTTTTTCTATTTGCAATCTTAAATCCAACGCTCTTTGCATCAAATTTTCGATTTGAGAAAGGTTTAGATCGGAAATTCTTAACAGCTTTTGAATCGCCATAAATCCTTCTTCTTTGCTCCCTATCCGTGGCAAATTTTTATTTATTCGATCTTCAACACGGCAAGAAAAGCCTCTTGAGGGACTTCTACCACTCCAATCGCTTTCATGCGCTTTTTACCTTCTTTTTGCTTCTCCAAAAGCTTTCGCTTTCGGGAAATGTCACCACCATAACACTTTGCTAAAACGTTTTTTCGCAAAGCGCCTATGCTTTCGCGAGCAATAATCTTCGAACCAATTGCAGCTTGAATCGCCACATCAAATTGTTGGCGGGGAATCACTTCCTTCATCTTAGCAGTCAACTCGCGGCCACGGTCGTAAGCTTTGTTTTTATGAACAATCAGGGAAAGCGCATCTACAGGTTCTGCATTGATCAAAATATCAAGTTTGATCAAATCGGATTCTTCCATATCCAAAACTTCATAATCAAATGAGGCATAACCCTTTGTTGCACTTTTTAACTTGTCGTAAAATTCAAATACCATCTCGCCCAAAGGCATTTTATAAACAACGGCACATCGTTCGCTGGTCACAAAATCAATTCGTTCTTGTTGGCCTCGGCGATTTTCGCAAAGCGCGATCACCACGCCAACATACTCTGCTGGAGTATGAATCGTGCCTCGAATGAACGGTTCTTCAATTTTTAAAATCAAATGCGGGGCAGGCATTTTTGAGGGATTCTCGACCCACATTTCTAATCCGTCGGTTTTTAGTACCCGGTACTTTACGCTCGGTGCTGTAGTAATAATGGACATATCGTATTCACGCTCAAGGCGTTCTTGCACAATTTCCATATGGAGAAGTCCCAAATATCCACAGCGGAAACCATAACCCAAGGCTGCTGAATTTTCGGGTTCAAAAGTTAACGCAGAGTCATTTAAAACGAGTTTCTCTAAAGCTTCTTTTAAATTTTCAAAATCTGCTGAATCCGTCGGAAAAATTCCGGCAAATACAACAGGTTTTACTTCTCTAAACCCAGGTAAAGGTTCTGCCGGTGTAGGATACGTGACTTCACTATTTTGAACTGGCCAGTGCGACATCGTATCGCCAATTCGAGTTTCTCGAACCGATTTAATCCCTGAAACTACAAAGACTACTTCCCCTGGTCCGGCAACTTCGATATCCACTGCTTTGGGAGAAAAATAACCCAATCGAGTCACGATGTAATTTCGTTTTTCCAAATCGGATTTTGCATGGGCATTCATATAAAGGAGCTGAATTTTTTCGCCCCTCTTTAAAATCCCATCAACAATTCTTACTAGTTGAACCACTCCCTGATAGTTGTCATACCAAGAGTCAATCACCAATGCGCGTAAAGGTTGCGCGTGATTGTCTTTAGGAGGTGGGACTTTTTTTACAATCATCTCCAAGATTTCGGGAATGCCTTTGCCCTCTTTGGCAGAACAAGGAATAGCTTCTGAAGCGTCAATACCAATCACATCTTCAATTTGCTTTCGAGCAGCATCGATATCGGCAGAAGGTAAATCAATCTTGTTTATGACAGGAACAATTTCTAATTTATTATCCAGTGCGAGATACACATTGGCGACTGTTTGGGCTTCAACTCCTTGAGATGCGTCAACTATCAGCAACGCTCCTTCGCAAGCTTGCAAAGAACGAGAAACTTCGTACGTAAAATCCACATGTCCTGGTGTATCGATCAAATTTAAAAGGTACTCGATGCCGTCCGATGCTTTGTACTTTAACCGAACAGTTTGGGCCTTAATCGTGATTCCGCGCTCTCGTTCAATTTCTAAGGAATCCAGAACTTGGTGCTGCATTTCTCGCTTTGACAAACCGCCACAATATTCGATGAGTCTATCGGCTAGGGTCGATTTTCCATGGTCAATATGGGCAATGATCGAAAAATTACGAATTTTGTCTACTGGAAATCCAATCATTTCGAAGTTGGTCTTAGCGAAAATTTTCTATTCTGTCTTGTTAGACTTCGATTTCAGTAGAGACAAATACTCTTCTACACGATCAGACTTTCGTCCAAAGCTAGAAGCACTAACTTCTTCAAACAGCGAAATTTGTCCTGGCAGCTGCCCTGAGTGCTTTTCTAAAATGAGATCAATTCCCATCCGTATATATTCTGCGATGGGAACTTTGCTTCGCGAATGAAGTTCTTTAAGGGCCGCAACCTGATCTTCCGTGAGATACACTGTAGTTGTGACTTTTTTCCGGCCCATTTCTAGCGTATTGTAACACGTTGCAACATATAGTCACGAATAATTTCATCGAAGTTATTGAATTTTATAGATACCTAACGCATTCCATCATCTTTAGGTTCTGCTAAAATTGCTACAATGCAAGTCTTTAGGATCTTTATAACTCAGATAATTTTTTTCACTTTAGGTTTCAGCGCATGTTCTTCATCCAAAACTTCTCCCGATGAGGCAGTACAAGAAAAAAATTCCTCTGCTATTGAAAAACAAGAAGACGCTTACAATTTAGGAATGGATCTCGAACTCACTAAGCCAGGCAAAAGCCCGGTAAATGGAGCATCTCCTCAGAAGGATACCAGTAAATCCGCTCCAGTCCTAAAGGCCCAAAGAATTGTTCCTTTAGGAATTGGGAATGACGGTTTTCCAAAGGTGAATCGTTACTATAAGGATGTGAAAGGTGTTTCGACATTGGAAAAAGCCGAAATTGATTTCAATGCTGATGGGCGGGTCGACATGATTGAATGGTACGATGCCAGCGGAAATTTTATCGAAAAAGAAGCCGTTGATTTTCAATCCAGCGGAAAACTTTCGGTAACTTCCTATTATCGAAATGTTTTTGGATCGCCGCCCGAAATGATTAAACAAGAAATCGACGCTCGTTTGGAAGGGCGTCCATCGGTTTGGAAACACTTTAAAAACAAACAACTCGTTAGACGCGAAATCGATCGCAAAGGTTTGGGCCAACCCGATCTTTGGGAGTATTATGAAAACAATCGTCTCATTAAAGTCGATTCGGACGAAAACGGGGACGGGAATCCGGATTCAAAACCCAATTTTCCACAAGTCGTGAAGCCACAAAAACCCGAAAGCACTTTAAAGGCACAACCAAAAATTAGATAGCTGGCACTCTTTTCGCATAGACCAATTCCTCACGAAGCCAATTCCCAAATATGGAAATGTGCTTCAATTAATCTACAGGGGGATCATCAATGCCACAAAATCAAAGTCATTTCTTTCCACAAGGGATAACAAAAGCTTCAGGTGCAAGTTTTGCTACACCTTCCGCCTATACGAGGGCCGATTCTTCCCCAAAAAGGGTCTCTTCAAGCGTCGTTTCTTTACCCCACAAATCACTTTCTCCTTTTCATTGGTTTTGGGGAACTTCTCAACTAAACGAACAATTACAAAATGAAGTGCAGCTTGGTGGGAAATTTTCAATCAATTCTCTCATCGTGGGAGAATCGGGTACAGGAAAAGAAATCGTCGCCCGCGAAATCCATCGTCACCGCGCACTTAACATGGGACTCGAGCCAGAAGACCTTAACTTCCTAGCTGTAAACTGCTCTGCAATTCCCGAGAGTCTTGCCGAATCCATCCTATTTGGACACGAACGTGGTGCTTTTACCTCTGCAAGAGAAAAACAAAATGGAAAGTTTGAACAAGCGGCAACTGGCACACTCTTTTTGGACGAAATTCAAAATTTAAGTCTCAGCACTCAAGCAAAACTTTTACGAGTCTTACAATTCGGAGAGATCGATAGACTAGGTTCTAAGAAGGCTACGCAAATTCAGTGCAAGGTTATTGCCGCATGTAACGTACCACTCGAAGTTTTAGTGGAAAAAGGCTTGTTCCGCAGCGATTTATACTATCGCTTAAATGTCCTTGCCATCTACCTCCCATCACTCCAAGAACGGATGGAGGACCTTCCGTCATTCACAGAACACTTTCTCTCAAAAATCTCTAAAATGTACAAAATTGAAAATCTCAAACTAAGCTTCTTAGCTCAAAAGTATTTAGAAGATCATCGTTGGCCCGGAAACCTGCGTGAACTTGAACACGCGCTTCTGTATGCAGCACTTCGATGCAAAAATTCTACGATCGAAGGATACGACTTACCCATTACTATTCGTGAGAAAAAGCCACTTTTCATGAACTATGATAAATGGTCAACACTCAAAACATTTCATTAGAAATGTTTTATTCAACTTGTCTTACAAAATAATCAGAAGCAATTTTTCGCTTTATGACTCGCTCGCCCAATTGTTTCGCCCATGGAGATTTGGAAAATGACCCAATACCCACTCGATACCATGTATCACCTTTTTTCGTTTTGACTTCTTGGACATAGGCATCATTAAAACCGTTTTTTCGGAGCTCAACAACTTTAGCATCGGATTCATCAGCGGTGGCATACGATCCGATTTGCACGGTAAACTGGCCGCTCAACGGTTGAAAGCGATCCTTTGAAGCAGGTTTTCGCTCAAACAAACTTTTCACAGTTACAGTGTCTGCGGCCTTTGGGGGTATCCGCTTTGTCACTTCGGTTTTTTTTACTTCGCTTGAGGGGCTGCGATTTTTATCTCCATGTGCTTCAAAATGAGCTTTTGCATCATCGATGGACTTTGGTGTGTTTGTCTCTTGATCTCTTAGAGTCAAATCTACAAGTGCTCTCTGCTTTGAATCTCGAAAAGCTTTTTTCAAATCAGCCCCTGCTACTTTTTTCTTTGAGAAGTTTGTTTCGTCGCTCGCAGGGGACCTAACATCGGAGCTGTCATGGTTATTGCTAGTGGCAGAAGGCGGCGAATGAGAGGTTCCAGAATGTCCAGCAACAATTTGTTTAGCTCCGGGATTCACGGGAACGCCCATTCCAACCATTACCCCGAGAGTAAACATGAGTGTGGAAACTAAAAACATGATTGCCAGAATGAGGAAAACTTCAATTCGATCCAAATGAAGTCTGCGAGACATAGGTAGCATCCTTCTCATTCTATCTAAAAAATCACACAAGAGGTAAAAATCGCCAAATTATTGGCGGACAAACGAAAGGAAAATACATGAGTCGCATTAAACACCCTAATCATAAAGGACAGGCCCTCACGGAATACTTGATTTTGACGGCGCTCATCGGCGTAGCATCCATTGCAGTTGTTCAAGTACTCGGATCGAATTTGAGAAGCCGAATGGCAATTATTTCAGAAGCTCTACGCGGTAAACGAATCGAAATCGAAGGTGTTCAAAGCAAAGAGAAACACTATCAGGTTAGAGATCTCGGAGATTTCAACGAGGGGATGCAAGACAATGATCAAGAAAAGTAAAGCCGGAACTCAGGTTGTAGAGTTCTCCCTCTACCTCACATCTTTCATGATGCTATCCATCGGACTCTTGAGCGCAGTTCTTTTCGTCGGTGCACGCTCCCTAATGATGTTTGAAGCCTACAGTATTCTTCGAGCAAAACTTTATCAAAATAGTACAGCATGCAACCCCAACACGCGGATTTGGCCCACAATGAAATCATTCAGTGTTAGCTACTCATGTTCATCTAAAAATCTTATAGCTGCAGAAATGCGATTTTCAAAAATGACAGTGTACAAAAACCAAATTCAGCTGGGACGGAAAAACAAATGATGCCATTTGTATTTTCACTTCTGTGCCTCGCCACAATCCCAGTTTTCACTTTTAGTGTTGATTCAACTCTCAGAATTCAAACACTTTCAGATCGAGACCTCAAAATTTCACAATTGAGTCAGCAAACCTTAGAAATTTGCAAAAAAATAGAAACGCTCAACAACAAGTTGGAGCTGCTAAAAGCGGAATGCAAAATGAATATAGGGAACCCAAGCATGATCGCATTGATCGAGTTAGACGGGCAATCAGTTTTTCTTGAACAAGAAATTTTGAGGTCTCTTTTGTCAGCAGTACGATCAGATTCACAAGATCTCAGTGTGACCACGCATCATGGGCTTAGAGGACTTCCTTCCGTTTGCGCAATTCCTGGCAAGGTTTATTGGCAAAATTCAACGATTCAAGAAATTTCAAGCGACTCCGGGGGTTCTCGCACGACAAACTATAACAACAACTGCAAATGGGAATTTTATGATTCAAAGGTAGTACAAATATGAATTTCATCGAATACATTTTTACACTCTCACTTGCTCTTTTTATTTTATTAAGCATAGACAAAATTTGTCTGGAACTTGAACAAGTTTTTTACAAAAGCCTGCATCAATACGAAGGGATTTTAAATGGATGAAGTCGAACTTAAAAAGTTTTTTCGCAAACTCGAAGATTCACCCGAGAGGTCACAGACTGATAATCCAGCCGATTCAAACAGCATGACGCTAGTGAAGAATCTGAGCTCAAAAAATAAAGCCCTGATTTTTCTATCGATATTTATTGTTTTGATCATATTTATCAGTCGATCAAATTCAAACGAAAAAATCGCCCCTACACAAGTATCAGTTGAAAAGCTTCTTGTATTGAGTCCACTACTCCCAATTCCCAAAGGAAAAGTGCTAAACCCTACTCATCTAAAGGTCGTCAGTGTGAATCCAAAAAGTTTATCTAAAAGTCAATTACAAAATATTATTTTAGAATCCGATTTGGCAACATTTAAAGATCAACTTCGAAGCAAAAAACTATTGGCTCCTCAGCGACCAATTCTTTGGAGTGACGTTGAATTTTTTAACTCCAGCCCTCCTGCGCAACCAAGAATTAACATTCAATACGTAAAGGACTCCCAATGAAAACAAAACTAGTTTTTTGCATCTCCTTGGCACAAGTTTCTCCCGCAAGTCTCAGTGTTCCAGATGCAATTATACAACTTTCTAAAAGAAGAATAGAAGAGCAGTACTCTAAATCTCAACATACCCCTTTGCAGTTCGACAGTTCCCACTGCGACCTGAAAGGGGAGTATCAAACGATGAGTGACGGCATCCTTTTGCAGCTACCCGACGAAAATTCGAATCAAAAAGTTTTTGTAAGCTATCAAGAAATCATGGATGGAAACAAAATACCTTTTCCCAAACTACAGCCAGGGACTTCAAAACTGCCTGAGCAGACGGCAAGATCTCAAAATTACAACAAGGCAATCCTTGGTGGCTTAACACTTCTCGCTGTTGGGGGAGCAATTGTCTTGTATAAGAAAAATAGACGAACTCATTTAACTCCTAATGAACAACTTAGTTCTCATCCAACACCAAAAAATCAACTTCAGCGAGTCAAACAAATCGGACTTAGTTTTTCGTTTTAGGAAGAGGTTTGACGTGACAACTTTTGACCGATTTTAAATTCGAGAAAAAACCTTTCTCAACTTCCACAGCGTACTGTGCCGCACCTTTCGAGGGATATCTTTCAAGCGTTTCAATTTTTTGAAGTGCACTGGTACCCCTCATAGTGTGAAAATTTAAAAGTTTTCCACCTTTATCAAAAAATCCGATATCAATATCGAATGGCACATTTCGCATCCAGAAAGCACGCTCCTCCTCATACGGAAAAATAAAAATCATTCCTGTGCCACTAGGGATTTCCTGTCTAAACATAAGCCCGATGGTTCTTTGTTCATCATTTGACGCAATTTCAAGCTGGACCTTTTTTCCGCAAACTTGAAAAGCTTTTGTAGGTAATTTCTGCGCATCCGATGGCGTATCTGCAAGTGAGTGTTTAAAAAAAAATGTCTGACACATGAATAAAAAGATCAAAGTTCTCAAAGAATAGTTTTCGAATTTATATTTAAAAATATATTTCATATTTATCGAGCTGATTGTTTTGAATTTAACCATTTTTCAAAATGCTCCCAATGTAAGCCCGAAGAAGCAATCCAATTTTGATAAAGTCGAACTTCATCCGACAATGTTGGCGCAGTTTCCTGACTTAAAGATAAAACTTTAAAAAGATCCTTAAAATTCGGCGCACCTGAACTTAATGACTTTTGCCAAGCCAATTTTAATTCACCTCGAAACGATTCTCGATCATCCCACAAAAAACTATCGATGCTGCCAAATCCCGCATGTCTTGCGTACCAACTCAAAAATGCACATCGAGCCCATGACGCATGAATTGAAAAATCGAGCTCAATAGAATCTCTAAAAAATCTTCCTAACGCCTGAAACAACAATTTATCTGGACTCCCTTCCGGCAATAAATCCAGCACAAACTTGCAGACGAAAAATGATGACTCTAACGACTCAAAACGAGAGCGAAGATGTAAAAAGGAATCCTGTAAATCCACTTTTTCTAAAAACTTAATTCGCGAATCAGCCGCACCATGACTACCCTTTTTAAAATGAGCCTTCACATGCGAAAAAACTTCAAGCGCTGCGCCAAATCGCTTCAATGACCGAGCTGCATTCTTTGCAAGAAACGACAACTTTCCATAATTTGCTGTATAGAGATGAACAATCTTATCACTTTCCTTATACAGCTGTGTACTCAAGACCACCGCATGATCTTCCAAAAAGTGCGAGTCTAAATTCTCATACACTTCCATTATTTTGTACGCTCATTCATTTTGCTCATCCCAACGTTTCCGCGGGAGAGGAATGCAAAGATTCTTCCACTTGGTGCCTATATGTTGCAAAAAAAACACATCCCGTGAGATTAACGACGATTTGGGCCAGCTGAAGCGACGTAATAAGCGCGGAACCAAAAGACGCAGATGGGGCGCCGACGGCCAGGTAAAAACCTGAAAATGCCATTTGCCCAAGTCCAAGACCCATGGGGGCAACAGGAATCTGCATTGCGCAAATACCCAAAACAAATGCCAGCACAAAAGTTTCAACATGGAGAGTCCCCCAAGGTCCAGGTCCATAGATCACATCGGCTACCATCCAAAGCATTCCTATGTTGACGACATGAATGCCCATAGAGAGTAAAATCGAGAGCCAAATAACAAAAGGTTTTTCTCGATAATCCAAAACTGCTGCATAAAATTGATGTAAGAACGTTGCTTTTGGAATTCGATTTGTCCACTTAGGCAAAGCCTTGGGTAATTTTCCAGCATACCAAGGAAAAGCAGCAATCATCAGCAACAAGAACCCACCGATTCCAGCAAGCGTAACTCCAAATGATTTTACCAGTTCTATTTTGTTACCTACGAGTGGCTCCAAATAACTCGCGCCGAGGGCATAACCAAGTCCGCCCAAAATCAACACCGCAAAGAGTCCCATAAAGCGATCCACCAAAACCGTCACAACTGCCCGCGCCTTACGTTGAGGGTATCGACGTGCAACGAACACACCCTTGATCACATCTCCACTAATGGTACCCGGTAGAACTGTAGAAAAAAACTGCCCTAGCATTCCTAAACGCAAGGCTGTGCGCCATTGGAGTTTAAAATGAAGAGCCTGCAGTAACACCCACCAACGTGTGATTGCTAAAACAGCCAAAAGAAACTCGGCACCGATCAAAAAAGTAGCCTTGAGAGGCTCCCGACGAAACCATGCAAGATCTGCAAGATTCAACTTCCCACTCTGAATTACCCAATAAATCAGGGCTACCGCCACACCCCACCGAAGGAAGGCCCCGATAAATGTTTTCTTTTTTGAACTCTTGTCTTTTTGCTTGGCCTTCATCTCAGACTTGGATTATTCCATAGTGGCGGGCTATGACAACAACTGAATCAGGTAAAAACTTCCAACCTACGGTGTTAGTCACCGGGGCTTGTGGCTTTATTGGATCCCATTTGTGTGAACACTACCTCCGTAAAAATTTTCGAGTCATAGGAGTTGACAACTTCTGTACTGCCTATCGCATGAATCTTGATTTTTTACAGGCTTTGCCAGAGGCCGAGAAGAATTTTCATTTTATTGAAAGTGACGTGAGCAAATCTTGGAATTTCTCTAAAACGATTTCTGAAGATTGGAAGACATCGCTAAAGTATGTTTTCCACTTTGCTTCTCCGGCATCTCCCCCACTTTATCAAAAACTTGCCTTAGAAACTATGGAAGTCAATACCACCGGTTTAAAACACGCATTGGAATTTGCGGATCAGAACAATTCGCGGGTGATTTTTGCGTCAACAAGCGAAATTTATGGTGACCCCTTAATGCATCCTCAAAAGGAAGATTATTGGGGAAATGTAAACACCTTGGGACCGAGGTCTTGCTACGATGAAAGTAAAAGATTTGGGGAATCGTTAATTTATACATGGAATCTCATTCACAAGACTTCACATGGACTTGTGCGCATTTTTAATACTTATGGTCCCGGAATGAATCCTACTGATGGTCGTGTAATAGTCAATTTTTTAAATCAGGCTCATAAAAAAGAAGAACTCACTCTTTACGGTGATGGCAATCAAACCCGGTCATTTTGCTATATTAGCGACCTTATAGAAGGAATAACTCGCTACGCAGATTTAAAAAACTATATCGACGTCGTTAACTTAGGAAATCCGGTTGAATACACTGTAAATGAACTTGCTGAAACAGTTTGCCGATTATTTCCTGGTACAAAAATTTCGCCGAAAAAAACTCCCATGCCTATCAATGACCCCGTCAAGCGACGCCCTGACATTACTCGCGCGCAGCAGTTAATGAATTGGCATACCAAAGTTTCGCTGGAAGAGGGTCTTGTAAAAATGTATGCATGGCTCGAAAATGGTAATTAGTATTTTTTCATGATTAGGATAATCACTGTCACTTACCAAAATCTCAAATTGCTAGACAAACTCACTGAATCACTCGAAAAACATGTCAAAGTTCCTTACGAGTTTGTTATCTGGGACAATAGTCCCAGTGAAGTCCATCACGAATTTAAGAAAAATAGCATCTTAGCACCCCACATTCATTTCTTGGGTGAATCTAGAAATCTTGGTTTTGCAAAAGGCATCAATCGAGCTTGTGAACATTCAACGTCGAGCGATGTGGAAAGTCTACTACTACTCAATCCAGATGCCTTCTTAGCAAGTGACATCGATCTCAACGTTATTCAACAATTAAGCGCTCAGCCTGGCATAATAGGTCTTCAAGTTTTTAATGACTCCCAGAAAACCATTAGGCAAAATAGCGCGCGAAGTTTTCCAAATTTCTTAACCTCCATTACAGGCCGGGAAGGCCTATTGACGCGACTTTTTCCAAATAATCCTTGGTCAAAAAAATATTTGCGAAGTGATTTATCATCCTCCAATTTTCACAAAGAGCAACAAGTCGACTGGGTTTCAGGGTGCGCGTTGTTTTGCAGTAAAAAAATTTGGGAGAAACTTAACGGGTTCGATGAACAGTTTTTTCTCTATGTAGAAGATGTCGATTTAGGTAAAAAGGCGCAACTTCTTCGCATTCCTGTCTTTTACTTACCCATTGTCGACGTTATCCATTTTTCTCGAACCCTTTCTGGAAAAAGACCTTGGAAATCTGACTTTCATCACCATTTTGGAATGTTGCAATACTGGTGGAAGTGGTCTCGGCTTCCCGAAAAAGTTTTACTTCCAGCCGTATTCCTAGGCATTTCTCTTCGCTATGCATTTCGCTTTTTCATTGGCTCTAAAGGTAGAACTTCTACATGAGACTTCCCGAAGCACAAATATTACTATCGGTTTTTAATGGTCAGAAATTTTTAGCCGCCCAGTTAAGAAGTATCGAAACACAGAGTGTGAAAAACTGGATATGCTATATTCGTGATGATTCAAGTTCTGATTCTTCATTTCAATTGATTCAAGAATTTTGCAACCGCGACTCACGTTTTGTCCTAGTTCAAGACTCTCTTGGAAATCTTGGAGGCATTCATTCGTTCGAAGCTCTACTCAATGCGTGTCAGTTTCCTAGTCCCATATTTTTTTGCGACCAAGATGATATTTGGCTTGAAGATAAATTAAAGATCATACTTAAAATTGCAAGTGCCCAAGAACAAGCACTTTGGGCAATCAGTTCAGACCTCATTTTAATTGACGAAAATTCGCGGTTGATATCGGCATCTTTTCATAAGCATCTGGGCTACCAAGCGCGAAATCTGACTCTCCCGCAGCTCCTTGCCCAAAATATTTTTCCCGGCTGTTCATTGTGTTTTAGTGCAAAGCTCAAAGAAATTGCTCTGCCGTTTCCTCGGGGTATTCCGATGCATGATTGGTGGATAATGCTATTTGCAGCAGCCCTAGGACAAGTCGTTTTTATCCCTCAACCACTTGTTGCTTATCGGCAACATAGTGAGCAATTTTCCGGGGGGGCAGGAGAATCCTCTCTCACCAGAAAATTTAAACGCGCATTCGGAAAGTCCAAGCGAAATCTTTTTAACACTCTTTTTGAACGATTTCTGTTGTGGAAACTCTTCTTAATTCGCACTGAAAAGATTGGTTTCCAATCTCCATTTCTAAAAAGCCTTTCGAATTTGTTGGTCAAAAAATCATCTGCGTCGGCGGTATTTAATATTCTTAGTTTAAAAATTAAGATGCAGGGTTTTTTACGCCAAGTACTTTTTGTTTGTGGAATTTTTTTATACTGGAAGTATTTTCAAAAAAAACTGGCCGAGTTAAACACCTAAATATTCGTAATAGTGACTCACTGTTTCTACTAACCCTTTGTGAAAAGTAACTCTCGGCTTCCAACCTAAAAGCGCAGCAGCTTTATTAATATCCATAACTGATCTTAAAACTTCTCCAGGACGAACCGGTGAAAATTTTGGCTGATTGATTTTAAGTGAATTTCGATATTCCAATCTGCTGTCAGGATCAGACCCAATTTCATGCATGGTATGAACGAGAAATTCAAATAATTCTATATCTCGAGTTTCGATACTCGTTGCGATGTTGAATCCTTCATCTAAATGCGTTTGTTGCATTTTTTCTAAAGACATCATGACGGCCGAAACCACGTCCGAGACATGAATATAATCTCGGGTTTTTGAGCCATCGCCAAAAATAGTCGGAGCATCGGATTTTCCCAAAGTTTCCACAAATATAGGAATAACTCCGGCCTCGCCTTTTGTAATTTGACGCGGCCCATAAACATTTGAAAGTCTAAGGGATGTCCAAGAAAAGTAATTTTTTTCTTTAGGCTGAGAACTCCACGCTTGGCTGGCTTTTAAAGCTTCACAAATTGATGAAAGATAAATCTCGAAAAAGTTTTTTGTAGCTCCATAGGGACTTAGCGGTCTAATTGCAGCCCTTTCATCCGTCGGATAGTAAGATGTTTTCCCATACATCGCGCCGGCAGTATTCGCATACACAACCATGCGAACTTGATACCTCCGAACCCATGAAATAATGTACTGCGTTGGTAAAACATTGATTTCAAAATCTTTTTTAGAGTCATGCACAGAGGCAGTCACTGAGGTTTGGGCTGCAAGATGAACAATGGCGTCAGCTGCTTCCAAATTAGTCCATGTGTCTTCCTGGGATATGCTGGCTCGAACAATTCGAAATTTTAATCCCATTCTTTGAGCCAACTCAAATGCCTCTTCCAGATTGGCATTTCTGCCACTTGAAAAATCGTCAACTACAGTCACATCATGGCCTGCCTTAAGCAGTGCGTCACAGACATGACTTCCAATAAATCCAGCTCCACCCGTTACAACAACTTTCATATTCCTTTTTAAGGTAACTGCTTTTGAACTATCCTACAAGGGTATGGACATCAGCATTGAATCAAAAATTGACAAATCTCTTCTTGAAAGTACGCAAACGAAGGAAATTTTTTGGCGGAATTCTAGAGAAAACTTTTTTAATATCGCATCAAAAGTTAAGGGTGCCATTCAAAGTGGAAGGAAAATTTTAATCTGCGGAAATGGTGGATCTGCATGCGATGCACTTCACTTTTCAGGAGAATTAGTAAATCGTTATATAAAAGATAGAGCAGGGATAGCGTGTTTGGCCTTAACCGCAGACGCACCACTCATCACATGTATTTCAAATGATTTTTCGTTTGAAGATATTTTTTCACGGCAGGTGGAAAGCTTGGGGCAAATGGGAGATGTCTTAATAGCGATTAGTACCAGTGGAAACTCTCCTAACATTATTAAAGCCATTAAAGCGGCAAGAAAGAACGGCCTTTTTACTTTGGCACTTCTAGGAGGCAAGGGCGGTAAAATCTTTTCCGAAAAACTTGCGGAAAGTTTTTTGCTTGTGTCGGGAAGCAATATGACTCCAAGAATCCAAGAAACCCATGAATGGATTTTGCACTCCCTTGCGGAATATTTAGAAAATTAGGATGAGTCGAGGATTCTATTTTAAGAATTTCTCTTTGGTCTAAATCCTGCATGGGAATCGATTAAAAGAAGGAGACTTTATGTCTAGTTTTAATCGAGTACTCATCATGGGCAGATTGGGCCTTACCCCCACTCTCCAATCCACTCAAAATGGAAAACCGTTTTGCCGTCTCAGCGTTGCTACTCAAGCGCATTTTAGTAATTCTGAGGGCGAACGAAGCACTTCATGGCACAGTGTTCACGTCTTTGGCAAGGAAGCCGAAAACGCCAGTCGCTATTTGCGAAAAGGTGGACAAGTTTTGGTGGAAGGGCGAATTGATACCAAGATGCAAATGAAGGAAGGGAAGAAAAACTTTTCGACTTTTATTACTGCAGATCATCTCACCTATGTCAGTTCTTCATCTCCGAAAAGTCATACAACTGAAAACGATGACTCCACAGAGCCTAAAGAAACTTTTCCCGAATTCACAACAAGCACATTGAATGAGGAAGGTGAAGAATCCTTACTTCAAAAAAATGTGCACTAAATAGAAAAAGGGAACCAAGTAGTCACTTGGTTCCCTCTCATATTTTTTTGAGACTAATATTTAGGCAGCTTCTTCGATTCGTCGGATCTTACCTTTATTACCTGATGCTGCAGAGGGCTCTCTCGAGAAACCTCCTCCGCGGGACCCGCCACTCGAATCTGTAGCTTTCTTGTTTTTAAAGGGTGATTCCACTAATGCTTCTCTCAAAACTTCTTCCACATTTTTCACCGCAATAAATTCGAGTTTCTTTTTATATTCTTTGGGAATTTCTACAAGATCTTTTTCGTTTCTTGCAGGGATCACGACTTTTTTGATTCCTTGTCTCATCGCTGCCAATGCTTTTTCTTTTAGACCGCCAATCGGCAGTACTTTCCCTAAGATGCTTACTTCACCGGTCATTGCGACATCTTTACTAACAGGTATCCCTGTCAACAAACTCACAATCGCAGTTGTGATTGTGATACCTGCGGAGGGACCATCTTTGGGCACGGCACCTGAAGGAAAGTGGATATGCACTTCATTTTTTGAAAAGACATGCTCATCAATATTCAGTTCACTTGCATGAGCGCGAATCCAGGTCATAGCTGCGTGGCAAGATTCTTTCATCACGTCACCTAGAGATCCAGTCAGAATGACACCGCCTCGACCTTTCATCATAGTCGCTTCGACTTCAAGAACTTCGCCACCAAACTGTGTCCAAGCAAGACCCGTAACACAACCTATTTCATTGTGTTCTCGAGCATCACTGGCTTGATACTTTGGAGGCCCTAAGAATTTTTCGACAATTTTTGGATCAATTTTCACTGTAGGAAAAGGAACCGAGCCATCCCATGTTGCAACTTGATGGGCAACTTTTCGAGCGCATGTTCCCACGAGGCGTTCAAGATTTCGCAATCCTGCTTCTCGGGTATACTCCGAAATGATTTTTCGAACACCGGTGTCAGTGAAATCTATGCTTTCTGCAGTGATCCCATTTTCTTCTACCTGCTTCTTAATCAAGTAAGTATTAGCAATCTTAATCTTGTCTTCTTCGCTATAACCAGCGAGTTGGATCACTTCCATACGATCTCTTAATGGAGCAGGAATATTTTCCAACACATTTGAGGTCGCAAGGAACATCACATTGGAAAGATCAAAACTTAAATTGAGGTAATGATCTCGGAAACTAAAATTCTGTTCAGGATCCAGTACTTCCAATAGAGCCGAAGACGGATCACCTTTGTAATCTTGGCCCAGTTTATCGATTTCATCGAGCATGATCACAGGATTATTTGTTCCCGATTGCTTGATCGCTTGAATGATTCGTCCTGGCATAGCGCCAACATAAGTTCGACGATGCCCACGAATTTCGGCTTCATCGTGAACCCCACCAAGTGAGATCCGCACAAATTGACGACCCATTGATCTCGCGATCGATTTTCCGAGTGAAGTTTTTCCAACACCTGGAGGACCGGACAAACAAAGAATTGGACCTTTGTTTACTTTGCGAAGTTTTCGAACTGCTAAAAACTCCAAAATACGTTCTTTGACCTTTTGGAGGTCGAAATGATCTTCATCAAGAACTTTTTTCGCTTCCACTAAGTCGATCTTATCGGAACTACCTTTTGTCCAAGGCAAGTCACACAACCAGTCAAGATAAGTTCGGACAATTGAGGCTTCGGATGCATCTGGATGCATACGTTCAAGTCTTGCCAATTGTTTGATGGCTTCGCCACGAGCTTCTTCAGTCATGGGCGCATTTTCAACGCGCTCTCGAAGTTCATTCATCTCATCAGCTTTGGGATCATTTTCACCCAACTCATTTTTGATAGCGCGAATTTGCTCGCGTAAGAATTGTTCACGTTGATTGCGATTGAGGTCTTCTTTTGTTCCCTTAACCTTTTGTTGCATATTCAAAATTTCAAGTTCTTTACCTAAAATTTCGCGTACTTTCTTTAAACGGGAAACGGAGTCGAAGGTTTCAAGTATGTCTTGGGACTCGCTGACTTTTAAACCTAAATTTGAAGTCACAAGATCCGCTAGTCGACCGGGGTCAGAAATCTGATCAACTACAGTGAGAATATCTGGAGAAAGCGTTTTACCAAGATTTATCACTTTGATAAGCTGATCTTTCACTCCAGCCATAACTTCATCTGCTTCGACACGACGAGATTCGTCGAATGTTGCTTCAGGAATTCTTTCCAAATTTACTTGGAAATAAGGAGCGGTTTGTGTGAAATTTTTCACTTTTACTTTTGCAATTCCTTGTGCAAGAATTTTAATTCTGCCATCAGGCAACTTGCGCATACGCATAATCATCGCAACAGTGCCAATTGTATAAATGGCTTCTGGACCGGGATTGTCGTCTCCAATTTCTTTTTGGCTTGCGAGGACAATCAGGCGGTCTTTAGTAAGTGCCTCATTGACAGCTTTAATTGAAGGTTCTCGACCTACAAAAAGCGGTAGCATCATGAAGGGATAAACCACCACATCGCGCACAGGCAAAAGTGGGAGATTATCGGGAATCACAATATCGTCCATTTGTTCGGGAGCGTTAGACATGCGTCCTCCTCAAAGAGAGCGCTGATGTCTTATGGTTATTAGAACTTTGGTTTTGCATCAGCATGTGATTCTCATCGGAGCCCTGTAGAATGAACTTAAGGCCTGATTTCAAAAAGATATGACCCGTAATGTTAATTGACGAGTGCCAATTTTATCGTACAAAACTAGGTCTCAGACCCCTTTAAAACGTTTTAAATCTTTATGCGCCGTAACTAGGAAGCCTACCCAAGAGTTGAATGCAACGCTGTCGCCGTCAATGCATTGGCAAAAAATTGAGAAAACAAAGCAGTGCTTGTTAAAAATCTATTCTTTCGCTTTGATCGTGATTCCACCTTGATGAACAAAGGCACCCCGTTTGATTTGATAGAGCTGCAATTCAGAGAGGACTTCGCGTTTCGAATCCCAAGTGTGAATTCCCAAAGTACCATCTACAGATCCTAAATTTTCGAGCCTAGCTCTAAGCTCATCACGTCCTGATGGAGCTCGTGTTCCGTATGCCAATCGAATTGCCATTCCAATATCAAACCCTTGAGCAGAAAACACATTGGGATTGCTTCCTTTTTTGAGTTTAAATTTTTCCAAGAAATCTTGTGTCATTTTGCTTTGACGTTCAGGTGACCAAGCATCGACAAAAATAGCGTTGTCCAAATACTGCCCCGTTCGTAACAACGTTTCAGAATTCTTCCAAGTCGCCGGACCCATCAACTGTGGCATTTTTTCGTTCACTAAAATCGAGCTTAACGCAGGGACAATTTGTCCCAAGGTTTTTGCGGACTCAGGAATAAAAATAACATCAAAATCAAGAACAGGTTTTAATAATTCTTCACTTTCTTTTCGAGAAGGTTTGCGTTGTAGTTTTTCTTCCAATTCTTTGTACAAAGTTTCGTACTCACTTTTTCTAAAACCCGGGAAACCCAAGCCCAACATATTTTCGAGTTGGACTTTAAAATCGGTTTGACCAACTCTATAACTTTCCGCTGCAGTAACTTCGCCCTCGAAATCTTTCACTGCTTTGAAAAATTCACTTGCGAATTCTTTCCCAAAATTATCTTCAGGAAACAATATGGCAAAACGTCGAGCGGATAAACGATCTTTCGCATAACCCACTAATGCTCTCACCTGGCGTTCAGGGGTAAGTGCTAATCTAAAAACAAAGTTTCCACCTTTTTCTAGAAGGCCTGGCCGAGCAGCAGTCGCAATATAAGGAATTCCAAATTCTCCGGCTTTTTTTGCAAGAACTTCGGCTTGAGCTCCACTAGGTGGTCCAACAATACCCATAACTTTTTCTTCAAACACCAATCGCTCAAAAGCTTGTATCGCGCTTTCTTCGCTCGGTCCCGAATCTGCAAGCACTACATCAACCTCAGTAGAAGAGCCCGCATTCTTTACTCCCATTTGAAGTCCGTCGGCGATGGCCCGACCAATGGTCTCCTGCCGTCCACTTAAAGGCAGAATGGCACCCACTCGTTCCACTCGTGCATCTCCTAATGATTGCATTCTCGAGAGCAATTGACTTGCTTTAACGTGCAATGCAGAACCTGGATTTTGAGTTGCCAAAATTCCCTCTAGTATTGCAGTGGCCTCGGTTCGATTTCCCTGTGCGAGTTTTAATGTCACTAAACGCAACTGAGCTTGCCCGTTAGGATACTCAACGGGATATTCCTTCACTAAAAAATTAAGTTCAGCTTCGCTTAATCGATTTTCAATCTGATCATCTACCTGAACATCGATTTCTTTTTGCTGCGCAGGTAACACAAGTTCTTTTCGCGCCTTCACCAAAGCCAAAGTGGCTTCCAAAAATCTGCCTTCATCGCCTGCAAGTTTTGCCCATAGAGTAAAAACTTTCGCACGATTTTCGGCATTCACCTCTCGGATATCAATTTTGGCCAGTGTTGCTAGAGCATCTTTTCTTCGACCCAGTTGTGAATGGCTGAGGGCCTCAAAATAAATTGCATCTCCGCGCAGCTTTGAAGGCGGACTCATTTCGGAAATTCTTTGAAAGAGTTTGGCAGCACCCTCAGCATCGTTATTATCAAATGCCTGCTTTGCCAGCAAAAAGGTAGCTTCGTCAGCGAACTGCCCTTTAGGAAACTGTCCCAAATATCGCTGTATCTCCGCAAGACCCTCTTTACGATTTCCCGAATCATACTTTTGACGAGCTTGTAAATAAAAACGACCCGCTTCCGGAGAATCTTGCTCGCTTCGATACTGCACGTTGGATGTCGAAGGATTTGCTACGACATTTGGAGGACTCGGAGTTTGTGTGACTTGGGGACTTACTCTCGGAGGAATCGATGTTGGGGGAATTTTAGTGTTCGAATTTTGGTTATTCCTTCTATCCTCACCAGCAAACTGAACGCTCGAGCAGGAAGTTAAAAGAAAAAAACCTAAAGAGAAAAATCGAATATTCATAACTTCGCCCAGTGTAGGACGGAGGTGTAAAATGAGCAACGCATTCTGATTGTAAAAGCGGTCTAAAACCACTCTTTCATCTTTTTCAAAAATGAATTCGACTCTGGATACCCTTCGTTTCCGATTGCCGAAAATCGCTCAAGCAACTGTCTTTGCTCTGCGTTAAGCTTGGTCGGCACCTCCACCATTATGGAGACAAACTGATCCCCCCGCTCACGGGAATTTAATGATGAAATTCCTTTTGCTTTGAGACGAAATCGTTTCCCATTTTGTGTCCCTTGGGGAATTTTTAATTTTACGGTGCCCTCAATCGTGGGAACATCAATCTCCGAGCCAAGCGCTGCTTGCGTAAATGAAATTGGGATTTCACAATGAATGTCCTGAGCATCTCGTTTAAAGAAGGGATGCTCTTCAACTTCTATCACCACATAAAGATCGCCCGCTGGTCCACCGTGAGCGCCAGCTTCGCCTTCTCCTCGAAGTTTTAGTCTTTGGCCAGAATCAATGCCCGCAGGAACTTTTACAGAAAGTTTAACCGTTTCATTTTTATGCCCGCTACCTCGACATTCAGCGCATCGATGTTTGATTGTCGAGCCCGAGCCGCCACAATCGGGGCAAGTCTTTGATAATGTAAAAAACCCCTGCTGAAACCTTATCTCGCCAGCGCCACGACAACTATGGCAAGTTTCCGGCTGAGTGCCTGGCTTGGCCCCTGTACCGCTGCAAGTTTTACACGAAATCTCACGAGGAATTGTGATGGTTTTCTCGCAACCAAATGCAGCTTCTTGAAAATTTACTTTTAAATTGTAACGTAGGTCTGATCCTCGAGTTGCCCTAGATCCACCCCTACCACCGCCGCCTCTACCGCCACCAAAAATATCTCCAAAGATATCTCCAAAAATATCATTGATATTTCCAAAACCTCCACCAAAATCCTGGCCGCCTGCGCCGCCTTGACCTAAACCTGCATGCCCAAACTGATCGTAGGTTGCCCGCTTTTTGTCATCCGTCAATACTTCGTAAGCTTCTGAAGCTTCTTTGAATTTATCTTCTGCAGTTTTGTCCCCAGGATTTCGATCCGGATGAAACTGCAGAGCCATTTTTCGATAAGCTTTTTTTAAGTCGTCAGCGCTTGCTGATTTAGCAACCCCAAGAATTTCATAGTAATCGCGTTTTTTTGACATGCGCAAAGCCCTTTAGACGTCAAAGCACGGAGCCCTCAATTGAGAACCCCGTGCTGCTTATTAATTAAAAATTAAACTTCTTTAAAATCGGCATCAACGACATCATCGTCGCCGCCTTTGCCTTTTTTACCAACACCGGGATCCGTTGCCGATCCCATTCCCTCAAAACCCCCACCTTGCTGTCCGGCACTTGCATCTGCTTGCGCTCCAGCATTATTGGATTTCGAGTAAACATGTTCTGCAAGTTTTGCGTTAGAAGTATTTAACTTTTCCATACAGGCCTTCATCGCATCTGCGTCGTTCTTTTCAATCGCAGCCTTAGATTCAGAAATTACACTTTCCACATCACTCTTAATGGCAGCATCAACTTTATCGCCAAATTCTTTGAGAGACTTTTCAGTTTGGTAAACTAAACCATCAAGCTGATTTCGAGTTTGAATCGCTTCTGCTTTAGCTTTATCTTCGGTTGCATATTGTTCCGCATCGCGAACCATATTTTTAATTTCTTCTTCAGACAAACCACTTGAACTCTTCACTTCGATTTTTTGCTCTTTACCAGTGCCAAGATCTTTTGCTGAGACTTTAACGATACCATTGGCATCGATGTCAAAACTGACTTCAACTTGAGGAACGCCACGAGGCGCAGGAGGAATACCAACCAAATCAAACTTTCCTAAAGTTTTATTGTATTGAGCAAGTTCACGCTCACCTTGTAAGCAGTGGATAGTCACCGCAGGCTGATTGTCAGCGGCGGTAGAAAATACCTGACTCTTCTTGGTAGGGATCGTCGTATTTTTCTCGATCAATTTAGTGAACACGCCACCCAAAGTTTCGATACCCAAAGAAAGTGGTGTGACGTCAAGAAGAAGAACGTCTTTGACTTCACCCTTTAACACGCCACCTTGAATCGCCGCACCCACTGCGACAACTTCGTCAGGATTGACTCCCTTGGAAGGATCTTTACCAAAAATTTTGCGCACACACTCTTGAACCTTAGGCATACGGGTCATACCGCCGACCAAGATCACATCAGAAATTTGATCGCGAGGAATGCCCGAATCTCTAAGCGCAACTTCGCAAGGCTGTGTCAAACGATCAAAAAGATCAGAGCAAAGACCTTCCATTTTGGAACGAGAGAGTTTGAGATTTAAATGCTTGGGTCCATTGGCATCAGCAGTGATGAAAGGAAGATTGATTTCTGTCTCAACAACTTCCGATAAAATATGTTTTGCTTTTTCAGCTTCAGCTTTTAAACGCTGAAGAGCGAATTTGTCTTTTTTCAAATCTACGCCATCACTCTTCAAAAATTCATCGGCTAACCACTGAACAATACGATGATCCCAATCTTCACCACCCAAAAGGGTGTCGCCATTGGTAGATTTCACTTCAAAAACACCATCTCCAAGCTCCAAAACGGAGACGTCAAAAGTACCACCACCCAAATCGAATACTGCAATTTTTTCGTCTTTACCTTTTTTATCAAGGCCATAAGCCAAAGCTGCAGCAGTGGGTTCGTTAATAATTCGAAGAACGTTAAGACCCGCAATTCGACCTGCATCTTTGGTTGCTTGTCGTTGAGCATCATTAAAATAAGCTGGAACAGTGACAACGGCGTCAGACACCGTTTCCCCTAAATAATCTTCTGCTGTCTTTTTCATTTTCATCAAAATGAAAGCCGAAACTTCCTGAGGAGAATATTTTTTTCCATCGATTTCAACAGCAGCGTCACCATTTTCTGCGGGAACCACTTTGTATGGAAGAATGGCTTTGACTTTTGAAACCGCAGGACTGTCGGCACGTTGACCAATCAATCGTTTCACAGCGTAAATGGTTTTATCAGGATTAGTGATTGCTTGGTTTTTAGCAATCTGGCCAACCAATCGCTCTCCTTGAGAATTGAAAGCTACAATCGAGGGTGTGGTACGTGCGCCTTCGGAGTTAGCGATCACTTTAGGGTCGCCACCTTCCAAAACAGCCACACATGAGTTTGTGGTTCCAAGGTCAATTCCAATTACTTTTGCCATAAAATATTCTCCTTAAAATAAAAACTTAAACAAATTAAAAACTAAAAACCAAAAAAATTTAGTTCACTACTTTATTAACCATGACTTTTGATGTTCGAATAACACGACCCGAAAGCGAAAAACCTCTTTGCAACACCTGACTCACAACATTGTCTCCTAAATCAGGATTTTGACTTTGCCCCAAAGCCTCGTGTTGAGAGGGATCAAAATTTTCCCCTACAGACTTCAAAGCAGAACAACCTGCGCTTTCGAGCGTTTGCTCAAAAACTTTCAAGGTCATGTCCAAGCCCTTCATCAAACTCACAAAAAAGGCACTATCACGTAAAGCAGGGTCGAGTTTTGTTTCGGAATCTTTAGCAGCCTTCAAAGCAAGCTCTAAACAATCCAAAACTGGAAGAAATTTTTTAATCACTTCCTCGTTTGCGAATTTCAAATCGTTGAGTTTTTCACGCGCAAAACGTTTGCGCATATTTTCAATCTCGGCACTTAGATAAGCTGCTTTATTTTTCCATTCCGCGGCTTGATCAACAGGGGCAGATGTTGAACCATTTAATGTTGCCTCAGCCTCTTCCATTTTAATGACCGAGTCTTGCTCGGAAGTGTTTTGAAAAGTTTCAGAAGAGTTCTGATTTTCTGCCTTTTCAGCATCGTTTTGTGCATTTCCATTTGAATGTTGCGTCATCCTTTAGAACTTGGGATCGAAACAACTTAAGTCAAGGTTGGCATCCCAGTTTTTCTCTAGATTTTTGTAAATTTGGGGGAGCAGGTTGTCCAAAATTCTTATGCCTTTCGGGCTACATTTAAGACGCTCTTCTTTAACTTGAATAAAATCAGTAATTTGTCTTGCAAAAACTCCCTCTCTAAGTAACTGATCCCAAGGCTTTAATCGTTCCATATCAATGCCTTCTGACGTTCGAAGTCCCATCATGAGCATTTCAAAAAGATGATCCTTGCATGCGCGAGATTTCAGATTTGAACCCATTTCGGCTGCAAATGTTCCAGCTTGCGCTACCCAGTTTTCAAATTTGTCAGGATTTTTTTGATGAACTCCATAGGGCGATTTGGAATGAGCAATTCGTTGCGGTAACAGCCCCGCCGCGCCGGGTCCTAAACCCAAAAAAGGTGTCAGTCGCCAATATCCAAGATTGTGTTGTGACTCATTGCCCGAGTGCGCAAAGTTTGAAACTTCATAGCGCTGCAAGCCACTTTCACCTAGTTTTTGCTCAGTGCAATTAAAAAAATCAATCAATTCATCCTCAGGTGCCTGACTCCAGTTTTGAGATCGCGAGGTGCTCAGAGTTAGCTGATACGCCGAAACATGGCGGGGGGCGAAATCTAAAAGTGTTTTCAAATCATCATCCCATTGCTGAAGTGTTTGATGGGGTAACGCAAACATCAAGTCTCCGGACCAGCGTCCTTTCCAATGCTTTGCAACCAGCTCCAAAGCCCTTAGGTTATCCACTCGTCTGGCTCTTCGCTCCAGTCGTTCTAAAAATCGATCTTCAAAACTTTGCAGGCCTATTGAAATTCGATTAAATCCACTTTTTTCGAAGGTATTTAATTTCTCAAGCGTCAAGGTTTCTGGATTTGCTTCCAAACTCCATTCTGCGTTTGATGCGAACTGAAATTGACTTCGCAATTCTTCACAAATGCCAATCAAAAGATCATCAGAAAGTAACGATGGGGTGCCACCGCCAAAAAATACTGTCGCAAACTCGAACTTTTTAAAATCGATGTGTTCTTTCCAGAACAAAATTTGTGACTTCAACGCACCTGCCCATAGCTCTTGAGGGCCTCTACTTGTCTCTGCCCACGAGTTAAAATCGCAATATCCGCATTTGTGCACACAAAAGGGAACATGAACGTAAAGAAGCAGGGGGTCTTTGTTCATATGTGATTCTCATTTTCCAACGGCTGTGCCATCATAATGGGTCTCTATGCATTCACAAGTAACAGTTCATAAACACACTTTGTCAAACGGTTTAACTCTGCTCACCATTCCAAGTCCACAAGCGCCGGTGATTTCGCTGCAAGGATGGATTCGATTTGGATCGGCTGATGAAAGCGATGAGATTGCTGGCGTTGCACATTTGTTTGAACATTTGCTTTTTAAGGGGACCAAAACTCGAGCCGTCGGGCAAATTGCACGTGAGGTCGAAGGTCTTGGTGGCGATCTTAATGCTTACACAACCTACGATCATACTGTGATGCACATGACTCTTCCTTCGAAAGCTTGGGACATGGGTCTTGAGATTTTGGCAGATGCCCTCATTAATTCCCAAGTTGAAGCAGACGAACTTGAACGAGAGCGACCGGTGATCATTGAAGAAATCAAACGCCGAAACGATATGCCTGGCGCTATTGCCTCGGATCTTTTACGTGCTGAGCTTTTTAAGGATCATCCTTACGCGCGTCCTGTGATTGGTTACGCCGAAGTGGTTGAAGCGATTTCAAGAGAAAAAATTATTGAACAATATCGCCGCCACTACAATGCTAAAAATTTATTTCTCGTAATCAGTGGGGATTTTGATGAAAAGAAAGTTTTAGATCGTTGCGAAGAATATTTTGAAGAGCTTTCCACTGGTCCAACTCCACAACCTCATGGACCAGCGCGAAATATTCGCGAAGCCGTGAGTGATTTTAGAAATCATCATTCTCCGGATGCCTTACTCAATTTAGGCTGGCAAGCGCCTAAAGGATCGGACGAAAATTCTGCAGTGCTAGATGCCTTAGCATTGATTTTGGGTCAGGGAGAAAGTTCGCGGTTACATAGAAAATTAGTGCTTGATGAAAAACTTCTCCGAGAAATAGGAGCAGGTTGCTGGAGTCCCAAAGATCCAGGCTCTTTTGTGATCGGCATGAAAGGTACGCAGTCATCCGCTAAAAATTTTCCAAAAATCATTCAGCACATTCACGAAGCCATTCTTCCTCCAATTGCACCAAGTGAGTTGGAAAAAGCAAAACGCAATTTGCTATCGATGGCCACCTACTCCAAAGAAACGGTTGATGGTTTGGCGCAACGCTTTGGATATTTTGAATCCATCGCCAACGATTGGATGATGGATGCCAAATATTTAAAACGAGTAGAGTCACTTACCTTAGCGGACCTTGAAAAGGCCAAAAAAGATTATCTCAATTGGGATCGCGTTGTAGCCGCGGGAATTGTGCCTGAAAAATCCGAGGTGCCTGTATTTGAAGCTCCGAAAAAGAAAATTAAAGCCGAAAAATCTTTAGATCTAGGGAAAAGTGGGGCTCAAACTTTTGATTTTAACGGGCTAAAAGTGATTGTTAAAACATTATCGCATTTACCGATATTTTCACTTCGTTGGTTGGGCATGGGGGGAATGCGTGCTGAATCTCTTACACAAGGAGGCTTAGGAAATCTTTGGGCAAGAACCGCGACCAGCGGTGGGACAGGAACCGACGGCCGATTCTGGAATCGAAAAGCGCTCAACGAGTTTATCGACCAAAGTTGCGCAAGCCTAAGCACTTTTCATGGTCGAAATAGTTTTGGCTTTCAACTTGATGGGCTATCGCATGACTTTGAATCACTCAGCGAAGCTTTGCTATCCGCATATCATCAACCCGCTTTTGATAAAGCCATTGTTGAACATGAAAAATCTTTGATGTTGGAAGATATCAAATCCATGCAAGATTCTCCTTCAAGTGTTGTGAGCCTCCAGTTTTCAAAAGGCATGTTTGCTAAGCACGCTTATGGAAGGTCATCGCTGGGCGATGCTGCTTCGCTGAAAAAACTCACAAGCGCTCACCTTAAGGCCTACCATCAAAAGATGAAAAAAGAACCTCAGGTTTTGTGCATTGTGGGCGACATTGATGTCGAGAGAGTTCGTAAATTTTTAGAGACACATTTTGAAGGCACAAAGTTTCCCAAAAAATCTAGTCTTCCTAAAACCTTAAAAATAACGCATTCCAAATCTCGCAAACTTATCCGAAGCTTTCTTAAAAAAGAACAAACGCATATTTTGATGGGTCTCCCAACCTGCAGCGTCTTTGATGATGATCGATGGGCATTATTGGGACTTTCGAGCGTTCTTTCGGGCCAAGGTGGTCGACTTTTTGTAGAACTTCGCGACAAACTTTCGCTTTGTTACACCGTTAGCCCTACACATATGGAAGGCATTGATGGTGGATATTTTGGATTTTATATTGCAACTTCGCCCGAGAAAGAGAAAACGGCAATCGATGCTCTTTACTTAGAAGTCGATCGCCTCTTAGAAAATGGCGTATCTGAAGAAGAGTGGCAAAAGGCTTTGAGTTTTTATGTTGGAAATTATCAAATCGAGCAGCAAAAGTTTTCTACCCAAACGATAGGGATGGCACTTGATGAACTCTATGGTTTTGGATTTGAGGACTACTATAATTTTGAAAAAAATCTTTCAAAAGTTAAGGCGGCAGAAATTAGCAAAGTCGCACGGAAATATTTTTCAAAAGATTTTCGAGATAAAATGCTGACCTCTATTGTGGGGCCCAAGACTTAGAGCGGATTCACAAAAGATTCACTATAGGTTCGCCAGAATTCTTCAATTTTTTCTGGCTTACTGATTTCTTTAACATGCTCGGTGTTTAATCGTTCTAAGGGTTCAGACGTGGGGATCATTTCTATTTTTAGTGGGCAAGGGTGTGGAAACTTTGCAGCTTGCAGTTTGCGAATAAAATCTTCCAAAAAATCTTGATTCGTCATGACAAAGCCACTTGGCCTTCTAATTCTGGGACTCACTAAATTTTCGCTCTTTGCTGGATCGCAGGCGAGTTCCACTTCGTCGACATAGGTTTGGGCTAGCCATTCGGCAGGGATGTTGTCGCGAATCAGTTGAGGAGTTTTTAGTACTGGCACTTTTTGTTCTTTCCACATTTTAACAAAAATGGGAATTAAGCGATCTGTATTTTCAAATATACCTATAGGATTTGTGATGACAATTTTGGAAACAGGCACTTTTGACTCACTCGCAAAAAAACGTAAAGCAGTCCAAACCATTGCTTTAGAAGCGCCGTAAAGGCTTACCGATTCACTGCTTGGCGTCATCCCAGAATTTGTAGAGCCCTCATCCGCCTCAAAAACACTCCCACTGTGAATAAATCGTTTACAAGAAAAGCTTTGCAAAGTCTGCATGAGCGTACGCGCTCCTTGCAAAGATGAAGCAACACTTTGCAAATAATCAAAATCAGGGCTTCTATAGCCCTTAATAGGGGCTCCGTGATTGATAAAAATTTCGGGCTCTAAGCGCTTTAACGCATCAAGCATATTTCCCGATCCAAAAACGCAATTTTCGATAATTTCATCAGGATCTGCATATAGCAGCCTCTGCTTAAGTAACGCGTCACTTTCGTAACGCGCACGAATCGTTGAAAGACTTGCGATAACGTAGTGACCTTTTATTTTAAGGGCACGAGCAATGTGCGCACCCGTAAAAGATGTGATTCCACTCATAAAAACTTTGTATTTCTTCATTACGCTTTTAAGAATATCACTTTCTAATTACAAAGGCTCCTGATAGAAGAAGTGGCTCGCAATTTTATGTTTGATAAAGAAATTTTAGTTTTTGACGGGGCGATTGGTACTGAACTCTACGAACGTGGTTTTTACATCAACCGGCCTTTTGAAGAGCTCAACTTAACAGCTGCACAGGAAGTACGCGCTGTTCACCTGTCTTATTTAGAAGCAGGCGCGCAAGTCATTACGACTAATTCCTTTTCAATTCCCAAACCGCAGTTAAAGAAATTTGATATCGAGGGGAAGCAGAGGGAATTATTAATCGCCGCAGTTCATCTCGCCTCAGATGCCAGAAAAAATTTTTCCGCTAAGGTGTCTGTCTCCTTGGGACCCACGGGGCAACTGATCGAACCTTTAGGCCCTATGAGTCGCGAAGAAGTCATAACGGAATATCGCGAAATCGCAGCGATATTGAAAGAAGTTGAAGATCAGTTCGATTTCATAAATCTGGAAACATTTACAAATCTTGATGAATTAAATTGTGCCATAGACGGACTTCGATCGATACTGGACAAAAAGCCCATCCTTGCATGTATTTCTCCAAAATTTGGAAACGTCAAATTTCTGCATGATTTTGCTTCTGAAGTTGCGCAACGCAAAGACGTTCAAGCCATCGGACTCAATTGCTCTGACGGGCCAAGCGAGATTCTTTCGCAGTTAAAAATACTTTCTCAAATCACACAAAAGTATATCGTTGTACAGCCAAACGCCGGGATTCCAAGACAACTCAATGGGCGCTACTTTTATATGAGCAGCCCTGACTATCTTGCAAAATTTGCAAAACGTTATGTCGAAGCAGGCGCTAGTGGAATAGGCGGTTGTTGCGGCACGGGTCCCATTCATATTAAAGCCATTGCTAACGCCTTAAAAGTCGCTGAGGCTAGGAATCGTGTTGAAAAAATTGAAGGGATTTTTGTTAATACTCAGAAAACAAAAAGCGAACGGCTAACTCTTGAATCCAGATCTGAATCAAATCTTTCTGTCGCCCTGAAAAATAAAGAAAAGATTTACACAATCGAAATGACCAGTCCTAAAGGCGTCAATTTAGAAAAATTTTATCAAGATTTAAACTTGATTTGTAATGCTGGTATAAAATTTGTCAATGTTCCAGATGGTGCAAGAGCCTCAACTCGCGTAGGCTCGTTACACTTGGCCGCAAAAGTGAACCGCGATTTCAAAGGTCGCCTTTCTGTTCTTCCGCATTTTACAACTCGTGATAGAAATTTGATTGGACTTCAAGCGGATCTTATCGGTGCTTGGCTGAATGAAGTCAGAGAAGTTCTCTTGATTACGGGCGATCCTCCCAAACTCGGAAACAACAAAGATGCCACGGGGGTTTTTGATATCGATTCCATAGGTCTCACTCACTTGGCAGATTCACTGAATCGCGGCAACAGTCCTAATGGTGATGACCTTGGCTCGCATACAGGATTTTGTATTGGCGTCGCCTCCAATCCCACTGCAAGTAATTTGGAAGGCGAAATTCAACGTTGGAAATACAAATACGAAATGGGCGCTGATTTTGCGGTCACCCAACCCATTTATTCCGCACAATCGTTTTTTGAATGGAAAAATAAAATCTCTCATTATTATTTGCCTCATATTGTCGGAATATGGCCGTTTGTAAGCCTAAGAAACGCTGAGTTTATGGCAAACGAAGTCCCAGGCGTCCACGTACCGAAGTGGGTATTAGAAGAAATGAGCAGAGCCGGAGACAATAAGACAGAGGCGGTAAAACGCGGCATTGAAATTTCACTCAAAGTCATGAACGAACTTCAAAACGAATGTGAAGGATTTGCGGTGAGTGCACCTCTTGGAAAAAGTGAAGTTGCCATTGAACTTTATAAAAATTTCGGTGTGGGACATACATGAAACGATTACAATCGCTCAGCGATCGCGGTAAAAAATTTGTATCATTACTAAATTCCCGAATTCTTTTTTTGGATGGAGCCATGGGCACCATGGTTCAGCAGTATAAACTCAAGGAAGAGGATTTTAGAGGATCTCGCTTTAAAGGTCACAGCAAAGATCTCAAGGGAAACAACGACCTTTTATGTTTGACCAAACCCGAAGTGATTCAACAAATCCATCGTGCCTATTTTGAAGCTGGCGCTGATATTGTCGAAACAAACACTTTCAGCGCAACAATGCTCGGACAAAATGAATACGCTTTGGGTTCCATCGCCTACGAACTCAATGTCGCCGCAAGTAAAATTGCAAAAGACGTAGCACTTGAAATCGAAAAATCAGATCCTTCAAAAATGCGCTTTGTCGCGGGCGCAATCGGACCTACAAATAAAACGGCTTCGCTCTCTCCTGACGTCAACAATCCAGCCTATCGCGGAATCACCTTTGATGAACTTGTGGAAAATTATTACGAGCAAACTCGCGGCTTAGTGGATGGTGGCTGCGATATTCTTTTAGTTGAGACGTCTTTTGATACTCTCAATATGAAAGCCGCCATTTTTGCGATTGAAAAATATTTTGATACTGCAAAAGAATTGTTGCCTGTTATGCTTTCCGTAACAATCACTGACGCTTCCGGCAGAACCTTGAGTGGACAAACTGTGGAAGCTTTTTGGAATTCCGTACGTCATGCAAAACCTGTGAGTGTTGGAATTAACTGCGCTCTGGGTGCCAAAGAAATGCGCCCTTTTATTGAAGAGCTTTCAAAAATTGCCGATTGCTATATCAGTTGCTATCCCAATGCGGGTTTGCCCAATCCACTGTCCCCTACCGGATATGACGAGACTCCAGAAGCTTTGGCAAGTACTTTAAAGGAATTTGCTGAAGCCGGATTTTTAAATATTGTTGGTGGATGCTGTGGTACCACGCCCCCTCACATTGCAGCTGTCGTTCAAGAGCTAAAAGATTTGAAGCCTCGTGCAATGCCAACTCTCGAAAAAGCTTCACGCTTTTCTGGACTCGAAGCCTTTCAATTGAAAAGTGATTACTCTCCCTTTGTAATGGTGGGCGAACGAACAAATGTTACCGGATCTCCAAAATTTGCACAGCTCATACGAGATTCTCGATTCGAAGAAGCCCTGGCAGTTGCAAGGCAGCAAGTTGAGAGCGGCGCAAATGTCATTGACGTAAATTTTGATGAAGGACTGATTGATTCCGAAGCTTTCATGACTAGATTTTTGAATTTGATTGCATCCGAGCCTGACATCTCTAAAGTTCCCTTGATGATTGATAGCTCCAAGTGGAGCGTGCTTGAAGCCGGACTGAAATGCGTACAGGGAAAAGGAATTGTTAACTCGATTTCGCTCAAAGACGGAGTAGAGAGTTTTAAACAAAAAGCTGAACTTTGCAGACGCTATGGTGCCGCCATTGTGGTGATGGCGTTCGATGAAAAAGGGCAAGCGACAAGTTTCGAGGACAAAGTTAGCATTTGCAAACGTGCTTACGATATATTGGTCAATGATGTGGGAATCGATCCTTCGGATATTATTTTTGATCCCAATATTCTTACAGTGGGTACGGGTCTTGAGGAACACGCCAACTACGCAGTTGATTTCATTAACGCAGTTAAAGAAATTAAAAAACAGTGTCCCTATGCTCGATGCTCAGGGGGAGTTTCTAATTTATCTTTTTCGTTTCGAGGCAACAACCATGTCCGCGAAGCCATGCACTCAGTATTCCTGTTTCATGCCATTAAGGCTGGCCTTGACATGGGAATTGTGAATGCTGGCATGCTTGCCGTTTATGAAAACATAGATCCAGAACTTCGCGACTTGGCCACTGCGGTAATTTTAAATACCCAATCTGATGCGACAGAAAAATTAATCGACTATTCTCAACGCTCGCGAACCACGGTTGATAAGAAAACTGATGAGCAAAAATTAAAATGGCGCGATACAAATTTCAGGGAGAGACTCACTCACTCTTTAGTGCATGGAATTACCGATTTCATCGACCATGACACGGCAGAAGCTTTGAACGAACTCAAAATCCCCCTGCATGTTATCGAAGGTCCACTCATGGATGGGATGAAAGTTGTAGGCGAACTTTTCGGTGCAGGTAAAATGTTTTTACCCCAGGTGGTAAAGTCAGCACGAGTTATGAAAAAGGCTGTGGCCTACCTGAATCCCTACATGGAAGAAGAAAAGAAAAAAAATCCTGCCTCTCGGGCGCAAGGAAAATTTTTGATTGCTACGGTCAAGGGTGATGTCCACGACATTGGAAAAAATATTGTAGGAGTAGTCTTAGCCTGTAATAATTTTGAAGTGATTGATTTAGGAGTGATGGTATCTTGCGAGGAAATTTTAAAAAAGGCCAAAGAGCACAATGTTGATATCATCGGACTCTCAGGCCTGATCACCCCTAGTCTTGATGAAATGATCCATAATGCCAGCGAAATGGAGCGCCAAGGTTTTCAAGTTCCCTTGCTCATTGGCGGCGCCACTACAAGTCGCGCGCATACTGCAATTAAAATTGCTCCACACTATTCACAGCCTGTCGTTCAAGTGGGAGATGCTTCGCTTGCAGTGGAAGTTTGCACTCGCCTTTTATCACCAACTTTAAAAAGTAATTTCGTTGCTCAGTTGAAAATTCAGCAAGAAGAAAGTCGCAAAACCTTTTTAGAGCAAAATAAAGAACAAGATTTTTTAACCATATCTGAAGTTCGAGAGAAAAAATTTCAAATTGACTGGAAAGAATTAACCATTCCCCAACCACAAAAGTGGGGATCGCATCTCATTGACAATATTTCTGTCAAAGAGATTGCAGAATACATTGATTGGTCGCCATTTTTTTGGGCTTGGGAACTTAAAGGTGTTTACCCCGCGATCTTGGAGCACAAAGTGCATGGTGTACAGGCACGCGACCTTTTTGCAGATGGTCAAAAAATGCTCCAGAAAATCATTGAGGAAAAAAGATTTTCCCCGAGTGCGGTCTTCGGTTTTTGGCCCGCAAATTCTGTGGGAGACGATGTCCTCTTGTACAACAACGTACTCAGAGAAAAGGAATTGCATCGTTTTCATTTCCTAAGACAACAAAAGAAAAAAATCGATTCGCAGATCTACCAATCACTCTCTGACTTTGTGGCACCGCTTGAAACAAATCTTTCTGATTCTCTCGGAGCTTTTGTAGCAACAATGGGCAAAGGAGTTGACGAATTTGCTAAAAGCTTTAGCGATTCAGGAGATGATTACTCCTCCATTATCGTTAAAGCCCTGGGGGATCGATTAGCCGAAGCCTTTACGGAACTTCTTCATAAGCACGCTCGCGCAATATGGGGATTTGGCAGAAAAGAAAATCTCAGCATTCAAGATTTGCTAGATGAAAAATATCAAGGAGTGCGGCCTGCACATGGTTATCCATCTGTACCTGATCATACCGAGAAGGCAACCTTATGGAAGCTGTTAGACGTTGAAAAAAATCTGGGAGTTAAACTGACGGAAAGCTACGCCATGTATCCAGCCTCAACTGTCTCAGGTCTTTATTTTTGGAATCCTAAAGCGACGTACTTTTCCACCGGAAAAATTGCAAAAGACCAAGTCAGAGATTACGCAAAAAGGAAAAATATCAGTCTTAATGATTGTGAAAAAATTCTTTCGCCTGTTCTGGGATATCTCAATTAAATGCCATTTTTTGATGCTGCATTGATTAAATCTTTGGCACTGCATATTTCACGACAGTCAAAAGTTTCGCAAACTGAAGCTCTGCAATTTTTTAAAACACATAGGGAAACCTTGCAGAAGCTTTCACAGAACCATTATGAGGTTTTGAGAATTGCTGCAAACTCTCTAGTGCATTGGGATATTGCAGTGGAACTTCTTCAAATCCCGCACCTCAGCAATCCTATAAACAAATCAGGTTGGGATGCTTTTATTTTTAATGTCGATAACTCTGAATGTGATTTGAAAAACTGGCTTTTAGCTATTGAAAAAGTTGTTGAATGGAATAATTCGAGGGGAATTTCTTCAAACTACTCAAAGATGATCGGGTACGTACACTGCTGTGCAGAGTCGATTCAAGGGAAAGAATATCCCCTCCAATTAAAAGATATCGTTAGCGAAATGTTAGAGCGTTTTGGATTTGAAGGTTAAATTTTCGAACTTGCTAAGGCATCTGACTCGTGCCAAACTCAGCCAATGTTCAACTTACAGAAGTTTAAAACGAAACCTGAAATTGTCCTTCTTGTTTTTATTGCCGTCTTCTCAAGACTCATTCCGCACCCGCCAAACATGACAGCAATTTTTGGAGCCGCGCTTTTTTCGGGCTGGGCGCTTAAAAACACTCCTTTCAAGGCTGTACTTTTGCCACTGTTAGCACTTTTTATTTCGGATTTTTTTATAGGTTTTCATGACTTGATGTGGGCGACTTATTTGGGAGTAGCTGTTTCGGCTTTGATCAGTTTAAAGTTTTTAAAATTACAAACGGCTTCCGTCCTCGGGGTGAGCTTTTGTTCTTCCTTTGCTTTTTATTTGATTTCAAATTTTGGCGTATGGGCCTCTTCGGGTGGCACATTGCTTTATGAGAAAAGCTTTTCTGGGCTCACTCAATGCTATATTATGGCTCTGCCATTTTTTCAAAACTCCTTAATTTCGGATCTCTCAAGTTCCATTTTGATTTTTGGCGTCTACTTTTTGTGGCAAAAACTTGTTTCTCCAAATTTAAAATCACATTCTGTTTTGAAGAATTAAAATAGGATTTTTTGATTTTTTATGAGTTCATACAACGATTTGAAGACTCAAAAAGCAAAAATATTTGGTTCATTATCTCAGTTTTATTTTGTGGTGTTTGGGCAAAGCCTAGAGGGCGGCAGAAAACGCGCAAAAGAATTAATCGAGGCGGAGAATACAAAGAAAATTCTAGAAGTCGGTGTGGGAACTGGGTTAACTTTTAAATACTATCCCGATGGCAGTGAGATTACCGGAATTGACATCAATGAACCCATGATCAAGCAGTCCCTAAAACGATCGTTGGAGTTTCCTAAGTTAAAAATTGATCTTGCTTGTCAAGATGCCACAAAGTTACCATATGCAAACTCAACTTTTGACTGCACCTATGCCCCCTCGGTACTCAGCGTGGTACATGATGCCAATGCTGTTTTTCGTGAAATGATTCGCGTTACGAAACCTGGAGGATTGATCATTGCAATCTGCTATGCGCAAAGTCACTCTTTCTTTGATCAAATGGTGGCAAGAGTCGCCGGTCGCGCAACTGAAAAATATTTAGGATTTCATATGAGACTGCATGAGGATTTTTTTAAAGGATTTGAAGAGCTTCATCCTTTAAGCAAAGATGCGGTAAATCGTGTTGGTCCCTTTTCGCTTTCAACACTTTTCTCATTCAAGAAAAAAGTCAATTAGCGTGACTTCAAAAGATCGTGTAGGCGCAGTACGCCGACGACCTTGGCATTTTTTACAATTGGCACCGCATTCAAAGGCCTAGGACGATCTTCCATAAATTTTAGAGCATCATGCGCGGATGTTCGCGACTCAAGACTCAATGGTTTTCGATTGATAAGTTTTTGTAAATCGATTCCAAAAATTTTTTCCTGATACTCATCAAGAAGGCGTCTAACATCGCCATCCGTCATAATGCCTTCAAGCTTCCCCTTAGGCGATTTAAAGATAACCATACCCACTGCACCCAAATGGGAAATCACGTCCTGAATTGTAATCCCTTTCAACGTTAAGGCTTTGTGCTGAGCAAGAGGAATCATAAGGTCCTCTACTTGCGATTGCAGCCGAAAACCCAGGGCACCGCCAGGATGAATCTGAGCAAAGTCTTCTGCGCTAAAATGATGAGCCTTCATTAAAGTTAAAGCTAAAGCATCGGCTAGTGCGAGAGCTAGTATCGCACTACTAGTCGGCGCAAGATTGAAGGGACAAGCTTCTTTTCTTAATGGTGTAAGCAAAATTGCATCGCTGTTTCGCGCTAGAAGAGAATCCTCTCGTGCAGTGATTGCAATAATTGGGCATTTTAACTTTTTAAGCGATGCTAAAAGATTTGTGATTTCAAAAGACTCTCCAGATTTTGCAAAAATTATGACGATGTCATCCGAAGAAAGCAAACCCAAATCCCCGTGTACGGCCTCGCTTGGGTGTAGAAAAATAGAAGGAGTTCCAGTGCTCGAAAATGTAGCGGCGGCTTTTTGAGCAATCAATCCGGACTTCCCTACACCGCAAGTGACAATTTTCCCTTTGAGGGAAGAAAGAATTTGAAACACCTTTTTCAAGTCTTTCCTGTTTTGATTGGTATAGTAATGGGAAAGTTCGGACAGGGCTTGAGACTCAACTTTCAGCGTTCGCAAAAATTCAGAGGTCTGTAGACTTTTGTTGAGCCCTTTGTTGAGCTTTTTGTTCTTTCTTTGATTTTTTTTGAGAGTGCCGCTTCGCAAACGCATAAAATTTTTTCTAGCAGGACTTTTCATTAGAAACTATGAGTTATTTTTCTCAATTGTATTTTTATGCTCCATCTGGGTTTGAACGCAGGAGCGTTTTCGAATTCATTCCAGATATTTAGCTGACGTCAAATTCTTCACACAATCTCAACACAAAGTTTTTTCAAGGCCCTGCTATAATAACCGATAGTAAGAGGTAGGCTTCATATGAGTACAAAACACCTTGCGCTAGCCGTCGACTTAGATTCATTCTTCAAAACTGAAGTGGCTTCGGCTGCGCGTAAACAAGGACTCAAGGCAAGTGACCATGCTTGCTCCTATCTGGCGGGAGTGTTGTCTAAGTTTAGTTCCATTGATCGATACCTTGTAGACAATAATATCGAAGAAGACACACACAAAAAAACCTTCCCCACACTGGCACTCATGTGGATGGAATCTTTGCAAAGTCATCCAAGTGAGCAGTTTTTTAAATGCCAACACATCGGCGACGTAGCACTTTTTACAAGCGGTTTTTTTGCCGAGCGACTGGATAGAAAGTCCATCGACATGGATTACTACCAAGCTATGGGCGAGCAAGCCTACGAACGTGCTGGTAGGCTACGCGAGTCTATCGCCCAAGAATCTCAACTTAATGTTTACTTCGAACTTGCTGAACAGTTTTCAAAATTTAAAGAAGTTTTTGCGGAACTGGCAGATCAGACACTTTTGAATAGCGAAAAAGATATTCTCAAACTCTACGAGAAATGGTTGAAAACAAAAAAATACCGAATCAGCCGAATGTTAGGGGAGGTTGGGGTAATCACTGTGGGTCCAAAACCTAAAAAGCCCAACGATTTTGATCCAAATTCTGGCGACATCGATTGAAATGAAATTCCTGTCAGACATACAACTTCATTTAGAAGATGTTTATGGAGCCCCCACTGGGTTGAATGCCCTCGATTTTGTTCGCAGCACTGACAATTTTTCAGAGCTAGGAGAAATGATCGTTCATCAGTCTCAAAGTAGCGAAGATTTAGACATCGCGCTGCTTTTTGATCGTGACGTGTTAGATGCGTGCGGCCATGCACTGGGAGAAACTCAAACAGACGAGCCTACAAATGTCTCTCCATCAGACGCTCTGTCAGTCTCTTTTGAAGAATTAAGTCACTTCGTTTATTTAAGCTTTAATCATCAACGAGGTCGCGACATCACAAGCTTGGAATTGGAAATTCAATCCGAAGTTGACCGCATACTCTTGGCGTTTCATGGCCCACACAGAGTCAATAGAGAATATGCGGAAGCACTTTTTGTAGACCTATGTGAAAAAAAGTATTCTCAAAATCTCAAGAGCCATGATCGCTACGAAACCGCCAGACTTTGCGCCTTCCACTTTTTGCGACTCATTGGTAAACATCCTCAAGCATGGTGCCAGTCTGAGTTTGATCAATTGAGGCGTTTTTTTCACAACGATCTGTCCGGAAAAATTTACCTCAGTCGGAATATGTAGAAAAGAGCCAAAATAAAATGAGCAGAAAAAAAAATAGAGCTCAACTGCAACACACTTCCGCATATTTCGTAAAAGTTTTAAAAGACGATCAAACTCAAAGTGGCCAGGGAATTTTGATAGATATCTCCGAAACTGGCAGCCAACTCTCGTCAAATCTGCCGTTCAAGAAGGACGAAATTGCAAAACTTTTTTGGACACCTTTACTTGGTGTACCGGCGCTCGAACTCGAAGGAATTTGCATGTGGAGTGCAGGCAATAAAGCTGGATTCCGATTTCAAAATCTCAGTAAAAAAGTAGGATGCGTTTTAAAAAGCGTTGTAACTTTTCAATTAGGTCAAGAAAAACAAAACAAGACTAGTTCCAAGTAATCGGATACTTTTTTCCAGGAGGGGGATTCTTGTCATCGTCGTCGTTGTCTTTTTTATTAACAATAAGATTTAATCGACGTCTGACTTCATCTCGATCCATGGATTTTTTCCGCCTAAATTTATAACCGCCACGTCCGTCTAAGGCATTGCCTCTAAAAAAGAGAATCAAAAATCCCGTTGCAAGCCCTCCAAGATGTACCAAATGCGCAAGACCGGAATTATTAAAAAACACCGCTGATACGATTTCAATACCGGTGAGCAACATCACAAAGTACTTCGCTTTCATTGGAAAAAGGAAGGCTACCAAAATTTGAGATTCTCCATACAGACGGCCAAAGGCCACAAACATCCCATACAAGGCGCCTGAGGCACCTATGATGAATGTCGATCCTCCAGCAATTGCGCCTTCGATTCCTGTAGCAAGTCCAAAGAGCCAAAGGAGTGATTGAAAAACGGCCCCACCCATGGCACAGACCGCGTAAAACCACATGAATCGTTTAAAACCCCAGCGGGATTCCAACTCAGGTCCCAACATAAAGAGACCCATGCAATTAAATAAAATATGAAAAATAGGTCCGTGTAAAAAGGGGTAAGTGAGAATTTGCCAAATGCGACCTTTGGCAAAAAAAGTGTGAGCTGAAAATCCAAAATAATCTACAAAAGGAAACGAAAAAGCCATTGAGGTCAGCTGCACAAGGTAAATACTTACAGTCGCGATGAGCAAATATTTTACGGCTTTGCTAACTCTTGGGGGCTGGTAATAAGTCTGTCTCACAAAAGTTTTTGTCCTTTTTCATCGATATTTTTTCGCAAGAGTTCCAAAGTTTCTTCACTTAACTGAAACTGCATCCACGATTTTATGGAGTCAGGCTGAGCGCTTGCGTCCCATTCGACAGCTGGAGCATTGAGATTTTTTTTTCGATATTCAAAATAAGGCAATAATGGAGCGTCGGATTGATCTTTTGATTCGAGCTCTTTGATGGCGTTCAAAAGTTCGAGCGCTGGAAATTCTACGGCTTGCGCTAATGTCGGAAAAAATATCGCCCAGAGTATAAAAGGCAAGATTATGATTTTTTTCCAACTCATTGAGTTTTTCATCTTAAAACAAAAAAGGAGCTTAGGTCAAAGCAACCTAAGCTCCTTTTTGACGAAATCAGGGAATTACAAACTAAAAGGTCTTGTCTAAGACTACTGAGAAGTAAGAATTAGCTTTTTTAAGAATTTTAAAAGAATCCGCAAAGGTGCCGCCAGCAGCGGTTTCGAAGCGAAGGGCAGTGCGCCAATCGTTTAAATTCTTGTGAGTGTAACCAGTTTCAAGAGCCATGTAGGTCGAAAAACCCCAAGAAGTTCCAGTAGCACCTTTTGCAGCACCTTTTAAATCTTGACCCATAATCCAAGCAACAGATGCATCAAGATTAGGAGCGAGCTCCATGCCAGGAAGAATTTCAAACGAGTTCCTGATCAAAGGATTGCCAGTAGGGTTTGCAGAGCCAACAGGATTAACTTGGTAAGCACCACGGTTCATAGGAATGGTTAATCCGTTACGAACGGTTACAGATACGGGGCCAATGGTGCTTGATAGAGCTGGGCGGAACATGAAGTCCCCCAAAGTACCAGCTGCTTGAGATTTAGCCGAGGTCGGAGCTGTATATCGGTAGCTCATTGCCAAATTCCAATCACCAACTTTTGCAAGCTTTTTGTCTGTGACAACAACTCGCAACATTCCGTGTGAGAGACCAACCATCGCGCCCGTTGCACGATTGTAGGAAAGGGTTGAAGAGGTTTCGGGAGTGAACGAATAACGTTGGTTGATTTTGAAAGAAATGTTGGCATACAAATCCGTTGCCCAAGCATTGCTTCCGAACTCAAGACTTTCGTTATAGGTTGCAATCTCCAAATAAACAGGAGCTGCATTCACGGATGCCATTCCTGCAACAAGTGCGATTGTCGCGATTATTCTCTTCATGGAATTCATTGTGTGGTCCCTTTCCGCCTTAAGCGAATTTGCCAAAGTGTTTGTGACTTTGGCTAAAATATTTTGCCCCCCAAAGTCGTTGATCGTTGCTCCCCTTTTTTGATTCGGGAGTCAAGATAGGAAGCAGAGTGTTGAGAGTTTTTAAGAATCACCCAATTCCAGGAAACTTGGCTAAAGGACAATTAAGGAACTCTTCAAGGCGCAAAAGCTCGTTGTATTTTGCCATGCGGTCGCTTCTAGAAGCCGAACCAGTTTTAACCTGCCCGCAACCCGTTCCTACCGCTAAGTGGGCCAAAGTGCTATCTTCGCTTTCTCCGCTGCGGTGCGATGTAACTTGCGCCATTCCTGAATTCTGAGCCAAGTGCATTGTTTGAAGAGTTTCAAGCAACGTTCCCACTTGATTGAGTTTTATCAAAATAGCATTCCCAGCTTTTTGCTCTATACCCATTTTTAATCGGGAAACCTGTGTGACATACAAATCATCGCCTACGAGTTGAGTTTTCTTACCCATTGCTGATGTCACGGCTTGCCAGCCTGCCCAATCGTCTTCCGCAAATCCGTCTTCAATGGAGATAAGAGGGAACTCGCGAGCGAGACCTTGATAATATTCTACGAGTTGCTGAGAGCTGCAGGAACCTAGAGCTCTTTCGTTGAAATGATATTTACCTTCTTTAAAAAATTCGCTTGAAGCCACATCAAGCGCCACAGAAATTTGGGAACCAGCTTTATAGCCCGCTTTTTCGATGGCCTGCATGATTAAAGTTAACGCTTCTTTGTTAGATGACAATTTGGGAGCAAAACCCCCTTCATCTCCAACTGCTGTCGTAAGATTCTTTGAAACAAGAATTTTTTTAAGGTGCTGAAAAGTTTCGCAACCTGCACGAATCGCTTCGCGAAAATTTGAAAAACCATGAGGAACAATCATAAATTCTTGAACATCTAAACCGTTATCCGCATGGGCCCCACCGTTAATCACATTCATCAATGGAATAGGGAGTTTTAACTCGGTAACATAACCCAATGATTTAGCCTGCTCTTGAATCCAGACTGCAAGGTGTTTTTTTTGCGCCATCGCTGAGGCTTTTGCAGCAGCCAAAGATACTGCAAGAATTGCATTTGCACCGAGTCGAGATTTATTTGGAGTACCATCACAAGCGATAAGTGCTTGATCAAAAGTTTTTAAATCATCAGGATCCTTGGCAATTGCAACACCTGCCAACTCTTCATTGACGTGGGCAACAGCCTTTAAAACGCCTTTTCCTAGATATCGATTTTTGTCTTGATCTCTCAACTCAAGTGCTTCGTGCGTGCCGGTCGATGCGCCCGAGGGAACAATGGCTCGACCTAATTGCCCCGTACTGAGTTCCACATCAACTTCAACAGTGGGAAAACCCCGAGAATCTAAAATTTCGCGTGCTTTGACTTTGATAATTTTTGACATTCCCAAGGGTTAGCACAAGCAAAAGAATTCGTCTTTAGATGCGGCCAATCTCTTTTAAAAATTTTTCTAAATCTTTTGGGTGATTTAAAAATATCTCAGCACCTGCTTGAAGGAGGTAATTTTTATCTTCTCCCCCACACCATAGGGCCACAGCTTTGAGACCTTTTAAGTTTGCGCCCGCTTCTATGTCGCTTAAAGAATCTCCAACCATAATAAAATTTTGATGTGTCTCAGGAAGCAATCCCTGAAAGTTTTCAAGATCAGGCTTTTGTAAAAAGCCTTGTCCACAGCTTAAACTACTAAAGTGTTGAATGATTTTATTTCTTTCTAAAAAATCCACTGTCGAATTTTTGCTTCGAGAAGTCCAAATGTGCAAGCGAAAGTTTTGCGTTTTTAAAATCAGCAAGAGTTCTTGAATGCCTGGTACTAGGCGATTTTGAAAATCACTCAGCGTACCACTCACATCAAAAACAATGTCGCTCCATTTACACTCTTCAATTTCAATTACTCGCTGCAAGGAAAGATGGTGAAACTTTACCTGTCCACTTTTTAATTTTAACGATAACTCACTATTTAAAATTCGTGCGGTGGGATTTCCCCATTGAAGTGTCGAGTGAGATTCTTTCAAATTTTGGAAGCTTTGCTTCATAACAATTTCTATATGTTCAAAGCCGGTTTCATAAGGAGAATTTTTTTTAGGAGCGGGAAGCTCAACTACAAAAACTTTTCCTGATGCTATTTCAAATGGAGTATTCAATAAAAAAGTACAAATGGCACGGCCATTAACCTGTGCTTCTGAGAGAAGTTTTCCATTTTGCAAAAGAAAATTTTTGTAGTCGAGATATTCATCCGAGGTCGCGACTCGAAAACATAGATGATCACAGTCCCATGTTTCTGCAGGAAGGCCAACCGCTAGAGCTTCGTCAAAAATGTTTGAAGCAAAGCTTTGCCCCTGTTTTAAAAAACTTTGGAAATCTAACATCGTTATTTTAAACTTAAGCTGCTTTTTTGGGATTGAAAACACCCATATCAAAAGGAATTCCTGAGGTCTCAATCATCTCTCTGAAACTTGGAATGTTTCCAGTTGCCACATGCTCGCCAACAATTCTTTTATCCTCACTAATGCCCGTTTGACGAAAAAGAAACAAATCATTAGCGCGGTATCTACCCTGCTCATCCACTCCCAAAATTTCCGTAACGTGGGTAATTTTTCGGCTGCCGTCGCGTAAACGATTGGTTTGCACAACCAAGTGTACCGCGTCTGCAACTTGCGCGCGAATCACTTGTGCCGGAACGCCCACGTCTGCAATCATACACAGGGTTTCCATACGGTTCATGGCTTGGGTAGGATTATTCGCGTGCAATGTTCCCATCGAACCATCGTGACCTGTGTTCATAGCTTGTACCAAATCTAAAGCTTCGGCGCCTCGCACTTCACCGACCACAATTCGGTCAGGGCGTAATCTGAGTGAAGCTTTGACCAAGTCGCGAATTGTGACTTCGTGTTTGCCTTCAAAATCTTTTGGTTTAGTTTCAAAATTTACCACGTGATTGGATTTGATTTGTAACTCTGCAGTGTCTTCAATAATGATCAAACGTTCATTTCCTGGTATGCGTGATCCCAACACATTGAGCAAAGTTGTTTTACCAGACCCTGTACCACCGGATACGAGTAAATTTCGTTTTAAAATAATGGCAAGATCCAAAAAGCGCGCCATCTCAAGCGACATCGCGCCAAAACTGATGAGTTCTTTTAATCCCAACTTTTCTTTCGAAAATTTTCGAATCGCAATTGTGGAACCTTTTTTTGAGCAGGGTTTTATCACGGCGCAAACACGTGAGCCGTTTCGTAAGCGCGCATCCATCACGGGTTCTTCTTCCGAAATTGATTTGCCGCAGGTCTGGGCGATATTGATAATTGCTGCGCGAAGTTTGTCTTCGTCACCAAACGTGGCTTGGGTGCGATGAATTTTACCTTTGATTTCGATAAAAATTTCGTTGTACGAGTTGATCATGATTTCTGTGACGGAGGGATCATCTAAAAATGGTCCTACAGGTTTTAAAAATTCTTTTAGGGAATCATCAAACAAGTCCGGTGAAGGTTCAACAGCTGCACCTGGTTTTTGAGCCGCAGGTGCTTGATTTTTTTGCCCTGCTGATGGAAGAGATTTTAATTTTGGATCTGACATATTCTTAAGCACTTATCGGTAGGATTAAGGAAAAAAGTTAAGCAATAAAAGTTTAGTAAAATTCCTCGACTACCAAAATTCTGACTGCTTTTGAATGGCATGTTATTGATATTATTTGTATTCACTTTATTTCTTTACCTTTCATATCGTTATCCGATATAGTGATAATAGGTGTCGAATGATTTGGAACTTTAGAGACAAACGAACTGAGGATATATACCACCACAGAGATTCTAAAGAGCAACGAAGCTTTCCACAGGAACTTCTCAAAATCGCCCAGAGAAAACTCGATTTGCTAAATGGCGCTGCAAAGATCGAAGACTTAAGAATTCCTCCAGGAAACAGGCTTCATAAGCTTGATAAAGATCTCAAGGGTTTTTGGTCAATCAGTGTCAACGATCAATGGCGTATTATATTCCGTTGGGAAAATGGAGACTCTGTCGATGTACAAATTACAGATTATCATTAAGGAGCAGTCATGAAACCACAAAATAGAGCCCCCACTCATCCAGGTGAAATGCTTCAACTTGAGTTTCTTGACCCTTTATCAATAACGCAAACTGAACTCGCTAATCACCTCAAATGGACACATGCCAAAGTTAATGAGCTCATACGCGGCAAACGTGGAATTACTCCTGAGAGTGCGCTCTGCCTAGCGGATGCTTTAGGCACTAGTCCCGAGCTTTGGCTAAACCTTCAGCGAGATTTTGATTTATGGGAAGCTGAGCGTGAGCATAAAAAAATTAAGCCTCTAAAGGCAGTTTTGAAATCCTTAAGTAAGTCGATTGGAAGACTTGCTGGAATATAGTCTTTTCTTAAAGTGGAAAAAAAATTAGGCGTTTGCGATGCGCCAACGTCGTCTGACATTTTGCACATTGCTTTCGGTCTCAACCCAGCAGCGCATACAGCGGATAAGCGTGTGTAGCATGGCGTAGCATCGGAATTCGCCCACGCGGCTGAGATAGGCCGAAACTTCAAGTCCTCGATTTTGACTGATCATGTGAAAAACCGTAGCCAGATCACGACTCGACCCACCACCATAAATTTTTAACATCGCAGTGACTTCATGTTGTGGAAGTTTGTAGAGACGCGACAAACGCCCTCCTTGAGAAAGAACTTCAAGAACACTTTCCCAAATGCGATCATCCGTGCTGGTGTATTTGATCATAAGCCAATCCTTGTCTAAAAATTTTAAAGTTCAAATCGTTGAACTCGAAACACCGTCATTGGTGCCTCTACAAGTGTCATCGGCTTTTCATGACAAAAATTGAGCGAACGTCAAATTGATGACGAACTAAAAACCTGGAAAGAGATCTTCCCAATCGTCCCAATCCCAAAAGTCGTTAATGGGTCGTCCGCCAAAACCCGTCTCATTGCCTTCGACATCAGGCGTGCCCGCGGTCGTTTTTGAATTTAGAAATCCGTTCAGCGAATTCCACTCTTGGATATACATACGAATACGTGCTTTGACTTCGAAACCTCGATCGTAGCAAATATATTCATACGATGGGCTATTTCCTCCGGCAACATCTGGATCACCTTGAATGGCAAGAGGAACATCTCGGCTTGCTTCGGTTGTAAAAAGTGAATTGTAGAAGTTTGAAAGATAATGAGTTCCACTATCTTTGGAAATCGATGAAGGCATCGCAATTTTTCCATTTAGACCGGTGTCATCCACATAATGAATTTTTCGCTCGGGAAATCCCGATTCACTAAATGTTGCATCTGCCACATCAAAAGCTGGACCTGCAAAACAATTTGCTTTTTTTCCGGTCCAAGTTCCGGTGGATTCGCGTAATACAAACTTTCCTTGGGCAGAGTTTCCTGGGTTTACTTCCCATTCGTAAATATTTAAATCGTAACTTCCTTCACAACAATTGGGTCCTTTAGATGCGGTATAGTCCCAATCGCATTTTGGAGTACCACTTTGAACATTTGGAACGTCACCTTCAACAACAACGCAGCCAGTAGCATCAACATATCCCGCATCACATAAGTCCAAATCATTCAGTGCGTTTGGATCAGCTGTGGTGGCAACGGGCGTATCAGGAGACCCTGGTCGAATTTTCCCGTTTGAATCTTTTGTGTATGTTATGGGATCATTCATCGTGTCGCCGTTATAATATCCATATCGATAATAAAACTGCCGAATCGAAACATATGAGCACATATCAGATGGAAAATTGTGTTGAAGAGTAATGCCGTGGAAGTAAACGTCCTCTTCAGGAGCGTCAACAATACATTCGATATCATTGTTTGCAGTATCGCTTGTATCGGTGATCACACATTGTTTGGAAAAGTCCGCTGCTGTCGTCAAACGGCGCTCGTAATATTTAATTTTTGAACCATCGACGACTTGAACATAAAATCCCGCTTTGTCGTTTACTTCTCCCACAGGATCGGGAGAAATCGCACCCGTATCGCTACCATCACCTGTTTCAGGAGGGGCTTCTACTTCGCCACCATCTTCGCCAGATTCAATTCCTGAACGACAAGCTCCAAGCGTGCTCATCAAAAACAAACCCATTATTGCTCGACTAAATACATACCGAAGTTGTGTCATAGCCAATTCCTCCTGAGCTGCAAAAAAGCGCATAAGCCCATACCAATAGACTATCGGAATTTTGACACTTAGAGTTTAAAAAAAGATTTAAGTCTTAAATTACAGCATCTTAGAATAAGAAACCAATAAGAAAGTCCAAAGGCCGACTTTTGGTGTCCTGTCCTTCAAATAAGCTAACAAAGCCAATGCCGTAACGGAGTTCCATGGTCATTGTGACGAGTTTTGACCGCGTGCCATACCCTATCCCCATTTGCAATCCGAGATCTGTATTCATAGGCGAAGTTGAATCAGTAAATCCACCAGAGGAAGTCACTGTCGTTGTAATGGCGTCACTTATTGGAATCCCAGCAAACATGCCCAGACTTCCAATGACAAATCCGGATCCAATGGTTCGAAAACGGAGCTGCGGAACGATTTCAATTCGCTCTAAATTGATCGAGGTACTGGCGGTGGAACCCACAAGGCGGTTGGCGTAAAAGACATCAATCATTGCACCCCATTCGCCTTTACCCGCATCAATTCCAAATCCTCCCAGCGCCCCACCTCTAAAAGATCCAGTTGCCCCCGCACTCTTGGAATAAAATTTGGTCAATGCCAAGCCGCCTTTCACGCCCAAGATCACTGCGTGATAATCTTCTGGGAGATCATCGGTACTGTCGATGCTTGAGGAAAATGGATCCTCTACTTTTTCCCAATCAAACAAAAATCCCACTCCAACTTTTAAACTGGGTTTTACCCTTTTATCAATTTCCACGGGTGAGGCAGTTGAATAGCTTCGAGTTAAAACGGCCAAAGCTGAAACTTCGATGATGAATCCTACATTAGATTTGGAATCTAAGATGAAACGTATAAAGGGTTCGACTTGGGTGTCGGTAAAATTTCGTTCAGGATCTTCGGTTATAAAACCTGGCGAATAAACAGCGCCAAATCCCCCACCGTAGCAAAGTTTCACCGCGGCTTCGTAACCAAAACAATCAAACAAACGAAAATGCAATCCGAAATCTGTATAGTAGGAGCGAGTTCCAAACCTCACATCCAACGAAAAATTATCAGTCAACTTGCCAGCCTCTACTCGATATTCAATTCGAGGTTCTGAAGGGAGCTTTCCGCCCTGAGGGTTTTCGTGTTTAAAAAATGGAATGGAAAGTGACCCCATCGGAGCCACATAAACATCGTAATCAGACGCAACAATTGGAAGTGAAAAAAATAAAAGACTCAAAAAATGAGCCTTAAAGATAGCAGGAACTATTTTTTGAAACTGAAAATTTCTCAACACTGGGATTCTACTGGAGCTTGTGCGAATGCAAAGCCGTAAGACCTATATTTTTTAACTAAAAAAGAAGTTTGGACAAAATTAAGCGTTAAGTTTGAGAGCTTTGGTCAAGCCCAACTTGTTAATGCTTCGAAGACCGTTAGTCGAAACACGAATCCGAACCCATCGACCAGTGCTTTCATCGAAAAGTCTTTTGCTTCTCAAATTTGGAAGCTGACGAGTCTTTGTTTTGCGGTTCGAATGGGAGACTTTGTTTCCGACCAAGGGTTTTTTTCCAGTAACTATACATACTCGTGCCATAGGGGCGCTAATCTGCACCAAATTAGGAAGAAGAATCAACAAGAAAATTTAGGATTTTTTGAGTTGCTCGACTAACCGTGAATTTTTCATACTGCCGACCCGCCCTAAAAATTTCATCTACGGCAAAAAATCGATGCCCTTGAGGAACTTTTATTGAATCCCAAACACCAGCCCTAATCCCATACATTTCGTAATTGTGATGAGTAATGACATGCTTAACCTTATGTAATAATTCGAATTTTTCAGAGATCCTCTGTTTCATCATTTGGCCATCAGCGTCATTCGGAAACTCCCAAAGTGGTAAGGACCACTGCCCTGCCAGACGTTCATTTTCAGGAATTTTTCGTAGAAGAACGCTTAGGTTTTTAGTTTTGGGCGAGGAAAACATAGGAGCAAAGACCAAAATTCTCTCTATTTGCCTCCGTTTTTTTGTTTGGGGAATTTGAGCAACTTGGCCTCTTTCGAATGAAATGCAGTTTTCTTTCAACGGACAAGACCCACAGATCGCAGCATTTCGAGGGCGACAAATCATCGCTCCCAAATCCATCAATGACTGGAGCACTTTCCCGCTAGAATTGTCTGGAAGACTTTTTTCCCACAGCGCAACAATTTCCTCCAGTCGTTGCCTATGATTTCTATTATTCAAAGGATCTTCGACTCCATAAAATCGCGACAAAACTCGTATGACGTTTCCATCGAGGCCTAACACTTTCTCATCAAAGCAAATGGCCGCGATGGCTTTCGATGTGTACTGGCCAATCCCAGGGAGTTGCTGCCATTCTTTAGCGCTTTTAGGAAAGGAATGTGTTTGAGATTTTTTATGCAATTCCAAAGCGGCTTTTTTAAGATTTCTGGCTCGGGAATAATAACCCAATCCCGCCCAGAGTTTGAGTACAAGATCCTCATCGGCAAATGCGAGTGATTTTATTGTGGGAAAGGTTTTCATCCATTTATCAAAATAGGGCATCATCATTTTTAAGGTCGACTGTTGGGACATGACCTCCGAAATCCAAACTGCGTAAGGCTGCCCTTTGAACTTAGGGTTCACTCGCCACGGCAACGGTCTTTGATGGACCGCATACCACTTTTGAAGCTGCATTATCGTCCGACCTACTTGCTTCATTTCCAAGTTCTTTGCCACACGACTTGTTGAATCAAAAATTACCTATAGAATCAAGACATGACAGGGATTTCGCAGAGCGCATGGCTACAACTCCTCCGCCACCCCACTGATCCCCCCAGTTTTGCTCCATTTCACTTAGAGTCCAGCATCCAATTGCAAAAAGAACTCGATCGTCTAAAGGTTTCTTTTCGAATTACCGGTCCCATCAGTGAGCTTTTATGGCCAAAAGAGCGGACCTCTAACGAGCTTGAACGTGGTCATCAACTCTGGCAGCACACATGTTTTGAACTTTTCGTTTCGAGTTCTCAAAGTCCCGCCTATTGCGAATGGAATTTTAGCTCAACGAAACAGTGGGATCATTTTCATTTTGATTCTTATCGCCAAACTTCAAATTCACAACAAATCGTCAATGCCATTCAAAAAATTGATTTCAAAAAAACTGCAAACTCCGCGCTAATAGACGTTGAAATTGATTTGTTAAAAATCCCCACTCTGGCAAAAATTCTCAGCAACGGCGAAACAATTTTTGTATCAACGACAGTGGTGTTGGAAAATAAAAAAAGCGAAAAATCTTACTGGGCTCTCAGCCATCAAGATTCGCAACCCGATTTTCATAACAAAAATTCATTTATTGCGAAGATCCTTTAAGAGCGTTTCGGATTTTTTCTCTCTCTTGCTCATCTTCTATTCTTTTAACCCGACTTTGAGTGGCCGATTGGCTTTGTTTCGTGATTCGATTAACCATGCATTCAACAAAACGAGGAATTCTCTCTTCTATCTGTGTCGTGAGTGTTGGATTGGATAGTGCACCCGTGAGCGCAAATGGAAACGCCACAAAGTCTTGACCTTCAGCAAGACAAACCCGAGCGTTGCCTTTCACGCATTCGGGACCGGAAAAAAAATCCCCAGACAGCCGCGCCTTCAAATCCTTCTCTACTTCACCCGCTAATCCTAGGGTCGAATTTTGAGGAAACTTTAAAAGAGTGTCTGCAATCTTTACTTTCCCTTGGGTAAAACTCAAATCAAAACGAGCGCTAAAATCTCGACCCAAACATTTTTCCCAATTGGAATTTTTTAACAGGTAATCCCGAGCTTTTGATTCTTGAAAAAACTGCCTTAACTGTTGGCGCAGTTCTGAGAATCCCTCAAACTCGCCTCCTACAATATTTCCCGTGACACGGCCTTGTGCCGAATTCTTAAAATCGCTCCCATGAAATCCTTCAAAACTTAAACTGAGTTGGGCGTCTACAATTCCTCGCAAAGGCACGTCGTCTCGATTTTCAATAAAATCGATTAAATCATCCACCTGTACCGACGCTATTTTTCCGCTAAAACTTCCCAAAGGATTTTCTTTTCCTAAAACATAAGGATTCATGTCATAGCTAAATGCTCCAGTGACTTTTCCACCAAATCCGTTCAAAACGAGTGGGTCGAGCCTTAAGATTTTTTTATCCCACTTGCCGACCATCGATAGCCCTCTCGATGCCCAAGGAGTTTGTTTGGATTCTTTAGCAGTTGCCACAAGTTTTAATTGGCTCTCGCTCCATTTTTTGGAAGTCGCTAAATTTTTCACAAAAGCTTCGAGCTCTTCATCAAGTTCTCGAGCAGTGCTCACGGCGTCTTTCTTATTTTTTTCAAATGAAAATGCCATCGGATCATATTGGTCCATCGTCAATACTGCAGAAAGATTCCAAGGTTGCGAACCAAACAACCAGCCAAGATTTCCTTGTGCCATAGCAAGTCGTCCGGCACTTAAAGGAGACTTTTGGGAAAGTGTAGTCCCGTTAAGAGAGAGATTCATTTGACTTGACCCTAACTTAAACTGAAAAGTTGGAACTGTGAGCGAATTTCCACCCACCACAACGCGGCCATTTCCTTTTAAAATAGGGTGCATTAATTTTCCAATTTTTGTTGATATATTTTTTAAATCTAATGTTCCATCCGCGCTAACTTTGCGCCAGTTTAGGGTTCCCTCGAAAACTTCTTGATTGTCAAACCCCACTTTTCCGTTGAGCATAACATCTCCCGCGAGTGGAATATCTTGCCCCAAATTTGGAAATAACTTTCTCCAATCTTCCAGATGCAATGGTTTTTCCAATCGAACATCAATCCAGTTTCGCTTGGAACCATTAAGAATATTCCCTTCAAAATTAAGCACCATCTCGTGCAACTTTAACGATCCTCGGCGAATGGCTAGACGATTACTACTTTGATCAAAACCAATGTCAAACGAAGCGGGGACATCGGCACTTTTTCTAAAGCTATTCCCTCTACTCATAAAAACGCGACCAAAATCTGCCTGAGCAATCAAAGTTCCACGGTCCACAATTTCTCCCTTTCCACGACCCTGAAATAAAAACTCAAGTGAAAAGGGACCCGAAAGCGAAAAATCTTCTGGACGATAGCCCATCTGAATAAAACTATCTTTATCAAATGCTCCTTTAACTTTACTGGCGGCCATTCTGTCGATTCGCCAAGCAACATCCCGCCAAGAATTCTCAGTTGGATACAACGGACCCTCTGCAGTGCCGGCAATTTGAATAAGCCCTTCGAGCGGGATACGACGAAACAGTGGGATGTACGAAGACCACCGAGTGAGGTTGACGGGATTTGATTGGAAGTTCAATGTTAAATAGGAAGGCTTTTCTGCTTTTAAATACTCTGTAAAATTGCTGAGCTTTACTTGCCCTTGCAAGTTCATGTTGTTGAGGTTGGCAGAAAAATGCGAGATATCAAGTTCGTCATTTTCTACAACCGCTTTTAAAAGCAGGTTGATTGGGCCGCCAACGGGTTTAACAAATTTGGAATCTAAAAATTCCAGCGAGGCAGTTTCACCATCAACTTGGAGCTCGGTACGAGGAGTGCTAATGAATCCCTTCGAATAAGTTCCTTCACTGACAAAACTCAAAAGAAAAGTTCCTTTGGAAGTCGCATCAAAAACTGTGGGAACTTGAGTTGGATCAATTTTCAGATTGTTAAAAGAAATTTTCCATCCAGCTTCAAAATCTTGGTCCCGACTTGTTTTAATATTTCCCTGGAGTTCCACCATGCCTTTCACTGGGATGTGCGAAAGTCCACGAAGCGGAAAACGAAATGCCTGAACTTCTTGTGGATCATGAATCCAACGAAGGGCCAAACTTTGCTGAGCCAAGCTGTAGACGCTCGAAAATCCAAGTTTTAACTCATCCAATAATAGCGTTCCTTGCTTGAGTTCAAACAAACTGACGCGTCCTTGATCATTCACAATTGCTTGCGCTTCACTTCGAAGTTTTAAATTCATTCCCGGAGCTTTTTCAACAGTCCCCTCAAACGCCGAGATATAAAGGTTGCTCAAATCTGTCGAAATGGATTCAAAATTAACCCCTACAACTTTTCCTTGATTCACTTGGGTATAGCCATCACTCGTGAGCTTTATAGGTCCTTTGCTTCGAAATTTAGAACCAGAAACTATGAGATCCATTTCAGCGCTGAGTTCCGCATTAAAGTGTCCTGGAAGCCCAACAACATTCATATCGAAGTCGGCATCACTCGCCTTGATCAGCGATTGGGAATCGTTAAGCGAAAAACGTTTAGGATCAATTTGGATCAAAAATTTTTTCAAATCGACTTTAATTCTTAGATTTCGCAATAATTTTTCAGAGTAGCTAGACGTTACCTCATTGGGAGAAGTGGGATCGATTGCCGAAAGTGACCACTCGCCATTTTCCGATGTGACTCGCAAGGGTATCTTCCCCAAGAGTAATTTGAAGGGCTCAACATCCACCACGAGTTGCGGCGCAAAAAATCTTTTTGCGAAGGGCGATCCTTCAATGACAACTTCATTGGCTTTGATTCCCAAACTGAGCCTCGAAAAACTTAAATTCCACTTGAGACCACTAAATCGAAATTCTTTTGCCGAGAGAAGACTTATACCCTTCGCTTTCACATAATCACTGTATTCAGAGAGTGGGTGAAAATAGAACCAAGCAAAGCATCCGACAATCGAAATCAAAAAGAAAAGACCAAAGGTTCCAAAAGTTTTTTTAAAAAAATTCTTAAGGCGCAACCATCGAATTTTTTTTAAAAAGGGAATGCGGTCTAAGAGCGCTAAAAGTTTTTCCTTCATTTCCAGTGCTTATTTTACTAGAGAGACGAAAAAACCATCACCCCTCCATGCGCCAGAAGCTTGGCTCAAATGACTTGGACCCCATTGCAAAAAACCAGGACTTTTGTGTTCGCTCATTCTTGCCGCCGGTGTTTGACGTAACAGAGTCAAAAGCTCGTCACCTTCAATTTTTCCAAAAGTTTTTTGAAACTGAAGATCAACTGACTGCCATTCACGATTTGCACTTTGAACAACTTGATAAACTTGAGCTGCATTTTCTTGGTCTCGCAAAGTACAGGTGGCGTAGACAAGTCGTCCGTTTTTATTCAAATGCCTCACAGCCCAATCCAAAACTTCTGCTTGCACTTTTTCCCATCGTCGAAGTTCGGCACTGTGAATACGTGCCAAGCGTTCGGGGTTTCGGCGCAAGACTCCAAGTCCAGAACAAGGGGCATCGACCAAAATCAAATCAAACGTTTCATGTGTGGGGAGTTGATCGAGCACTCGAATGTTAGAAATATTTTGTCTTCGGGCGCGCTTCACAAGTTCTGCTAGTTTAACTTTAGAAACATCATAGGCAAAAATTTCCCCCTGACGCTCCATCATTTCTGACAAATGTAAACTCTTTCCACCAGCGCCTGCACACAAATCCAGTATTTTTTCTCCTGGTTGCGCAAGACATAGCCGAGTCACAAGTTGACTACTTTCATCTTGAAAGTCCACCAAACCTTCTTCAAACAAAGAGTGCTGCCTTAAATTCACTCGTTTCTCTAAATATCCGCAGCCTTCCAAAAAAGGATGAGCCTGAACCAAAACATCGCCCAACGCCTCGCGAATTCCCTCAATTGTAATTTTCTTAGGATTCCAGCGTATAGTCACCGGAGCCTCTTCTATACTTTGATGAAGATATTGGTGGTAGGCGCTTTTTTGAGGTTCATCGAGACGGTAAAATTCCGACATCAGAGCGTCTGGAACTCCGTGCAATCCGCTTAAGTGATTTTGTGAATCCTTTTCAAATCTGGGTTTGGCTTGTTCGTGGAGTTTAAAAAGTTCTTCACGTGTGAGCTTGTGCGCACGTTCGATTCCCGCTTCCAAAATTCGCTGATCTGCAATTTTTTCAGGATGAAATTTTTGTGTTTGATAAAGCGTATTCCAAAATCGAGTACATTTATAAACAGTGTCCGAAATTTCGCTTCTTTGCTGAGAGCCCACTCGATGTTCGCGCAAGGTTTCGTTCAACACCCGATCCAATGGCGTTTGTGCGCTCAAGTATTCCAACAAACATTGTTTAATAATTTTTCGGACAAAAAGAGAGTCATTTGCCATCGAGAAACTACCCGTGACCACTCATCAAAACAGGAGCTTCTTCTCTCAGTTCTTCGGCTCGTGTGCCTAGCTGTTTGACGCTCTCAAAAAATTCTAAAGCTCTCTCAATAACATCGTCAAAGTTTTCATGATTAAAAATAAACTTGCGGAACTGATGACTCCCGGGATATCCCGCAGAATACCAAGCTAAAAATTTTCGGAATCCAAACATCACTTTGGATTCAGGGTAGGCCTCTCGCAAAAATCCCAAATGAGTATTTACCAATTCTTTAGCATCGCGATCCGCACGAATCCTGATCCATTCCGCAGTATGATTCACCGGCAGCGGTTGAAGTTTTTTCACCTTTCGCTCGTAGTAAGTTTTTCCTTCTGGAATATCGCCAGCAGGGGGAAGCTTATGATGCAAAAGTGTGTCTTGAACTAATTTTTGTTGATCAAGCTCGGAAAGAGTATTCATTTTTTCCCAAGCTTCAACAGACTCTCTAAAAATCCAAGGATTTTTTAAAGCTCCGCGACCAATCATCACCATTGCGCAGGAGCTTTGTTTTAACCTTGCCGCTGCAAGGGGTCCGCTAACAATGTCTCCATTTCCAATGAGAGGCATTTTTGTTTCCATTGCAATTTTTGCTAAGTACTCCCAGTCAGCCAGTCCTGCATAACCCTGGGCACGAGTTCTTCCATGGACGGCCACCATTTCTACGCCCTCTTCGCTGGCAATTCGAATAATTTCTCCCGCGTTAATCGTCTGAGCGTCCCAACCCGTTCTGATTTTAATGGTCAGTGGGATATTGATCGCAGATTTTACCTGCTTCAACATAGTTCCCAATTCCACGGGCTGGCACATCCAAGCCGAGCCTCCCCCTTTACGAGTGACCTTTGGCACGGGACATCCCATATTGATATCCACGAAATCTACACCCATGCCTTCAAGTCGTTTGCTGGCTTCAGCAAGAATTTCGTCGTCGCCTCCAAAGATTTGAATCCCCACCGGACGTTCTTCTTCGTGAAATTTTAAATATCGCTCAACTCTAGGTCCGCCATGAACAATGGCGTGTGCCGATACAAATTCGCTCACCACAAGGCCTGCGCCATAACGTTTCATCAAACGCCGAAAAGGCATGTCAGTAATGCCCGCCATCGGTGCAACGACAAAAGGATTTGAGGCTTTTTGAAAAATCATGGAGACTGTGAACTACTCAAATTTTGAGTGAAATCAAAGTGATTTCCACTTCTCAATCATTCTTCAATAAAAGGGGAGTTTCTTTGGGGAACCTGTATGTTTGAAGGGTTTTTGAGATCTAATGTCCCAAAAATCTTAAGAGGTCGAATATAAATGGGATCCAAAGACTCCGACGAAGAAGCCCAAACATTTAGTGGACTTTGGCTAAGCACACTAAAATCATTCACTTTTACATCATTCCCAGTTCGTCGCTCAGGCATTCCTTCAATGAGGACTTCCAGTTTTAAAGGTGGAAGCGTACCCAGGGCCCAAGTCTTACTTAATGAATTCATATCGTGGTAAGCCGGCGCACTAAAAAGAGGTTCCCAAAATTTAGGCGAGACAGCTGCTGAATTTTGGCTTCCCCGCTCTTCAACAGTTCCGGCCGTCAATTGCCCAAGATAGAGACTGAGATTTTTGTTAAGTTCGGTCAACGCATAATCACTTACAAAGTAGGACAAAACAACGGCAAACATAACGGCAAAGCCCCATTCATAAATGGTGATCGAAAACCGCTTTTGCCTTGCAAAACTCACTTCAAACTTTTCACGATTTTTGAAAATGCCGTCTGATCGTTCACCTGCGATAGAGCCCTCATTCGAATGATGTTTTAGAGATTTTTTCTCGGGAAGACGCTTTAGAAAGCGATGACTATTGACACCCTCACCCTCGGGAGGAGCGGTGTCTTTTAAATAAATGCCTCCGCCGCTGGAAGTTGGTACTTCGACACTTGGATATTGGGGCAGGCGTTTAAATTTTGTTCTTCGATCAAAATCTTCAACAGCTCCAAGGGGGCGCCATTCGTTAAAACCTTGTCTCCAGCAAAAATCTAAAAAACTAAATTCTCTTTTTTGAATTTTTTCTTTTAACAGTGCACTTGAAAATGGACCTTTTAAAACATTTCCGCGCGCGATAAACCAAAGCCGCTCGGCATTTTCTTGCGAGAGTTTATGAGCCAAATTCGAGTCCACAAAACTTTATCGGAAAATAGCTGTGAGATTTTTAGCGCTTTTTGGAAAACTTCAAAATTTTTTAACAAAAATCGATGCGGCGCAAATTAAGGAAACTTGCTGGAAGAGACTTAACTCTGTGCGTTAACAACTGTTTCCTTGCGAAGTTCGGCTAAAAGATCTTCGAGTTCCTGGATTAAGCGGGTCCGGGCACTGCTGCTGAGTTTCGTAGGATCTAGAGTCATGCCTTTAATTCGGAATGAATCGCCTTCCTTTTTGAAGACATTCAGTTTTTCATGTGAACTTAGCTGGAAATCTTGACGCATTATCCGACGAGCGGCCTTTTTTACACCCAACGCATTTAAAGATCTCTCAAGCTCTGCCACTGACAAATGATGTTCAAGTGCTTGCAAAAAAACTTGACGAAGCTGAGCCAAATCAGTGATTCGGCTGACCACTCGCCAGTGACGATGCGTGAAGGTTTTGCCCTTCGCGAACAACATATTCTGCAAATCTTCGGGAATTTCGGTGAGTTGAATTTTTTCACTGAGAGTCGACTTGTGAGAGCCGAGCATTTTTGCCAATTTTTCCAGGCTTAAAGCGGGATTTTCGGATAAAACCTTTCGCAAATAATGAGCTTCTTCAATGGGCAATAAATCTTGACGTTGTACGTTTTCTACCAGGGCCAAAAGACGCCCTTCTTGTGGGGAACATTCTTTAACGACGCAATCCAAATGGGTCATACCGGCCAATTTTGCAGCACGATATCTTCGTTCTCCTGCAATGATCTCATAACCCGTCGCCGTCCTTCGGACGGTAATGGCTTGCGCTTGACCAATTTCTTTCATGGTTTGCGAGAGCTCTTCTAAAGATTTTGGCTCAAAAATCTGCCGAGGTTGATCGGGGCAGGGGGTAATTTTTTCTAAAGGGATGGATTCGCTTCCACCTTCGGATTTTTTTGCAGACGCTCCAGCAAAATCTGCCACTTTATCAATCGTACTCACCACGTTTGCAAAACCTTCGGCAAGTTTGGAGGTCAATAGCCCCTTCAATCCTGAGACGGACCCTTTGTACGAAAAAGGCTGCTGTTGGTTTGCAGAATTTGATTCGTAATTCTTATGTGCCTGCTCTGTAACTCTATCTGTCATCTTATCTGTAATTCTATCTGTGGTTTTTTCTGTTGATTGCATAATGTGAACATCCTGACCCATGCGAATGTTTTTAAGTCAAAAACTAGGGAAGATCAATTCGGCTTTGCAACATGGACAAAATACCTTGGAGTGTGCAAAAACCAAGCACTTAAACCATGAAAATCGGACTTCTACAAAGTGCCCCCCTCATCGGTGCGATTAAAGATAATGCACATCAGCTCCTCAAATTAATGGATCTCGACACATCATGCGATCTCTATGTCGCGCCGGAATTAAGCTTAATGGGCTATCCTCCGCGCGATCTTTTAAGTTTTCCCGACTTTATCGACCTTGAAAAACAATATTTGAACGAACTCATACATTTAAGTCTAACGAAAAACTTTTCACTTCTGCTAGGACACACAATTGCAAATCCCCATTCGGGTAAAAGTCTTTATAATGGAGCCAGCCTAATTAGCAAAGGTCAGGTCATCCAAAGTTTTTTTAAAAAGCGAAATCCCTCTTACGACGTTTTCGACGAAGAACGCTTTTTTCAAACGGCAGCGCCTAATCAAAAATCTTTTATTCATTTTGAGGGAAAAAAATTAGGAATCGCCATCTGCGAAGATTCCTGGGACAGCGTGCGCGCGTTTGGAATGCGGGACATCAGAAGGTACACTCCGGGTAGTAACCCATTTTTCCAGTTACAAGATGCTAATATTTTAATCAACTTATCCGCATCTCCATTTGCGCTTCATAAAAAATCACAACGTCATGCTTTGATGAATGCTCTTTCTGGAAAACATCAATGCCCGCTCTTCTATTGCAATCAAGTTGGTGCCCAAGATCATTTACTCTTTGATGGGGGGAGTTTTGTTGTAGATCAAAAATCTTCGCAGATTATTGAAGCCCCAATTTTTGAATGCGGCATCTTTAGTGTGGATTGGAAAGATTGTAAATTTACTACACAGTTTCTTCCGCTTAAAAAGTCGAAGAGCGTTTACTTTACTGCACAAAAGGATTTTACACCTGATCCATTGTGGGAATCGCTGCTCCAAGCTCTTTGCTGTGGAATAAAAGATTACGTCGATAAAACAAAACAAAGCAAAGTTCTTTTGGGACTCAGTGGAGGCATCGACTCAAGTCTTGTTGCAACATTGGCAACGATGGCGCTTGGTGCCGAAAATATTTTAGGGGTAAGTCTTCCTTCTTCAATAAGCTCCCAAGATTCAAAAGACGAGGCCAAAAGGGTCGCACAAAATTTAGGGATAGAATTTCAAGAAATTTCTATTGCTGAAAGTGTAGAAAGCTTTCGAAAATCTTTATCGCTCGAAAAACAAGGACTCGCCTATGAAAATTTGCAAGCCCGAGTTCGTGGCGTCACTTTGATGGGAATTTCTAACTCTAAAGGACCTTTATTGCTTGCCACAGGGAACAAAAGTGAATTGGCAATGGGTTACTCAACACTTTATGGAGATTTGTGCGGAGCACTTCTTCCCATTGGAGATCTTTATAAAACCGAAGTCTACGGGCTAGCGCATTACATAAACTCTCGAGAAAAAAAAGCGGGCCGCAAAGCACTTATTCCTGATCTCAGCCTTTTCCGCGCCCCTACGGCGGAGCTTTCTGTAGGGCAAAAAGATTCTGACTCACTACCGCCTTATGAAATTCTTGATACGCTTCTTTTTGAAATCCTCGAGAACCAAGGCCAAGTTCGTGGAGACCCAGCACCTTACAACGAAATTCTTGCTCTCTCTGGCTGGACCGTCGACCAGTTAAAGTCAAAGATATCCAAACAGGAATTTAAACGTTTTCAGGCAGCTCCTATTTTAAAAGTTCATGGTCGAAGTTTTGGGGCCGCATGGCAGATGCCAATTGCGAAAGGATTTTAGAATGACCCTTAAAGTTGCAGCATTTGATTCGGGAGTGGGCGGATTGACAGCATTGGCCCCGCTCTTCCATTCGGGAGCAAAAATTGAAGTCACCTACCTCGGCGATTTAGCGCACCTTCCCTATGGATCAAAGTCTTCAGAGCGCATTCAAGAACTCACTTCTAAAAATCTTAAATGGTTATTAACCGAATCAAAAGAATCCAAAAAAAACTTTGATGTGTGTCTGATTGCCTGCAATACCGCTAGCGCGCATGCTTTAAAAGTTGCTCAAAAATTTTCAAAAAAATTGGACATTCCCGTTATAGGAGTCATTGAGGCGGGATCAAAACGCGCTGTTGATTTGGCAAAAGGTCCAATCGTAGTTCTCGCAACAAATGCGACCGTTACTTCGCAGTCTTATTCTAAAACGCTAAAAAAACTAGATTCAAAACATTCGGTCGTTGAAATGGCTTGTCCGCTTTTTGTTCCTTTAGTCGAAGAAGGACTACAGCAAAGTCCTGCCGCTGAATGGATTATCCGCCACTACTTAGATCCGCTTTTTAAGAAATCGGACACTGCAATTTTGGGATGCACCCACTATCCGTTTTTGGTGCCCACATTAAAAAAAATCTATCCACATGTTAAATGGATAGATGCTGGTGGTGCGCTGTTATTTGAACCAAAGATAAAAAAACTCTTAAAAATTTCGGATTCAAAAACTTCCAAAGTTGTGAAGCCTCATCCAAAGTCATCACTCAAAGTTTATCTCACCGACCATTCCACGAGTTTGAATCGCCTTGAAGGATTTTTAGAGCAGTTAGATCTCAAAAATTTGGCGCTCAAATTAAGCTATGTTCCACCTGTCGTTTCCTAGCTTCAATTTCATTTTGTTTTCAGTTGCGCTGAAGTAGACCGAATGTTAACGTTGCGCGTTATATGCAAGTAAAATCTCCCTTCACATTATTCATACTACTATCAATGCTGAGTTTGGGTGGATGTAGTTTTATCGAAGACCATGCTGTAAACTGGAAGGGTAATCGAGATGAAGACACGAAAAAAGACAAGGATCCACCTGTAGATCCTACACCAAACGAAGCCCTGCCTTCGGAAGTCAAATTCGCAAAAGCTATTCAAGAAATTTCACTATTAAAAAGTGAAATTCAGAGCGATGAATGGTCGTTAGAACTCACTCTTAAAACTCAAGCCTCAAATGGTACTGAAGAATTGCAGACGCTAAAACTCATTTCAGATTCAATTCCGAGTTCCGAAGAAAAATCGAGCCAGAAAAAAATTATTTTCCAAAATTCTGATGAAAGTCGCATAGATCTTGTGACTGCCGAAATCACGTGTTTTGATTTTAACTGTGCAAATTTTGCCGGAGTACTGAAAAGTAATTTGGAATCACACGAAGGATCAGTCGATTTTTCTCGCAAGCGTTATGTTCCTAAGAATGCCAATTTAAAAATGGAATCGACTTTTGCTGGCCTTGATCCTTTGAACGAAATCTTTCGCGATATATTAGATCCCGTTTCTCCCACTTCGACTCTTGATCCTCGAATGAGGGACAAAGTGAAAACCCACATCGATCTTTTGCACATCAAAAAGGGGAAAACATTTTTCGAACTGAGCAGATTTCTAAGTGATCAAGAGCCTTTTGGTTACGCCTTGGGGGTGAGTGACGTCACAAACCTTTCCTATGGAATTCGCGGGAGTTTGGGCAAAAATGCGTCCCTGCAATTGATTCGTAGTGCTAAATCAAAAACTGATAAAAATAAAATCATTGATCCACTCAGTGGAAATGCAAACTTTGGAATTACAGAAAGCAGTGTGATTCCTCAAAAAACTCTCTTGCTTATCACCCGAGACAATATTGAAGGGCAGTTTTTAATCGAGATTGAAATTTAAAGTAGCAGTTTTTGCAAACTTTAGTGCCCAGTGGGCAAAGTGGAAATCAATTTCACTTGGTTATAGCAATAGAACTATTTACGTTTGCGCCTCCTTGCGATTCTCGATCTTCTTTTCCTTAAGACTTTCCAGCACTTGTAATATTCACTAAAGATCCTAAAACAAATTCCGATGACATGGATAACTGTGAGGTAATCCATGGGTCCTCCTTTCGGAGGCCCCTCCTAGGCCAACTTTGCCCATTAGGCGAAGTTGGCCTTTGCATTTTTCGTGCGCGATTCTAAAATTTAAAGAAAATCACTTCCCAGCTTTTTTTACTTTTTCCATCAACGGTGTGAGTTCATTGCTTTTGCTGTAGTCAACACTCATGTCGACAAGCTGGAGATCATAAACATTTTTTTCATCCAAATTGTCTGGTGCAAATCTCATCATATCTTTATGGGCACTTTCTAAAATCGCTAGTTCACTTTTGCGCTCTTCATTGTCATCACGCTTCATGAGTTCTACTTTGCTAATCGCATTTTTTAACCACAAATCTTTAAAGTGGCGCCCCACCGATAAATTGTACCAAGCTGTTGATTGGGGCTTCCAGGCAATTTCAATGGCGCCCCATTGTTGTCCTTGCAACTGCCCTTGCAGCAAAATCGAAGAAGCTTCATGAGTTGGAATTTCCATAGAACTTAAATCCCGCGATCCAACAATGATGAGGCTTCTTTTAATTTTTTGTGCAATTTCTTTTTCAAGCTCAATCCCTAGGTCACTGAGAACAATCACCAGAGCTTCTTGAGGAATTGCTGCGAGTCGTTCTTCCAAAGTTTTCAAGGGATCAAGGACATCAGGTGTATCTTTTTTCAATGGAACTTTTTTATATCCTTTTGAAAACCCAAGAATATAAGCTTTTTCCCGACCTAAATCGAAAGTGATTTGAGGTTCAAAAAGAAGCTTTCCATCGGCTCCAATCCAATTGCTTGAGAGAAGGGTAACTTTTGCATCACTCGCTGCATTTTTTAAAAAGTCGACTCCTGCGCTGAGGTCAAGATAACCCACGTTTTGCGCAATCACGCTCATCATCCGATGGCCTTCCATAATCAAACGTGCACGTTCCTTTTGATGCTTTTCTTGAGAGCGATCAATTTTTTCATTTGGGAAAAGTGCGTTTCCTGCATCCAAAATTGCATAGGGAAAAGGCGTGGCTTGGGTAGCTTGGCGAATGTAATTCAAGCGACGATCAAGGCCGCCTTTTGGATTCACGGCACAACCGCAGGGCTCAGTTTCCCCAGTGATATTGCCCGAAAAGAAAATTTTAAAACGGCTGGGGTGAGATGTCTTTAAAGACTCTAGATCTATTTTTTCAGATTCTTCAAAAGGATTAGTCCCTTCAAAAAACTTAGTACCTTGACCGGGTCCACTCTTATTCGTAGAACACCCAACCATCACCATGGAAATCAAAATTCCCATTCCTAAGCGAATGAATTTTCCTGAAAAAATCATGATAAAACTCCCCTTACTCATAAGGATTCTATAGGTGAAATCAAAAGTACGCCACCCACACGCGGTTCCTGTCAACAATGAGGGATTCCAACGGCTTTGTGCAGGTCATCCTTGGATTTTTCGCGGTCATTTAAGTGAAGAGTTTTTAAAGTCTGCATTAAAACCCGGCCTTTACCCCCTCGGTGAGCATTGGTTCCTCTATTCAACGCAGAGCAATATAGCCCTACGCCGCATAGGCCCAAACGAGCGTTTGTGGATGGGGCTCGCTGGAGGCTCTGAGCGTTTACCGATTCTGGATGTATCTGTTTTTGAAGAACATTTTTCGCATTGGCTTAAACAACATTTGCTAAAAACTTATCAAAAAAAACAACTCCTGCTTGACGGTGAAAAGTGCTTTCGCTGGATTTTTTCGGAAAGCGACCTCTTACCCGGACTGATTGTTGATGTTTTCGAAAATGAACTCGCAGCACAAATTCAAAGTGAAGCCATGGAGTGGGCATGGCCTGCAGTAAGAAAGATACTTTTAAAAAGCAGTGAGGAACTAGGACTCAAAAATCCAGTCATTTTTGAAATTCGCCGTACAAAAGCGCGCCTCAAAGAAGGCCTTAGCAACATTGAAATACCTGACGTACAAAGTGATTTAAAAATATTGGAGTGGAATTCCTTTAAGTGGCACATGCAAGCCGCGAAGGGGCAAAAGACGGGCGCCTATTTTGATCAAAGGGAAAACCATCTTAGTGCCGCGAATTGGGCAAAAAAACTTCAGCTAAAAAATGCATGGGATTTGTGCTGTTACCATGGAGGATTTGCGCTTCACTTAGCAAAGGCTGGCCTATCTGTTCATGCCGTCGATGATTCAAAGCAGGCACTGGAAATCGCTGAAAAAAATACGGAGCTAAACTCTTTAACTGGAATGAGTTTTGAAAAAGCAGATGTGTTTGAGTTTTTAAGACGCCAATATGATCAAAAATCTGAAGTCGATATGATCGTACTCGACCCTCCCAGTGTTTCGGCTTCCAAAAAAGATCTCAACTCGGCATTGAGGGGACTCAACGAACTTCATCTCCGAGCATTTCATTGTTTAAAAAAATCAGGACTTTTGGTCACATGCACCTGTTCGCACGCCATCAATGAAACTCTTCTATTGAACGTCATTCGCGAAGCGGCACATTCTGCGAGGCGCCATGTTCAAGTTTTCGAAAAGCGCGGCCCTTCTCCGGATCATGCGGCGCTTCCGAACTTACCCGAGTCCGACTATCTGCATGCGTTTTATCTTGGAGTTGAATAGTGGGCTCTCTAAATGAACCACCCGCAAACATTAAAATCGCTTTTGTGCTGGAAGACGCCCCAAATTCAAAAATAGAGGAGTTGGCATCAGCGGGGGAATTTTTAAATCAAGTCGCCCATCGTGCAAAAGTCGTCATCCAACAAACTTGCGGTGGAGTTCCTTCTTGTACCGACTGTAAAGTTGTTGTTAAAGAGGGGGTGGATCATGGTTTTGAGCCCCCTTTGGGACCAGAACTCAGATTGCTTGGAAATGTTTATTTTATCACTCGTGAGCGCCTGTCATGTCAGGCAATCGTCCAAGGCGATGCAACGGTTTATGTGCCTCGCCCTCAGCGAAAGAGTGAAAGAAAAAAACTTTTGAATAAAAAATAAAGGGAGATAAAAATGGCCAAGAAAAAATCTAGCAAAAAAACAAAAACAAAAACAAAGAAAGCTAACAAGAAAAGTAGCCCTAAAAAGGCAGCAAAAAAATCTGCAAAAAAAACCGCGGTAAAAAAAGCCGTTAAAAAAGTTAAGGCTGCTGCAAAAGGCAAAGTTAAGAAAACAGTAAAAAAAGCAGTTAAGAAAGCAGCTAAGAAAACAACTAAAAAAGCCAGCGTTCCCGCAAAAGCAAGCGTAGCAAAATCGACAACTCCAAAAATGCCTAAAGTTCAAAAAGTCGAAGCCGGCCCCCATCCTTGGCTTGGCAAATCGTTGCCAGAATTCGAAATGGAAAACCAAGACGGCACCACAGTTTCGTTAGCCGAAGTCTCCACACAAAATCCAAAAGTTGTTATTTATTTTTATCCTAAAGACGACACCCCAGGTTGCACCGTTGAAGCTTGCGAGTTTCGAGATCACTTCAATCGCGCAGCTTCCAATGGAATTAAAGTCTTCGGCGTGAGCCCCGATTCTGCCGAAAGTCACAAAAAATTCGCCGAAAAATTTGGCCTGAATTTTGATCTTCTGGTCGACACCGATCATAAACTCGCTGATGCCATGGGAGTTTGGAAACAAAAAAACTTCATGGGAAAAAGTTATATGGGAATCGAACGTTCGACCTTTTTGCTGAGTGAAGGCAACATTGTCAAAGCTTGGCAACCCGTAAAAGTTGAAGGCCATGTTGAAGACGTCCTTCAGTCCGCTGAGAAATTAGGTTCATGAGTTCTTTTTTTCAACTCGTACAAATTCGCGGGGACGCAAGTTCTCACGTTGCAAAACCACAGGCCTGCGCGGCCTGTGGGTGCAATAAATTGTATGTACAATCCGATTTCAATCGAAACATTGGACTTTGGATGGTTGGAATTGCGAGTGTATTAACAGTTTATTTTGCCTATGAAGGCTACAACTGGTGGACCACGTGGTCACCCATGCTTGCCTTTCTTATCGTAGATCGAGTGTTAGCACTCGTTAGCCCATTGGTTGTCATTTGCTATCAATGCGAACATCTCCACAGAGGCTTGGGAAAATCTATCGCTCAAGAATTTCCTGGATTTGATCTAGACGAGCATGATCGCATTCTTTATTCAGAACGCACTCAATAGCGGCCTTCGTCCCGATAGCGGAGTTTTAATTCTGACAGACTGTGTTTAAAAAGATTCTGAGTATTCCACCTTCGCGGATTAAGTTTTGTCACAGCACCTTCACGTTGTTCACGTTCAACAAAGGGAGTTAACAGCGATTGCCGAGCCAAAATAGGCCAAAGTTTGTCTAAAGTTTCTAAAGTAAAAAGTCCACGACGAGCCGCAATTTCCAAACTCTTCAACAAATCTTTAGGGGAATAGTCATATTTTAAAACCATCTCTTTAGCGATGGTGATCACCGCAACATCCCGGATTAATTCTTGTTCAAAAAGTGCAAATGCTGTCTGAAGCGAATTTTCTGTCGGAAAAATATTAGATCCATAACGAGCATAAAAGGCGGGATTAGAACCCGTGTCCAAATTGATAAATGCCGCTTGAACGGGATACAATGCTTCGGTGGCAGCCTGCCTAGCAAGCCACGCCACTCGCAAGGCTTCTTCTTCAAAAACTCCAATATGCCTCAGTAACTCTACCAATTGAATCCGACTGATATTTTTGGCTAATATTTCTGAGAATATGGAAAAAATAATGGCATCACTCTCACTGTCATCGCCAAAGAGTACCAATTTGCAAGTCTTAGGTAATTTCTTCCAAAGCGAGAGAAGTGCGCCCAATTTATAGCCGACTTGTTCTTTAAGTTTTTTAAAATTCCATCTTTTTAAATACTCAAACTGATTTTTAAAGATGATGCCGTCATGCTCGACGCCATCGATTTCCATCTTTTGTAAAATTTTGGTGCCAATTTGCGGTGGGCTAGCACTCACAAAATAAATTGGATTACGCGCTTTCTCGGCTATCGCTCCTCTTCGTACGGCTCTAAGGATGGTCGAAAACCCTGGAACATTAGATTTGCGCTCGGCGGTTTCGAATGCTGCACGGAGTAAACCCGAGACACTGTCAATCTGAGTGGCAAGATAAGTTTTATCAATATCCGATACAAAAACATAACCCGCGTAATCTCGGGGAATTTTTTGTGCGGATTCGGGAACATCTACCAAGATGACCTTTTTTGCCATTCACTCTCATGATAGCTTAAGCGGCGATGAACAAACTATTCGCTTCCATAAAAATTTCACTTTTTCTTTTCCTCGCTGCGACAAACTTTTGGATATCGCTTCCTACTTATGCAGGAGTTGCCACAAGTCTCATGCAGGGAGCACCTGTTTTGGGTAATGGACAAATGGAGGCAAAACTCCAGAATGACATTATTTTGAACAATGGTGGAGGGTTTAACATAAGTCCCCATTTACGTTTGGGCCTGGTAGATCACTACCTAGATGTCGATACATGGGTGGGAACTGGGAAGACTGATTTTCAGCTAGGAGCACTTGGAAAATACAATATTCTTCCAGATCTCGAAGGTCAGGTTGCGCTGTCCATGCTTGCTGGATTTGCAGTCATTCGCGATGAGAAAAAATCTTATTTTCTTACGAGCTTTGGATTTGTAACTTCAAAAGACTCGGACTTTGGGTTTGCAAAGGCAGTCCCTTATGCAGCCCTTCAAGTTGAAGCATTGGTTGGAAACGGAAATTCTATTGCAGCTTTTACATTGGTAGCGGGCAACAGATGGGAATTTCCAAACATGAAATGGAAATTCTATTCTGAACTCGATATGAATCTTCGACAAAGTGTTTGGTCGTTGTGCTTTGGTGCTGGTCATCCATTTTAGAAATTTAAATCATGAGCGCTAAAAAAAAATCCTCTATTCGAAAAATTGGTATTTGGTCAGGCGCCAGTCCCGCCACTATATCTGAGCTAAAAAAGGGATTTAAAAGGCTCAACGAATTAGGATTCGACCCCATCTTTGATAAGCAAAACCTGAGTTTTGCAGCAAAGGCTGACTCAAAAAGCCGTCCCTATTTAGCTGGCTCTGATTCTCAAAAAGTCCGTGCGTTGCTAAAACTTTTAGCCAGTCCAAGTATCGAAGATATCTTATGTGTGCGCGGAGGATACGGAACCCTTCGTTTACTTGAGCTTTTGGAAAAAAGCAAAATCCCCAAAAAAGCAAAAAGACTTTGGGGATTTTCCGATCAAACAAGTTTGCAAAATTATCTCTATCTTAGAGCTGCATATCCCTGGGTCCATTCGCCTATGTTAACTTCGAGTGCTTTTAGCGAAGGAAACGCCCAAGAAATTGCTCCATGGGTTGAAGAAAATATTGCAAATCAAGAGCCTTTAAAGTTTCGCCTTCGAACATTGAAAAATTCCTTTGTTCCAAAATCTTTACCAAGCAACGCATTGATACTCGGCGGAAATTTAACCTGCCTAGCCTCCATCATGACACACAAACCTCAAAGACTTCCCAAAAAGAAATTTTATCTATTTTTGGAAGACATAGCCGAAAAAAACTATCGTCTAGATCGCGTACTGACCATGCTCAAACAGTCGGGATTCTTAAAAAATTGCAGTGCGATATTGCTAGGATATTTTACTGATTGCCCAAATTGGTCTGGAGTTTTTGAAAAATTCTCACAAGAAAATCAAGTTCCGGTTTTTTATGGAGTTCCATCAGGTCACGAAAGGCCCAATGTGCCAATTCCCATGGGAATCCAAGTTCATTTGCAAAAAATTAGCAAAAATTTTGGCACAGTCGAAGTTGTATTCCCAAAGCTCAAAATTCGAGGTTAAATATAGCCCATGCGGATTCAATTTCACGGAGCACGAGGCTCCCATGCCTTATGCACGATTCCGCATCGCGTTCAACAAATCGTTCGAAATGTTTGGGAATTCGGTCAAAAACAAGGGATCAAAGATTGGGCAAGTTTAGAAAGAGCCCTTAGTGAAAAACCAAGATCCTTTTATCAAATTTATGGTGGCAATACGACCTGTATTGAACTCAAAAGCGATCTTGCTCCAATGCCGACATTTTTTGATGCCGGCACGGGTATTACCGCAGCGGGAATTGATCCTTTTTCTTCTCTCGCCCATCCCGATTACACCGTTGGAAAAGGCAAAGTTGCAATATTCTTTTCTCATACTCATTGGGATCACATCTTGGGACTCCTCACATTGGAACAACTCTATAAGGGTAATGAGTTTCATTTTTATTCGGTACACAAAAATCTTTCTCAGCGCATTGCTAACCTTTTTATTGAAGAACATTTTCCGGTTCCCTATCGAATGGTTGAACCACATATCAAATATTCACAAATCGCGCTAGGCGAGCAAATCAAGTTTGGTGGACTTAAAATCGATCACATTCCTCAAAGCCATCCGGGTGGCAGTTTTGCCTATCGAGTCAGTGACGGAATAAAATCATTTGTATTTGCAACTGACACCGAGCTCAAAAACGTTGACCCCCCCCACATGACTCCTGGAAAAAATTTGTACACCAATGCGGATGTCTTAATCCTAGATGCGCAGTTTTCGGCAGAAGATTATCAAAGCCGCGAAGGTTTTGGGCATGCGGATCTTTTTACAGCAGTAGACTTTGCTGTTCGCGAAAGCGCAAAACGACTCTACCTTTTTCATCAAAGTCCTTACTATGATGATCAGCAAGTGGATGAGCAATTATTGAGGGCTAGAGAGTATTTAAAAAAGAAGTTTGGCGCGCAAAATCCATTGAAAATCGAAATGACTGTAGAAGGTGACGAAATTGAAGTTTAGGGGTTTGTGAGCTGTAACAGATTCTAAGTATCTAAATAAGCATAAATTAGTCCTAAGATTTTAACATTCTCGACATTGATCAAAAGCTTACATTAGCCGCTGTAAAGAAAGTTTATCTTTATACTGTAGACGGTCCAATGTTATCTAAATCCCTCAGAATTATCCATTTCTCAACAAGGAGCCTTTATGGGAACTCGGTCTGTTAAGTTTTCTATACTTTCAACTTTAACTCTTTTTTTGCTAAGTTCTTGCGCAAAAAAAGTTGGTCAAAATGCCATTGTAAAATCTGTGCAATCCACTCAATCAACAGCACCTCGCCCAGCTGCCAATGTGATTGATCAAGGATCCACTCAAAGAGTTGTGACTGATGTAACTTTGGACAAAAATGAAATCTTAAACCGAGAGTTTTTGTATGGCTCCGATCTTCAGTACTCGGCAATCAATGATGAAGATTTTGAACTCACATTACAATCTTTGGCTATTGGACATGTTCCTGCACGTTTTAAAATCGTGGCTGACAAATTACAACTGATTGCGGATAACAGTATTTCTTTTGAATCAGACATCAATCAGCCTGGGAGATTGATCACGAGTTTTGCTATTCTTGCTGAAAACGAAAACTCTATCACCGTTCGAATCGATCAGGCTTCTCCCACATTAGTTACAGTTCTGATGGGTTCCGAAGCTCCTGTCGCTCGTACCACCTGGGTTCGATCTGTGAATTATGTGCGTGAAGGAAACTATCTGATGTTTGAGTCAAGCATCGAAGGTCCTGACGGTAGTATTGCTGAATTTATGGAAAGTATTTTTCCAAGATCAAGCCTTGTGAAAGAAAATGACCAAGCAATTTTTGCAGATTCCACCCTCAACGAACTCGCTGATCGCTTTCGCTTTTTATCATGGGGACCGATTTGGTTAAATCACCCGGATAGTGGTCGAATTCAAACGCAGTCTGCAAATCGTTTTAAGATCGAAGATAAAAAACCCATTCTTTGGTACGTCACTCCCAACATTCCTGATGATTACGTCGATCAAGTTCGTACTGGGATTGAGGGTTGGAACCGTTATTCCCAAAGTATGATGGGACACGATATGGTGAAATTTGCAGGAAAGCTTCCTGAAGGAATTAAAATAGGTGATCCTCGTTTCAATGTGATCAATTGGGATAGTGTTGCGGAAGCAGGAGCGGCTTACGAGTCTCAAGCTTCTGATCCTCTCACTGGAATTCAGTCGCATTCGTTAATCTATCTCCCCTACGCATGGGTCAATATCGGTCGAGATTTTTGGAACGTCGGCGAATTTAGTGAAGCTCAAGAAAATGCGGCTTCACGCACGAAAAAAGCATTAGCTGCTCGAAGTTTTTTGGAAAAACATTTGGCAGTCAATTGTATTGATGATGCAACAGCACACCTAAGTTTAGAAGCATTAACCACTCCTGAGGAATTTTCGAAAGAACTTTTAAAAGGCGTTTTGTTTCATGAGATGGGACATGCTTTGGGTCTAGCCCACAACTTTAAGGGATCACTCTCTATGGACACCGACAACCCCGCGAGCATTTTTTCGACATCGATCATGGATTACAATCAGTTTCATACTGAAAAGGCGGCGTACGAATCTGTAGATTCAGCAAATGGTCCCTTACTAGAGTACGACCGACAAATGATTTCTGTTTTGTATAATAATGCCAAAGAAATCGCGGATGCTGAAGTATTGCCCGCTTGTGATGATGACGAAGCCGATGACGAAAGCAATGGCGTTGACCCGCTTTGCCTTCGCTACGACGCGGGACTGGATCCTACTCGACAGTTACAAGCTACCATTGACCTCGTGACAAACCAAAACTCCAGCATTCACAAAATGCAAAGTCTTGCAAAAGCATTGCTTTCTACGCAAAGATTACTGGGGGATGCAGAATTAATTGCAACACTTGAAGACGCTGAGGTTAAAGTGAATGAAGTTGCAAGCGCAGCTCTGGCAACCGTCAGTTTCTATCTTGGCTCAGGTGCACAAAGTATTCGCTCTTTGGCTTTGACCAACGTTCGCCAGCTCTATGTTTTTCAAGAGGGAACATTACCTGATAATTATGACGCACAAGCCATGAGGACACGCGCACTTGAAGGATTTAAATTTATTAGTCAGATAGAAAAGTTACCCATTTCTACCAGCCAAGCAATTGAACAGCTTGTCGTAAATGTTCGGGCTTGGTTACTCAGCACTCCAGCAGCTAAGTCGCTAAATGGTTCAGAACAAAATGATCGTATTGAAAGTATTTTAAAACCACTTTCATCGCTAAAAGCTCGAATTGAAGCCCCCACTTCAAAGGGATTGCTTTCCCGAATTCGAGCTCGAAGCATAGGCGCTTTAGTGAGAGTGCCCACCAGTCCATTTTATCTTGATGCGAATCAGGACTTTGAAGCAGTTGCTGTAGAATTGCTCGAAAAACAAGTGTCCTCTAAAACTGAAACTCTGTCTGTACGTCCCATCGCCGAACGGCTCGCAGCCGCAACCGCATTAAAAAGTTTTTCGGATTCACCTCTTGGATCTTCGGCATTAACTCGCACTGCAAGTTTAATTTCTCAAGAGGTAAATATTGTTAAAGATGCTCGTGGCCGCGAAGAATTGCGAAAACTTCTTAAAGTTCTCGCAAACTAAATTTTATTTTTGAGCTGAAAAATTTATGACGTCTTCCCAACCTTCGCCAAGAAGGTGGGAGGAGTCGTAATCAAAGCAATGAGTGATATTCTTAAATCCTTGTTCGTTCAAAAGTAACTTAAGTTCCTCAAGCCCTATCCATCTAAGTTTGAGGTCTTGCCATTCAGTTTCGACCAGTTTATTTTTTTTCCATCTTTCATAGCGTAAATGATGGGTTTCAATTTGATTTACAAAATCATAGTCTTTGGATCCGTCAAGATTCAAAAAACTTCCATCAAGGCACTCCACTTTTGTTCCAAAGCTCCAAACTTTAGACTTTCCCAAGTCGATGCGAGTAATATCGAGATCAATAAAAACTTTACCGTTATTCTTCAGCAGCCTAAAACATTCTTTTAACGCCAACTTGAGATCTAAAATATTTGAAAAAAGCTGAAGACATCCAAAACTCAGAATGATGTTTTCATAAAAATTTGCCGGAATTTTGGAATTCAAAAAATTAGTTGTGTAAACTTTACAGTTTTTGGAATGAACTTTTGAATTTCTCTTCCACCACTTCAACATAAAGGGATTGTTTTCGATGCCCTCAATCTTAAGATTAGCTTCCAGCGCAGGTATTAAAAAACGACCGGTACCAGAGCCAACTTCTAGAGTTTTGCCTCCCCGATACTTAAGAATGGGAACATAAAAATCTAAATCTGGATACGGGGCGTCAATTACTTTAGTGAGTTGGTAGAATTCGGCCGAAAGCGGCCCGTATTGGTGTTCCATAAGCGCTTTTGTCGTCCTTGAGACGAACTTCGTCAAGCAAAGACTCTTGATGGATCAAATAGTCCCGCCTAGACCATTATTTATGAAAAATATTTGCGTAAAATTTGTAAGCCTTTTGGTTGTCTTATCCTCTTTCTCGACTTTTGCTTTTACGCAAAAAATAAAAATCAGTCATGCGACTCAATCAACATGCTCTTTTGAAGGTGCCCGTATTCAAAGTCATATCGTACGCTACAACCATAAAATTGAAGATATTTCTTTCACTTGTTTAAACGAAGAAGTCTTTGAAGAAAATGGAACCTTACATAGAGTGCTCACTTTTGAGTTTGAAGTAAAAAGCGAAGAATATTTATTCCATAGCAAAAGCCAGTATTTTGTAAATGCCAATCTTCCAAAGGGAATTTTTACAACACTCAGTTCCTGCCTCAACGAACTTGAGAGCGGCAAAATTGAGTTTAGAAATATTCACGGATTTGATTCTGAATACTCGGCCTGTAAGAAACAACAAAGGAGCTCGCATCCTGTTTACATTCTTGAAGTTGGAAGTTTTCGCAAGAGCCCTTGGGAATTTTTTGCCATTGATTTTACCCAAAACTATCTTACCGATGAAGGTTTAACTGAGCCACAAATTCTGCACCTAAAAAATTCTCTCTTGGCCAATAAAGGAGTTCTAGCTCTAGAAACTCCCCAGGCATTATTTTATTATGCGAAAGAGAAAATTCATTTTTCACTTGATCGTATCTTAAGTTCGCTTAACGAAAATGTCTGCATTCAGCAAATTGAAAGGGCACAATCTCTCTTCAAACAAATTTCAGATGACGAGCCCTTTTTGATTTGCTTGAAAAAATCAAATGGCTACACCGAAATGCAAGGCTTACGAAAATCGTTTCTCATAGACTCAAGAGATTGGGGCCTTGGCAGCGAAGCTTACCAATCTTTTGAACTCTGCTTAAGAATGGCTGATCAACTTTTTCGAAAGAAAAAACGCGACAACCCCTTCCTCTTAGGAATGCTTTGTCGTGAGTCAATGGATGACAGCTCAATATTTGTTATTGAAAGTTTTTCAAAACTTTAAGACCTGAAATCAAAAATCAAGTCTGTGGAGAACCGAACCTTTTTCGCATTTTGATATTTGTCGTCCGAGTGACGATAACCTAACCCGCACGCAACAATGGTTTGATACGGGCTATTAGAAATTCCTAAAATATCATCGTATTTCTTAGGCTCAAGTCCCTCCATTGGGCAGGCATCAATTCCCAACAATGCGGCACTTGTCATTAAATTTCCAAGTGCAATATAACATTGCCTTGCCATCCACTCTTGGGCAATAAGTGCTCGCGGACCGCGAATCACATCACTTGCAACAACTGATACAAATTTGTCCAAAGCTTCAATTGGAATTTCTCTAACTTCCGCCATGCGCCTAGCATTGAGTCGAATAAATTCTTCGTCCATTTTTTTTAGTGAGGTTAAAATAAGATAGTGGGAGCAGTTTTCGACCTGTGATTGCTTCCAAGATGCTTCTCGTAATTTCTTTTTTAGCTCAAGGTTTTCGACAACAATAAATTTCCAAGGTTGAAGACCATAGGAAGAAGGCGTTAGCAAAAGAGCCTCTTGCAAAGAATTCCAATGCTCTTTAGATATCTTCTTTTCTGGATCAAACTGTTTTACAGCATAGCGCCAGTTCAACGCTTCAACGAGTTGCGAATGTGAAAGTGTAAATTTCATAGGACTCCTTTTTTTAGTTCATTTACAAAATTATGTATGTCGTTAAGAGTGAGATTCCAAGAACACATTAAACGGGCTTCATTGGTTTGAGTGTTCCAAATATAGAATGGAAATTTTTTTTGAATCATTGATAAATCTTTTTTAGGGAGTTCAACAAATACCACGTTCGCCTGCACTTTTTGCGTCACACGCAGATTTGGAATCAACCGAAGCTGACGTTCCAATTCTTGAGCCAGGTGGTTTGCAAAGCGCGCTCGTTCGAGTCCCAAACTGTCCTCCAAAAGGCTAATAAACTGCTGAGAAATATATCGCATTTTAGAAGAAAGCTGCAGGAGTCTCTTTTGTACATAGTCTCCATGAATTGACAATGTTTCATTCCAAATCACTACCGCTTCACCATATAGCAATCCGGCTTTTGTGCCACCAAATGAAAGAACGTCCACACCTGCTTTTTTTAAAAAACTCAAATCATTTTGTTTTAGATATGCGGCCGCATTTAAAATGCGCGCGCCGTCCACGTGCACAAAGATCTGATGTTTTTTGGCCCATTCGCAAATTTCCTCTAACTCTTGGAGAGAATACACTGTGCCATATTCACTGCTCATTGAGAGCGAAATAAAACTCACTTGCGAAGCATGTTTGTCGGTCTGGCGGTCCATCACGCGTTGCGCTTCGAGGTCTTTTAAGTAGATTTTTGCATCAGCACTTTTTAGAGTACGGAGTTTTAAACCTAGTAGAGCTTCTGGAGCACCGCCTTCATCAACGGCAATGTGGGAGTACTCGGAACACAGGACACTAGAACCGGGATGCGCGGCAAGCCCTAACGACACCAAATTTGCTCCCGTACCATTAAAAGTGAAGAGCACCTTTTTTGCCCCACCGCAAAACATGGATACTTTTTCTTGTGCCTTCAATGATAACTCATCGGCTCCGTAGGCTGGACAATGATCTGATGAAATATTTTTTAATTGATCAATAATTTCCGGAAAAGCAGGGGCATAATTGTCCGATGCAAAACTCACTTTGTATTCGAAACTCATAGAGGAACTCCTTGTTTTAACAATTCCAATTCAATTTTTTCGTCCCAACAATGATTCGAAGCCGGAGTTGCGGGACTTGGATGTAAGATTTTGCAAAACTGGAGATCGTTTTCTTCCAAAGCTATCCGTGCACGCCGATCCGCAAAAGATCCCACCCCAACAATCCATTGGGGATTGAGAATTTTGACAATTGTTCTTAGTGCTTCATCGCAAATTCTAAAAAGTGCAGCTTTTTCATCGCCTTTCAGCTTGTCGGGAGTAATATTGCGCCCGTGAGTATCCATAAAAGCCAGTGGACAATAATTATGAACAAACGACTTTTTAAAAAACTTCTCAGGTACAAGGTACCTTTTTTCGACCCAGGACCAGAATCTCTGTCCACTAACCTCGCTTCGCTTGCAATCAAATCCCTCCACTGGGCGTTTGGGATGGACCTTTTTAGGTTTATATACTTTTCCATCAATCCCTAGCCATCGATTCACGTGCTTCACTTCACCAAAAGGTACCCCTGTCTGTACCATACCAAAGGGGCCGGGGTTCATCCCAATAAATAAAATTTGTTTAGGAGATTTTCCATACAGTCTTAAGTAATTCTCATGCGGAATCTTTGCGTATTCTAGAGGATTGTAGACAAATGCCACGGGGAAGCCAAAGTCCAACTTGGAACATTGAACAGAGAGTTCACGACTCACATCGAAGAGCGTTAGCACAAGTGTTGTTTTTATCCGATCTTCGCTTTGTCAAATAGGGTGAAACTCGCTAAATTGTACAAATGTTTTCTTCAACGCAATCGCAGTATCGTAAAGGGATTGCGATCGGTGCTGAAAAAGCCAAAAGTTTGACATTACACAAGTTCATTTTGATGAGTGGTTGTGGTCTAATTTTGATTTCTTGTTCCCACAATTCCTCACTGATAGGGTTCGGGGCCTACACCCCCTCTCTCAATACTCTTTCTAAAAACGCGAACTCTGAGCTTCACACATTTTCGCCATTCAGCTATCCGCTAAGTTTTCGATGGCAACAGAAGTCTTCAATTGGGAATTGGGCACAAACTTTGGAATCAAATCCTTTAGCTCTTAAAAGCACCGACAAAGGAATGGACCAATATCATTCTCAGTTCAAGGCGTCCTACGCTCCGGCTTTTTTTATCGCCGATCCATTTTCCCTTTCACTGACAAGTGGATTCCATGGAAATATTCTAGTCGGTCGCGGAAAAAACGTGACACTTTCAAACGGCACCCAAACATTAACGTTTGTAACACCCGGATACACTCGTATTGTAAAAACTTTCAATGTGGGTAGCGAGATAGCGTTCGCTATTGGTAAAAATATTTTATACGTTCAAGCTGTCGCCATCGAAAGTCCATTTGCAAAAGCACGTCGCCAGTGGGGATTGCAAAGTTCAATTTTTTATCGATGGGGTGGTAAAACCCTATGAAGTTTAGAATGGTGGCATTTCTTTTATTTTTTGGGGCACCTTCTTCGGAAGCCTTCACCTTGGCCACAACGGACATTCTGCAAAAAGGCTGGGCTGCTCGTACCCCGCTGAGATTTTTTATTAATCGCGAAAACTGTCCCACAAACATTGACGAACTCCTTGGCGCAGCGATGGGCATCTGGAATTCGGTGCCCTATTCAAGCCTAGTAGTGCAACTCGGCGAAGACTCGGCAACAAGCCCAACTACTCTATTGGAAGGAAATGCCACGGATGTCCCATTGATCACATGCGACTCAGATTTCTCGTCGACTCTCACTTTAGATGGAGATTTAATTGCCGGAGTGGGTTTCTTGCGAGGTTCAAGCTTTCGACCCATCACAAACGGGGGCCTTATTCTAAACGTGGAGGAGGGAAAAGAAGCTAACATCACTCAGCTTGATGAAATTCAAACGAAAGTCGTAATTGCCCACGAAATTGGTCATGTTTTGGGATTAGGTCACTCTGCCTATACCGAATCTCTGATGTATTTTTCCGTTGGATCGAAGCAAAACTTGGCACTTTCACTGGATGACCAGAACGGAGTAAGTTTTTTGTATCCTCGAGACGAGTTAAAAAATTTAGAACTTTTTGGAGGTTGTGGAGCCGTTCGAAATACCAAAAGTTCCGGCGACTGGTGGAATGGAAATTCGCTATTGCTCTTTGTGTTACTTTATAAACTTTTTCTGCTTACAAAATATCTCACAAAAAAATTGAGCCAAAATGCAATTTTCTAGACAAATTCGATCTCACTTCTATTGGATTTTTGGGATCAGCACCTTATGGGCATTTATTTGCTCTGCACTTGTTGGACTTACCGATCAAGAAGCCTACTATTGGTCGTGGTCTCGAAGTTGGGATTGGTCCTATTTTGAACATCCACCGCTACAAGCTTGGTGCTCACGTTTGCTGAGTGAAGTATTTGGCAACGCAAACTGGGTGTTTCGGCTTCCTTCAACAATTATTGGCCGAGTGATCGGATTTTATTATCTCTTTAAATGGTCGGAAGATTTATTTTCACCGAATGTTAGATTTCTAAGTCTAAATTTTATTTGCTCGAGTTTTTTTATTCTCGCCGGATCACTGATAACGCTGCCGGATGCATTCCTATTCCCCACTTTTTGTGCATTGTTGTATTACGGCCATAAACAATCAATCCTTGGGACTTCTTTTGCACTAGGTTTGGCAATGCTTTCTAAGTGGACGGCAATTCTATTTGTACCTGCAGTCATCATAGCTTTCCTCTTTCATCCCCATCGACAAAAAAATCTTAAAGGCCTAATCATAGTAACCCTCGTTTCTTTTGCTATGCAATTCCCAATATTTTTGTGGAATATCGAAAATCAGTGGGCATCTATAAAATTTCACCTTCACGATCGACATCCTGTTTTTAACTGGGAATTAATGAGTTTGTTAAAAAATTTTGTTGCCTTCATGGGCAGTCAGATAGCGCTGTGGGGCATTCCTGGCATCCTATTTTTTTTCAATTCTCTCAAAATTTCATTTGGATCTCGTTCGTCAAATAAAAGTTTCCGCGAAAAACTTTTACTCCTTTCATGGTCGCTTCCTGCTTTCTTTGTTGTGGGATTTTCTGCGATACGTGGAGAAATGCGTTTTTACTGGACCGCGCCAGCGCTGATACCTTTAACATTTATTATACTCAATAGACTCTGCAGTTTTATGAAGCAAAGGACTCTTCTTTTAACCTCTTACCTTTCGACATTCGTTAGCTTGTTATTGCTTTCAACTATTTTATTTCTTCCAATCGGCGAATATTTAAGACCAATTGTAGAATCCTACAGAAGCTATGACATGCGCTTCTCTCCAAGAGGCGACATGGAAGGCTGGACTCAGTTGATCAATGAACTTAAATCTACAAAGATCATCGAGAATAATACCCAAAATGATCTGTATATTGCAGGCTCGGACTTTCGGCTAAGTGCCCAGTTAGCTTGGGCTCTACAGGTTAAAGATGTTCATAAAATCTTGGTTGGTTCACACACTAAAAATCAATATGCATTCTGGGATGATCCGAAAAATCCCCCTAAACAAGGGAAAAGAGCTCTTTTCGCTGCAGATAACCGTTATCGCAGTCTTGTTGGATTTTCGCCATTGTGCTCTCACGAATTAGACTGGAAGAATTTTGACTACTCGATGGGAAAATATGTTGTGAAACAAATCAAATGGGCCATTTGCGAATCTCTTAACCCCTAAAATTATCGCATTGCGCCTGACAATTTTCTGTTTCTTGAAAAAGATCTTAGTCGCTTCACAGCTGCTGTCGATAAAGATCAATGAAAAATATACTCATGTCACTTTTTGGTTTTTCCTTTGCGTTGGTGCCAATGACCACATACTCCTCACCAAAGCCAATCGAAAAGGAATGGACCTTTTTGGTTTTTTTAAATGGAAACAATAGTCTCGATTTTTTTGGATCTGAAGACATCAACGAAATGGAACAAGTCGGTTCCAGCGCACATATTAATGTCGTGGTTCAGTGGGCCAGTATGGCAAGAAACGACGTCTTAAGAATGAAAATCGAAAGAGATTCTCTTCCACAACAAGTTAGCTCGCCAGTAATTCATAACGCGGGAAACGTAGATATGGGAGACTACCGAAGTCTGGTGGATTTTGTGAGGTGGGCAAAAGAAAAATACCCCGCTAAGAGATACTTTATTGATGTTTGGAATCATGGGAGCGGCTGGCATTTAAAACAAAAAAATCTTCGAGGCTTTCATGTGAAACCACAAGATATCTCTTTTGATGACAAAACGGGAAATGTTATTACAACAGAGCAACTTGGCACTGCGATGCGAGAAATTCAAAGCCTCATAGGTAAAAAAGTTAGCATTTATGGGTCCGATGCTTGCCTTATGGCGATGATAGAAGTCGCCAGCGAAATGAAAGACTCAGTTCAATATTCTGTCGGCAGTGAAGAAATCGAACCAGGTGAGGGATGGCACTATGGTGACTTTTTGCGCACGTGGAATGAGTTGGGGCCAACTGCGAGCACAGAAGACGTCGCAAAAGCGCTCACCAGAACTTACAAAACTTCTTACCAAAATGGAAGTCAAGGCACTCAAGAGGTCCAACTTTCTGCATTTAATTTAGAAAAAACAGACGAACTCAATTTAAGTATCAAAACTTTGTCACAGGAATTAAAAACACTCGCTCGTCAATCGCAAGCGCAGGTCAAACTCGGCATTGAATCTTCTTTGTCATTTTTGCTTTCAGACTATGTGGACCTCTATGACTTTTCGCTTCAATTGGAGCGACAATCATTAGGAGTAAAATTAGAGACCCTAGAAAAAATCAGATTAAATATTTCGCACTTTGTAGTCTCAAATGAGAAAACAAGTTACTACTCGCGCGCCGGGGGGGTGTCCATCTGGATTCCTACTGTGGCCTATACTTATGATGAACACAAAGAGCGGTATAAAAATTTAGATTTTTCACGGGTCACCCTTTGGAAGCAGTTTCTTGAAGAATTTTTTAAGCGAAAATAAATTAATATTTTTCGAGTTTGTATCCAACTCCGTAGATAGAGGTGATTTCGATTTGCCCCTTGCAATAGCGATTCAGCTTGCGACGTAAGTTACTCATGTGCGTATCTAGATTTCTATCGTTAATAGATCCCATGACATCAATTTGACTAATAAGTTCGTCTCTACTCACGACAGTTCCGGCTTTGCTTAAAAGATTTTCTAAAATTTCAAACTCCTTTGGAGTTACTCTCAAGGTGTGATCAAAAGCCATAACCTTTCTCTGCATTCGATCTAACATCAAACAATGGTAGCGAATTTGATCTTCGGGCAATAGAACTTCCATCAAACTTCGTTTTATGCGAACAACAATTTCTTCCATCCCCATTGGCCGCCGCAAATAGTCCGTTGCTCCAAGTTTAAAAGCTTTCACGGCGCTTTGTTCATCGAGGTGACTGGAGATGACAAAAACTGGAGCATCATCACCCCTAGCTCGAATACTTATGAGAAGCTTAACTCCATCAGCCTCTTTAAAGTCACCCGAGACAATATATAAATCTGGAAGTACCTCTCCTTTTTCAGAAGCAACATCACTCAGATTCTTGCTCCATTCGACTTGGTAATGCTCGGCCTGCAAGTGTTGAACAAATTTTTGTGCAAAAGTAGAATCGTTTTCAAGTAAAAAAATTCTAGGCATTATGGATATTTAAGCCCATTTTCAGGGATGCGGGGAAACTGTCACAAAAAGACCTTCTTAAAAATTTAATAATGCTGTTTTTTATTCATAATTTCAATGGCATATATCTTAACAATTAAACAAGGTCTTTGCATCAAACTATGGATATGGGGTTCTTAAGGAGCAGTGCAGGACTATGGAAAAGCTAAAAAGAACACTCAAACTCTTAAATTTTTATCCGGCTATTTTCGTAGCGCTAAACGCGTGCGAAGGTTCGTTTACGAGTTTCCTTAAAAACAGTTCCGATCCCGGAACCACAACCAACACAGTTGGGACTGGCACTTCTACTGGAAGCTCGGGACCTACAAATACCACCGTTGTAAAAACACTCAGCTTTGAAGGCCAGGTTCCCCAATCAACCAAAGTGAAGCAATGGGGAAAAAATGAGTTTCAATTTAACTTAAAACTTGGCAGCGATGTTATTAACAACCTCGCTGTTTGGAATCTTACAAAAACCATTGATGTTGTAGATGTAAAAACAAGTCCTGGTCTTTTACAATTTTTTCCAAAAACTTATCCTTCTACATTGGAAGCCTTCGAAGTCATCGCGACTTATGAAGGAAAAGAATTTAAATCATCAAACATTAGCGTTGAAGTCTTAGGGGATCCACTTTCTAAGTATCTTTGGCAGGTCGAGAACACCGGCGCAAATGACATTCATAAAGACACCCAAGTGGCAAATGAAGACATAAATGTTGTTCCGGCATTAAAGAAGGGGTTTACCGGAAAGGGAATCAACCTTGTCGTTATTGATTCCGGTCTTGAACACACACATCCAGATTTAAAAAATAACTATTCGAAAAATATTTCACGCGACTATACAAATAGTGCCCTCTCAGCCACCAATTTTCTAGGCGACCCAAAATATGATCCCAATGGAAATGGCACTGCCCATGGTACTGCATGCGCGGGCTTAGCCGCAGCTGAAGCATGGAATGGAATCGGAACCCGGGGAGTTGCACCACAGGTCACATTAGGCGGTTACAATTTTCTTCATGGTTCCGCTGCAGGATACGACAATGGTGAATTCCACATGTATACCAACAATGACGACATTCACATCATGAGCCAAAGCTATGGACTGTCTGATTATGACGTCGCAACATTCAACTCGCAGACCTACTCCCTGATGCAAAAAAAAGCACTTGAGGCAAGAGGAGGCAAAGGTGCAATTATCGTAACTGCTGCAGGAAATGGAAAATCCATGCGCGAAACTTCGTCGTTAGATCCTGACAAAACAAATCCCTATGCGATTGTGGTAGGTGCGTTAAATCCCAATGGGAGCTCGACTACGTATTCCACTCCAGGATCTGCTGTTTTTATCTCCGCACCTGCAGGAGAAGACGGACTTATTTCAACAGATCTTTTGGGTTGCACTTTGGGTTTTGCTGGTACGCGTGAAGGCGGAACTTCCGTGCCTTTTGATAACGGCGGAAATGGCAACACCGAAAATCCCACTTGTGATTACACTGCAAAAATGAACGGTACTTCTGCCGCGACACCCATTGTCGCTGGAGGAATTGCATTGCTACTTGAAGCAAATCCCAACCTCACGCAGCGAGATGTAAAATATATATTAGCCAAAACGGCCACAAAAACTGATCCAAACGTTGCAGCCGTTAGCAACAGACCTGGCCGAACTATGTCATATATCTACGATGCAAGTGTGAGCGTTGTCATTCCTGCTGATCCTACGGGATATACCGCATTCCCCTCTTGGCAAGTCAACAAAGCGGGATTCAATTTTCACAACTTCTTTGGCTTTGGACGTCTGAACGTTGACGCCGCGATCAAAATGGCAACAACAAATTATGTTTCGCCCTTTTTGAATAAGGCACAAACAAAAATCGAACAAACTCAAGCAGCAAACTTTACTCCAGTAGCGGTTCCCGACGGTAGCCTTAATGGCGCCAGTGTGACCTTCGCCGTTCCTCAAGATTTGGTCATTGAACATGTTTCCCTTGCTTTGAGTACTGGAAATCAAGGAGTGGCATTTAAAGTTGGAGAACTTGGAATAGAGCTCCGCTCTCCACAACAAACCAATAGTAATTTGATCACAGTAAATAATATGTTGAGCTTAGGTGATAGCGTTGCGCATACATTGAACGGAATTCAATTTGCAAGCAATGCGTTCTATTTTGAAAAATCCAAGGGAGATTGGACCATCAAAGTCATTGATGGAAAGAGTTTAGCAAACAGTACCACTCAAATTACCGGTTATAGACTCTCAATATATGGGCATACGCCTTAAGGAGTTAATAGAAATTCATGAATACAAAAAGTAAATTTCAATTTTTTTGTATTTTTGGTCTTCTTATTGGTATTGGAATTTTTATAAAAAATGCGATTCTCGAATCCAATAGTAATGGCTCTGTAGATCTCAGATCTTCTGGCATGAGTCGAAATCCATCATCAAAAGCTCTCAATCCATCAATGCAAGATACGGAGTCCGAAAATCGAAACGCAAATCTAAAACTTCCTCGCTATCGCAAAAATTCGGAGAATCCACAATCCTTGAGTACACTACAAACTTTGCGTACAAAAATCACCAAGCCCAGCGTCGAACAAATGAAAATTCTTAAGTCTCGAATTGTGGATCTCAAAACGCAACGAAAAGGCTCGCGTTCCTTAGAGGGCACAATGTACGTCCCAGTAGTGGGCGTTCGCGCAATTCCACACGATAGCGACGAACATGATGATCACGAATCACTGGCACAAAGTGGACCCTGGACAATCGTGAACCACAAATCTGCTGTCGAGAAAAAAATTGTTTCAACCCACATGAATTCAGAAGGAAGACCGGTACTTTTAAATCTCAATTCATCGCGTTTCAAAGTTTTGACTGGTGAAATCATGGTCAAAATCAAAGATGGGAAATTTTCTGAGGCCGAGGACCTCGAAAGAAGATTTCCTGTTAGTACCGTCATGAAGCTCAACGAGATTCACACAATCGACCTAAAAGTACAGGACAACTCGGACATTGTGGAAATCGCTGATGCTTTGCTTAACGATCCCATTGTAGAATCAGTAAATATCGTTGGTAGAGAAGCCTATCCAAAGCTTTACTAGTTTTTTTGAGGAAATCGGATTTGAAATTCGACCCCGCAATCCAAATTTTTGAAAGAAATCTCGGCGTTCATCTTCGAAAGCAATTCTTTTACCAAGGCCAATCCAATGCCTGTGCCTGTGGATTGTTTGGTGACTTCATTATCTTCTCTAAAAAATAGTTCGAAAACCTTCTGCCGGTCCTGGCCTCGAATCCCCGGCCCATAGTCCCGTACAGAGACAATAATACTTTTAATATCCGAGTTGGAATTCAAATTGATGACAATTTTTCGGGGTTCCGAAAATTTGGCATATTTAAGAGAGTTATCTACTATATTTATTAGAACCTGATAAAAAAGATCTCGATCAATTTCAAAGAATACTTCTTCACGAATTTCATTTTTAAATTCAATCTCGAATCCCTCGATAATGGCTACATCACGAATTTTTTTTATCATAGATTCAAGAATGACTTTCGCGTTGGCGGTTTCCAGCTGAATTTGAAGGGCATTTCTTCCGATTTTAGAAAATCGCAAGACATTCTCTATAAGGCGACTGAGTCTTTCACTTTCACTTAAGACAAAAGCAAAACTTCGACGTTTTTTTTCGTTATCTTCAATCCAGTCATTCAATAAGAGTTCAGAGTGCATTCGTATGGCAGTGAGTGGAGTTCTTAACTCATGATTCACGGAAGAAACAAAATGGCTCTGAGCATCTAAGAGCCGCTTTTGTTTGAAGGTATTCCAAAAAAGCAAAATCACAAGTAAGTTTATAAAAATCACGAAGAGCGCGTAACCCAATAAAATCAGCAAGTGAGATTTAGCAAGGGTGAGCTCTTGGGCCCAGACTATCACTTTTAAGGGGCCAAAAACATCAATGTCAGCGAACAAGGTAGAAGTTGTTTCTGGACCATTTTTGACATCAAACACAGAGCTGTTCACCAGGAAAGAAATTTTCATTTCTCTCCAATCCTCTTCCTTCTCTAGCAAGGCATGAAGCTCTTCCTTTAGTTTTTCGATCGATTGAACAAATCCCTGAACGAGATTTTGTTTTCCAAACGGGACTCTTCTGACAAATAGTACATGGCCACTATCTAAAAAATAACGATGTTCGAATTGAATGCTTTGACCGCCACTTCTGGTGAAAAATGATTTTTTTGCACTTTCAAATTGTTCTGACTCAAATTTCGAGTCCAAGTTAAACTTCGATTCTTTTTTTCCAGCAAATTTTAGAGACTTCACATCGATTTTTCGATTTGAGCTATTGCTTGCCAAAGTACTGTTGAGGTCTTCTAAACTTCTTCCCTTGATTGCACTTAAGAATGTTTCCAAAAGATTTCGATCTATTGGATTTTCTAATCCTACAGGGTTGGCATTTTGAAGAATAGCATTTAATTTTTTTGCCAATTCTTCGCGCTCAAGAGATTCGACACTCTTTGCACCTGTTGTGCCACGATCCAAAAATGGATACGTTATACTATCTGAAGCATCTAGCTGAAAAAATCCGATAACTCCGGGAACTTTACTTGAACCGTTAGGTAAATAAAGTGAGCTTAATTTTTGAAAGCTCGCTTGGCTCAATCCTGCAGTATTAAGATAGGAATACTCTGCAGGGCTGCGCAAGGACTCTTCTTGAATTGCATCATTAAGTTCAGCAGCCCACTGCCTGAAAATTTTACTCATTCTTTCCGAATTTTCTGCGGCTCTCAACTCAAGAAAGTTTCGGTGCAATATCTTTCCCAAAGCTAATGAGCCAAAAATAAAAAATATCATCACGAGTGCAACACTAAGATGATATTTTTTTTCTTTTTCCTTTAAAAAATTACCTCCAAAAAAATAAGAGTAGGTTTTCATTACTTAAGCTCTGCTTTTTCTAAATAATAACCAACTCCGCGCAATGTTTTAAGAAATCTTGGTTCCTTAGGATTGGACTCAATTTTTTTTCTCAGTTTCGCTATATGAATATCTACGGTTCGAGTGTCAAACTCCACTCCAGATCGGTAGCCCCAAACATTCACTAAAAGATCTTCTCTGCTCACTCCTTTTTGACCTGCTTGAAAAAGGAAATTAAGGACTTCAATTTCTTTTACGGTGAACTCTATGAGGGGAAGATTTTTTTCGCTGAGATCCCTTCCTTTAAACGATCCTAAGTCCACTTCCAGTCGTTTTTCTAAAATTAACTTTTGACTACTTTGAATTTGGGTGCGACGCAGAAGTGCCTGAATACGGAAGAGGAGTTCTTTGAGCGAAAAAGGTTTGGCGATATAGTCATCTGCCCCTAAACTAAATCCATTTATAATATCTTCTTCGGTAGTTTTGGCCGTAAGCATAATGATTGAAAGTCTTGATTTTGCGCTTCGCAATTCCTGACAGACTTCAAAACCATTTTTTTTGGGCAACATCACATCTAACAAGCATAAGTCGTAGTTGTGAGTTAGTCCTTTTTCTAAGGCTTCTCCGCCATCAATTGCCCAGTCCACCTCATAACCATGAAACAACAAAAGATCGACGAGCCCTTCACGAATCGCTTTTTCGTCTTCAACAACTAATATTTTTCCCTTTTTTTTTTGATCGTTCATGAATGCTTCCTCGAAATTCATCATAGCTTAGAACTCAACTTTGAATTGTAAAGCGATTGTAAATTTCACTTCATCAATTTTACACACACATGCCTCAAAGCCTTCACCTAGAAACACTACATTTAAATACGACTTGTAATATGAGGAGATATTTAATGATAAAGTCAATAAAATCAACATTATGTGCATTTTTTTTATCTGTTTTTGCTGTAAATAGTTCCAGGCCAGAATCGCAGTTCCCAAGTAAAATCAAAGACAAAAACATCCAGCGCATAAAAAAGGAGCTTCGTGAAAAAGGTTTCTCTGATAAGCAAAAAATCTATTTACGAATCTTTAAATCCGAAAAAAAATTGGAGCTCTGGAAGCAAAATGGGTCTCTTTACACACTCTACAAAGTGTTTCCTATCTGCCACTTTTCTGGAACTTTGGGTCCCAAGGAAAAAATCGCCGACAAACAGGCGCCCGAGGGCGTGTATCAAGTTCAAAAATCAAATTTAAATCCGAACAGCAACTTCCATCTTTCGTTCAACGTTGGTTACCCCAACGCATTTGACCGTTTTCACAAACACAGTGGATCGGCAATTATGGTTCATGGTGCATGCGTTTCTATTGGTTGCTTCGCAATGGGTGATACTGCCGCAGAAGAGCTTTTTGTATTGCTCACTATGGTTTTTAACGAAGGACAAGATACAGTTCCGCTCCATATTTTTCCTTTTCAAATGTCCGATAAAAATCTCAGCCAGCATTCTAACAACAAGTGGCATTCATTTTGGACCGAACTTAAGCCAATCTACGAGTCATTTGAAAAACACAGATATCCCCCAACAGTCAGTGTAAAAGATGGCAGGTACCAACTTCAGAATTCACAAAACATAAAATCATTTCAGGGAGAGAAATCAAAGTGGATGATGGAGAAAGCGCTTTCCACATTTGAAAACAACTCGTCAGTAGGTATGGATTCGGACAAATGCCAAAAAATACTCCGGCGAGGCAGACAAATGAGCAAAGAGAAAATTTATTACAACGCAAAATATTTTGGCATGAAGTTTCCAAATGGCGACGCACCTCAAGATGCCGGCGTTTGTTCAGATATGATCATTCGTGCACTGAGAGCGCTAAACTACGACTTACAAAGTGAAATTTTTTATGATCAACAAGCCCATCCCTACGCCTATCCAAAACTTTGGGGACACTCAAAGTTAGATGCAAATATTGATCATAGGCGGGTTCCAATGATTATGTCGTTCTTGGAGCGCTCTCATGTGCCTCTACAAATTACCCAAAATGTAGAGAGCTTTAAACCTTGTGACATCGTCACTTGGGATTTAGGCAATGGCCTCACTCACATCGGCTGGGTGAGTGACGAAAAAAACTTTCGTGGCGTTCCAAAAATTATTCATCACATCTCGACCGTCCCAAAGGAAGAGGATTTTCTTTTTGATTACAAAATAATCGGCCACTATAGATTATCTATCCCCTAGCTCAGTAGGCAAATCAGTCCTGACATGTTAAAAAATGGGAGATGTCAGATGAAGTTTTTTGTCAAAAATGTCAGTCCGCCAACACTTACTTCGATGGAAATCTACAGGTTTGCTCGGAATGTTTTTTCGAATGGAATCCAAATGGCAAAGTTGTCAGCGAAGAGAATCATGTCATCGTTATAAAAGATGCTTTTGGGAATGTCTTGAATGATGGGGATTCAGTCACTGTTATCAAGGATCTTAAAGTAAAAGGGGCATCCTCTTCAGTAAAAGTTGGCACCAAGGTCCGCGGCATTAGACTTGCTGAATCAAGCGATGGTCACAACATTGATTGCAAGATTGACGGGTTTGGTGCCATGAGACTTAAATCTGAATTTGTTAAGAAAGTTTGAACTTTATTTTTTATTATTTTCAAATTCTTCCACTATCCCCAACTTTCTATTAGAGTTTATTTTTTCAATGCAAACAGATGATCTTTTTAAGGCCTCCATTGAACCTGATGCCGTCACTGGGAAATATTTTTCCACGCAAGCCCGTTTTCTTACGAGTTTTTTAGGAGGACCCATAGCGAGTGCGCTACTTCATGCACAAAACTCAAAATTTATGGGGTGTTTTAAAAAAGACCTGCCCTTTCAAATTTTCTTTTTTAGTCTTGGAGCTCTTTTTCCTGTTTATTTTGTGATGAATTTCTTTTTACAAAGCAAAGTCGAAAATCAAAGTCACTCATTCCTAGGACTAATATCCCTTTATGCTGTTCAAAAACATTTTCGCTTGCTTAAAAAGATACCCGCAATTTTGTGTTTTGCTTTTTTTCACTTTCGACACAGAAGTGCTTATAGAAGTTTTGAGTTTCGAGCTGTTCAACCGGTTAGCCCATGGAAAACTATTTTAGCCATTTTTATTATAACTCCTGTCATTGAAATTTTTCTTTTTTATATTTTGTATTTACTGTTTGGTTAAAACCATATGGATTCGCAAGACATTGAACAATTAGAGGTTCTTTTTAACTCCTCTCTTGATAGAAAAAATTTTCCACAAGCAAATTCATTTCTACAAAGAATGCTTGCCTTGGATCCAAATTCTACATTGGTACTTTTGGCGGAACTCCAGTACGAAATAGATGTAAAGAATTTTGAGCGTGCATTCGAGCTAGTTAAAAAAGTATTATTAAAAGACCCACACAATTTAAAAGCCCGCGCCCATCTGGCTGATTTGCACCATCAATCAAAAAATTTAGCCGAAGCAGAAAAAATATTGCTCGAAATCATTCGTGATTATCCTGCAAATGACGATTTCATCGCAATCTACGCACACTACTTAGCAGAAGCACTGCAGTTTACAAAAGCAGATGCCGTTGCTGACCACGCCTTGAAGTTAAATTTTCAAAACTCCACTGCCTTGTGGGTGAAGATCTTATGCAAAGTGAGTCGGGGAGAGCTTTCGACTCTTCAAAATGATGTCGAAAGAATATATTCAATTGATCCCACTTCTATCGATTTTGGTTGGAAACTTGCATTAATCTTAGCAAACAATCTTCACTATAAAGAAGCATACAATCTTGCTCGAGAACTTTACAAAAAAGATCCTCAAGACAAAGATGCCCTTGAAGCGCTTATTGAAATGAAAGTTAGGTCACACCCGCTGGTTTGGCCACTTTATCCCATCCTACGCTGGGGAAGTTTTGCTTCCATTACTATTTGGATTGGATATTTAACTGCTCTTGTTCTTTTATATAAGCTTGGACTTCCACAAGTTTTGTTTGCTCCGTTGATATTTTTATACGTTCTCTATGTAATTGGAAGTTGGATTTGCATTCCCCTTCTCACTAAGTGGTACCAATGGAAAGGAATTTCATCTTGAGCATTAACGACATTAAGGAAAAACTTCTCAGTAATCCTTTTAATCGGGACTTCAGATCACAACTGGCTGAAGAGTTTGAAAAATTACTTGATTGGAACTCTGCGATACAGCAATGGGAGATACTCGCGGGGCAGGACCCTAAAAGCGTTTACTATATTTTGAAGCAAGTTCATTGCTTGATTGAGGTTAAGAAAATCGATCAGGCAAGTTTTCTGTTTGAAGAAGCTCGCGGAATGGAGGGATTCGTCGACGATAAGAACTTGTCTTCCCAGCTAAAAAAGCCGGTTGGAAATATTTTTCGCCTTATCGACGAGAAAAATTCTGCTCTTGAAAAAAAAATAGATACAGTTAAGTTTTCAGACATCATTGGAATGGAAGACCTTAAAAAACAACTTCGCCTAAAAATAATAGATCCCTTTAAGAATCCTTCTCTTTTTGCAAAATTTCGGAAAAACGCCGGTGGAGGTGCTTTTCTTTACGGACCTCCCGGTTGTGGGAAAACATTTATTGCAAAGGCAGTGGCCTTTGAATGTCAGGCAAATTTTATCAACGTCTCGATAAGTGACGTACTGTCAAAGTGGGTTGGGCAATCTGAAGCCAATCTTGCAAAGCTTTTCGACCAAGCAAGATCAGATAGACCAAGTGTAATGTTTTTTGATGAGCTTGACGCTCTTGCTTTTTCGCGATCAAAATCCACTCAAGATCATTCGAGAACTCTGATCAATGAATTCTTGGCTCAGCTTGATGGAGTGAATGGGAAAAATGAACAGGTACTCTTTCTTGCCGCTACCAATATGCCATGGGATGTTGATCCTGCTATGAAGCGTCCGGGAAGATTTAGTAAACCGATTTTTGTAGGTCCACCTGACTTAGAGGCTAGAACTGCAATGCTTAAGATGAAACTCGAAAGCGTACCTAAAGATAATATTGATTTTAACACTCTTGCAAAAAAGGCAAATTATTTTTCGGGAGCCGATTTAGATGCATTGATCGACTCTGCAAAAGAGAAGGCAATTGAAGATACTTTGAGTTCAGGAAAAGAACGAAATCTGAGAATGTCAGATTTTGACGAAGCCATTGTAAGAACAACTTCTTCGATAAGGGAATGGATGGATACTGCAAAGAATCTGGTAAAATACGCCGGCGCGAACACCGGCGATTATGGAGATCTTGCCGCTTTTTTAAAGAACTTTAAAAACTAGCTTCATTAAGAATACATTTCATTTTCTCTTGATTCACTTGCGAGCCATCTTTTAAGCGAGCACTCAAAGTAGCATCAAGCATTTTTACACCATCTTGTTCGACAGGTGTTTCTTGATCCAAGCTGAGAGAATAGTCTCCGCTGATAAAGAAAGTCTTTTTGCCTAGTTCCGACGATTCTTGAACAACTTTTCGAACCAAATATTCTGTGAAGTTTATGGGTCCTGCGAAAGTATTTTCACTTACGAATGCTTTATAACCTACAGTAGTTTTGTTACCGTTCAAACTTTCGACTTCAAGTTCAGTCAAACTCGTTTGAATTCCGCCGTCGTTAATAATAGGTTCGCTAGAACATTCCATAAGGGTTTTATAATAGTAGCTAGAAACTCCGCCTTGAACGACCTGATCCGCAAGTGCGTTGATGATGTAGGGTGTGCCACGCAAAGTTGAATAAGTATACGTCACTTCAAAATTTGCAGGATAAACAATTTCGCAAGGACTTTGGCTGTTATCGCGAATGATGATTTCTTTCTTTGGACCATCTACGGGTGTCGCGTCAGTCATTGCGCGATATTCGATCACATTGCAACCGACGTTTTTTACTTCAACCAAGGGAAGCTCGATCAACAAGGGAAGGGGCATAACCATAGGTTGAATGCACATAGGCATAGAGTCTGGACATCGAGGCATATGGCGGCCAATTTTTAGAGAGATCTTTTTTGCTTTGAGATTCACATTCACAGTGCCTTCGCTATAAAGACTGGAAGGTGAGTTACTACGATTTTCTTCGACGTTATAGACAACCATTCCAAAGTTTCTTTTTTGCAAGTGGCGATCAAAAGCTCCAACATTGTCGGCTTGAACCGATAGTTGGGTAAAAACTAGACTTAAAGTTACGATGATATTTTTCATTTTCTTTGCTCCTATATTGGGTTTGTTAAATAAGGGCATAGCGGAAAACAATTCATCAAATAAAATTATAAGTTTAGATACTTATCAATTAGTTAAAATAATTGATCTAGCTCTATGTATTTTAGAAATATCAGGTGTTTATACATAATCAAATCTATAGTTTATCGATTCACTAACTTCTTCATAACCGACTTTTTGGTAGATAGAATTTGAAGTCGGATTTCCCACATCAGTATAAAGGACGCAAAACTTTTTTCCTTGATCCAGTGAAAGCTGGCTCACTTTTGTTACAAGAGCCCGCGCATATCCCTTGCAACGATGTTCTTTGGGAGTGAAGACGGCATTCACGGTTATTCCATTTGGAGTGGGGCGCGCCAGCGCGGCCATACAAACTGGAACTCCATCCACAATCCAAAAAAAAGTTTTCTGATCTTTCACACGTTGCTCGGCATTCTTAACTTCGACTTCCAAGGTGTTTGGTGCTTCTGGTAGTTTTGCATCCTTATGAAACGCCTGAGCCCATTCTGACACTAGTGGCACATCTTTTTCTTCAATATTTCGCATGTAACCTGCTACTTTCTCTGCAGGATTCACTCGAGTTAATTTGTAAATCTTTTGGCGCATGCCTAGTCTAAAAGTGCACTTAGTTTTTTTAAGCCAATGATCTTTGAATGTTTCCGCTAAAGTTAAAGGACCAATAACTCCGGGGATCTGAAAATTCCCCTTAATGAGTTCCTCTACAACAAATGGAATCGCCATTTCATCCCCATGGCTTAAAATGAGATTCATTCTAAAAAACAAAGCGGAAAGGAGAATTTGACTTTCACTCTTCACCACACACATAAAAGGTTTGTCTTTGGGTTCTTTTTTTACCAATGCCAAGAGCGTGCCAAAGAAGAGACTATTTATATCTTCACTCTCCACCAAATAAGAAGAAATTTTGTCATAAAATACTTTTAACTGGTCAAATCTTTCTACTTTCATTTTCATTGTATTAAATCATAATTTTTTGTTAGCAGTAAATCATCCATGGAAATTTGTAAAATAGAGGCATCGAATGTCTCTTTTAAGAGCGCGTAATTTGAGTACAGTTTTTTAAAATAATATTCTGGAACTCTGGTGTAATTCGGTGCCAATCTACGAGGTCAACTTTGAATACTAAGTCACTTGAAGTGAATAATTCATCGAGCTGTGCCCACTTCGAAAGATCGAGCTTATCCTTACCTTTTAAACATAGATCCAAGTCGGATGTGATTTTATGGTTTCCCCTTTGTCTTGATCCAAAAAGTAAAATTTCGACATCAGGAAATACAGAAGCCACTACCTTTAAAATTAAATCCTTCTGCTTTTCACTTACTCCAAGAGTCACTAGGAAATACTCAATTTGCTTTCGATGATATTTATCATTTTATGGCATAAGTCTGGTAGCGCAATTGCTTCATGATAAACTTCGGCGGCAGTAATGGGATTATAAGTAAGTGAAGTTAAATTTCTGGCTTTGTGTAAGGAAAACCATTTTTCTAAATCCGAAATGAGTTTTTGTTGATGTGCTTCTCTTAAAATGCCGCGCACACTTTCATCCGTTAGTGGTTTATCGAGCTCCAATACTTTTTTGCAAATTTTCCAGGACAGTTCAAAAGTGTATTCAAAACGCTGAATGACAGAGTCCTGTGTGAACTCATTTCGCTCTTGCTTAATGGCTTTTTCTAAACTTTCAAGCGCTCGTTTGAGGGGCGCTAATGATAACTCGGCAGCTTTCAACTTAGTCCCCTCCGCAAATCAAACAAATTCTTGAATTCGGAATTCAGTACAGTATTCAAGTATTCGCGGATTCATGAATACCTGAGCGTTCGCGAGAACGCGAACTGGTGGGCCCACTCGGACTTGAACCGAGGACCAGAAGATTATGAGTCCTCTGCTCTAACCAACTGAGCTATAGGCCCACTTAGCGCCTAGTTGACAACACTCACCCTCAAATTGCAAGAGATACTAAGTTAAATTTTTGATCACTTCTTAGAAAAGTTAAGAAGCTTATTCATTGTCCTAAAATAGACCCAAATCATAGGTGCAAACATCCACAAAGCTCTTCCAGATGCAGTCAATACGATCTCTTTATGGCCAAAGGGGAATTGCCAAAAGCTCATCAAACAAGCGACTAACATCAAGGAAACTATCAAAGAGGGAAGCTTGGAAACTTTCAAGTTACGTTTAAAGATCAAAAAGTAAAACACTGCAGGCCACAAAAATACCCAGTGTCCCGGTCGAAACAATACATCCAGAAAATAGCCCAGAATTGAAAGAAGGATATTCAAGCTTTGTGGCATTTGAGCCAATCGATCAGCAAGTGGAATCCAGAACTGCTTGTCATGAAGTGGGGCCTTCCACACAAGATAGCAAATCGAAGATCCTAAGAGAAAGAGGATCGGAACACACATCTTTTGTATATATTTAAAAACCAACGATTTAGCAGTACTTTGGGATGACTGAACTTCAGTTATGACGATAGACCAAAAGTACATAAGTCCAAAACATCCCGCCGCAAAAAAGCCTTCCGCTTTGATCCAGGGTAACAAGGCGAGTGGTAGTGCGGAAAGAAAAAAACGCCTTCGATCAAAAAGATGCAGTGAAAACAGTAAACAAAATATTATCCAAATTTCTGCGTAAAGTCTAAAAACAAAAAATCCAGACATCGGAATGAAGCTAAAAAAAATAACCCTCCACCGGTCAAGTTCACCACGAGTTTTCCAATACAAAAAAGCACATAGTAGAAAAATGCAAAGTTGAATAAGCTGCAAAGGCTGGGGATTTACCGATGAAAACAAAGTCATCACGCTCGCGTAAAAGAACGGAAGTAACAACGGATAATGATAATGCTCACGGTTAGGAAATTTTTTAATCCACGACGAATCTATCGCAACATTCCACAAACAAGAAAAATCGTTGGAACAAGCGCCTAGATTTTTTTGACGTTGACCCTCAAAGTACAAAAAAGTTGCTCGGCCATACCAGAGCGCGTAGGCATCCCATCCCAAATCCGGAATCTTTTGGCTAAAAGTCTGGAAAGCGCCACTCGCTGACCTGCAGGAACTTCCTAACACATCTTGAAATACTTTATTTAGCTCAAAATAACTAGCATCACGTTCGCTAACACAAGAAGGAAACTGTGCACCATCGCCCTTATAGACAGATTGATAAGCAAAAAGCGCTTTGACATAGTAGTGTCTACAATCGGGAGATGGAAATTTTTGAGTTTTTTCAAGGGCGCAAGCTTTGGTATTCCAATCTTTTGCAAACTCAACCCACTCAACACGGAAGGCATTCCAGGACCAAAGGACTAAAGCCACAACAGCAGCCAATTTCCACGTAAAATACTTTACATAAAAATTTCTAGTTGCGCCCATGATACTTCTGAGGAAGATTTTGGAAAGCTTCATTCTTAGGAACAAAACAATTAAAGCGAAGAAGATGGAAAAGAGCGGCTACCCCGTCTTTCCAGTTAATTTTTTTTCCCTGTAACTGGGTTCGAGGATAATAGCTGATAGGCAATTCCACGACACGTGCGGATGTCATCGCAGTGTAAGCGGTTAACTCTACCTCGATGCCAAAGCGAAGAGACTTTAACTGCATGGATTTTAGCAAATCTGAGCGAAAAATTTTATAGCATGTTTCCATGTCAGTGAGATAAATGCCAGAGAGGAGATTTGAACAAACTGTTAAAAATCGATTTACAAAATAGTGATAGGTACGATGCACTTGAATCGCGGATTTCTTAAATCGCGATCCATAAACCACATCGGCAAGCTCAAGAATTAGGGGCTCAAGAAGGGATGGGACATCACGAGGATCATACTCAAAATCGGCATCTTGAATCATAATAAGATCACCGCTGGCTTCCTGAAAACCACGAATAACAGCAGCGCCCTTTCCACAATTAGCGCTCTGTTTGATAAGTCGAAAATGAAACTCTTTTTGAAGATTTTCTAAAATTTCAAAACTTGAATCACGTGAAGCATCATCAACAAATATCCACTCGCATTCGACAGGATATTGAAGCTTAAAAAAACAACGAACGACTTTTTCTAACTGTGGGGCCTCATTAAAAACTGGTACGACAATCGAAAGCTTCAATCTTGTACTCTAAGATTCGACAAACGATTTTAATCGCTTGGCACGACTTGGGTGACGCAACTTTCGCAAAGCTTTAGCTTCAATTTGCCGGATACGCTCACGAGTGACCGAGAAGTCTTGTCCCACTTCTTCCAAAGTGTGATCACTTTTTTCACCGATTCCGAATCGCATTCGCAAAACTTTTTCTTCTCGCGGAGTTAATGTTGCCAACACTTTTCGTGTTTGTTCGGACAACGAAAGATTGATCACAGCCTCCGAAGGATTGATCACTGTTTTATCTTCGATAAAGTCTCCTAAGTGCGAATCTTCTTCTTCACCAATGGGAGTTTCTAATGAGATTGGTTCTTTTGCGATTTTTAATACTTTTCGAACCTTCTCAACAGGCAATTCCATTTTTGCAGCGATTTCTTCGGGCGTGGGTTCGCGTCCTATTTCCTGCATTAAATATCTGGAGGTCCGTACAAGTTTATTGATGGTTTCAATCATGTGAACGGGAATACGAATAGTTCGAGCTTGGTCCGCAATCGCACGTGTTATCGCCTGACGAATCCACCAAGTTGCATAAGTTGAAAATTTGTATCCACGACGATACTCAAATTTATCAACCGCTTTCATCAGACCGATATTACCTTCTTGGATCAGATCCAAAAATTGAAGGCCACGATTGGTGTATTTTTTTGCAATCGAAACTACCAAGCGCAAATTGGCCTCAACCAATCGAGCTTTCGAATAATCCGCAATGCGTTCGCCTTCGATAATTCGCGAATACATGTCTTTCAGTTTTTCAACCGAAAGTCCTGAAGCCATTTCCACATCGTTAAAACGGGCACTTTGCTCTTCGACGATTTTTTTAAGGGGTTCCAAATCATCTAAACTTCGATTGCCCGCTTGTTTAAATGCTTGAAGTTTTTTGGAAGGATCAACGTACTTAGCTAAGAGATCTTGAAAATCACTGACAGTTTTGCAACGTACTTTGCCCAATTCACGGGTCAAAATATAATTCGCATCATCTATGGTTTGAATGTAGTTCTTCATTCGTCCAACGATACGGTTGATCGTTTTTCGGTTGAACGAAATCTCTTGGAAAGCGTCGAACATTTTGTCACGAGCTTTTTCGAGAGACTTCTCTGTGGGTTCTCCACCCGTGATGAGTTCTTCGAATTCTTTTACGCAATCGATAGCAGCAAGAATTTTATCTCGGTATTCGTCTTCGTTAACTTCAGGATCATCCTCATCCAGACCTCGAACCACATCACGAACACGAATTTTTCCAGCTCTAATACGCTCGCCCACAGAAAGTACTTCTTGAATACCAATCTGGGAGTTGAGAACAACTTCCATAACTTGGGATTCGCCTTCTTCAATCTTTTTGGCGATGGTCACTTCACCATCTTTAGTGAGCAACGGAATGGATCCCATTTTGCGCAAATACATGCGCACAGGGTCATTGGCTTTTAATAGTTCGTCGGCTTCTTCTTCAGTATAGGGAACTTCTGCCGATTCTAATTCTTCTTCAGAAATTTCTTCTTCTTCAGCCAGTTCAGAATCTTTGGGGCCAGCAGCTTTGTCGCCTGCTTTTGCCAAAACTTTTGCATCTTCTTCGCTTTCGACGATTTCAATGTTTCGATTACCTAAGAATGCAATGGCGTCTTCCAACTGCTCAGCAGTTGTCATGTTTTTTGGAAGTGCATTGTTGAGTTCTTCGAAAGTTAGAAAACCTTTTTTCTTTCCAACTTCAGCGAGCTTCTCAAGAATAATTTGAGGTGAAGCTTCACCGGATTTATCTTTCGAATTTTCTTTAGGATTTTTTACTGCAACTTTTTCATTTTGCAGTTTTCCATTGGCGACCGAGTTTTTTGCACTCACGACGATGGGAATTTTTTTATCTGCTTTTTCAATTTTTTCTGGAATCTTTTTTGAAGCTACGAGTGGTGCCGCAACTTTCTTTTTGGGAGCAACTGAAATTTTTGTTTTCACTTCAACACTCTTTGTTCCTTTAGTTGCGGGCTTTTTCTTTTTTTGATCACTCATTCTTTAAAACTCCTAGTAGCAAGCCGTCGGATATACTCACTTATTTGCTTTTTTCCAAATTGTTTCTTAAATCTTGTATAGTCTGCAAGATTCGGGCCGTTGACAGACGGTCAGCTTTTAGGTCACGCAGTTCATTTTGCAGCCGATTAATTTCGATTTTTACTTTTTCACTATTCAAATGTGCCGCCAGTTCTTGAAAAGATTTTTCGAGGCTTTCGAGTTGAACTTTTTCTTGATTTTCGGGCTCAACAAGACCCTTCAAAATCCAATCTCGAACAAAAGCGGGATGCGCTTCTTGATCAAATTGAAGTAAAAATTCGCTTACCAAGGCTAGAGTTGGCGAAGTATCTACAGACCGATTTTTACTATGAAAAGCCTCAACCCACGAAAATACTACTGTATTTTCAAATATTTGAAGATGCTCTTTCCATTGTGTCGAATTTTTTGGCCCAATTTTTTCGATGTGGCGAACCCACCAAACAAAAAGTTCCTCTGTGCTTCTTTCAAATGCTGATTGCGACGAAAGTTTTCGGCTGGGGAGCTTGGATTGAAATCCACGTCCAGTCATTGAAGGACCTGAAAACGAGTTTTCGGGTTCCTGATTTGGGCTCTTATATGTCGGATTTTGACCTTGACCACCGCGTCTGGCAAGTAAGTCGTCCATAGATTCGCGTATGACATGGTGCTCAAGACCCAACAGAGGCGCCAATTCGTCAGCAAGAAGATTTTTGCGTGCTTCACTTTGCGCAAAACCCCAAATGTCCTTCAATTTTTCAAATATCTGCATTCTTCCCAATTTTTGGGCGGCGGCATCTTTTGCAACGTTTTTGGCAAGCCACTCAAGTCCATCAGGGCTGGCTAGCAATCTATTTTTTAATTCTTCGTTCGAAATGGAATGCGACTTTAACCATTCATCAGGATCTTTGCCTTGAAAACCAGTAAACACTCTCGCTTGCCAATCATCTTTCATTAAATGGGGGAGAGACCTATGAGTGGAAGCAATTCCCGCCGCATCGGCATCCATCACAAGAATAATTTTTTTAGTGTATCGAGCAATCAAAGCCAAATGCTCTTCCGTTAACGCCACCCCCATCACAGCAACCGAGGGGATCTCGGCTCGGTGTAGTGCCCATTGATCAAAATAACCTTCAACAACGCAAACAAAATCATTTTCGCGAATCAGTGGCAACGCACGTTGCAAACCGTAAACAACGCTCTTCTTTTTAAACCATTCACTTTCGCGCGAGTTCACGTACTTATTTGTTTTCGACAGTGGATCCAGCACGCGACCTGAAAATCCAATCACTCGACCTCGATGATCTTGAATGGGAATCATCATTCGATCGCGAAAAAAATCGTAAAAACGTTTTTGATCTTCGCTTTGCCCAATGAGTCCCACTTTTCGTGCAATTTCGAAGTCTTCTTTTTTTGAAATTTTATGTGTCAGCACGGATCCCGCTTCGGGAGAAAAACCAAGTTTTAACTCTCGAATTTCGCTCTCACTAATTCCACGCTCAAAAAGATAGTCGGCGGCTTTTTTAGCCCCACCACTGGCTTCTTCTGTTAAATATTGGTGAAAAAAATTTGCTGCTCGCTCGAGAATCTCAAAGCCATAGTCTTTTTCACTTTTTGCTTTTTTTTCGGCTTCGACTTCAGTTGGCGTTCTTTTGTGTTTAGGAAGCTCGATATGAAGTTGCCCAGCGAGTTCTTCCAAAGCTTCACGAAAAGAAAGTCCTTCCATGACCTCAAGAAAAGTAAAAACGTCTCCGCCTCTTTGACAGCCAAAACAAAAATAAGTGTTGAGTTCAGAATTGATATGAAAGGACGGAGTTTTTTCTTTGTGCCCGGGAAGAGGGCAACATGCTTTATAACCTCGAGTAGCTTTGACAAGTTTAGTGTGTTTAGAAACGAGCGAGGGCAAATCTGCCCGCTCTCGAACCTGATCTTTTGCCTGGTCTCTGTTAATCATTAGTGCCGTCAATCTCCCAATAGACGGAAAAAAAATTCACGATTGAATTTTAAAATACAGTTTTATCCCAACACTGTTTTCACTGCGCTTTGAATAACTTTACCTTCGGCCTTTGACCCAATTTTTGCCATCACAGCTTTCATCACCGCACCCATGGCTGCAGGTCCCGCAGGTAAAGTTCCGGCGGATTTTAATTCAGCCACAATTTGGGTCACCTCACGAGTGACTTCTTCAACACTAAATTGTTTCGGTAAAAACTCTTTTAATAACAAGGCTTCATTTTCCAATGGTCCCACTAAGTCCATTCGACCGGCACCGCGGGCTTGATCCATACTTTCTTGCAACTGTTTACCCATGGTCAATAAAACTTTTTCCACACTGGCGTTGTCGAGAGGCTCGACGCGAGTTTCGATTTCTTTTTTTTGAATAGCCGCCAAAATCATGCGTAATCCTTGGGTGCGCTCTGGCTGCTTGGCCTTCATTGAATCGATCATCGTCGCTTTGATTTTAGATTTTAACTCTGACATGCAATTCTCTTTCAATTTTTTCTCGAATGAGAAAAGAAAAATTGGAGCCGAGCAAAAAACTCGGCTCCACGAACATCTTCAAAAGCTATTTTGAAGTGTCACCACGCGCTTTTTTTAAGGCGCGTTTTTGAGCAGCAATGCTCTTGCGTTTTCTAACAACAGAAGGTTTTTCAAAATGCTCGCGTTTGCGAACTTCAGTAAGAATTCCTGCTTTTTCGCATTGCTTTTTAAATCGACGAAGAGCTCCATCAAAGGATTCACCGTCACGAACTTTTACGATTGGCATATATGAGTCACCTCCTAGTCTTTTTCAGATTTCACATGGCCAAAGCCTGTTGTGAGGCTCGGCAGTATTATGAGAGGTCTGCTTTTAGTCAATCGAAATGCTGAAAGAATCCGGCAAGACCTTTTTCAAGTTAAGTATTTAAAATTGCAAGATAAATTTTAAAACACTTCTATCGATGATTAGGAAACTCATCCGCCAATCGATTTTCTACCAAGGAATTCACAAATTCCGAAACGCGAGTTCCGTCACCCACAGCGAAGCTCCAAGTATCTTTGTTCAACGAATGCACATGCTTTGCATTGTCCGGAATCAAAGCTGAGCAAGCATCGCTTTTGGGCAGAGTCTGGAAGTACAGCCCCGAAAAACCCAATACCTGATTCCGATGATCGTTTTGTGTACGTGTTCCAAACACCACACTCATGACGATGTCTTTTGTGGATTGAATGTATCCCACTTTCCATTTTGAAAAGTGCTCACAAAACTCATTTGATTGTTTGGAAACTAGCCCTGTATTTTTATCAAACTTCATCCCGTTTCGAGACAAAGATTGTGCCAAGTCTGCTAGGTACTCTTTCGTGAATCGATCCCATATAATTTTATTATAGTGAAGCCCTGGGGAATCTGGAATCAGAGTTCTATCCGAAACATTGGAACTCAATGCATCAATAAGATCCAAATTTAACATGGCCCCCAGTGCTCCAGCTGAATCGCCGTAAACAACTAGCTTTTCTGCATCAGAAATAGGATTCCCAAACTCTGCTTCAATGTGTTGCAATGCTTTTTCGGTGTTCAATCGACCATAGTGTTTGGCCTTTTTAGTGGGCGCATAGGTTTTGACGTGGGTGCCGCTAAAAATATCGCCGGTGCAATAGGGCATAAAAATATAGGTATAGTCAGTGAATGGATGTCCGGCAGAGTTTAAAGAATTAAAAACCGCAGCGGCATTTGGAAAGCCTGAGTCTTTTAAACGTGTCAGAGGTTTAGGTCCAAAACATGTGAGTGCGTCCCAGCATGCGCCTCCGCCTTGAAAGTGAACAATCACTTTTTTAGGATCACCCTCTCGAATGTACGTATAGTACGGACTGCCATCACCACATTCTGCATTCGGAATTTTATGTTGCTCAAAGTTGAGTTCGTCATTTGCTTGCACGAAGCTCATACAAAACATAAAAGTAAAAAATACAGTCTGTTTCTTTTGCTGTGGTTTAATTTTGAAACCTTTGAGTGTTCTAAATGAAATCATCAAGAACCTATCGGCAGACAAAAATTTGACTTAAATGAAAAGGCTAAAGACCTAATTTTACATAAGCTAATTGGCTATTTTGACAATCTAAAACTGAGAGTCATATTTCTTTTCGAACTCAATAATTTTGCCCGTTTTTCATTCATAAGACTCATTGACTCGCAACTTATGGACTTGAAGCATTCTATCAATCGACCTTGGACGCCATTGAGCTACAACTGCTCATTCCAGTCTTCAATTTTTCGAATACATCTCACCAACGGCTCCTCGTCATGATCAAACGAGATGCTTTCTTCACCGTTTGCGAAATCAAACGTAACTGTCTGAATGTCTCCAACAGACGTTTGCGTCCAGACTCGAGAAGAAGTTGCCGACGTATTTAACAATGGGAAAATCGAGAAATTAAATCCATTGAGGTAAGCAGCTTTTGTTTCTTCCAAGCTTGGCACAACAAACGAAGTCGTCATGTTAAGCTTAGAAATAAAGGCATTAAAATATTTAGATTTAGGATTACAATTACTCCAAAATGAAAACCCGAAAGTGCTCTTTTTCATCGCAGTTGTCCATAGGACTCCTTGATTCACATCTATCCAAACCTGTCCAAATCCATCAGAAGATGCCACTAAATTCCATGTCTTTGAACCCGATTGAAGCTCCGAAAGTTCGGCAGGCAATTGACTATGGCAATCAGAAACTCTGTCTATGATGCTTCCTTCAAGACCACAATTTGCAAAGCTGTTTGATGAGTAAAGTATTCCGAATACCAGCGACACCAGAAATAAATTTTTCGAGTACATATGACATCCTCGCTTTGAAAATAGGGTTTCTTTTAATTTTCTAAATTATTCACTTCACAACTAAACAATTCCGCGTCACTTCTTTCGGGGGGCAATGTTGACGATTTCAGCAAACAACTCACTTCCACCGCGAGTGACTGAGCTGGAGGGTTTCCGTGATCTGAATGCCATTCCGCACCGATTAATGCACTCATCAGTCTTTCCGCACCTTGAATACTGGGGCGGTTATCGTGAAAATTCACATCGTGAAAAGTGAGAATATTCGACTCAGCGTTCGCATCCACCACTGTACAGAGATAGTGTTCGTTATAACGCAACCCTAAAAAATAATGTGAACATTCGATTCGAGAAGATTCTTTTTTAACTCCGTTTAAAAGTTCAGAAACTTCTTGGAGTGATCCCAAAGCTAGGTAAAGATTTTTTGCCGCTTGTCCATTAAACTCATGGGCTTGGGAGTATGATGCCCATGATAGACATGCTGATAAAAACAATGTTGTTGTGATTTTCATAAAAGCTCCTCTCGATGTTGAAATCCGAGTTAGCACGTTTCATTCCACGGAAGACATAGAGAGTTTCTATATTCATCATAGGAAAATTTCATATCACGTGCGCAATAGAACAGACTAAACAGCTATTGATTAGCCGGGAGGCTCGCCGCGATGGAAGCGGAATAGGTGGCAATTTCATTTTTTGACAAAAATGGACTAATAGTCCATAATTGCCAATTATGTGGATTAACAGAGATATTTCTCAAGTTATTCAAAAAATGCCGACCCGATTCAAATCATTCGTGGACCGCGGCAATGCGGCAAATCAAGTCTGTTGCTTCATTTAGATTCCAAATTTACCGAAGTCTCTTTGGATGACCCTACACTTCGAGAACTCGCACAGCGCGATCCCGTATTATTCTTAAAACAATTTTCCTCGCCTAAATTATTTATTGATGAGGCACAATATGCACCAGCTCTTTTCCCTACACTGAAGCGCCATGTGGATCTCTACAAACGAGATCCTAAAAATAAAAGACAAACAATTTTTAGGCTTACGAGTTCCAACCAAATTCTTATGGATCGCAATGTAAAAGAGAGTCTAGCTGGCCGAGCGCAAAATTGATATTCAGGAAATTCTTTATACTGGCGGATGGCCCGAGCTCCATGCACAAAAAAGTAGTGATCCAAAAAAATATCTGAATGACTACATCAATAGCTACATCGAAAAAGACATCGTGTTGGCAGCGGGGATTCAAAAGAGCAGAGAGTTCTTAAAATTTATCAAACTACTCGCAGGTCGAGTGGGCGAGATTGTAGATTTTTCGAGTTTAGGTAATGATGCTGATGTTGATTCCAAAACCATCAAAGATTGGATCTCCGTATTAGAACGCATGCATATCATCGCTTTGGTCATGCCATTTTCGTCCAATCTTTCCACGCGCCTTATTAAATCGCCCAAAGTGTTTTTCTTAGATACGGGCCTTGCCTGTCGCCTGCAAGGGTGGACCTCGACGGCGCCCATTTTGAGCTCCCCACAACAAGGTCACCTCTTTGAAAACTTAGTTTTCTCAGAGATTTTTAAGTTCAATTTGAATTTTCAATTGGGCTGGCAAATTTATCATTGGCGTTCACGAGATGGCGAAGAAATTGATTTTGTCGTCGAAACTCACCCGAAAAAATTTCTATTTATTGAAGCCAAAGTGAGCTCCACTGGCCGAAAATCTTTGGATCATCACCCCGAACTTAAAAAAGTCTTTCGAAATGATTTGCCCGACTTATGGGTCTGCCGTCAGGAAGGTGAACGGACACTGGACAACAATATCCCCATCGCATCACTGAGCGATTTTTTGCAAAAGCATCGAACGTAAAACTATTCTTTGCTCACAAGTTGGAACAATCCAAAGATCATATCTTGTGTGAGCGGTTGACCTCGATCATTCGAGATCTCAATTTTTTTGGCAATAACAAAATCGCCCCATCCTCTTTGCTGAAAAGATTCAAAAGCCGTACCTTCTAATCTGAAAGTCACTAATTGTACGGCATCTTGATTCAACGAAAACTTTGATCGAGCCGATGAAATTTTGCTTTTTGAAAATTATCCGAGTCTGATGTTCAGCTGTTTTAGCGGCGCATTATCGCAAGTCACGAGCCAACGTTATATTCAGTATCGCGCGATTCTATCGAGCGACGACAGCAACTCTTCGAATTGTGATTATGGATCAGGCGCAACGTGGTGCTCTCCAGAGTTAAAGAGTGTCGAAATCATTCCTTAAAAGTCATCGATTTAGTGTTTGTTTTCTTTCGCTAGTTTTCAAACTCAGTCAACGCTTCCGTATCACCGCGAAACCAAAATGTTGGATTAACGAAGTAAAGAAATTCTCCGTCTTCACCCACTCCAGGCCTTAGATATTCTCGTTCATTAAGTGTAATGCTATCGTCGGCGTGATTGTTGGCTTCAATGGTCCACAAAAATCTCCTAGCTGGATCCACCAACACCGTAATCGCAGCATGATTGGCTTTATTTTTACCTGGCTTGGAAGTTGCGAGATAGTCACCGGGTTTAAAATCGTCAGCAATCATTTGGGTGAATGCGCCAGCCTTTCGTTTCGCATATACCTCCACCAGTTCCCTCGCCAAATTGACCTTGGAAATTTCGTCTTTGATCTGAGGCGCGTGATCAAAAAGTCCCGAGCGTAGCAAAATCGACTGAGCAAATTCGCTGCACCACCACTCAAAAATTGGTCCGATACCAAAGCGCGAGGCTCCGTATGATGCACGTGTGCGCTCGCCGCGTCCAAACGCTTCCATCTCGTCGATCAAATCCCCAACTATCCTCAGTCGAGATTCCGAAACATTTTTAAGATTTTGAAGAATTGTTTCTCGATGTGTGCGAAAATCGAGTCTTTGTTCGGTAAAATTCGCATTAGAAGGAGCTCTCACATAGCGCGTATTCGCCAATGTCGAGTTTTCGCAGATTACGCTCACAGCTATCAGAACTGAATACTTGATCATCATTAATCCTCCCAGTTTGAGGCCGGTGTCGACCTCCTTTTCATTCGGAAGATTTATGACGGTGCATGAGTTTAAGACTGTTTTCTTTGCATTAAGATTTGGTTGAATTTAGATGAGTATTCGCGAGCATCGAGTGGAAGTTGTATTGCGAGCTCTTACAACGCAGGAATGCGCGCCGATACGATTGTTCAAAGTTGTAGGTAAAAAGCGCCTCTGAGCTATCAACAGAAAGTGATTTCCAAATTACTTTCTAGTTTTTCGTTTTTTAAGTTTAGTCTTTGGAATTTTTCCGATTCGGGAATCGTCATTCAACACCAACTGGCATGCGATTTCCACATCCCTTTCGAAATTTGGATCATCAACGGGAAGAGTTTGCCAACCAGTAGGTCCCGGCCCAAACATTTCAATTGATCGCATCGAATTTAAATTCTTCTTTAAACTTTCATGATGCTCGCTAGTTGTAGCAATCCAGACTCCATTGTCTTCAGGATTTGATTCGCGATTTCTTAGAATAAATACAATTTTTCCTCTGGCATAAACCCCAACCGCTCCAAACATGGGCTTCGTCAAAGGCTCTAATTCTTCAAGAAAATCTAAGACAAACTCAAAGGGAATAGATTTTTTCATATTACGACGACACTTAGGATTCTAATTTTCAGACTCGCGCTCGACATCAGCACCTAAACTTCGAAGTTTTGACTCCATTGCCTCATAACCCCGATCCAAATGATAAATGCGTTTGATCTGAGTCTCGCCTCGCGCCACAAGTCCTGCCAAAACCAAAGCGGCGCTTGCGCGTAAATCACTTGCCATAGTTGGCGCGCCTTCTAAAGAATTTTTTTCTCCTTTAATACGAACGCTAGAACCCACAATGTTTATTTTTGCACCCATACGATTGAGTTCTGGCACATGCATAAAACGATTTTCAAAAATAGTTTCGGTAACCACGCTGTCGCCCCTGGCTTGAGTCATCAACGCCACCCACTGAGCCTGTACATCGGTTGGAAATCCGGGAAAGGGGGCGGTGACGATATCGACCGGAGTGATGTCACCATTTGAAGTACAGCGGATGCCCTCGGCATTTACTAAAATATTTGCTCCCGAACTGCGCAAGAAATCTAAAACAATTCCAAGATCCGACTCACGAGCGCCTTTTACCAAAACATCTCCGGCAGTCATGTGAGCACCAATCAAATAGGTTGCACTTTCAATGCGATCAGGTGGAATTTGAAAATTCAAAGCACCCAGAGCGTCGACTCCTTCGATTTCGATTCGAGCTTCGCCAATTCCCGAAATTTTTGCGCCCATACTTTTTAATGCCAAACACAAATCTCGAACTTCAGGTTCGCGGGCACAGTTTTCGATGATCGATATTCCCTGAGCCAGAGTTGCTGCCATCACTGCATTGGCCGTCGCACCTACGCTCACCATAGGAAAAACAATATGAGCACCGGTTAGTCTTTCTTTTCCGTCTTTGATTTTTAATTCTATATAACCCGAGCTTTGGGCAATCTCGGCTCCCAATTTTTCAAATGCCATCAAATGCAGATCAATGGGACGTGCACCTATAGCGCATCCACCGGGAAGCGATGCACGCGCGCGCCCCTCGCGAGCCAAAACTGGACCAAGCATCCATGTCGACGCACGCATTTTTCGAACGAGATCATAGGGAGCTTCCACCGCATTTAGCTGTCCCGCAGAAACTGTCCAATCCGCACCCCATGCCGAGTTAAAATGTTGATCCACTTTGCATCCTAAATGCACAAGCATCATAAGTGTAGATTCCATATCGCGAAGTTTGGGTACTCCGCGCAGCACAGATTTTTCTTTTGTTAGCAGAGTTGCAAAAAGTACGGGCAGTGCACAATTTTTTGAACCACCTGCGGCTATAATTCCCTTAAGAGATTTTCCACCTTTGACAACAAATTTATCCATGTGAGAATTTTAACAGCCAAGCTTGCGTTTGGATATTAGCGTCAAAAATCTTTAAGATGATCTCCTCGAATAATAGAATGCATCACGATATCAGCAGAAAGTCCTTTCCATTGAACATAGGACCTCAACACTCCTTCGGTTTTAAGTCCTACCTTTTCCATGACTTTTCCTGAACCTATGTTTTGGGGCAAATGATACGACTGAATTCGATTCAATTGCGGATAGCGTTTGAAGCTCCATTTGACAATTGCCGCCACTGCCTCAGTCATGATTCCTTGATTCCAATATTTATCATGGAGAGCGAAATCCACTTGGCCACTTTGCCCATATCGTGAAAACTGAATAGTGCCTATCATTTTTTGATTTTCGCGCAAACGAATGGCAAACACAAAATTGCTCCTTTCGGAAGAATCGATTGACGAATTTCCGATAAAAGATAAAAAATCTCTCGAATCGTCTAGAGTTTCATGTGCGTCCCAAGTCACAAATTCAGCCACATTTTTTGAACTCGCATATTCAAAAATTGAAGAAACATCTTCATTCATGACTCTGTTCATAATCAGTCGGCGCGATTCGACTTGAGGATAAATAGTCGTGTTTAAAATAAAGTGCTTAAGATTTTTATTTTCGGGTTCAAAAAATACTCTGCCAGATTTTAAATAGCCTCCGTTTGTTAAAATCACTTTTTCGGATGCAGCATTGTCTTCATCACAGGTTATTAACAGACTTCTGATATCCTGTGCCTCAGGAGTAAGTTTTAAAAGACGAAGCATTTCTGCTGCCACCCCACGTTGTCTAGCCCAAGGTGCAACTTCGTAACCAACATGTCCGCCAATTTTTTTCAAAAAATCATTCAGCTGTAAACGCAAAGAAATGCGTCCCACATACTCATCATTTTCAATGGCCCAAAAATACAAATCGGGCACTTTTCCTTTTGGTGGATCAACATCTTTTGTTTGGCACTCTTGAATATAGGGCAGGGGATTTTTTTCGAAAGCTTGAATATCAAACTCTTTATAAAGCCCATCTTTTTCTTTGTAGTGCTTCATGGCTTTAATAAATGATTCACAATGCAAGAGCGTTGGTTTCTCGAGCCTTAGGTAAGGCGGCGCATCGCTCACCCAGTACTCCATTGGAATAATGGGCTGATCTTCAGTTGCGCCCTTAAAGCGCATTGTTCGATTGCCTGGGATCTCGCGGCATCCCATTTTTTTGTAGAACTTTTCAGAAGTGATCGTCGATGAAAATTCAAAGCGTTTTACATTTGCACTTTTCATTTCTTCTACAACATTATCAAAAAGCCTCTTTCCCACGCCTCCCCCCAAAACTGCAGGGGTAATATAGAGTCCATACAAATGTCCTTCGAGTTGATTGTTTTGAACCGAAAAGCCTGCATGTCCGTAGCCCTCGACGATTCCATTCAATTCCACAACCCAAACTTTGTCTTGACGCATGCTTTCGAGTCGACGCTCTTCGGAATAGGGCCGCCGTCCCCAGGCATTCAATTGTGCCTCCGTGTGATCCTTTGCACAAATTTCTAAAATACTCTTCATGTGAGCGGTATGGATACCCAGGGCGTCTCGAGGCTCGGCTCTGCGAATAAAATAAGACATAAGCTATGAAATATATCAGAAGAAATTGAGATTATTTTGATTTAAGTTTTTTTTAGACCACTGAAACAAAAAATCGTTCTTTGCCTGCCATGTCTTGTTCAATGCGAGCATTTTTTGCAAGACTTTTAAAAAATGGGCTTTGACCCAAAAATCCGTTTTTCAATTGCTCTTTCAAAAGAGAGGCTTGAAAAGTTCCCAACTCAAATGCTACCAATTTTGGCGAAAGACTTTCGGAAATCTTAAGAATTTCTTGGTACACAGACTGAGCCGTATTGTCCCGATCAGGGACAAGGGCAGATCGTGGTTCAAATTTTTGGACTGAAGCATCAAGCTCCAGAAACTCTGCTTCACTAATATAGGGTGGGTTTGAAACAATAACATCGACTGATGGAAGGGTTATTTTTGTCCAGTCTCCCTCAAGAATTTGGACCTGAACCCTATGATCGAAGCTAGTTAAAAAAACCAACACGTTTTCTTTGAGAAATTCTAATGCATCGACAGAGCGCTCATTTAAAAATAGTTCTATGTTCAGATTCGGGAATTTCTTTTTAAGCTCAAAAGCTATCGAAATTCCCAAGCATCCACTTCCCGCGCCCAAATCAAGAATTTTAAATTTTCCTGACTTTGTCATTTCACAATCAATATCTGCGACCACAAAATCCACAAGCTCTTCAGTTTCTGGACGGGGAATCAAAACTCCCGGTCCACAAAAAAATTCAAATTCTCGAAAAGCCCAAGAAGAAAATATATAGGCTAGTGGTTCATCTAAGCTTCGGCGTTTAAGAATCTCTTTGGCTATTGCATTGAGGTCGGGTGATTCTTTTTTCTTAGCTGTACTATTCTGATTAAAAGATTTCCAGACGCCCTTATACTTTAAAGGGCGAATAATTTTTCCCGCCTCCAAAAATTCAATGATCCACTTGGCTTCATATTCAAAGCCAAGTGATTTTGCTCCCAGATAGACTGCAGAATGATCAAACGGATTGCTCAAAGAAAAACCTTAGTCATCATCATTGCTAATCGATAGAGCCCCAACAGCGGCTTCGCCCTTAAGCGCAATCAGCTGATAAAAATTCGTTAATGCATTACAAAAATTACCTAATTCCCCACCCATCACTGCATCCATATTGTAAACCGTCATACCAATTCGATGATCGGTTACACGTCCTTGGGGAAAATTGTAAGTTCTGATGCGCTCGTTCCGGAATCCGCCTCCGACTTGAGTTTTTCGAATGTCAGCCATCTTTTTATTGGCTTCGTCTTGGGCCTTTTGCAACAAACGACTTCGCAAAACTTTCATCGCTTTGTTTTTGTTTTTTAACTGTGACTTTTCGTCTTGGCAGACCACAACCTCATTGGTGGGTATGTGAGTGATTCGCACGGCCGAGTCAGTGGTGTTTACGCTTTGTCCACCTTTACCACCCGAGCGATACACGTCGATGCGTAAGTCATTGGGATTAATTTCGAGATCAATTTCTTCTGCTTCTGGCAATACCATCACGGTCGCGGTCGAAGTGTGCACACGTCCTTGAGTTTCGGTATTTGGCACTCGCTGAACTCTATGAACCCCGGATTCATATTTGAATTTTGAATAGGCACCATTGCCTGATATCAGGGCAACAATTTCCTTAAATCCACCAGATGAATTTTCAGTCGCACTCATGAGTTCCACGTTATACTTTTGCGCGCTTGCGTACTTTTGATACATTCGATACAAATCGCCCGCAAAAATTCCAGCTTCATCTCCACCAACGCCTGCGCGCACTTCAAGCATAATATTTTTTTCATCATTGGGATCTTTAGGGAGTAATTCTACCTGTAAAAGATCACATTCTTTTTCAAGCCAAGGCTCAAGATCGGCGACTTCCATTTGCGCCATTTCGTGAAGCTCGGGATCTTTTTCAGTTTCAAGCATTTTACGCGAGGAAAGGTAATCATCGTATTTTTTTTTAAAAACTTGGTAGCGCATTACCACCGATTCTAAGTCGTAACGTTCTTTTGAAAGTTTCTGAAAATTTTCACGATGCGAAATAACTTCCGGTTGACTGATTTGAACAGTCAACATTTCAAAACGCTTATACGACTCCTCAAGTCTTGAAATCATTTCTTTAGGTGCAACAAATGCCATATTTTGATTTCATCCTTTTTGATTCTCAAAAAAACTGGAAGTTCTAAAAACAAAAATGCCCAGGAACCCAATTGGGATTCCTAGGCATGATTGATTTAAAACTAAACGAATCTACTTTGCGCGTGCAGCAATCTTGGAATACTTTTTATTAAAGCGATCCACTCGACCTTCAGTATCTAGAACTTTTTGCTTCCCAGTGAAGAAGGGATGGCAAACGTTACAGATATCAAGCTTGAGTGATTCTCCCATGCAGCTTCCTGTTTCGAACTTATTTCCACAGGCGCAAACAACGTTGGTCTTGGTGTATTTGGGGTGAATTTCCTTTTTCATAGCTCGCCTGTACTACCTTTATCCGCTCATATTGGCAATAAATTCTTCGTTGGTTTTAGTTCTCGAAATTTTATCGATCACAAATTCCATAGAATCTATAGTGCTCATGGGTTGAAGGACCTTACGTAAAATCCAAATTCTCTGCAAAATCTCTTGAGTCGTCAGCATTTCTTCACGTCTTGTGCCTGATTTGTTGATGTCCATACATGGAAATATCCGTTTTTCCATGAGTTTTCGATCAAGTACAATTTCGTGGTTACCCGTGCCTTTGAATTCTTCGAAGATGACTTCGTCCATTCTTGAGCCCGTATCAATCAAGGCCGTTGCTATAATCGTCAAAGAACCGCCGCTTTTAATGTTTCGAGCAGCTCCAAAAAAACGTTTTGGCCTATGAAGAGCGTTAGAATCCACGCCACCAGACAAAATTTTGCCTGAAGCTGGAACCACCGTGTTGTATGCGCGACCCAAACGGGTAATAGAATCGAGCAAAATGACTACGTCGTGTTTGTGTTCCACAAGGCGTTTTGCTTTTTCAAGAACCATTTCAGCTACTTGAACGTGACGGCTAGCAGGTTCGTCGAAAGTTGAACTCACAACTTCGCCTTTTACTGAACGCTTCATGTCGGTTACTTCTTCGGGGCGTTCATCGATCAAAAGTACAATAAGTTTGATCTCTGGATTGTTTGTGGTGATGGCGTGAGCAATGTCTTGCAACATCACTGTTTTACCTGCCTTGGGAGGGGCTACAATGAGTGCTCTTTGCCCACGACCAATCGGCGCAAAAAGATCAATAATGCGAGTAGTCATATTCTTTGGATCATATTCAAGCGTGATGCGTGAATCTGGATAATCTGGAACAAGGTTTTCAAAGAGAATCTTGTTCTTGGCGATTTCGGGATTTTCGAGATTGGTTTGATCTAACCTTGAAAGTGCAAAATATCTCTCGCCCGGATTGGGAGGGCGAACAGTCCCCGAAATTGTATCCCCCGTTCGCAAATGCCATTTTCGAATTTGCGAAGGACTTACATAAATATCATCTGGACCTGCAAGGTAGTTGTAATCGGGAGAACGCAAAAATCCGAATCCATCTTGAAGAATTTCTAAAACGCCTTCAGTAAGAATTTCGCCGCCCGCTGAGGCATGAGCTTGGAGGACGCCGAAAATCAAATCTTGTCGTCTTAAACCCGCCGCGTTTTCGATGAGGTATTTGTCAGCGATTTCTACCAACTGTTTGATATCCATTTGCTTGAGTTCACGCAAATTCAGACGCTCAAAGACTGGTTTTGGTTTTTCCGTTGGCACCGCTTGAGTGCTTGAGGAATCAAAAGGGGCGTTTTCAACACCTTGATTGTGTGAAGCTGACAATGCTGATTGTTGGTGAGTGGGAACACCGGCTTCATTTCCACGATTGTGTTCATTAACAATGTATCGTTGACCGCCTTGATGGCCGCCACCCTGATTACGTTGGAAATTATTATTTCGCTGATTTTGCCCGCCTTGGCCGCGGTTGTTGTTGTAATTATCTCGTCCGCCTTGGCCACGGTTGTTGTTGTAATTATCCCGGTTATTATTGTGACGCTGCTGCCCCTGATTGTGTTGATGTTGGCCTTGGTGCTGCTGTCGGTGTTGCCCCTGATGTTGTTGTGGGCTCTGTTGGGAATTTTGAGATGCTGCCTGCGTCGCTTGGGAGTTTGACGCTGATTCGCTTAAATTTGAAGGTGCTGCTTGAGCGCCACCTTCAGCTGTAGATTCAGAATGACTCTCACGTGAGGGAGAAGAGTTTTGTGATTCTGCACGAACGTGAGCTTCATTTGGTCCATCATTTTTTAATAAAGCACTTTGATCTTCATGCCTAACTTGCGCGTTTTCCTGAGAATTCTCGGAAGGAAATCCTTCATCGTCATTTTCTTTTTCGCTACCTTTGGCTTTAGAGCGGGTCGGACGTTTCTGCGTAGTTTTTACAGAACGTGTAGTCGATTTTTTTTCTTTTGTGTCAGCAGGCATGAATTGAAGAACCTCCAAATTATTGGCAAAATTTTGGCAATCCTCGAGTCATTAACTTCGAGAAAACTTAGCTGATTTCCTTAGGCTCTTTTTATATTCACGAATATTCCCGATATTCACTTTGAAGATTTAAGGAGTGCGCGCCTTGCGCCCTAAGAATTTTATTCAGACAACCAAAGAGTACTGATACCTAGCGTAAAAGAATTGACGCCATCCTGTCAATACCATGTCGCCTTCCCTTTTGGATTTGCTTGTGCCACAGTAAAAAAGGGGAGAAATTTTATTCACTTATGGCGAAGCATTTAAAAAAGCATTCATCAAAAAATGCCACTTTAACCCTGGCCTTTGGAATTGGCCTAGTCGCCATTAGTTTAATTCTCGCCTTGGGTACCTACCAAGGCGAAGATCCCAGTTTTTCGAGTTGGTCCTCCACGTGGAATACCCCAAAAAATGTCCTTGGGTACGTGGGAGCTTGGGTCTCTGATGCCCTATTTCAAACATTCGGGTTTGGAGCGTGGTTAATCCCAGTCTTGCTATGGACTGCACTTTTCCGATGGATGATGAAAAGCACGAGATCTCAGGAAGAAATATTGGGCACGCGTTGGTGGATCGGATTTTTTCTACTCGCATCATCTTTTTCTATTTTTGCAGATCTTGTTTTTCCCACTCAGTCGACTCAAACATTTAGCCCACAAGGTCTCTTAGGCCTAGGACTAGGTTCTTTGATCAAACCTTTTTTGGGTTACGTGGGAACCTATCTTGCTGTTGTTGCACTCCTTTGGGCATTTTGCATGACTTGGTGGGAAGATTTGCCACTGTATTTTGTCCAAGGCATAGGTTCGATTTTTAAATTTTTCAGTCCAACAGTATCCAGCATTTTTACTAAAATACACTGGCGAAATCTTAAATCGTGGGCCAGTGGAAAAGACACAAGTTTGCCCACTGAGTCTATTGATAAAATCTCTGGGAACGAAAAACTTTTAAAAGAAGAACTTCGCAAAAAACTTCACACAGAAGCGCAAAAAACCGCAATTAGCGAATTCGAAAACGAGGAAGAAGAAAGTGATGAAGAAGATTGTGAAGAAGGAGATGAAAGTTTCAACGCCAACTCCGATCAGCTCTCAACTCAAACTTCAGCAGAAGCAAATCAGTTTGCTCCCGTAATTCGTACCCCCGTGCAACAAACTCCTGAACGAAACATTGCTCGGGAAAAATTAAAAAAGTCAGCTCAAAGCTCCAATGAGCACAAAAATATAGAATGGGAACTCCCACCATTATCGCTTTTGGAAGCCGCGAAGAAAAAAATTAAAGGTCCCACGCAAGAGCATCTGATTGAAACCGCAAAAAAAATCACCAACGCCCTACAAAGTTTCGAAATTGAGGGTGAAGTCGTCGAGATTAGCCCCGGTCCAATCATTACGCTCTACGAATTTCGACCCGCCCCTGGGATTCGCGCACAAAAAATTGTTGCTGCATCAACGGATCTTGCCATGACGTTGGGCGCTCCAAGCGTGCGAATAGTCGCCCCCATTCCTGGAAAATCCGTGGCGGGTATTGAAGTCCCTAATTTAGAAAAAGAAGACATTGTTCTTCGAGATTGCTTTGAACTCACTCGCGAGCGCTCACTCTCACAAAGACTTCCCCTTGTGCTCGGCAAAGACGGGGAAGGCAAAGCAATTTGCGAAGATCTTTCTCGAATGCCTCACTTGCTTGTTGGTGGTGCAACTTCCATGGGAAAATCAGTCTTGGTAAATTCCATCCTCACAGGGCTATTGTGCCGTTTTACCCCAGAAGATTTGAAACTCATCATTGTGGATCCCAAACTTGTAGAGTTTAAGGTTTTCGAAGATATTCCGCATCTTCTTTTGCCAATCGTCAACGACCCCAGCGATGCCTCACAAGCTTTGAAATGGGCGGTCACTGAAACCAAAAGACGATATGTTTTGATGCAAAAATATTCTGCTAAAAATTTAGAAGCATACAATCAAAAAATTACAGAGTTAAAAGATTCAGATCTCAAAGAAGGAGAGTCGCGCCCTGAAAAATTTCCTTACATTGTGATTATCATCGACGAGTTGGCAGAACTCATGTTCACAGCCAAAAAAGATGTCGAGCAATCCATTGTTCGCCTCACCCAACTTGCGCGAGCCGCTGGACTTCATTTGATAATGGCAACACAAAGGCCCTCAGCGGATGTCGTTACAGGGCTGATTAAATCCAATTGTCCTTCCCGCGCAGCATTGCGAGTCTCATCGGGTTCAGACTCAAGAATTATTCTTGATTGCACCGGCGCAGAGCAGTTGCTGGGTCGTGGGGACATGTTCTTCACAAACACTGGCCCCATGGGACTTAAAAGGATGCAATCTGCCTTTGTCAGTGACAATGAAATAGAGAAAATTTGTGATTTTTGGCGAGGCCAGGGCGAACCTGAATATCGTGAAGAAATTCTGGCTCCAGAACTACCCGAAGATCATAGTGGCTCTTCTCCTTCAGGGGAGGTTGATAAACTGTATGGCGAAGTTCTGGAATTTGCGAAAGAAAAAGGCAAAATATCAACTTCACTCATTCAAAGACGCTTTCAGATTGGGTACTCAAGGGCTGCGCGAATCATGGAACAACTCGAGCAAAATGGCGTGGTTGGAGAGCAACAAAGCGCAGGAAAACCGCGCGAAGTCATATTTTAAGTGAAAATCTTTTTAGATCCCAAGCTTACGGTTAAAATTTGTTGACCTCAAAATAGAGAATTGCCTATGAAGAGGGTCCATCTCGGAATAGACCCCAAAGGAACAGGAAACGAATTTCATGCATCAGTTTTTTCGCATTGCAAATCTTTGGATTGCGCTCAGCCCAGTTTTTGCCTTTCATTTTGTAGCGAACGCTAACGGAACCGCTAAAAAGCAACTTCCTGAACAAAAAATCAATGCCGAAGCTACTGCTCCTTTGCCTGGAGCAGGTCTTTCATCTGAAACCCGAAATGTTTTAAAAACTGTGAGTGAAAGATATTTGAAGTTTCGAAAATGGAGTGCCGAGTTTACTCAAGAAAATCATTCTATCGGATTAGGCCAAGGACAATTTTTTAAAGGCGCCTTTGTTTTTGAATTTCCCAATCGATTTAAATATTCTTTGTACAGTCCAGAAGTCGTAGATTACATCAGCGATGGTAAAAAATTTTGGCAGATTCAGTTTCGCCAAGGACGCGAAAAAGCGGCCCACGTAAGAGTCTTCCCAGATTTGAAAAAAGTTGAACTCGATAAATATTTATTTCTTCTTCGAGGAATTGATACTCGAGATAAAAAATCAGAAGCACGACTTTTAAAAGATTTTGCTGTGGAAGGAAAAATCATTGAAGATGAACTTCACGTGATTTTAGAACCTCGACAATCAAACGAAATTGTAAAAATGACATTAATATTTAAACAAAGTGCTGAAGCGCTTTACCGCGCAATTTTGGAAGATGCTTTGGGAGCAAAAACAATCATTACTTTGCTCTCGCACAAAGTGCTCAAAAAAGTGCCAGCTGATTCTTTCAAAGCCGTTTATCCCAGCAATTCAAAAGTTGAAAGCATTCAGTAGGAAGGATATTTAGCAAATGCCTAGTTTTGATGTTGTCTCTAAAGTTGATATGCAAGAAGTCATTAACAGCCACGCAATGGCGTTAAAGGAAATTGCCAATCGCTACGACTTCAAAGGATCCAAATCCACCATTGAACTTTTGGAATCTGAATTTAAAGTTACGGCTGATGATGACTACAAATTGAACGCCGTTAAAGATATTCTCATGCAGCGCTTAAACAAACGCGGAATAAGTCCCAAATCTTTAGAAATGGGAAAGATTGAAGACGCGAGTGGCGGAATGCTCCGACAATCCATTAAAATTGTCCAAGGGCTGAACGCCGACAAAGCAAAAGAAATTAATCGTTTTATTAAAGAACTCAAACTCAAAGTCACTTCTGAAACCCACAAAGAGCAATTGCGAGTAAACAGCAAATCTCGCGACGACCTTCAAGAAGTTATCGCAAAGCTTCGTGATTACGATTTTGGCATCCCCTTACAATTTAATAACTTTCGAGAATAAAATTCATGAAAAATGTACACATTATTTCCCTTGGCTGTGCCCGAAACTTAGTCGACTCCGAAGTGATGGCTGGACTCTTAAACAAAGATGGATATGCCATCACAGGACAAGCCGATTCTGCAGATCTTATTATCGTCAACACCTGTGGCTTTATTAAAGAAGCGAAACAAGAATCTATCGATACAATTCTTGAAGCTGCTCAGTTAAAAAATCCCAAAAAAGGCAAATGCCAAAAGCTAGTTGTTGCAGGATGCATGGCAGAGAGATACCCGGGCGAACTTCGTGAATCGATGCCCGAAATTGATCTCGTCATGGGCACTGCAGGTTTTAATCACATTGTTAAAGAAGTCGAAAAACTGGAAATCATAGAGCGCGAGGGTTCTTTTAAAGAATCAGTCCGCATCCAACATGAACGACTCAAAGATTTTGATTTACCACGAGTCAATTCTCAACCTTTTTACACGGCTTACCTAAAACTCGCTGAAGGCTGCGCAAAAAAATGTAGCTTTTGTATCATCCCAAAACTTCGTGGCCCTTTGAGGTCTCGATCAATTGAAATGCTAAGCAAAGAAGCCGAAGATTTGGTTCGAACTGGTGTACGTGAATTGAATCTTATTGCTCAAGATTTGACAGACTATGGTCGGGATCGAAAGGACAAAGCCAGTCTCGATAAGCTGCTCAAAGAATTAGTAAAAATCAAAGACCTCGATTGGATTCGCCTTTTCTACGCCTATCCTGATCAACTTTCTGATGAAGTCATAACCCTCATGAAGAATGAACAAAAGATTTGTCACTACCTTGATGTTCCTGTTCAACATATCAGCGACAATATTCTCGAAAAAATGAATCGTAAAAGCACTTCAAAACAAATTCGTAATATGTTGGAGCGATTAAAAAAAGAGATTCCTGACATCGTGCTTCGCACCAGTCTTATGGTGGGGTTTCCGGGCGAAACCAAAGCTGAGTTTAAAGAACTTTTAAAATTTGTAAACGACGGTTTGTTAGATCACGTTGGAGTCTTCACGTATTCACATGAAGAAGGAACTTCTTCAGCAGAAAAATTTGATGACACTATTCCAGACGAAGAAAAAGAGTCTCGCCGTGCGCAACTTTATGAAGCTCAACAATCTCAACTCAAAGAACGCCTCATCGACTGGGTGGGGAGAGAAGTTGAAGTGATTGTAGAAGGTCACCACGATGACACCGACTTACTTTTAAAGTCTCGCCACTACGGGCAAGCTCCAGGGATTGATAACATCACCATCATCAATGATGGTGATGCGGAAGTGGGCAAGTTTGTTAAAGTGCGCATCAACGAGATTGTAGGAACAGACCTCGTTGCTAGCGTGATCGGAAATTAGTCGTTGGTAAGTCATGCAAAATGGCTACAGCCCTTTTCCTCAAAAATATCTCACTTAAAAGTTAAGGCCACGCCTAACTCATCCAAAAATTTAATTTGTGGTCTTTATTCCGATGAAGCCGTCAAAATTCGGATAGCCGCCCCTCCTACAGATGGGCTGGCAAACAAAGCTTTGGTCGAATTTTTGGCAAAAACATTTTCCCTACCTAAAACTCACGTTGTACTATTAAAGGGTGGAAGCTCTTCTATTAAAACATTTGAATTGCAATGTTCCGTTGAAGAAATTCTGCGAGTACTTAATTTTTCAACTAAAAATACTGCTTAGTTTTTACATTATTTTTCCACAGACACCGACGTTCGCTTCTCAACTTGGACCCCAGTTCCCAACCCATCATTTCCCCACCACAGAGTCCTATCATCTTGGATACAGCATGGGGATTGCAAGAAGCTCGGCAAATTTTGTCGCTTCTCGCGAAACTGATGCTCTCACAAATAATTCTTCACTAAGACTTATCAAACATCAGTTTTTGGCAGAGATACAACCAAGTCCAAAATTATCCATTGGGGCACTTTTGAGATTTGATCAACTCAAAATGAGCGATCCCACCGACAATACTTTTATCAGTAAAACTGGCTTCGCAGATCAAAGATTATGGATGGAGTTTAGACTCTACGACGTTGTAGGCTCATCACTAGGGCTTGCATTGCTCGTAAAATTTCCCACTTACAAAATTCCCACATCACAAGAACTCTTAGAACAAGACTTGGGTTCCACCGTCCTTTTAGGGGACGGACAAACGGATTTCAGTGTTCTCTTAACGAGTGAACATTGGTTTAGCAAGAATACTCGAACGAGATTTGACTTTGGAGGAACATATCGAAGTGAATTGCATGCTGGAGAACTTCCATTCCAAATTGCCTTAGGGATTGTCAATCCAAAGGTAGATTTTGACTTTCGCATTAGGGGAAATCTCAGCTTCGGAAACGATGGCTTAGGTGTAGGAGCAGATGCCCCAGAGGGAATTCAAGAACTCAGAACAGCATTTGCAAATTCAAACTATGCATTGGCGTCGAACCCCTGGGGCATTACACTGAACCCTTTTCTGGAACTTTGGACCAGTCCCAAATTTGCAATTACTTTTGAATACCAATACACAATAGTCGGAAACCAATCCCCTCACTACAATCTCTTTGCCATTGGTATCACTCACCGATGGGCGCGAAATAAATTCTTATCTCGTCCCGTTTACGAAAAAGTTGACATGTCGATTTCACAGGATCCTGAAAAGTTTCAGGGCGAAATGATTGAAGAATCAGTGGCGCCACGGGCAATACCTGATGCGCCCGTTAAAATCGACGAAGATTCCGATGAAGAATTTCGTTAGAAAAAACTAATTGCCTTCAGTTGCTCGGATTTCACGATAAATTCCAACGGAACGAAGCCAAGCTGTTTGAATGGAACCTAGACAGATAAAAGCAATTCCAGTTTTCCCAATGACATGAGGTTGTTCAAAAAAAACATCCCCCAATGGTGAGAGCGCCATTGCGATAGTTAAAACAATCATGCGTTCGGCTCTTTGAAAAAATCCTCTTGAGCCGCCTTTGTCAAAACCTAGACCTTCGGCCCTTGCACGCGCGTAACTTACAAGTTGTGAAGCAGCCCACGCCACGAGCACCACCACATACCACACCGGATCCGCTCGAAAAGCCCACATTAATCCGCCAAACATAGCTGCTTCGCCAACACGATCTAAAACGGAATCATAAAAAGCACCTGATTTGTTGGCAATTTTTTTTGCACGGGCCAAGAGTCCATCATAAACGTCGCAAGTGGCAGCGAGCAAAACAAACCAAGCTCCTGCACCAAATTCCATTGCCCCAAATGCCACGCCGGCCAATATGGAAAATACAATTCCCCAATTCGTAATAGAATTGGGTTCTATGTCCCATAAAATCAGTTTCTTTTTTAGAGGTTCCATTAAAAAATACCAAAATTCTCTAAAAAATGCGTTGCTAACAAAAGAACGAGGTCGACGTTTGGTTTCTTCGCTCAATTCCTGATGAGGATACACAAAAATAGAAAAATAAATGCAGAGAAGCACTATGATTGAGTTGAGTGCTAACAAAATCCAGAGATTATAATTCACTGCTAAAAATCCTTGTCTCCTGAAACTTCTTCTGAACAATTTCGGCCATTTCAGGACTCTTTAGACACTCGGCGATTCGAAGTTGGGTGTCAACTAAGCTTCTTAGAAAACCTTCTTTGAGCTCCAACTCTTTCAAAAGGTCGGAAGCTAGGACACAGTTTTTTTTCTCCAAGGCCATTTCGATATTCCTAATTTTCCCTGCGCTGTCTTCAAAATAAATTGTGGAAGCAAGTTGCCCATCCCACAATTGTAAAAAATACCGACAGGGTTCCAGCTTTTGTCTCAAGGGATCCTTGCATCGATGTGTCGCAACAAGGCCTCTAAAATATTTTAAAAGTAAGTTTCGATCTTTGAGTGATATCCAATGTTGCAGAAATCTCTCTTGAAGCGACTGATCAAAAATAAAGGCATACCGCTCACTTAACTTTTTAATATCTTCTATACGCGATTCACCTTCTAAAAAGTTCAACGCAGTAACTAGCCATTGAATCAGATCTTGATCCACTCGGAGAAGCTCAATATTTTCTGTCTTTTTGGATTGCACCAATTTTGATTTTTCTTTGGCAGTCAATGGAAAAGCTAAGATCAGGACCAGAATAAACAAAAAACCACGTATCCCGAATTGATCCTTAGCTTTCGCTAAAAAACACATCGGAGTACGTGGTTCTAGTCGAATCAAAAACAATTTCTAACTATCTATAAAAATGAAAGATTAACGGCGAGGTCCAAACTGTGTAAGTTCCATGGTGACATCACCAAACATAGAAGCAATTACTGTTTTCAATTGACCATCAAGGTTTACATCAATGGGATTTGCCCACATTTTTACTTCTTGCTCTTTACCATCGGCCTTCACTACAGCTTTGATGTACATGCATTCAAAAGTTCCAGCGGGAACAGTGACACTGGTTTCAGCTTGTTCGATGATATCAATTTCTTGCTCACCTACGGCCTGTTCTTGACCATTCACAATCATCTTTAAAACTTTCCCTGTGGCACGATCAATCAGAGCTTCTGATGTTTGCGCTTGCCCCATCAAATCGATGTTCTGACTTAACCAAATTGCATTGCCTTCTTCTTTGGTAGCTTCTTTATGAGAAGTTCCAGCACCGAATAAAAATTTGACTGAGTGCTTTTGAAAATCTCCAATTTGCCAATTGATAAGATTTTGTGCATCTAAAACGACTTCTTGAACTGCAAGAACTTTCATCGCATTTTGAATATCAACTGCGGTTAAATTGGACGAAACCTTTGCTTGTGTTTGTGAAGCAAAAATTCCTGAAACAAGTGCTAATCCTAAAAATGATTTTTTCATAATTCCTCCCAGCCAAAATTTTACGGCTTAAGTTATCTTTAGTCCCCAGCTTTAGTGTCGTCAAAGGTCGAATAAAAAAGAACCCGGCATCCCTTACAGGACACCGGGTTATTCCACATTGTGCTCGGTAAAAGCTCTGTTGATTAAACTGAAGTTTTAACGAATTGTACTACTGATGCTATCCCCGCCCCTACTGCAATGTGGAAATTAAAATGTTAACGCTCCGCGAACTTGAGCTCCCCAAGCTGTTTGTTGAGAAGGTCCATAAGCATCGCCAGGAATAAGAAGACCCAACGCATACGTCATTTTGAAATTTTCATACCATTTTTGGACAAGCGACAAATCAATCTCAGTTCCGAGAGAATTGCCCGGGTTGCTGCCCTGATGTACCAATTTTGCCCAACCAAGATTCACCCCGAGATCAAGTTTTCCTTGATCAAAGCCATAATTAAAATTGCCCTTCAAAAGAACAGCTCCACGTCCATCACCATTGGCGACTTGAGATCCAAATGCCGCTCCAGAATTTGAGCCCCGTGTTGAATTCGCGCTTGGAGAAGTCCCTAAACTTTGGCGAAAAAGAATGAGAAGCGGTTGATAGTTGGGATGAAAACTAAAATTATTTATTGAGGAACCCGTCGCCCAAGCAAAATCTGCTCCTACTTTCATTGCAGCTTTTTGGTAATCGATTTGTGCTAGCAATCCTGTTGAAGATCCCAATACATCTTGATTAATAACTGCGAATTCAGCACCCAATTGAAGGGAATTGATTTTCTTTTGAGAAAAAATCGAAAGATCATGCGAACTATTCAACCCCGAATTTGCACCAGAACTTCTCACATTCCGCACGTACATAATTCCCACATCCAAATTTGATTCAGCATTGGAATAGTCCATAGCGATTTCATAGGTATCAATGTCATCAGCATCCGCATTCAATGCGCCTTCAGAACCCTTTTCGTACCCAAAATTCACACCAAGATTCCCAAGCAAAGCCTGAAATCCGACTCGATCAACGGTGGTACTAAAATCATCGAGGACGTCTTTACCCGAATCGTAAAGAATCCCTAAACCCCAATCTTTAGGTTGGCGACCAAATCTAAAAATTCCCCAATCACTCGACCATTCCAAATAGGCACGACGTAAATCCAGACTCGAAGTATTTGCGGAATCGGCACCCAGTACAGTTCCAAAATTTTTAGGGACGTCCTGAGAATTATTTTTCAGGTCGCTTCCAAAAAAAATAAAAGAAGATTTAATAACGAAGCGATCATCAACGACAATTTCAGGCCGAATCGTACCGCGATACTCTAAATACGTACTTGTATTTGCGCCCAAAGAATTTGGTGCCGCTGAAAGATCTAAATTTGAGTAGAGATTTGAACCGAATCTGAAATTTCCTCCAAGATTTAAAGTTGCGGCATGAGTTGAAATCACACCCGAGAAAATCGCACCGATGACATATTTATTTATTTTATGAGCCACGTTTCTGCCCTCCTTAGCATTCAATCCTTCTAAACCAAAAAAGCAGAGAAGACCTGAATGATGTCCCAAAAATTCATAGCAAGCGGTTGGGGAGAAACTGACTCGAGCCCTGCCACAAGAATCGGGGGAGAAATGACTCTTGTGACTGGGCCCGAGCACTGATGTTGAGACTTAATCCAGTTCCCCAACACTTTTCGGTGTTAAGACCAGACCTTCAACCTGTCAATGAAAATACGTTACAATACATATATGGTCAGCCCTAAAAAATTGACACCGAAATTTTGTGTATCGCCCTGCGTAGTTGAGTGAATTTTTGACCTCGCAAACGAAAAATAATTCCGTATAATCAATGTGTTATGAAAAAGGGCTTGGTCTTCATTGCAATGTTTGTCATCGGAGTTATTGCAGCTGGCATTATTGGAACAAGTCTTTGGATCTGGCATGTGGACCGTACCTGGTCTCCCATTATTGAGCCCCGATTACGAGAACGCAGTCAAATTGGAAGTGTTCGCGTTCTCGCAAAAACGCCAGAAGGGCAGTCCCGTTGGATAGGATCAATCACCGCCGGTCGAATGGAAGAACGCCAGTTTCTAGAAATCTCCGAAATTCCACCTCAACTTATTCAAGCCATCGTTGTTTTGGAAGACCCTCGCTTTTTGCAGCATGGAGGTTTTGATGTTTGGGGCATAGGGCGAGCCGCAATGGTAAATCTCCTGAGTCTTCGATTTCGCCAAGGGGGAAGTACCCTCACTCAACAATTGGTCAAGAACGTATTTCTCACCAGCGAAAGAACTCTTAAACGAAAAATCACAGAGTTAATTTTGTCGGCCATGATTGAACACCGATTTACAAAAGACGAAATTTTAGAAGCCTATATAAACGAAATTTATTTAGGACAGCTTGGTGCAATTGAAATCCATGGTGTAGGGAGAGCCTCGGAATACTATTTCAATAAAAAAGTCGACGAACTTGATCTTCACGAAATGGCTTTGGTGGCAGCAATGATTGCGGGTCCTGGTGTTTACAATCCCTGGAAAGCACCCGAAAAAACTTTGCAACGCAGAAATCGCGTACTGAAATCACTTTTCGAAGCAAAACTCATTCTTGAAGAGGAATACAACGATGCCGTTGCCAAAGTCCTTCCTGGTAAAAGCACTTTTATTGCGCCTACCAGAGCTGCCTATTTGATGGACGCAGTACGTGAACATTTAATTCAAACTCGAACAGAAATTGAAATCGTCAAAGGCGGTTTTGATGTTCAAGTCGGACTCGATTTGGGACTTCAAGAGTTGGCGGAAAATTCGCTAAAAGAACGGGCCAAAGGAATTGATCCAAAATTTCAAGGCCTCATTGTCGCAGCCGATCCTAGAACCTGTGAAATTCGTGCGTACGCGGGTGGAACAAACTATCAAATCACCCAACTTGATCGGATCAGACTTTCTAACAGAGCAGTGGGCTCTCTTATGAAGCCACTAGAAGTCACCCATCTTTTGCAGAGTGATGACAAACTCAATTTGGCACATGGGTTGGAAGATCGTCCCTTAGAATGGTCGTACGATAAAGGAAGAGCTAAATGGAATCCCGAAAATTATGACAAGCAATTTCGTGGAATGGTGAGTTTAAGGACGACACTAGAAGAATCATTGAACATTCCGTTGATTCGAATTTTTTTTGAACGATTTCCGAATGGTGATTTGAGTGAAGCCTTTGATGACGCTCGAGCCTTAGGACTTGAAATGCCAACTGATAGAACTCTGCCTTCTGCAGTGCTGGGAGCGGTTGATCAAAAACCATTGAATCTCCTAAATGCTTACGTCAAACTGACTCGTCGAGCACTGGGCTTAGCAATGGATCCTGGGGATTCGGCTTGCCGATTGAATTTTGAATCTCGCACAGAAATGCTCGAAGCTCCCAGTGGAAATCAAATTCCATATGGACAAGAAGGTGCAAGACTTGTTATCGCCGCGTTGGAGGGAGCCTTGCGCAGAGGCACTAGCCGAAGTTTGGGTGCACAGGTTCCTACCAATCAAGAATGGGCGGGGAAGACGGGAACAAGCTCTGATTCACGTGATGCATGGTACGTTGCGATGAGCCCAAATTTAGTTGTACTCAGTTGGTCGGGTCGAGATGACAATCAACAAACCAAACTGACCGGCGCCACTGGTGCAATGCCACTCATCGCTCCTATGATTCTCGCTTTTGCAAAAAGGGAACCTATGGTTCAAGGGTGGCAGTGGCCAATGCCCAGTTCAGTTTTTTGGAAACCCATCTTGAAGGATAAATTTTGTAGACCCAGTGATGTCATTGCAACATTGATAAAATCTACAGTGTCCGAGCCTCGATCAGCAACGCCCCCACCGCAAAGTTTTAAATACGAAAACGTGGAGTATATTTATGAACTTTTTCGTAGCGGGGCCGAACCCCCAGAGTGTTTGTAATTATTTTCGCAATCGATGACTTAAGTTGATCGCAAATTTTCTTAAAATATTAATATGAACATCTGGGAGATCCCAAAGAAATTTGTCTAAATTTTTAAAGGGAATTCTATAAGCTTCAACATCTCTAATCGCTCGCAATGTGCTGCTCGCCGGACCACCATCTAACCAACTCATTTCACCAAAAATGTCTCCAGAGCCTAAAGTGGCTAGAACTTTTTCTTCATGAGGTTTCACCTCGACCAGAACTTCTACTTCGCCTTTACGAATGATCCACAGAAAATCATTTTTTTGTCCTTTTTGCAAAATTCTTAAACCCGACTGGCAAACTTTCTTTTCGGCAAATTGTGCCAAAAGAGTTGCTTCATCAGCACTTAAGTCTCGAAGCAGCCAGGTTTTAGAAAGAAGATCAAACATTCGTTTTTCCCTTTATTTCACAAAATCAGCAGAAGAATTTAATCCCAAAAAAGTTCGGCTCCAGTTAAAATCAGGAATAAAATATTCTCCCAGCTTCACCGACAATGCAACAAACTTGGCTCGCCCCCGAATGTTTTCGAATGGGACAAAGCCCCATACCCGGCTGTCTGAACTATTTGGACGATTGTCTCCCATCGTAAAATATTGTCCTGGAGGAATCGTTGTCTCCATATCACCACTTGTAAAAACTTCGCAGTGTGGGATGCAAACTTGTGAGTCGTTGATATAAACTTGGCCCTCGGAAACTTTTAATTTATCACCGGGTAAGCCAATGACTCGTTTGACAAAAAGAGTTGTAGGTTCGGGCGGCCAATCAAATACTACAATGTCACCTCGCCCCACTGCACCGGTCTTAAAGAATGACCACTGTGTGAAGGGAAAATGAACTCCAAAAGCTAAGCGATTGACAACAATGTAATCCCCCACCTGAAGAGTCGGGACCATTGACTCGCTGGGAACTCGATACCAATTAATGACACTTCCTCGAAAGACAAGGATAGCAACAATAATCAAAATAAAACTCTTCTCTTTACGAGTCCACTCTATCAACGCATGCACGGAAAACTTTGACATAACTTCAACTACAAACCTTTCATATTCTTGATTTCCAATTTTAATGTACCATGCTTTTCAAAGGATTCATCAATCGAGGCCGAAAAGTTTTCACGGACTCTGCTCAAAGATACCCCAAGTGTCTCTTTTTGAATCAACTGAACGTAATTTGGACTCTGTAAGACTTTTTCCACGAGTGAATTGGCTTCCGAATTCCAAATGATTTCTATTCTATCCGCAAGGTGATACTTGCGTTCCTTTCGCAACTGTTGAATGCGATTAATCACCTCTCGAGCCAAGCCTTCACAGATTAATGCTTCGTTTAAGGTAGGGTCCAACTCAGCCACTAGGCCAAATCCCGATTGCGCTAGCTTCCCTTCCTTCGCCTTCCTTACAATTTGTAAATCTTCCATGCCAAGTACAAAACCATTCAGGGTCACGCTCTTATTTATTTCAAATTCTGCAATTTCTACACTGCCCCATTGCCCCAGAGCCGCTTGAATGTCTTTCATTGCGGCGCCGACCTTTTTGCCCATGACCCGGTGATTGGGTTTTATGGATTCTTCTACAAGATCCGCAGCTTTTGCCACAACTTCAATTTCTTTCACATTCAATTCGGAACGAATCAGATCAAACATAGGCCGTAATATTTCTTGCTGTTGATTGCTCAACCCCGCTACCTTCACTCGACTCAAAGGCTGGCGAAGGCCAATTTTTGCCTCTCCACGCAAGGCTCTACCCAGTAAGATGACTGACTTTGCTAAGCTCACTTCTTCTAGCAAAAGTCGGTTTTCTCGAGATGGTGCAGCAAGTCCTTCTTGATCAAATTCGAATTCGTGAACACTTCGAGAATGAGTTTCATTTTTATCGATCGAGACTCCCGCAAGTGCCATGGTTAACACTTCCGAATAAAATGGTAAAAATGGCGCTAAGACTTTGGCAAATGTCGCTAAACTTTTCCACAATGTGGAATAAGCGGCATTTTTGGTATCGGAATTCTCAGAATTGTTTTCGCTCCAAAATCTTTCGCGATTAAGACGAATATACCAATTGGTGAGATCATCGATAAAAGAAACCAGCGTAGGAGCAACATCGGCAAGTCGATAATCTTTCATGTGGGAATGAATCTCGGATTCCATTTCTTGCACTCGGGCTAAAATCCATCGATCAAGAACTTCTAATTTTTCGGGAGCGTTTTTATTTTTAGCATTTGTCCACTGATCAATATTCGCGTAACTCGCAAAAAAACTATACGCATTCCACAACGGTATCATCACTGCTCTCATCAACTCGACAAGACCTTTTTCGCTAAAGCGAAGTTCTTCGGCATGCATCGCGGGGGATTGCATCAAATATAATCGAAGGGCGTCTGCCCCATATTTATTCAACAACTCATTGGGATCGGGATAATTTTTTAAGCGCTTAGACATTTTGCGACCGTCTTCGGCCAAGACAATTCCGTTAACGATACAGTTTTTAAAAGCGGGTTTATCAAAAAGTGCAGTCGACAAAACTGTCAGAGTGTAAAACCACCCTCGAGTCTGATCTAAACCTTCTCCAATAAAATCTGCAGGAAAAGATTTTTCAAAAACTTCCTTATCTTCAAAAGGATAGTGACCTTGCGCATAGGGCATAGAACCCGATTCAAACCAACAATCCAAAACTTCGCTCGTGCGCTTAAGTGTTTTGGAGCCTTGGCATTTTGGACAATCCGTGACAATGGAATCTATAAAATGCATATGCAAATCTTCGACGTGGCGACCTGCCAATTTGTCAAGATCCGCACGTGAACCTAGTACTTCTTTGTGTTTGCACTTTGAGCAAATCCAAACTGGCAAAGGCGTACCCCAAAAACGATTGCGCGAAATACACCAATCTCTTGCATTCTCAAGCCATTTGCCAAATCGCCCATCTTTAATATGAGAGGGAACCCAAGTGATTTGTTGATTATTTTTTAACATTTTTTCTTTAATAGCTTCGACCTTTACAAACCAACTTGAAATCGCTTTGTAAATAAGGGGAGTGTCTGAACGTTCGCAAAAAGGATAGCTGTGTTGAAGAGTGTCGTGCTTCAACAATCTATGCCCGTCTTTTAAAACTTTGATGATGTGTTTATCCGCATCCTTTACAAAAACACCGACGATAGGTGCAAGACGAGGATCCATTTTGACAGCGTCGGTAAAATTTGCCTGCATGTCGGTGGGATCCACCAACGAAATTCCCGCTTTTAAGCAAGTCGCATAATCGTCCTCACCAAAAGCAGGAGCTTGGTGAACCAATCCGGTCCCATCTTCGGAAGAAACATATTCTGCGATTAAAACTCGAAAAGCATTTTCTGTTTTTCTTTGATTGTCTACAAAGCATGTCAACAATGGTTCGTAGGTCACATCTTTCAATGATTGTCCTGAAAACTCATCAGTCGCTTCGGATAGCTCGTATTTTTCTGCAAGATTTTTTGCCATGATCACGTGAGTGATTTGCCCTACTGGAGTTTTTAAAAGATAACGTGCATAAGTGACTTTTGCCTCATCACCTTGCGCCGCAATCGCAACGTTTGCTGGAAGTGTCCAAGGAGTCGTGGTCCAAACTGCGAATGCTGTATTTGATATCCATTTTTCTGCCCCCGAAACTTTTGCAGCACTTTTTAATGGGAAGAGAACGGTAACAGCGGGGTCTTGAACATCTTTATAATTCAGCGAGGCTTCAAAATTGGAAAGTGGTGCGGTGAGCCTCCAGGAATAGGGAACAACTTTTTTTCCTTCGTAAATTAATCCTTGATCCCAAAGTTTCTTAAACACCCACCAAACGCTTTCCATAAAATTTGGATCCATAGTTTTATAATCGTGATCCATGTCGATCCAACGACCCATGCGTTCAACCGTTTTGCGCCATTCACTGGCGTAACGTAAGACAATACCACGGCAGGCTTCGTTGAATTTTGCGACACCATATTCTTGAATCGCAATTGAACCGTTGAGTTGCAATGTTTTTTCCATTTCAAACTCAATGGGAAGACCATGAGTATCCCATCCAAAGCGCCTAGGAACGGAATATCCCCGCATTGTCCAATATCTGGGTACAATATCTTTAATAGTTCCAGCAAGAATATGCCCATAATGAGGAAGTCCTGTAGCAAAAGGAGGTCCGTCGTAAAAAAAATATGTGGGCTTCCCACTGGAAATCTTTAACGTTTTCTCGAAAGTTTTTTCTCGCTTCCAAAATTCTAAAATTTTTTCTTCAAATTTAGAAAACAAATAGTCATTTCCATACTCAGGAAAGAAAACGTTTTTAGAAGTCGCAGAAGTACTCATAACCAATCTCCAGTTGTCAGTTCGCCGCCCTTTAGTTCAGCACGAAAAAATGGGCTTCTATTTTTTTCTTTTTTTAGCAATTTCACAAAATCCGGTGAATTACGATGACTCACGTTAATCTCGCGCACCCCAAGCTGTCCATGACAGTCAAGAATCTTTGAATACCCTTTATAATGGCGTGGACTTCCTATCTTTCGATGCAGATCTTGTTCCAACGATCGGGAGTCCGAAAGCATTTTTTCTTCCAAATGAGAATCTCGCTTGACCATACAAAGGTAGGAATATGGAACACTGCGAAGATCGATCGACATGGTCGTTGAAAATTTTCGCCAATCTGCGTTTTGATGCACTTGACTGGGAACCTTCGCAAAGGAATGACACCAATCTTGGGTCGAGACCTCAGTCCCAAGCGGGCAAATTTGCTGATGAGTACAGGGTCCCAAAATTCGCCATTTTTGTGAACTTAAAAATTCATTTCGTAATTTTCCTAAAGCTTGGCTCGTGAGCAGAGTGCCATTTTCTACCCAGAGAACAAAATCCAATTTTTGTAAGTTTTTCTTTAAACCTTGCAATTGGGAAGCATTGAGTTCGTTTAAGACATGACTGATTAAAATTCCTTCTGCTAAGCTTTGCACGGGTTCTTCAGTCGAAACTTTTAAATTTGGATTTTGTTCGCATATTTTTTTTCGCGCGAACTCCCGCGCAACAGAAGATTGATCCCATAGGTAGACCTGTTCAACTTGCGTCGCAGATTGCAAAAAAACTCTTGAGGCAATGCCCGATCCACAACCCCAATCCCAAATACTTTTCAAAGGAAAATTTATAGCTCTCAGTTTTAATTCGTCCATCACACTTTGCCATTTCCAAGAAATTCTTTGCGCAAAAGTGAGATCATAAGACGCTATCTCGTTTGAGTTTTTAAAATAGTTCCCTTTGGAAGGATCGGCTTTTAAATAAAGAGCGCGAAGTCTTTGCAAGTAAGGCCAATCAAGCTTTTCCCAATTCATAGGGAGTCTAATATAGCCAAAGGTTGGGCTTCGAAGTAAAAGAAAATCTATGTCACGCATTTATTCGATGATTTTAAGTTTGGGCATTGTAGTTATCTCGCTAGATCAATGGACCAAGATCAAAGCGCTATCAGTATTACAAACCGAAGGAAGCAGCCAAGGCTTTTTAAGTTGGTGGAGCTGGACGCTGGTCCACAATTACGGTGCAGCTTTTGGAATGCTTAAAAATGTGCCGGCTTCCATAAGGACAGTTTTTTTCTTACTCATGCCACTTACGATATTAATCGTACTTTGGTGGACTTATGTTCGACGTTTTAAGAGCTCCGAAATTTTAGGCCCTCTCGCGATGGGCTTAGTTTTTGGAGGCGCTTTAGGAAATATGATTGATCGCGTTAAATATGGCTATGTTATTGATTTCGTTGATTGGTTTTATCCCAGTTCTTCGGGCTCCTGCATACCATTATTTTTTCCTGCACAACCTCAAGGCACCTGCCATTGGCCAGTTTTTAATATTGCTGATTCTGCAATTAGCATAGCTATGATTTTGCTTTTTATTCATTCTTTTAAGCATCCTCACATGATTGAAGCCAAAGACACTTCGGCTAAATCCAAAAACCACCGCAAATAATTTGCATGTGGCCAACGATTTTTCGCTTCGAGAATACGGCACTTTATTCGTACACGTTTTTTGTCAGTCTTGCGTTTCTAGTAGGACTTTTTTGCTTTTATCAGTTAACCCAAGCAAAAATTTCAGCCCGACATGCGATTAACGGAACTCTGTTTGCCTCTTTCGTAGGATTTGTTGGAGCCAGATTACTTTTTGTCATCACCCAATGGGATAAATTTATTCAAGGTGACTTCTCAATACTTCGACCCTGGGAAGGGGGAGTGGTTTTTTTAGGCGGATTTTTGACAGGTGCGTTGGCACTTTTTTTTTATGCAAAAAGAAAAAATTTGCCCTTAAGCTACACTTTCAGCGCTGCCGCACCTTCGTTGGCCATTGCCCACGCCGTGGGTCGAATTGGCTGCTTTTTAAACGGTTGCTGCTTTGGGTCACACTGCACACTTCCATGGGCCGTGACCTATACCCATGAACTCTCTGCGGCCCCACTTTTCGAAAAGCTACACCCAACACAACTATATGAAATTATTGTGTTATTATTTATATTCCTTTTACTCAAGGCGCTTCACAAAAATGAAATCAAGGTTCCTAAAAAATACAAAGCTCACCCCGGAATTTTGTATCTTTACCTCTATGGCACATTGAGGTTTTTTATCGAATTTTTCCGTGGCGACATTTTTCGAGGAATCTGGGGACCGTTTTCTACTTCGCAGTGGGTAAGTTTATGCCTCATCTTTCTTGCACTTTTCCTTGATTTTCGGAGGCATCAAAGCCATAACTAGCCCCCTATGAAAATCGAAGTCGAAAATCTTGAAGGCCACAATAAAAAAATCACAATCGAAATCCCCTCCATAAAAGTCAACGAGGAATTCGATAACTATTATCGCCACGTGCAAAAAAGTGTCGAATTGAAGGGCTTCCGTAAAGGTAAAGCTCCTATGGAAATGGTTAAAAAACTTTATGGAGACTCGGCTTCTTCACAAGTCACTCAACGTTTAGTTGAAGACAATCTTCGAAATGCCCTAAGGGAGCATCAACTGAGCCCCATTTCCATGCCTCAAATTGATACACATGCTTTGATGTACGATGTGGATTTCAAGTTCACGGCCACTTTTGAAGCTTCTCCTCCAGTTGATTTAAAAAATTACACAAATTTTAAACTCGAAAAATCTCCCATCACTATTGAAAAAGAAGAAATCGAAAAAACTTTGGGCAACATCCAAAATCAAATGGCAACGTTTGATACTTTGAGCGATGCAACTCTAGAGAATGGGCTTTTTGCAGTCCTTGATTATGTCGCCCAAGAAGCAGGCATTGAAGTTCCCGAAGCTACCGAGAAAGATGCATCTTTTGAAATCGGAGCGGGAGTCTTGTTTGCAGATTTTGAGAAAAACGTAATTGGATTAAAAACGGGTGATAAAAAAGATTTCACCATCAAATTTCCCAATCCCGAAAAACCCGAGGAGCGCACTCCAGTTTCGGGCCGCACACTTGATTTTTCAGTGACCGTAAAAGAAGTGCGCAAACGCAAATTGCCCGAACTCAGTGACGAATTTGCCACAAAGATTGGACCGTTCAAATCACTTTCTGAACTCAAAGAACGCGTAGAACAAGATTTGAAAAATCAAAAAGAAACAAATCTTCTGCGAGATCTACAAGAAAAAGCGATCGATCTCTTAATTCAAGACAATCCCGTCGATGCTTCTGAGACATTAGTTTCTCAACAAATGGAACAGCTCGCAATCGATGCAGGAATGCAACTTTCTCAAATGGGGCTCGACGAAAAAGCCATCGAAGAGAGACTAAAATCTTGGGGTGACGAAATGTTGTCACGTGCAACTAGACAAATCAAAGCGTCTTTGTTGCTGGGCGCAATATCCAAGAAGGAAAATATTCAAGCCACCGATGAAGATCTCCGAAAAGAAATCACTCGAATTGCGGTACAATCAAAACGTAATCCGAAAGACGTTTTAGAAGATTTGCAAAAGCGCAGTCTTATCAATGGACTTGTTCGTCAAGTGACGGAACTTAAGGCCCTTGATTGGGTTGTTGCAAAAGCAACAGGACAAAACGCCTAAAGAGCTTTTTCAAACCTCACCGGCGTGAGACGGGGATGGCTCTTTAGCAATAGGAGTTCTCGCACTGTGGAGGTTTGGAATGGCTGATTTTTTTGGATCCGGATCAATAGGGGACATAGCGATTGAAAAAATCGTGAATGATGCTCAAACTACGCGTGGGGACTACATTCCCATGCCCACGGTGATCGAATCTACACCTCGTGGTGAGCGGCAATACGACATCTACTCTCGTCTTTTGCTTGAACGAATTATTTTTTTAGGAACCGCCATTAACGACACAGTCGCGAACGCAGTTATTGCGCAACTTTTATTTTTAGAATCTCAAGATCCTGAAAAAGAAATCCACATGTATGTGAACAGTCCTGGTGGCTCGGTTACCGCTGGACTTGGCATTTACGACATTATGCAATACATCGCAGCTCCAATTGCGACCTATTGCACAGGAATGGCTGCTTCGATGGGTTCCATTTTACTTTGTGCAGGCTCAAAAGGCAGACGCTTTGCGTTACCAAATTCACGCATTATGATTCATCAACCGCTTGGTGGAGTACAAGGTCAGGCATCTGATATCGAGCGTCATGCGCGCGAAATTATTCGTTTAAAAACTCAACTCATGAAAATCTACGAGCACCACACAGGTAAGCCGGCGGCGACTGTTGAGGAAGATTGTGATCGAGACAATTTTATGACACCCGTAGAAGCTAAAGCTTACGGATTAATTGACGAAATAGTGACTCTGCGTAAACGCTAAGATTGGGGTAGGCTAAAAGATATGAAAGAACAAGTTTGTTCGTTCTGTGGAAAAAATCATCGCGAAGCAAAAAAACTCATTGAGGGTCCTTCGATTTACATCGGCGCTCCCGTATATATTTGCGACGATTGTGTAGGTCTTTGTGGCGAAATTATTCACGCAGAAACCTCTAAAGAAGAATTGAAAACGGGACTTACCAAAGTTCCTCAACCAAAAGAAATCAAAAATGTTCTCGATGATTTTGTCATTGGCCAAGAACGTGCGAAACGAGTTCTCTCGGTTGCAGTACATAATCATTACAAGCGCATTCATTTGCCAAAAACTTCGAGACCCGATGATGTGGAAATTCAAAAATCAAATATTCTTCTCATTGGTCCAACGGGTTCCGGAAAAACTTTGCTTGCTCAGACTTTGGCGAGAATTTTAAAAGTTCCCTTTACCGTGGCAGATGCTACTTCACTCACCGAAGCTGGCTATGTTGGTGAAGACGTCGAAAATATTATTTTGAATTTGTTACAAGCAGCTGATTGGGACGTTGAAAAAGCACAGCGCGGAATTGTTTACGTCGACGAAATCGACAAGATTGCTCGCAAGTCCGAAAACCCTTCCATCACTCGCGATGTGAGTGGCGAAGGCGTACAGCAAGCACTTTTAAAAATTATCGAAGGCACCCGCGCAAATATCCCACCTAAAGGTGGTCGTAAGCATCCTCAACAGGAATTTATTCAAGTTGATACTTCCAATATCCTTTTTATCTGCGGCGGTGCATTTGTGGGCCTCGAGCGATACATCGAGGCTCGTACGCATCACAAATCTCTAGGCATTGGATCACAAGCTTCCGAGAAAAAGAAAAAAAATTCAGGCGAAATGTTTCAATCAGTATCAACAGAAGATTTGGTAAAATTCGGAATGATCCCCGAATTTCTTGGTCGACTGCCCATGGTAGCTGTTTTGGAAGATCTTGATGAGGCAGCATTGATGGAAATTTTGACCAAGCCCAAAAATGCTATCATCAAGCAGTATCAGCGTTTACTAGATTTAGAGAATGTTAAACTTGAATTTGAGCCTGATGCGTTGACTGCGGTGGCCCGTGAAGCCATCAAGCGAAAAACGGGTGCACGTGGATTACGAAGCATTCTTGAAAACGCAATGCTGGATGTCATGTTTGAGATTCCCAGTATGGCGGGTGTCAAAACTTGTAAAGTTTCGGCTGACACGATTATCAAAGGTACCAAACCCGAGCTGTCGTTTGAAACTCCACCAAGCATTTTGCCCACTGCCAAAAAAGAGTCAGCGTAAAAATTCATTTAATTCGTTGTTCTATAGCTTTATTCGAGTCAGAATAGAGCTATGAGCGACAAAAAAAAGAAGACCAAACTTTCGCCCCGCAAAGCTATTAAAGCCGAAACCGGTAGCAGCAAAGCTGCGGCATCTGACATCCAAGTGGTTCCACTTCTTCCACTTCGTGACATCGTTATTTTCCCCCACATGATTGTCCCGTTTTTTGTGGGCCGCGAAAAATCCATCAATGCGCTTGAAGCATCGATGAAAGACAAAACCGAAATCTTTCTAGCCACCCAAAAATCTGGCAACACCAACAATCCAGGTTTTGAAGATATTTACACCGTGGGAACTCTGGCTGCAATTTTGCAGTTAGTAAAATTACCCGATGGAACTTTAAAAGTTTTAGTGGAAGGAAAAAAACGCGCCAAAGTGACGCAACTCGTAGACGATACAGCCTACATGTCGGTTGAAGTTTCAGAGGTCAACGAGGATCGTGGAACCAAACTCGAAGCCGAAGCGCTTATGCGTTCTTTAAGGCAAGCTTTTGAATCTTACGTAAAATTAAATAAGCGCATTCCACCTGAAATGTTAATGACGGTTCAATCTATCGAAACTCCCGCTCGGCTTTCGGATACCTTGGTTGCGCAACTCAATTTAAAATTAGAAGAAAAACAAGAGTTGCTCGAGATGGAAGATCCTGTTGCGCGAATGGAGAAAATTTTTAGTTATCTTCAAAGCGAAATTGAAATTTTACAAGTCGAACGTCGCATTCGTTCACGCGTTAAAAAGCAAATCGAAAAAGGCCAAAAAGAATATTACCTCAACGAGCAAATGGCTGCGATTCAAAAAGAATTGGGCGAGCGAGATGAATTTAAAAGTGAACTGACCGGAATTGAAAAAGCTATCAAAACGTGTGGCATGCCTGAGGAAGTTCAAGAAAAGGCGACTGCGGAAATGCGCAAACTCAAAATGATGTCTCCGATGTCAGCTGAGGCGACCGTAGTAAGAAATTATTTAGATTGGCTTGTTGCAATGCCTTGGAAGGCAACGACAACCGACAATTTGGATTTGGCTCACGCAAGACAAGTTTTAGACAATGATCATTTCGGTCTTGAAAAAATTAAAGATCGAATCATTGAATATTTAGCCGTGCAATCACTTACTAAATCCCTCAAGGGTCCTATATTGTGTTTTGTAGGACCTCCTGGTGTTGGCAAAACTTCTCTTGCGACTTCCATTGCAAATGCAATTGAACGCAAATTTGTTCGCATTGCCTTGGGCGGGATGCGCGACGAAGCCGAGATCAGAGGTCATCGTAGAACTTACATTGGTGCAATGCCTGGAAAAATTATTCAAGGTCTCAAAAAATCCGCAGTTCGAAATCCCCTCATCTTGCTTGATGAAATTGACAAAATGGGTTCCGATTTCCGAGGTGATCCCGCATCTGCGATGCTTGAAGTTTTAGATCCAAACCAAAATCACACTTTTAATGATCACTTTCTAGAAGTAGATTTTGATTTGTCTCAAACTATGTTTATTGCGACCGCAAATTTTCTATCAAGTATTCCACAACCGTTACTTGATCGTATGGAACTTATTTTTCTTTCTAGCTACACCGAAATCGAAAAGAAACACATTGCAAAGCAGTATCTCATTCCCAAACAGTTAGAAAATCATGGTCTTGTTGGCAAAGGTGTGACGATTGATGATTCGGCTGTCGAAGGACTGATTCACTATTACACCCGTGAATCCGGAGTAAGAAATTTAGAACGCGAAATCGCCACTTTGATTCGCAAAGCTGCAAAAAAAGTTGTCGAACAAGGCGAAAAGAGAAAAGCTATCAACATCACTGCCAACGAACTTGAAGAAATGATCGGTCCTCACCGCTATAAATTTGGTTTGATGGAAAAATCAGACCAAGTAGGTATCACGACCGGACTTGCGTGGACCGAAGTCGGTGGTGACACTTTGTTAATTGAATGCACGGTAATGCCCGGGCGTGGGAAAGTAACAGTCACTGGAAAACTGGGTGATGTGATGCAAGAATCTGCGCAAGCTGCTTACTCCTATGTGCGCTCCCGAGCTGGCCAACTGGGAATTCCCAAAGACTTTTATGGAAAAGTGGATATCCATTTGCATGTTCCTGAGGGGGCAGTTCCCAAAGATGGACCTTCTGCCGGGATCACAATGGCCACGTCTTTAACTTCTGCTTTAACCAACCGACCAGTCCGTAAAGATGTCGCCATGACGGGTGAAATAACTCTTCGCGGAAACGTGCTGCCCATCGGCGGTTTAAAAGAAAAATTGTTGGCGGCATTACGAGCAGGAATTAAGACTGTCATCATTCCCGAAGAAAATGTTAAAGATCTCTATGATGTTCCCAAAGAAGTTATGAGCCAGTTGCAAATTATTCCCGTCTCTCATGTGGATGAAGTTTTACGTGCGGCCTTGGTATTAGAAGAAAAAGATCCATTAAAAGATATTTTAGGCGACATGAAGAAAGCTATTAAGACCGACAAAGTTGGAAAATCCACTAACGTTCATAATCTGATGTAAGGTAAGTCGGAAACCAAATTACGTGGGGGTTCGAAAATTAATTTCGAACCCCTATTTCGCTTAAACCACGCAGGTAGTTTTTAAACTCACGCATCAATGTTTTGTCTCCATTGGCATTAGGATCCGCTTCAAACCTACAAGATCCTGCCACGGCATTGCCCTCTGGAAAATATTGGCATTGCAATGACTTCACTTTGCAACCTTGAAGAGTGCAATCAAGTGGTTTGGAAGAATAAGGATTAAAATTCTCATTTCCAGATATCAAATTTGATTTAATCGACTCTTCGCAAGACATTTGTCGTGAATCACTGGGGGGATTAGGACATATAAAATCAAATAACACCTCTAAATAGTCATTTTTAGAACTTCGCGAATTGAGATTTTTAGTTGAAAGGTAAAGTTGTAAGCTTCTCGCCATGGCCTTATAGCAGGTACTTTCAAATCCTTTGTAATTGCAAAAGAATTTATAGAATCCCAATGATCCGACGTTCGAATAGTTTCCCCAATGACCATTGTATGCGGTTGGTTGGGGTTTAAGTCTAAGGCATGCCCCGTCCACACAACTCTGAACATTGTTGTAGGATTCCGTGTTCCGCACAGCCCAGTTTCCGATGTTTGGAAAAAACCCAGGATTATTAAAATAATATTTTCCGTCTTCGAAAAGTTTTTCAAAATCTGATCCCGTCAAAGCCGCCAACACGGGACGCTTGATGATTTCCGAAAGTGCTGGGGCCTGAATCCAACCCGAATTACATCCATTGATTGTCACCCATGCATCTTTTGACAAAACTTTTCTTAGCTTTGATAATTCCGGAGTTCCCTTTCGATATTTGGCAACCGGATTGGAATCCGTGGAAGTCGCATAAAATGATTGCTCAGGCATGGTGTATCCATCAGTTTCCAGTCCAATCCCTTGATGAGCAGAGGAATGTGCAAAAAAATCTAAATTTTTGATTTCAGAAAATCGAAGTAACTCATTCACTAAGGTTTCACCCAGTAGAGGTGCAGAATTTCGATGAATCAATTCAATGCTAGGAATTTGAAACTCTTCAACTTGAGGTTGGAACAACACAACATTATGTGTGGGATACATTTCTTCGTACTTCAGCATTCTTGCCCCAGCAGTCTGCACAAATTGATTGCTTAATCCTTTTGAATATCCCGCAACAAGAACGTGTACTGGCTTCTTACGATCAAATTTTTTCCCTTTCAGTGTCCACACTGTAAAAGCGTCTACTGATTGTGAAAGAGAGATTGATGCAATCATTGCAAAATTTAAAATTCCATTTTTCATATGAATTAAAATACAAAAATATTTTTTTTTACCAAAGCGCAAAAAATGCGCGAAAAGTTTGAAGCTTTACAATTGTTCAACAGAAAATTTTGAAGCCCTTAAATTTAAAAAAGCACCTAACTTTATGGCGCAAAAACCTAAGCCTTTATGCGCCACTCGTGTCTGAGAAATATTCCAATTTTGAGTCAAAAAACATAGTCATTATAGATTGATGTACTTTTGTATCAAAATTTTATGGCGGATTAAAAAATTTCTAAAACTAACTAAAATTTTTTACAAACCCTGTGGCCGATTGAAAGTTGCACACACGCAACTTATCAATTGCTTCACTTCTACTTTATCAATCAATACTTAACGAGTGGCACACGCATTGCTCAATCACTTCGCAGGACATCTCGTGATGTCATAAATCCAAGTATGGATTTAGTTGTTTAGAAAGGACGCTGTCATGAATAAAAGAAATAGAACCTCGTTAACAAGTCACTTAACATTGTCATTAGAAGTCTTGGCATTTGCCATGATCTCAACAGTTCCGACGTTGTCAAATGCTCAAAATGTAGAGATGGTTTCGATCGCACCTGAAAGCATTGTCGATGAGACACCCAAGGAAGTCATCAGAAGCTCCAAATGGTTAGATGTCAGCTCAAGCAAAAATTATAAGATTCCTATGAAATCAAAAACTCGAGACGACATTATCGAGTTTTCTAAAACTGCATGGGGCTCCAGGTACATTCTTGGTGGCTCAAACTGGAATGCCCAAAATCGAAAAGCCGGTGGCGTAGATTGCGCCGGATTAGTTCTTAAATCTTTCGGTTGGCCAGTGGTGGAGGACACTAAAACTTCTATGTCTCCAAGTTATATAGTTGATGGAAAACATGTCCCAGGAAAACTTCATACCTCTCAATTTGCCTATGAAGTTTTTCCATGGACTGTAAACTCAAAATATAGCTACGACGACCTCGAAGTAGGTGACGCTCTAACATATTACAAAGGTGGAAAAACCGGTCACACACTTCTGGTCTACAAAAAAACTTCTGCGTCCAAAGGTGTCATAGCTTCAAGCGAAGCAAGATCTAGCAAAATGGGAGTTGGAACCTTTACTCGATCAATGGCGGATCTTAAAGCCACGAAGTATCGTTTGAACAAACCAAACTTTATTATCAAAGCCGCTCAAGCACCTGAAAACTCTCAACCACAAGTCTCAGAGCCTATTGTAACTTCCCCAATCGAAAACCCAATTTTGGAACCTGTCACTCCAGTGGTTGTGGAAGTTTCGACCCCTCCCTCGCCTCCCGTAGTTGCGCCTGTAGTAACTCCTGCACCTGAAGTAAAACCCGTTAAGAAAGTGACAAAAACTCCACCCAAAAAAGTAAAGCAAAAGCCAAAACAAATTTACTACACCTCCAAATCCGGTGACACCCGAGCAAGCATTGCGGCCAAGTTCGGTGTCAGCAAAAGCCACATTACGCAGCTCAATCCCAATCAGCATTGGCTGATAATCAAAGCCGGAACTCGATTAAGAATTAAATAGAGGTTTCAATTCAGGAGAGAACTCACTATGAAAAGAATAGAGAAGAAAAAAATTCTTCAGTCATTTCTTATCCTCGGTACCATCATCTCCGGAGCAATTTACTTTGCTTCCGGGGATGAGACTAACGGAGAGGAACTGGCAGAACTTTCATTAGGCGATTCTGGCAGTTCAGAATCTTCTACAACAGACGTAAAGTTTCCCTTACGTCAAATTGAACATGAAGATACGGATTCTGAGTTATCCCAAAAAGAAGACGACGGGTTAACACTACTTGCCGCCTATATGCTGGGGGATTCTACTTCTCAATTAGGAATTGAAAACGCAGAAGGCGAAAGCATAGCCGCAGGCCTTTTTAGCAATGGAGTATTTTTGGACATGCCCAACAAACGAGTGGGAGTTCAACATTCGTCCGATAGTTCCTTAAACTTTTCTGAATCACTGAGTGAAGACGAAATGCCAATTTCTATCTGTAGCGAAAATGCTTCAGATGACTTTTATGTGTTGGTAAAGAAAAATCAAAAACTCAGTTTAGACAAGTATCAAAGATCACCTTTGAGTTTAATCTCTGCACAAACTCTTCAAGGCCTGCCAGCTACATTTGTTCACAGTGTAGGAGCGATTCAATGCAGCTTCCACTTTGGAAAATTTTACTTTGACAACGGCCTTGAAATTTTTGAGCTCGATCCACGCAACACCAATGTTCAAAAAGTTCCCGGCTATCCATACCAGGGTAATAAGGATGAATTTATCGTTGTCACAGGGAACTCCGAAAGTCGCAGGATTCAGATTGTAGATCGTCAGGCTAAGCTCCGACTTGAATTTAATATCAATCCTGAATTCAGCTCTATCGTATCCGTCTTCAGCGATTCCGACCGTTCCATTTTTGTTGCCTACAAAGAATATCTCGAAAGCGAAATAAGCGAAGGAATCGTTGGCACACTTTATTGGATCGTCGAAAAGTACGACGAAAAAGGAACTAAAATTGGCCAAGTGATGATCGACGATCCTGCCGAAGTCACCGTGGACAAGCCTTTCTCAATTGATAGCAATGGCAAAGTCCAATTTATTGGAGTTAAAGGAAAAACACTCCAACTGTCGCAGTTGAAGATATAAACTTCTTTTAACTATCGCGACTTGATCACCATGAGTATAATGCACTCAACTACACTTTACTCATTAGTATAATGTAGTACAATACATTATACTAATGACTCAATTAAAACCCCAAAAAAGGTACATTTATCCTGCAATTCTCGAATTCATGCAAAAACGAATGGTTTTTGTAGGTGGTCCCCGGCAAGTTGGAAAAACAACATTGTGTCTAGCTTTCTTAAAAGAAGCTCGAGCGAGTAGCGAGGCATATCTTAACTGGGACGATCTTGAATCGCGTAAGATCCTTAAGGCGGGGCACCTTCCTTCGCAGAAGGTTCTTCTATTCGATGAAATCCATAAATTTAAAGACTGGAGAAACTTGATAAAAGGATTTTATGACAAGCAGAAATCACAACATCAGTTTTTAGTCACTGGTTCTGCTCGCTTAGACATCTATCGAAGAGGGGGCGACTCACTTTTAGGTCGATATCGTTATCTGAATCTTCATCCACTTTCAGTACCAGAACTTGGTTTAAATTCTAAATCTGATTTAGAAACTTTACTTAAATTTGGAGGATTCCCGGAACCGTTTTTTATGGCGTCCGAAAAAGAGTGGAGGCTGTGGCAACGCGAAAGATTATATCGTGTTGTTAACGATGACATCAGAGATCTCGAACAGCTTCGAGAATATTCAAGTATTGAATTACTCGCAGAAGAATTGCCACGTCGGGTAGCCTCCCCATTGTCTATAAAATCTCTTGGTGAAGATTTAAAGGTTAATCCGCGTACTGTTGAGAAATGGGTACAAATTCTAGAAAAAGTTTATTATTGCTTCCGCATTTTACCTTTTGGCGCGCCGCGAATTCGAGCCGTTAAAAAAGAAAAAAAATTATATCTTTGGGACTGGAGTTCCATTGATTCTGATGGAGCAAAATTTGAAAATTTTGTAGCCTCTCATCTTTTAAAGTATTGTGACTTTATTCAGGATACCGAAGGGCATCGAATGGAACTGCGATTTCTTAGGGATACCGATAAAAGAGAAGTGGATTTTGTTGTGTTAAAAGATAAGCAAGCGATTTTTGCGGTGGAGTGTAAAACTGGACAAGATCATGTGTCACCGCATATTCGTTACTTTAAAGAACGCTGCTCCATTAAGAAATTTTACCAAGTTCACCTAGGAACAAAAGATTATCAAACTCAAGACGGCGTTCGAGTATTACCTTTTCATACTTTTTGCCAAGAAGTCGGTCTAAAATAGTTTTAAAGGTGCTGTTAAGCGTAACCTGTTAGGTAAACCTTTGATTCCATGCGTCTTGGTAACACCTTTTGTGACGTTCATGGGGGGAAAACGTAGTTCCCTAATAAAAAGTGTTGCCGAGGAGCAGTGAGTTAATTTCAAGTTATCCTCAGGCAGCTTGAGGTGTTGATGTGGGTTCGGAAGTTTCCTTCGATTGGTT